>Ga0335083_10008975_pt1 | contig 12166 bp, 11 predicted proteins | sample Lox_Sample_42_FD_206716 | JGI IMG/M metagenome (GOLD analysis project Ga0335083, IMG submission 206716) | Soil microbial communities from Loxahatchee National Wildlife Refuge, Florida, United States - Lox_Sample_4.2 | ecosystem: Environmental > Terrestrial > Soil > Wetlands | place: USA... | reverse complement strand
GACCAGGTGCGCGCGCTGGAGGCGATCGAGAAATAGGAGACCAGCAACAGCGGGGCGGACCATGCGCCGCATCCCACGATTAGGTCGAGCCATGGGTTATAGATCCAAGGGGCAGCCTGTTCGTTCGAAGTTGATCTGGATTTTCCCATCGCCGGTTGTCCAGATTATAGGGGCGCAGATTACGCAGAAGCGTAACTGGGGAGGGGCGGCGGGGAAACGAAAGTAACTGGGGTCATGTGGAGCGTGCGCCCCGCCCGCTACGGATCAGCGCGAGCAACTATTGATTAGCGGGTCTCGACGGCAGGTTTTTCTACTCAAGCGTCTCATTTAATACCGGCATTTAGCGGGCGGGGCGCCCGCTCCACATGGACTCCTCAAAACTTCCAGCGCGTGGATTTGCTTTGGAAGTGTTTCTCCCAGAGGGCGAAGACTACTTTCGGGCGGATAGCGAAAACTGGTTCTTTCATGGAGAGGATGTCGTCTTTCATCGACTTCATGTCGAACTTGTACTTCTTCTCGTAAACTGGCAGGAACTTGCGGCGTGCGGCGACGTCGGCGCTCTCAACAACGCCTTCAACGATGACTGCTTCCTGCGCGTGCTCGGTGCAGACGACACAGTTTGGATTCTTCGCGAGGTTCCGAGCTTTGCGCGACTTGCTGCCGGTGCTGAACAGGAAGCGACCGTCTTGCCAGAGACCCCAGACGACCATGGTGTGAGGAGAGCAGTCGGGCTTCACGGTGGTGATCCAGTAGTTGTGCGATTTCTTCAGGCGCTGCTCGGCCCAGGACCAAGAGAGCAGGCCCTTAGTGCCTTTGGGAAAGCCGCAGCCCGTGGCGCGGATGCGACTGGGCTTCGGGTTGGTCATCTTCGCCATAGCAAATTCACTCACCACAGGGGTCACGGGGTAACACAGGGACGTCTACAAATTCTTTTTGGTCCACCCATCGATGCGGTCGAGCGCCGTCTGCAGGTTCTCCAGCGAATTGGCTACGCTGAAGCGAAGATAGCCTTCGCCATACTCGCCGAACGAAGTGCCGGAGAGCGCCGCGACGCCTGCCTGCTCCAGCAGTGCGTCGGCCAGCGGCTTTGATTTCCATCCGGTGCGCGTGATGTTGGGGAAGGCGTAGAACGCACCCTTGGGCATGCGGCACGAGAAGCCTTTGATCTTGTTCAGGCCAACGACGAACATGTCGCGGCGACGCTGAAATTCGTCGCGCATGTGATCGACGGAACTCTGATCGCCCTGAATGGCTTCGATGCCTGCCATCTGCGTGAAGCTCGCGGTGCAGGAATTGGAATTCGTCATCAGGCGCGTCATATGGGCGGCGAGGTCGGGGCGCATCACGCCGTAGCCCATGCGCCATCCAGTCATCGCGTAGGTCTTTGAGAAGCCGTCGAGCAGGATGGTGCGCTCCTGCATACCGGGGACTGACATGATGGAGAAGTGTTGTTCGCCGTCGAAGAGCAAACGGCTGTAGATTTCGTCGGACAGTACCATGATGTTGCGATCGCCGATGGCATTGGCGATTCGCTCGATGTCGCGGCGCGGGAGCACTCCGCCGGTTGGATTCTGCGGCGAGTTGAGGATGATCAGCTTCGTGTGCCCGTTGATGAGCGAGATCAGCGAGGTAACATCGAGGGAAAAGTCGCGGTCTTCGTGGAGTTGAATCGGTACGGCTTTGCCGCCAACGTAGTGGATCATTGATTCGTAAATCGGGAAACCGGGGTTGGGATAGATAACCTCATCTCCTTCATCAATCAACGACAGGATTGTGAAGAAAATAATTGGCTTGCCGCCGGGGACGACTACGACTTCGTCAGATGTAACTTTCACGTTCCGGGTGCGGCTGACATAGTCGGCGAGCGCCTGGCGCAACTCGGGGAGACCTGCCGAGGGACCGTAGTGCGTCCAGCCTTTGCGTAGAGCGTCGACGGCTGACTCGACGACGTTGGCAGGGGTATCGAAATCGGGTTCGCCGATTTCGAGGTGGATCACGCTCTTGCCCTGACGCTCGAGGGCGCGGGCCTTATTCAGGACTTCAAAAGCAGTCTCGGTGCCCAGCCGCGACATGCGGCGCGCGAGCTGTAGTTCGTATTGGACGGCTTTCTCCATATTTCAGAAACTCCGGCGGGAAAACTCCTAAGAATGGCAAACGGCACATTATACGCCTGCGCTGAGGAGCGACTCGGGAGGCGGATTTGGCTACGGGACCGATCTTCGGTTACTGTGTTCAGGAATGTCAGCATTTGGCTGCGGTGGAAAGAGTCCCTCGCAGCTCCGGCCGTCATCTTACGGTGCAGCTTGTCTCGAGAGAAGATCAACGGCTTGAGACGCTAAGATCGCAAAGGACGCAAAGAAGAGCGCTTTTTCAAGAGCTTGCGCGGGGGGATTATTCCGAGACGCTGTGTTCTTCGTTTTGGGAACGCAGGACCCGGTCGACGGAGTACGGGGCGCGGCGGCTGGGCTCGTGGTAGTGGCGGACCTGCATTTCGCCGAGCAGTCCGATGGCCAGCAGGTTCAATCCGCCGAGGAGCAGGCCGAGAGCGGCCATCATCAACGGGCCGTGCGAGGCCATGACGGGGACGTGGCGCAGGAATTTTTCCGCGCCGAGCCAGAGCACGATGCCGGTGCCGGCGAAGATGCTCATCATCCCAAAGCCGCCGAAGAAGTGCAGGGGACGAGATAGATAACGAAGCAGGAAACGAATGGTGAGCAGATCGAAGAAGACGCGGAAGGTGCGCGTTATCCCGTAGTGCGAAACGCCGCGTTCGCGATTCACATTGCGAATGGGAACTTCGCAGATCGACGCGCCATGCCACGATGCGAGCGCAGGGATGAAGCGGTGCAGTTCGCCGTAGAGCGGCACCTGATCGAGAATGTCGCGCCGGTAGGCCTTGAAGGTCGTGCCGAAGTCGTGGATATCGACGCCGCTGATTTTGGCCATCATCCAGTTGGCAATGCGCGAAGGGATGCGGCGCATCCAGAAATTGTCGACGCGATTCTTTCGCCATCCGCTGACGATGTCGTAACCTGCGGCGATTTTCTCCAGGAACAACGGAATGTCGTTGGGGTCGTGTTGTAGATCGCCGTCCATGGCGATGATGTATTCGCCGCGCGCGTGATCGAATCCAGCAGCGAGCCCGGCGGTCTGGCCGAAGTTGCGGCGCAGCTTGACGACGGTGACGCGGCTGTCGACGGCTGCGATCTCGCGGAGCATGGCGAATGTGTGGTCGCTGGAACCGTCGTCCACGAGAACGATTTCGAAACTCTCACCGTGCGCTTCCATGACCACTTTCAGCCGGTCGTAGAGGTCGGTAACGTTCTCCTGCTCGTTATGCAGCGGGACGACGATGGAGTACTTAGGCACAGGCTTTTTATTATAGCCCGAAAAGCAGCTGTTAGTTCGCAGTTCTCCGTTCTCAATTGGGTACGTTGGGATAGGGCTTGGCCGGGCGGTCGCGGGGGAAAGCGGGTTCCTCCCCGTTCTTTTCGCTCGCGCGTCGGAATTACAGGGACCGGTTGGGCGGGAGGGTCCGGAACAACGGTTCCACTTCTCGCGCGAAAGACGCGCGAGAAATGGGCCACCTTGCTGTTAAAGAGGCGCCCAGAGTCTATTTCTAGGCTTGGTCTTTAAGCTTCAGCTTCGGTTTGTTTTCTTCCATGAAGGCTTTGATGTCATTGGCGGCGCCGAGGAGGCGGTTCCATTGCTCGTAATACAGAGTGACAGGGAAACGGCCGAGGCCGTAGACGCTGACGCCGCCTTTCTCGCCGACTTTGAAGATCAAGTCGCCACTTCGCTTCTTGGTTTCGACTTCCTTCTCCAACTGAGCCAATTTGGCTTTTAATTCTTCGTAGCTTGGTTCTGACATGATTTCCTCGCGTTTGGAAGATATGCCGGCAGGGAGCACAAACGCCGGACAATGATGACACTCATCTGTATAGTAACGTGCCCGGGATTGCCTTGGGCGGATAACCGTTATAAGCTTTGAGGAGTCTAATCCCAAACTAGGAAAATCTGTTCGAGAACCGCGATTCGAGTAGTCATCATCAAAGTCAACAATGCGCTCGTGGATGCGATGGTCGGCGTGGCTGTGTCTGTCCCTGATGCTGTGGACGGCAGGGGTGGAGTCCACCCACAATCACCCGAACCCGACTGAAGCGAATTCATGTTCGATCTGCGTAGCGGCGCACAGCGCCAGTCCCGCGGTCAGCGTCACCCATTCAAGTCCGATTTTTGCGACGGTTGGCCTGCTGCACGAAAAAGACGCGGTAGCGAAGACCCGGTTCGATTTCTCGGAACGGGGCATCCGCGGTCCTCCTGTTGTTCTGTAGGGAAATCCACATATTGAAGTTTCCGGCCCGAAGTTGGAGCCTCGTCGCTCGAACCTCCGGTACGGTCCATAATCCCTATTCATCTCAGGAGGGCTCATGCCTATTTCATATCGTCATTTTTATCGCGCGCCATTTGTGGGTTTAGCGGGCATCGTTTTATCACTCGCCGTCAGCATTGCCGGCGCACAATCAATCGGGAATTCAGGGTCAGTGGAAGGGAGCGTGGTCGACCAAACGGGAGCGGTGGTTCCGAAGGCGCGAGTCGAGATTCAGAATCCGGTGAGCGGATTTGATCGTTCGACAACAACCGACAGCGCGGGGAAATTCCAGTTCACCAATATTCCCTTCAATCCATATCACCTGACCGTAATCGCAACGGGATTCGGCGCCTACGTGCATGACGTGGAACCGCGATCAGCCGTGCCGGTTACGCTCGCGATCAAATTACAGGTGGCGAGTTCAACGACGCAGGTTACGGTTGAGGCGGAAGGTGGGGATCTGGTCGAGAATGACCCGGTTTTCCATACGGATGTGGATAAAGGATTGTTCGATAAGCTGCCGCTGGAGAGTCGTAGTTCGCAAGTGAGCGCGCTCGTGACCGAGTCGAGCCCGGGGATCGCTGCCGATTCCAACGGCCTGTTTCATGGACTGGGCGACCACGCGGAGAATTCGTTTTCCGTAGATGGCCAGCCCATCACCGACCAGCAGAGCAAGGTGTTTTCGAACCAGATTCCGCTGGATTCGATTGAATCGCTCGAAGTGATCTCCGGGGCGCCACCGGCGGAGTACGGTGACAAGACGAGCGTGGTCATCAATGTGACGACGCGATCCGGGCAAGGGATGACGAGGCCGCACGGAGAGGTGACGGCTTCGTATGGATCGTTCGGGACCTCGAATCTTGGATTCAACCTGGGTTACGGGGGCGAGAAGTGGGGGAACTTTATCTCGGCCAGCGGGCTCAACAGCGGACGGTTTCTGGACCCTCCCGAGTTCGTGGTGATGCACGACAAAGGCAACGAAGAGAATCTGTTCGACCGGGTGGATTATCAGGTTTCAAAATCTGATTCGATTCACGTGAACCTCGGCTACACGCGGTCCTGGTTTCAGACGCCCAACTCGTTCGACGCAGAGGATGCGACGCCGTGGAATTGCGTCGTCGTCTGCAACGGCGGTTTGGATCCGAGCGGCAACATTGTCGGCCCGGCCGACCAGCGCTCGCAGATCAATACGTTCAACATCGCGCCTTCCTGGACTCGTCTGATCAGTCCAACAACGGTGTTCACTCTGGGCGCGTTCATTCGGCGCGATGCCTACGACTACTATCCCAGCTCGAATCCTTTTGCGGACCTGGGACCGCCGGGAGTTCAAAGCGAAACAGTGGGCCAGAACCGGACGCTCGCGAACGCGGGCCTGCGATCCTCTGTGTCGTATGTGAAAGGGATTCACAACGTAAAGGTGGGAGCGGTTTACGAGCAGACGTTTCTCACGGAGAACGACCGGGTGGGTATTGTCGATCCGACCTATCTTCCTTCACTTACGGATGCGAACGGGCTTCCCTGCTTTGTGGGCGGAGTCGCACTGGATGCTCCCTGCACGACCTTGCTTCCCTACGATCTGACGCAGGGCGGCGGGATTTATGGGTATCGGGGGCATACCGACGTAAAGGAACTTGCGCTGTACGCGCAGGATTCGATCACGAAGGGAAACTGGGCGCTGAACCTGGGACTGCGCGGTGATTTCTACAACGGGCTGACTACTCACCGGGAAGCGGAACCTCGGCTTGGCGTGGCCTATAACGTGAAGCGCACAAACACGGTTCTTCGGGTTTCGTACGCGCGAACCATGGAGAGTCCGTTCAACGAGAATCTGGTGCTGTCGAGCCTGGGATGCGGCGATCCCGTGTTGAATCCTCTGCTGCTCTGCTCTTCGCCGAGCGTGACGCCGTTCAGTCCGGGGTGGCGGAACGAATTTCATGCGGGGATTCAGCAGGCGTTCGGGAAATATCTTGTTTTCTCGGGCGAGTACATCTGGAAGTACACGCACAACGCGTATGACTTCAGCGTGCTGGGGGCGACGCCAATTACGTTCCCGATCGAATGGGACCGGTCGAAGATTCCGGGCTACGCGGGCCGGGTCAGCATGCCGAACCTTCACGGACTCTCGGCCTTGGTGGTGTTCTCGAGCGTGGCGGCGCGGTTTTTCACGCCTCAGATCGGCGGGGCAGGTGCGGTTCCATCGGCGGTTGGGCCGTTCCGCATTGACCACGACGAGAAGTTCAACATGACGGCACACATGCAGTACCAGCCGTGGAAAAAAGGTCCGTGGATGGGCTTCAACTGGAGGTACGACAGCGGCCTGGTAGCAGGACCGGCGCCGTGCGCGGGAGGCAACTGCGCAAATGGGCCTGGCGGGGACGATGCTACCGTCGATGTCACTGGATTGAGTCCCGATCAGCAGTTCCAGGCAGGACTCTATTGCAACGGAGTTCACGCCACACCGCCGAGCGCTGCAAATCCGATTGGAACTCCCATCAGTCCCACTGGTATTTGCCCGGCTTCGGAGTATGGGTCTTCTCTGCTGCAGATCCCGGCACCCGGGACGGAGAATGACGATCACAATCCGCCCCGCGTCGCGCCGCGGAACCTGTTTGACCTCTCGGTGGGTCACGACAATCTCTTCCACGGCGACAAGTACAAGGTGAGTCTGCAGCTCACGGCAATCAACATTACCAACAAATATGCACTCTACAACTTCCTCTCCACATTCAGCGGGACGCATTACGTCACGCCGCGCACGCTGACGGCGGAGATTGGGTTCCACTTCTGAAAAGTGTGGTGGGGAAGATCGGGGCGGCTCTGCAGAGCCGCCCCAGTTTTACGTCAGGACTCGGAAATGACGGCGGAGGAGAGAACCTTGGCCTGTCAGGGCCTGAAGCGCGCACTTTCTATTGTCTTCTCACGGCAGGGGCTTTCGAGCCGTGTCCTTCCAACCTGCTTCGACTTTGTAAATGAATGTAAAACGCCGGTGGGGCGGCGCTTGAGGAGGGTGCGGATTGCTAGAATCTAACTGCGCTGCTCGCACAAGCCCGTTCGGGAGAAATGATTGCCAACCAAGTTCGCTGCAAGATTCTCGACCTGCTGTGCGCTTGCCAGCTACCTCTCGGTGATGAGTCTCGCGCAACGGGCGCGGCAGCAACCGAACCCGGATTCGGCTGCGCATACTCCCGGACAACACCTTCACGATCGTATTGAAAGAACTTTGGCCCGACACTCACCATAGGATCCACAAGACGAGCTAGGGAAAACAAACGTGGACGTGCTCCGGGGGGAACGCCCGCGCAGAAGAATGGTTTTGACTGAGAAGGGGCGAACGAGCCAGGCGTGACGACGGTTACCGCGGCTACCATTGCTTGTCAACGTGCAACCGTTATCGCTTCAATGCATCTATTGGCAGACAGACCATTCGCCGACGCTCGCTGACGGGGAGCAGGAACCTAGTCCGTAGGAAAACAGTTCGATTACTTCGAAGGAGAATGATTGTCTATCAAAGTCACCGCAGGAATATTGCTTTGTTTTGGGCTCGTAGCTTTCGGCACACTGTCAGCGTCTGCACAACAGACCGGACCAACGTCGGACCCGCTTCCTGATGCTCCGTCGGCAACGGCGCAATCAGGAACGTCAGGACAGACGAGCGCGAAGACGAATGCTGGAACACCGCAGGCAGTTGACGCGTCGAAGCAACAGCCGAAGCGGATTCTGGGGATCATGCCAAACTACCGGGCGGTCAGCGCGGGGGCGATCCCGCCGCCACCGACGCCCAAGCAGGCGTTCGTCATCGCCACCAAGAACAGTTTCGACTACTCGTCTTTTATTTTCGTAGGGATCACATCGGAGTTGGCGCAGGCGTCGAACGCTCATCCGCAACTGGGAAAAGGCGTGGCTGGGTACGGGAGATACTACTGGCGCGGATTTCTCGACAAAACAGATGGGAATTACCTGGTGATCTTCGCCTTACCGAGCGTTTTTCACGAGGATGAGCGCTACTATGCCAAGGGCGAGGGCAATTTCTTTAAGCGCGGCATATACGCGAGTTCTCGCATTTTGATCACACCGGACTATCACGGACACAACACCTTCAATGCGTCGGAAATCCTGGGGCGCGCCATGGCGCAGGGCATATCCACGACTTATTACCCCAGCCATGACCGCACGCTGGGAGCGCTAGCAGTCAAGTTTGGATGGGCAATGGGGCGCGATGCATTGACCAACACGTTCCGTGAATTCTGGCCCGACATTGCCACGCACGTGCTGCACCGCCATCCGTAAGGAGGGTGACGGTTTTCAGGCCATGCGGTTGGCATCACGCTTGCGATCGACCACGAGTTCGGGGTGCGTCCGGCGGAAGTTTTGGGCGATGTGGCAGTTCCAGCAAACCGGCCGATGAGTCTCGAAGACTTCCGGGAGTTGCTGAGGCCGAAGCTCGCTCCATTCGATGGTCTTGTGGTCGGGTGACAGCAGGGCGGGCGCATGATCCAAGTGATGAAGCGGGCCAATCTGTTTGTGGCAAAACACGCAACTCTTCCCTTCATACCACTTCGAGACGATGTTCCAGACGAGGCAATTCGCAGGATCGATCTCGATTTGCTGCAGACATTCCTGGCCGCAGTCCTTACGCTCGGGCCAGCGTGAACATTCGACAAGGTGAAGGGTAGGTTCGGAGAGGAAGGCTCCGACCGCAGCCTCTCCAGCAGCCACATCGACGGCTTGAGGAGTGTGCGTTTCGGGGCAGGTGATCAAGCGCCGGCCACGGTATTCGAAGTAGGCACGGATGCCGGGAATGGCGCGAAAAACGAAAAGCCCCAGCGCCAGCGCAAGGACCGCAATGACTATCAACAATGTGACCGTCATAGATCACCTCCGGAAAGGCAGCCATCGGCTGTCCGCTATCAGCCCTCAGGAACAACCCGAGCGGGCCTACTGTGGGCGATTACAGCATGAGTCCGGGAGGCAGATTGAGCTATGCCCGGCGTCACCGGAAAATGTGATTGCGCTCACAGGCCGCTTTCCGGCAGGCTTCTATGCTGCGTGCCTCACGCTCTCGCGTACGCGATGAATGATGGTGGCAGGCAGCTGCAGCAGCCGCGTCTGCGAGGTGCGCTTGGAGCGCACGTGGATCGCGATGCCGCCATCGCTGGCGAAGGGATCGGACAATACTTCGAAGTCCTCGCCATAGATTCTGATCCTCTTCGACGCCGCGTAGCCGAACTGCTTGATCTGGGAGCAAACCTCGGCGGTCGGGAGACCGTCATGGTGGGTGATCACAGGATCCTCGCTTCTGGGCGGCGAAAACAACAGACGCCGCTACTGGAACGATTGGACTCCTTTCCACGGGGTAGCGCCGTGATCGAGGATACAGCTGGCAAGCCTTATCTACACAATGACATACAGGCAAATATGGACTTACCCCTAAGATTGCCGGGATTCCTGCTCTCGTCGGAGTGACCTGATCGTCACCACAATCCAGGGACCAAGCGATAGCGGGTCCCAGCGGCGTACTGTTCGTAGCCGGCGAGTTCCTGAAGGAGAGTTCGATCCTCGCAGGAGGTTCGCCAGATCAGCATGACCGCGATGACGGCAGCTAGATTCAGCGCCCAGACCGAACCCCAGATAAGCGCGTTGGCCACATTCAAAAAGATCACGCCCACATACATGGGATGACGAACGAAGCGATACGGGCCACTCGTCATCACTGTGTGGCCACGGTCGTTCTGAATCCGAACGCTCGACTCGGCGAAGGGATTGACCAGCATAACCCAGGTGATCAGCCACAATGACAGCGCGAACAGGAACACGCCGGCATAAGCAAAGCTGAACGGCATCGAGGTCCGGTGGTAACGTCCCCCGTCCAATCCGCCGACAAGTGGTTGGATGGAGATGAGAGGCAAATAGAGGGCGAGGAATACCTTGTCGAAAAGCTTGGTGTCTTTGTGACGCCACTTGGCACGGGCTTTGAGGACCGGCGCGTTGTAGTGCCGGACGACTAGCCGGACCGCGCTCATCCCGACGATGAAGAGTGCAACCGAGATCCAGCCGCGAATCCAGTTCAAACGTCCGGCGGCGAGGAAAAGCGAGCCGAACCACCAGGCGAATATCGCCACGACACGGATGAGGTTTTTACCTGTGCGCGATTCTTCTTCCGGAGTGCGTTCCTGAGCGCGCGAATCTGCGGGCGGCGCAGGCGCTTCGGCGGGGGTGGAAGAAGGTTCAGACAAGGACACCTCCGATCACAGATAACGATGTCGGCCAGCTCGGGAGTCCGCTTGGGCTGACATCATTGCACGGCGTTCACTGATGCGCGTGGTTTGAACGCAACTGCATTTTCATTGCGACCGAAAGACGTCGAATTCCTTCGTGGATTTGTTCCGGCTGGGAGTGCGAGAAGTTAAGACGCATGTGGCGGCTGCCCTCTTTCCCGTCGTTGGGATAGAAGCTGTCACCGGGGACAAAGGCCACACTCTCTGCGAGAGCGGCGCGGAACAGCGCATCGGAGTCAGTGCCTTCGGGCATGGTTACCCAGAGGAAGAGGCCGCCTTTGGGATGAGTCCATGTCACCTCGGGCGGGAAGTATTCGTGGAGGGCTTGCAACATGGCGTCTCGGCGCTCGCGGTAGACCTGGCGAATCAACTTTACATGCTGGTCGAGGAAACCGTCGCGCGCGACTTCGTAGGCGACATACTGATTGAAGGTGGAGGTATGCAGGTCGGCGGCTTGTTTGAGTTGAACCAATTTGCTGATCACATCTTCCGGGGCGACGATCCACGCAAGGCGGATGCCGGGCGCGAGTGTCTTCGAGAAGGTGCTGAGGTAGAGGACGTTGCCGATGGTGAATCCGTTGTCGCGGCGCAGGTTCTCGCGGTCAAGCACGACCAGAGGCGGAATGTGCTCGCCCTCGTAGCGAAGTTTGCCGTAGGGATCGTCTTCGACGATTGGGATGCCGTATTTGTCAGCGAGGACGATGAGTTGGTGGCGGCGTCCTTCCGACAGCGTGACTCCCGCCGGGTTTTGGAAATTCGGAAGCACGTACATGAACTTCACGCCGGAACGGATGCAGGGCTCGAGCTGTTCGGTGATCAGTCCGTCCTCGTCGACGGGAACCGATACATATTGAGCGCCGTAAACGTTGAAGGCCTGTAAGGCTCCAAGGTAGGTAGGAGCTTCGACGAGCACGCGGTCGCCGCGATTGATGAGCATCTTGCCGATGAGGTCGAGCGCCTGCTGCGAGCCGGAGGTGATGAGGACGTTTTCCGCCTTGGCGACGATGCCATAGCGCGCGATGTTGCGGGCAATCATCTCGCGGAGAGGCTCGTAGCCTTCGGTCGCGCCGTACTGGAGAGCCTGAGCACCTTGTTCAGAGAGGACTTTGTGGCAGGCGTCTTCGAACCGCTTGACCGGAAAGACGTCAGGCGCGGGAAGACCTCCGCCAAAAGAGATCATGTCGGGCTTCTGCGTGACTTTCAGGAGTTCGCGGATAGCGGAGCCTTTGATCCCCAGCGTGCGCTGCGCGTAGCGGGACTTCCAAAGCGTGGACATGCGCGAATGCCTCCTAGAACCCTTGAGACCTACTAATCAGGGCCTACTTGCTACCCAAACCAAGCACCGTTACTTCGGGCAGAGCAGGAATGAGGATTGGTCGCTTGAAGACCACCGACATTCGCCAAACCGGCACAATGAGAATCGGCCAAACAATCACGCCGAACCCCACCAATAAGACGCTCTCAAACCCGGCGCTGTGTGCAATAACAAAACCAATGGCCAAAGCTATCAACCGGATCG
>Ga0335083_10008974_pt1 | contig 12166 bp, 13 predicted proteins | sample Lox_Sample_42_FD_206716 | JGI IMG/M metagenome (GOLD analysis project Ga0335083, IMG submission 206716) | Soil microbial communities from Loxahatchee National Wildlife Refuge, Florida, United States - Lox_Sample_4.2 | ecosystem: Environmental > Terrestrial > Soil > Wetlands | place: USA... | reverse complement strand
CCATACACGATGATGGCATGCATGACGCTCGGCGGGAAATCGCGATCTGGCGCGGGTTTCTTAGCCCATCACATTGACGGTAAAAGCAAATTTATGCCGCCGCGGTGCTGAACATCTTGCCATGACCGTTTGATTACAGTCTTATGACGGTTGGGCCGTCTGGTCGTTGCGTGGGGTCACGACAGACCCGGCCGTCGTGGGGCTATGCCGCCTGTCGCTTCTGCACTGCTGGCGCGTTTTGCGAGCTATCCGGCGTTGCCGCGCCGTGATCGGGCGTCGCTCGTCATCACGGCGCTGCTGCACGCGACCGCGCTCGTCATCATGGTGGCGACCGAGGCCGACCTGGAAAGCAAGGCCACATTCCTGCTCGCCTGGTTGATGCTGAATTTCTTCTGGCTGGCGCTGTTGCGACGGCCGGCGATCGCCGCGCTCGCATCGCTGATCATGGTCGCCGTGCTCATCCTGCTGTCGCAGTTCAAATACGACAAGCTGATGATGACGGTGAATTTCGTCGACGTGATGATCCTCGACACCGACACGATTGCATTCTTTCTGACGATCTATCCCGATCTGCTGCGCCGGGTGATCCTGGCCGCGCTGGTTGCCGTCCCGGTGCTTGGACTTTTGTGGTGGCTCGATCCCTACCGCGTACGGCTGCGCGTCGCCTCCGCCGGCGGCACACTGTGTCTCGCCGCCGCCGTCGGCATTTCGATCGCGGCCCCGATAGATCCAAGTGAGGCTTTTTCCGGCGACGGCTACGTTTCGAAATTCATCAACTCAGGAGTCGATGCCGTCGTTGCATACATGACGCGTGGCTACATGGAATCCGATGCCCATGTCGCGGGCAATTTTCGTCTGGCGGGCGCCGGCGCCTGCAAACCCGCCGCCAAGCCGCCGCACATCATCATGATCCTCGACGAGTCGAGCTTCGACATCCGTAAGGCAACCGGCATCAAGGTGCCTGCAGGTTACGGCCGGCATTTCCATTCCTTCGACGGCAAGGAGCGCTCGTTCATCGTCGAAGGCTCCGGCGGGCCGACCTGGTTTGCCGAATACAGCGTGCTGACCGGATTGTCGGCGCGCTCGTTCGGACGGTTCGCCTATTTCGTTACCCGCATCGCCGCCGGGCGCGTCGAGCGTGGCCTGCCGCGCACTCTACAACGCTGCGGCTACCGGACCTTCACGCTCTATCCGGCCCGCGGCGCCTTCATGAGTGCGCGCAGCTTCCAGGCCACCACCGGAGTACAGCAGTTCCGCGATAGCACGGACCTGCGCGCTAAGGGAGTCGAGCCGGACTCTTTCTTCTACGATCAGGCGGCCCAAGTGATTGCGCGGGAAGGCAAGCGGTCGCCGCTGTTCATCTTCTCCTATCTCGCCGCCAATCATTTCCCTTGGGACTTTACTTACCGCCCGGATTTGACGCCTGTTTGGCGTCCGCTCGGCAACGCGTCCAAGGTCGATGAATATGTGCGGCGGCAAGGCATGAGCGCGCACGACTATGCCGCTTTCCTTGAGCGGCTGCGCCGCGACTTCCCCGACGAGTCGTTTTTGCTGGTGCGGTTCGGCGATCACCAGCCCGATTTCGCGGACCGCCTCATCGATCCGACGGTCGATGACGACGAGATCGCGGACCGGCTGGATGCTTACGATCCGCGCTATTTCACGACTTATTATGCGATTGATGCAATCAACTTCAAACCGGTCGACGTATCGTCGGCGCTCGATACGCTGGAGGCGCCGTATTTGCCGCTGGTCATACAGGAGGCCGCCGGTTTGCCGCTTGGTCCCACCTGGGTCGAGCAAAAGCGGGTCCTGAACCGCTGCAACGGCCTGTTTTACGGCTGTGCCGACGGCGCGGAAGCGCGGCGTTTCAACCGTCTGCTGATCGAAGCCGGCCTCATCAAAGGGCTTTGAACGGACAGGCTTTGCAAGCCGCGCGCTGCCCGGATAGCTTGCCCCGCGGCGGAGACACGAGGACAGGGCATGGCAGGCGGCGCGGCAGCAGCGCGAGACGCAACGGCATCCGCGGTCGCGCTACACGATGTGTCGATCGCCTTCCGCCTCGCCGGCGGTGGAACCTACACCGCAGTCGCGGGCGCCAGCCTTGCCGTCGCCGACGGCGAGTTCGTCGCCATCGTAGGGCCGACCGGCTGCGGCAAGTCGACGCTGCTCAACATCGCCGCCGGGCTGATGGCGCCGTCGGCCGGGCGCGTCGATATTTTCGGTGCGTCACTCGGCACGCTCAACCGCCAAGCCGGTTACCTGTTCCAAGCCGATGCGCTGTTTCCCTGGAAGACCGCGCTGCAGAACGTCGCAATCGGATTGGAAACAGCAGGCACGCCGTCCGACGATGCGCGCTCGCAGGCGCAGACTTGGCTCACGCGCGTAGGCCTGGGCTCGTTCGCCGACCGCTATCCGCACATGCTCTCGGGCGGCCAGCGCAAGCGCGTCGGTCTGGCGCAGGTGCTGATCCGCGATCCGAAAATTCTGCTGATGGACGAGCCGTTTGGGCCGCTCGACGCGCAAACCCGGCAGATCATGGGTAATCTGCTGCTTGATTTGTGGAGCGCCGACCGCAAGGCGGTGCTGTTCGTCACCCACGACCTGGAGGAAGCAATCGCGCTGTCCGACCGCGTCGTCATCATGTCAGCGGGGCCGGCAGCGCGCGTCATCGGCGATTGGAAAGTGCCGCTGGCCCGCCCGCGCGACATCGGCGAAATCAAGCTCGACAATGCGTTCCATGAGCTGCACCGCGACATCTGGCACATGCTCAAGGCCGAGGTGATCAAAGGCTACGCGCAAACGGAGGGGGCGTAATGCCGCGCATGCGTCTCATCCTGCTGCAGGGCCTGGTCGCGGTGATTGCGATTGCCTTGTGGTACGTGCTGTCGACCTATCCGGTGTTCGGCCATGTCCTGCTGCCGCCGTTCTTCTTTTCAACGCCGGTCGACGTGGCGAGCCAGATCATCGACTGGTTCGCCACCGGCGTTATCTGGAAGCATCTCTGGGTGACGCTGGAAGAGTCGATCCTGGCCTTCGTGCTCGGCTCGATCGGCGGCGTCGTGGTCGGCTTCTGGTTCGCGCGTCAGCCGCGCACGGCAGCCGTGCTCGACCCATATGTGAAGATGGCCAACGCCCTGCCGCGCGTCGTCCTCGCGCCGATCTTCACGCTGTGGCTCGGCCTCGGCATCTGGTCGAAAGTCGCGCTCGGCATCACGCTCGTTTTCTTCATCGTTTTTTTCAACGTCTATCAGGGCGTCAAGGAAGTGTCGCCGACTGTGCTTGCCAATGCGCGCATGCTGGGCATGAGCGAGCGGCAGCTGATGCGCCACGTTTACTGGCCGTCGGCGCTGTCGTGGATGTTTTCGTCGTTGCACACTTCGGTCGGCTTCGCCGTGGTGGGAGCTGTCGTCGGCGAATATCTCGGTGCCGCCGCCGGCCTAGGCTACCTCATCCAGCAGGCCGAGGGCGTATTCGACGTCGCCGGCGTGTTCGCCGGCATGTTCGTGCTCGCCGCCTTCGTGATCGTCATCGACACCATCGTCAGCGCGATCGAGAAGCGGCTGCTGGTGTGGCGACCGGCGACGAACGACGCCCGCCCCTGAGTGTCGTTCGCCCCGCGGTAATGCTACTGCGCCTTGATGCCGGCCTCCTTGATGATCGGCCACCACTTATCGATCTCGGCCTGCTGGAACTTGCGCAGAGCCTCCGGCGACTGTTCCTCGGTCGGGAAAATTTCCTGCGCCAGATCGATCAACTTCTTACGTGTCGAGGGATTGGCCAGCGCCGTCCGCAACGCGCCATTGAGCTTGTCGACAATCTCTTTCGGTGTGCCTTTGGGCGCCCATAGCGCATGCCAGAACGTGAAATAGAATCCGGGGAGACCGGCTTCGTCGGTCGTCGGCACGTCGGGCGCGATGGCGATGCGGCTTTTTGCGGTGACGGCGTAGACCTTGATCTGGCCGGCCTTCATCTGCGCCACTGAAATCGCCGGTGTGTTCAGCATCACGTCGACCTGTCCGGCGAGCAGGGCGGCGGTCGAGTCGCCCGCGCCGCGATACGGCACCATGGTAAGTTTTACGCCGACCGCTTTCTGAAACAGGATTGCGCTGACGTGGCTCGGCGAGCCGACACCGGAATTGCCGACATTGGTCTTGTCGCCATTCTCGCGCAGCCAGGCGAGCAGTTCCTTCAGATTGTTTGCCGGCATCGTCTTTCGGGCGACGATAAAGAACGGCTGCGTGGCGATCAGGCCGATCGGCTCGAAGTCCTTCATCAGGTCATAGGGCAGATTGTAGATCGCGCCGGTCGCGACATTGGTGCCCCACTGGCCGATGCCGATGGTGTAGCCGTCGGGCTTCGCCCGCGAGACGCGGCCTTCGCCGATGGTGCCGCCGGCGCCGGCCGTATTTTCCACCACGATCGTCTGGCCGAGCGCTTCGCCCATGCCCTGCGCCACGATGCGTGCAATGACGTCGGTCGAGCCGCCGACGCTGAGCGGGACTACCAGGGTGATCGGCCGCGTCGGATAATCCGCGGCGAGTGTCGGCGACACAGCGGACAAAGCGGCGCCGCAGGCCGCAGCGAAGACCAGCTTCCTCATTGTGTTGATTCCTTGGACTTAGGGCTCGGAGTTGCGAGGCTATGCATTATAACGATCTGCCGGCCTTCGCCACTGGATTTCACGGGCTCTAGTCACGCGCGTCCGGCTGGCTTATCGTCCTTGCAGAATTGGCCCCAAGAAAGGCCAACCTAAACAGGGAGGACGTCATGCCCGCAATGTTCCGGCGGTTCGTCGCTACGCTCGCCGCACTCTTGTTCTCGTCGGGTCTCGCGCTCGCGCAATCGAAGGTGACACTCGCCATCGGCGGCGCCGGCTGCCTGTGTTATCTGCCGACCATGCTTGCCAAGCAACTCGGCGAGTTCGAGAAGGCCGGGGTCAATGTCGAGGTGGTCGCGTTCAAGGGCGGTTCGGAGTCGCTTAAGGCAGTGATCGGCGGCTCGGCCGACGTGGTCTCCGGCTATTTCGATCACTGCGTCAACCTCGCCGCCAAGGGCCAGCATTTGCAGGCCTTCGTAGTCTACGACCGCTTCCCCGGACTGGCGCTGGTGGTGTCGCCCAAGCACGCGGCGGAAATCAAATCGGTCAAGGATCTCGCCAACAAGAAGGTCGGCGTCAGCGCGCCCGGCTCCTCCACCGACTTCTTCCTCAAATATCTCTTGAGCAAGAATGGTGTCGATCCGAATTCGGTCGGCGTCGTCGGTGTCGGCCTCGGGCCGTCGGCGGTCGCCGCGATGGAACAGGGGCAAATCGACGCCGCCGTGATGCTCGACCCGGCGGTGACGATCCTGAAGAACAAATACAGCGATCTGCCGATTCTCAGCGATACTCGCAGCCAGAAGGACACACTCGCGGTGTTCGGCGGCGAATATCCCGGCGGCGCGCTCTACACCAAGGCCGACTGGATCGCCAGCCACGAGAAAGAAGTGCAAGGCATGACCAACGCGATCGTGGCCACACTAAAGTGGATCCATTCGCATACGCCGGAGGAAATTGCCGACAAGATGCCGGCTGAACTCGTCGGCAAGGACAAGGCACTCTACGTTGCGGCGCTGAAAAACACGTTGCCGATGTATTCGGAAACTGGCCGCATGGACCCGAAGGGAGCCTCGGCGGTCCTCGCGGTGTTCAGCCAGTCGTCGCCCGATGTCGCCAAGGCTCACATCGACCTGTCAAAAACCTACACCAACAAATATGTCGACGCGGCCAACAAGAAGATGGGGATGAAGTAAGTTCTTCCGGCTCACGAAATCTCGAAGACGCTACACGGCGGGGGAAATCCTCGCCGTGTCTGTTATTGTTGGCACCATGAATCTCCTGTCGATCCAATCGCATGTCGTCTACGGCCATGTCGGCAATTCCGCCGCCGTGTTTCCGCTCCAGCGCATGGGCGTCGAAGTCTGGCCGATCCACACCGTGCAGTTCTCCAATCATACCGGCTACGGCCAATGGCAGGGCCGGGTGTTCGACGCAGGCATGATCCACGAGCTGGTCGCCGGGCTCAAGCAGCGCGGATGCCTGGGTGAGTGTGACGGCGTGCTGTCTGGCTACATCGGCGGGGCGGATATCGGGGCTGCGGTCCTCGATGCAGTGGCGACCGTTCGGCAGGCCAATCCGGCGGCGCGCTATTGCTGCGACCCGGTGATCGGCGACGTCGGCCGCGGCATTTTCGTGCGCGAGGGCATCCCTGAGTTCATCAAACAGAAGGCGGTACCGGCCGCAAATATCGTGACACCGAACCAGTTCGAGCTCGATTATCTTGCGGGCGGCAAAAGCAGAACGCTGGCCGATGCGCTCGGCGCGATCAAGGCGGTGCATGCACTCGGCCCAAGCGCTGTTCTGGTGACGTCTTTGCATGTCGAAGACACGCCGGAGGACAGCATTGATTTGATCGCTTCGGATGAGACCGGACGCTTTCGCCTACGGACGCCACGGCTACAGTTGATTGTGAACGGCGCGGGCGATGCCATCGCCGCGTTGTTTTTCGCGCATTATCTGCGCAGCGGAAAGATCGACGAGGCGCTGTCGCGCGCCGCTTCGGCGATCTTCGGCGTGCTGACCAAGACGGCGGAAATGGGCGCCGGCGAAATACAAGTTATCGCGGCGCAGCAGGAGATTGTCGAGCCGAGGCGGGTCTTCGAGGCGGAACAATTGTGATGCAACGCCATGCATGAATCGGCTTCAGTTATTCGCGTCAACAGCCTGGACCTGACCTTCGCACAGAAGCCTTGGGCCTTTGCTCGCGAACGGCGGGCGGAGATCGACGCCTGGTTTGCGGCGCGCCAGCGCGAGAATCCGGCGCTCTGGAACGGCCGCGTACTGTTGCTGCACGAGTATGTCTTGGCAGATGGCATTTTCCGCGGGAGCTATCTCGAGACGGACTACGCGAGCCTCGCCGCATGGAGCGCCTGGGGCCGTCCGCCCGCGGCAATCAACGATTGTTTCGCCGCGGCGGCGATCATTTCTGCCGACGGCGCGTGCCTGCTCGGCGTCATGGGTGCGCATACCATCAATGCTGGCCGAATCTATTTCCCCTGCGGCACACCGGACCCGGACGACATCGTTGGCAGCCGCGTCGACCTCGATCTCAGCGCACGGCGCGAGCTTAAGGAAGAGACTGGGCTCGACGAAGCTGAATTTACCGCCGAGCCCGGCTGGACCACGATATTCGACGGTACGTTTATTACGCACATCAAAGTGCTCCGCAGCAAGTACAACGCCGAGTTCTTGCGCGCGCGCATTGTCGGGTATTTGGCAAAGGAACGGCAACCCGAACTCGCCGACATCCGTATCGTACGCAGCGCCGCCGATTTCGATCCGGCGATGCCGCGTTTCGTCACTGCGTTTCTGCAAGACTTTTGGCGTTGACGGACGGCGCGCTTACGGGGTGCGGGTCGAATGATATTACCGCTTCAAGGCCTCAGCGTCCCGCGGCGGATCGCGTTTGATGATTGCACACGCGGTAATATTGTCTTTCATTTTGCCGACCTCGCTGTAGCGACCCTTGCCTAAAGCGCCGCCAAGGCGTGAACTGACGCCATGAAGCTCAATCACATGGCCAGACGCTTCCGTATCGACAGGCCGGAAAAATTCCGCCTGTCCAAGCACGATCCCGCCGAGTGCTGCGGGTTGACCTTCGACAAGAAAGAAGCCCAACTCATGCTGGCCGGCGGCGTTGAGCGACTTACGGAATTGCAGCAGCGTCTCTACGCGGAAGACCGCTGGTCGGTGCTGATCGTGTTGCAGGCGATGGATGCCGCCGGTAAGGACAGCATCATCAAGCACGTGATGAGCGGCATCAATCCGCAAGGCTGTGAGGTGCATGCGTTCAAGCAACCGAGTGCCGAAGAACTGCAGCATGACTTCCTCTGGCGTGTGGCGCAGCGGCTGCCGACCAACGGCCGCATCGGCATCTTCAACCGATCGCATTACGAAGAGGTCCTCACCGTCCGTGTTCACAAGGACCTGCTGGCGCATCAGAAAATGCCGAAGAAACTCGTCGGCAAAGATATATGGCGGCAGCGCTTCGAGGATATTCGCGCCTTCGAGCGCCATCTCGCGCGCAACGGCACGCGCATCCTCAAGTTCTTCCTCAACGTCTCGAAGGAGGAGCAGCGCAAGCGCTTCCTCGAACGCATCGGCGAGCCGGCCAAGCGCTGGAAATTTTCCATGTCCGACGTCGCCGAGCGCGAGCGCTGGGACGACTACATGGCCGCCTACGAGGACATGATCCGGCATACCAGCACGCCGGAGGCGCCGTGGTTCGTGGTGCCGGCCGACAACAAGTGGTTTAGCCGGCTGGTGGTAGCCGCCGCCGTGGTCGAGGCGATGGACCGGCTGAAGCTCGACTATCCCAAGGTTTCAGGCACGGCGCTGAAAAAATTGCGCAAAGCTGAAAAGGCGCTTAAGCGCGAATAGGGTGTCACCATATTCCGGGAATGAGCCGGTGACGGACCTTGCGGCAATAGTCTGCGTAACCCGGCAAATCGCGGCGCAGGACTTTCTCTTCGTCCAAGAGCCGCCACATCAGTGCCGGCAGGGCCGCAATGGCGACCAGCAGGGCCCAATAGGAGCCAAGCGCGGGCGGCGTGAAGATCATCAGCAGGAGGGCGCCGGCGTACATCGGATGACGGACGATCCCATAGAGTCCTATGGAGATCACCCGTTGCCCGGGCTCGACCGTGACGGTGGAGGCCGCGTAGCTGTTCTGTTTGAGCACCACGAAAAACACCGCAAAAGCCAGGCCGACTATCGCGTTACTGACAGTGACCAGCCAGATTGGCACGGATGACCAGCGCCAGCGCACGTCGAATCCAGACACTACGAAAAGCAGAAAGAAGCAGATCAGCAACAGCGTGATGATGATCTTCTGCGCCGGCTCCTGTTCCTTGGCCGGCCCGGCGTTCATGCGCCGCCCGAGCAGCGCGGGATCGTGCCTCGTAAAATAGACGCTGATCGCCACGCAACCGGCGACGAACACACATGCATAAAGCCAGCCCTGCCAGTAGCGCAGCGTGCCGGCCGGCGCGAACAGCAGTGCTGCAAAGATCGGCAGCGACACGGCGGTCTGGCGCCAGCCCCGGCGCTTGAGTTCACTGGTGTCGGTTGTCATCCGGCTCTCTCCGGCGATCGGGCAACATTATTGACCTATTCCGCCACCGCGCTTGATTTCGGACATGCAGGTCCGCTAAAAGCCTGCCGGCAAGGACGCCGGTAAACGCGGATTTAACCTTGAGCCGCGATCTTGGCCGGTGACGATGAGGGATTTGAGGCAATGACGACGCGCCACAAAATCTGCGCGATCGGGCGGGCGGGCGGCAAGGCCGACCCCGCAGTTTCCCTCATTCTCGGCTCGCTCCTTCTCCTTATCCGCCCCTGAGGGCCGGCTGGGCATATGCGCCTGGGCACTCGGGGGACCTTCGGAATGAGCACCCCATGGAGCGCCATTAACGGCGCATTCGAGGAGAAGGAATTTCTGCCATGACCACCCCGACCCAGTCCGACAAGGACCGCGTCGTCATATTTGACACGACGTTGCGCGACGGCGAGCAGTGTCCCGGCGCCACTATGACGCATGAGGAGAAGCTCGAGGTTGCCGAGATGCTCGACACCATGGGCGTCGACATCATCGAAGCGGGCTTCCCGATCGCCTCGGAAGGCGATTTCGCGGCCGTGCAGGAGATCTCCCGGCGCACCAAGAACGCGGTCGTGGCCGGCCTCTCGCGCGCCGCGCCTAAAGACATTGATCGCTGCGCCGAAGCGATCAAGCCGGCCAAGCGCCGGCGCATCCACACGTTTCTGTCCACCTCGCCGGTACACATGAAATACAAGCTGCAGAAGCAGCCGCACGAGGTCTACGAGATGGTGATCGCGCAGGTCACACGCGCGCGCAGCCACACCGACGACGTCGAATGGTCGGCCGAAGACGGCACCCGCACCGAGTTTGACTTCCTCTGCCGCTGTGTCGAGGCGGCGATCAAGGCCGGCGCCACCACCATCAATATCCCCGACACCGTCGGCTACACGGTACCGGAGGAATATCGCCGCTTGTTTGAGAGCCTCCGCGCCAACGTGCCTAACGCCGACAAGGCGCGCTTCTCTGTGCATTGCCACGACGACCTTGGCATGGCGGTCGCCAACTCGATCGCAGGCATCCAGGGCGGCGCACGTCAGGTCGAATGCTGCATCAATGGCATCGGTGAGCGCGCCGGCAATGCCGCGCTGGAAGAAGTAGTGATGGCGTTGCGCACGCGCAGCGACGTGCTGCCGTACTGGACCGGCGTCGACGCTACCATGCTGACGCGCGCATCGAAGCTCGTCTCGGCGGTCACTTCATTCCCGGTGCAGTACAACAAGGCGATCGTCGGCCGCAACGCATTTGCACACGAGAGCGGCATCCATCAGGATGGCATGCTCAAGCATACGCAGACCTACGAAATCATGACGCCGGAGTCGGTCGGCGTGAAGCAGACCTCGTTGGTGATGGGCAAGCACTCAGGCCGTCATGCTTTCGTGCACAAATTGGAAGAGCTCGGCTATCAGCTCGGCGACAACCAGGTCGAAGACGCGTTCGTGCGCTTCAAGGCGCTGGCCGACAAGAAGAAGCAGATCTACGACGAGGATATCGAAGCGCTGGTCGACGAGGAGATCGCGACCGCCCATGACCGCATCAAGATCATCTCCTTGACGGTGATCGCCGGCACCATGGGGCCGCAATCGGCGACGCTGTCGCTCGATATCGACGGCAAACATGTCACCACGCAATCGACCGGCAATGGTCCAGTGGACGCGATCTTCAACGCCATCCACGCGCTGGTGCCGCACAAGGCCAAGCTCGAGCTTTATCAAGTGCACGCAGTCACTGAAGGCACCGATGCGCAGGCCGAAGTTTCTGTGCGTTTGTCGGAGGACGGTCGCTCCTATACCGCCAAGGGCGCCGATCCCGATACGCTGGTGGCCTCGGCCAAAGCCTATCTCGCTGCGCTGAACAAACTGACCAGCAAGCGTAACCGCATACCGGCAATCGAAAAGCGCATTCATTCAACCGACGTCGGCTGAAAGCGATTGCAAAAAGCTCGAAACGCCGCCTCGCCAGGGGCGGCGTTGTCCATTTGCGGAAATGTTCCGCGCGGAACCCGAAAAATCACATTTCGCCCTTATTTTGTTCGCTTTTGTGGCGGGATTGACAGCTATCGGCCGCGTTCGCAAGCGAGCAAAGACGGGGATATCTAACGGATGAAGAAGACACTATGTGCGGGCGCATTCGTGCTCGCCGCGATTGGACTTTTGTCGAACATTCCCGCCGTCAGCGCTGGGGAAACGGGGAACCGTTACGCGGCACAGACGCCGGTGTCGGCCGCCATCGATATCGGGCGTATCCGTAGCGTCCTCCAACTAAAGCCGGAACAAGAGCGCTACTGGCGGCCCGTCGAAGCCGCCCTGCGCGAACTCGCCCGCAATCAGGAGCGGGCGGAAGGGGACGGCTTTGTGCACCGCGTTAGCCGCCGCTTAGTGCAGATCGTCCTTGATAGCGCGGCCGTCCAACGCTTGGCGATTGCCGCGCGTCCACTGATTGCGCGACTTGACGACCGGCAGAAGCAGGCGGCCGGCGAACTCGCCCAGGAAATGGGCTTGGGCCCGGTGGTGTTGGCGGCTCTAAACTAAATGCCCCAGCGGAGTTTTTCGCGGCCTGCCGGGCTTCGCCGACGCGAGGCGGTAGGCTGCTTTGCTATTCGTCTCCGAATCGAATGGCGGCACTGCGTTACCGCCAATTTGACCCATGGCCGCGGCTGACGTCTTGCCAGCCGGGTGCGTCAGTTTGACCTGAGTCAACCTTAAGTCGCCGCCGGCTCTTTATTAATTTACCATCGAGTTCCAATTGTACGTTTGACACCTGAAAAGTGTCGGCGCAATTCTGCGCCATAAATGCCCTGTTACGGGCAGCTTTCGGAGGAGCCCATGAAAAAAACACTGTATCTGGCAGCGGCGGCGACGCTGCTTGCCGCGAGCCCGGTGTTCGCCCAGGAAACTATCACAATCGGCTTTACCGCCTCGCAGACCGGCGCCTTGAACAACGACTCGACGGCGCAGATGCGCGGTATCGAG
>Ga0335083_10008973_pt1 | contig 12166 bp, 8 predicted proteins | sample Lox_Sample_42_FD_206716 | JGI IMG/M metagenome (GOLD analysis project Ga0335083, IMG submission 206716) | Soil microbial communities from Loxahatchee National Wildlife Refuge, Florida, United States - Lox_Sample_4.2 | ecosystem: Environmental > Terrestrial > Soil > Wetlands | place: USA: Florida... | reverse complement strand
CGCTGAACGCGGCAACTGGCACCAAGTTGTGGAACTTCAAAATCCCCCAAATTGTGAGCTCGTCGCCGGCCGTGTTCTATGGGATGGTTTATTTCGGCTCAAACAGTGACGGGAAAGTGTATGCTTTGGACGCAAAAACCGGAACCAAGGTGTGGACTTACACCACAGCTAATGGGGTGGGGGGCTCTCCAACGGTTGTGGGCGGCGTAGTCTACATCGGCTCGGACAATTTGTACGCGTTGAACGCCAAAAATGGCGCCAAGCTGTGGAGCTATCCAACCGGCCAAGCTGGTTATGGTTCACCGGCTGTGGCAAATGGCGTGGTATATGCCGGCGGTAGTAACAGCCGCTTATACGCGTTAAACGCCACGACCGGAGCTCTGATATGGAGCTACAACACCGGAGACTCCACGGTTACCTCGCCTGTCTTGGCCGATGGCGTGCTTTACGCCACTTCGCTAAATGGCACGCTCTATGCACTGCACGCCAAAACTGGAGCTCTAGTCTGGAGTTCTACTGGTGCCTACATGTTATCGCCCGCGATCGCGAATGGGGTAGTCTTCATCGGCGGCGGCTACGGCGACAACAATGTATACGCGCTGGACGCCAGGACCGGTGCGAAGCTGTGGAACTACACCACCGGCGGTATTGTGCAGTCCGGGCCTGCGGTGGCCAATGGGGTCGTCTACGTTGGCTCAAACGACCGCAAAGTGTACGCATTGAACGCCGATACTGGCACGGTGCTTTGGAGCTACACCACTGGATTTTCCGTTCAATCCTCGCCCGCCGTCTCGAATGGCCAAGTTTTTATCGGCTCAGATGATTCAAAGATATACGCCTTCGGACTATCGTCGCAATAGATTCGTCCGATCTGCTTGAAACAGGCTGCCCCACCCTTGCGATTGGTGTAGCCCTCATCGTACTGGCTTTCGGAAAGCCCACAGGACTGAAGGTAGCGTACCCCCGCGCAACTGTTGAAACATCCCCATTACACTCATCGTCGCTTTACGCACACGCACGAACGCACGCACACTTCGCACGAGCCCCACGCACGCGCGGGCGGGGCGGGCGGAACCTGGGAGCCGGGGAACCGGGGGCGGGGGTGTAGCCGAATTTTTCCCGCAATGTATAACCCCACTCGCTGCTTGACAGCTCCAGCCTGCCGGGGTATTGTAGGCGAACAAAAGGCGAATCTTTTATGTCTTCCCTGCCCTTGCTGCCGATTCCGGAAAAAACCAAGCTCGTCGGCATCGCGCGTCTCGCGTCGGAGGGCGAATCGCTGCGCGAAGGGCACAACGTCGAGTACTTCACTCTGCCCGCCAAGTCGTTACTGAACCGCTGCGTCAGCAATCGCCAGATGCCGTTTACCTGGACGATCAATCCTTACCGCGGCTGCGAGTTTGGATGCCGTTACTGCTATGCCCGCTACACCCACGAATTCATGGAAATGCGCGACGGCATGGAGTTCGAGCAGAAGATTTACGTCAAGCAGCACGCCGCCGGTCTGCTGCGCCATGACTTGCACCGCGTCAAGCCCGGCGAATCCATCGCATTGGGAACGGCGACCGATCCTTACCAGCCCGCCGAACGCCGCTACGAGATCACGCGCGGAATTCTGGAAGAGTTCGCCCGGCATCGCGGATTCGAGTTGGGCATTGTCACGAAATCGAATCTGATCGGGCGCGACCTCGACGTTCTGCTGGAAGTGGCCAAGACAAATCGCCTGTCGGTCCACATGACGGTCACCACGCTCAACGTCGACCTGGCGCGGATTCTCGAGCCGCGCGCGCCGCGTCCCGATCTCCGCATCGACGCTGTGCGCGCGCTCGCCCAGGCAGGACTGCGAGTGGGCGTGAGCTGTTCTCCGGTGGTGCCGGGAATCACCGATGCTCCGAAAGATCTGGAGGCGGTGATCCGCAGCGCGGCGGAAGCCGGTGCAGACTATGTATTCGCCAACCCGCTCTTCCTCAAGCCGTGCTCGGCGGCGGTGTTTCTTCCTTTCGTCGAGCAGAACTTTCCGCATCTTGCCGAGAATTACCGCCAGAGCTATGAGGATCGCGCGTTTCTTCCACCCTCCTATGGCAAGAGGCTGTCGGAACTGGTCAAGCGTCTCCGCGAGAAATACAAGATGACGCGCGCCGACCGGCGGGAACGCTCCGCCTTCGCAACGAAGTGGCCGGTGCAGGCTTTCGATGAGCAGTTGAACCTGTTCTAGAGATTGAGCCATCGGGTGATTGAGTGATTGAGTGATCGAAACCCCTTTGGCAATTCGATCCATTCGGATTTCTCAATCGCCCAATCACTCAATCACACAATCGCTCAATCACTCCATGCCCCAATTCCCCTATAATCAAGATGCGCATGGTTACGGCCTCCCCACCTGCACCACAACCCGGGCAGCCCAATACGTTCGGCGTGCGCCTGCACAACTTCTGGCGCCGCGTTACCGATGGTCTGGAGGTCAGCCAGCTCTGGTCGCAGTTCGAATCCGAGGCCCGCACCAGCTATCGCCTTTATTCCCGAGACGTCGAAGCCAAAACGCCCGACGGCCTGACTCACGGCGGCCGCAACCTGCACGTGATCAAGGAATTCTTCTGGGCGGTCTTTGAGAAGCTCTCGCCTGCGCGCCGCGTGTTGCTGCTGCTGGCGCTGATTCTGCTGGTTGTTCCGCATAGCGCGATCGAATACACCGGACGTGGCGGCAATGTCGAAGCCATCGAGTTCGATCTTCATTTCTGGGCGGCGCTGCTTCTCCTCCTGCTGTTGATTCTCGAAATCGCCGACCGCGTCGTCATGAAGCGCGATCTGCAGATCGCGCGCGAGATCCAAACCTGGCTATTGCCGGGAGTGCCGCCACAGATTCCCGGCCTGGCGATCGCTTATGCCACCCGTCCCGCGAACACAGTGGCCGGCGACTACTACGACGTGTTCCCTCGCCCAGGGCGAACGAATGAAGACAACCGCGTGGTGCTTGCCGTCGCCGATGTGGCCGGAAAGAGCATTCCGGCCGCCATGCTGATGGCGACGTTTCAGGCGAGCCTCAAAACGCTGTCGACCGCGCAGGTCGCTCTGCCCGAACTTGCTTCCAACATGAATCGCTACGCCTGCTCGAACAGCCAGGGCGGATTGCGCTTCACTACCGCGTTTCTCGCGGAGTACGATCCCCTGCACCGCACGGTCGACTACATCAATGCCGGCCATAACAATCCGATCCTGCGGCGCGCCAGCGGACAAATCGAGCGTCTCGACGTGGGCGGACTTCCCTTCGGCATTCTGCCCGATGTGAAATACGAGTCGGCCACCGTGACACTCGCGCCTGGAGACTGGCTGGTGATTTTCACCGATGGCCTCGTTGAGGCCGAGAATGCCCGGCAGGAAGATTACGGTGAGGGACGATTGCTAAGCGCGATCGGAGCCGGTGCTTCCGTTCAGCCCGCCGAGATGCTCAAGCGCCTCATGGCCGAAGTCGATCTCTTCGTCGGCAACACTCCCCAGCACGACGACGTCACCTGCCTGCTGCTGAAATCCGAAAGCTTCTAGCGGAGTACGTCAACCAGATCGGAAGTTTAGAATCGCCGGTTTCCTCTGTGTCCTCAGTGCCCTCTGTGGTGAAAGCCTTGTGTGTCCTCTGTGGTCATCCGCGTAAGTCATTGAAGATTCGTGTAAGTGATTGAGCCTTCGTGTAAGTGATTGAAAATTCGTAGAACTGCGTCAGGAGGCTGCGGGACGCAGGATTTTAATGCAGACGAGGAATGCGTCACCCGGGAGGTCGATCGCCGCTGCCAGGGGCGTTTCCGGCTCCGCAAATGGCATTCTAATGCGGGTGCCGGAGCGAAAAACTGATTCCGGGCGATCGAGTCTCAAAACGATACACATTGCTGTACGTTTATGTACGTACAACTGGTAGGACAGCGAACCATGAAAGCCATCCAGTAAGAAATTGGCGGATTAGTTCGCTTGATAGCCGAAGAAAAGTTGGGTCTGGGTCGCGTTCTGTTTTGCAGTATTCAGGTCGGGCGATGTCTTCTGCGCAACGTCTTCGGTCGCCTGAGCTTCCTGCGAGCGTCCTGCATGGCGCAAGGCATCCGCGAGCAGCAGCAAGCCCACGTCGGTGGTTTCCACTTTCATGGCATGATTCAACTGGACGACTGCGCGGTTGAAATCGCCGTCGCGCTCCGCGAGCAGCCCGGTTCCCAACAGAGCTGAAACGTCATTGGAATTCACCTGCAGCGCATCCTGATAACTCTGCCTGGCGTGGTCATAGTCCTTCATCTGCACATAAGCGGACCCGATCTGACCGAGGACCGCCGCCCGCATCTCCGGCTTGATTGAGGCTTGCGAGACTTTCTGATACTGCTCGATCGCACCCTGAAAGTGTCCGTTGCGCTGTTCGTAGAGGCCGATCTTGACGATCTGCTCCGGCGGGTACGCGTGAAGAGCCTCGGAGGCGCGGAACTCAGCGATCGCTTCATCCGGGCGTCCTTCGCCATCCATCACCATCGCGAGATTGTCGTGCGCAACGTAGTTGTTCTCATTGACGCTGAGCGCATACTTCCACAGCGTCTCGCCGTCGTGCCAGAAGCCGAGCTGGTGGTAAGTCAGAGAACCCAGAGCCGCAAGAACAATCATGCCCGGAACTGCGACCAGCGCTTTCGGAATGTGCTTCTTTTCGGCCACTTCTGCGATGGGCCACACCAGCATGAGGAACAGGCCAATCATCGGAAGGTACGCGTAGCGATCCGCCATGGATTGCTCGCCTACCTGGATGAGCCCAATGACGGGCACGAGAGTTCCAAGAAACAGAAACCAGCCTACGGGCAGATAACGCAGGTTGCGCCAGCGAATCACGATCGCAGTCACGACTGCGAGCAGCGCGGCGGCACCGGCCACTTGTGCCAACGGAGGCGCCGCAAACGTATGCGGATAGAGCGGGGACAGGCGCACCGGCCACAACGTGTGGGCGATGTAGCGCACGTAGGCGACCAGCGTGTTGCCCAGCCGCGCGGAAAAGGAAAGTTCTCCCAGAGTTCGAAATGCGCTGGCTTCGCGCTGCGCCCATAGCGTAATCGCGGAACCGACGGCGGCCAGAGCAAACAGCGGCAGCTTCTCCTTCACCAGATAAGAGAATGAGCGAGGAGCGTACGCCGCGGGAACATCCGAGGGCGCGGCAGACATTTGTCCAGCAAACATTCTGCGCAGCGGCCAGTAGTCCCAAAGTAGCATCACGCAAGGCAGCGTGATGATCTGCGTCTTCGCCATCAGCGCCGCCGTGAAGAGCGCGACTACGGCGAGGTAGCGGCGAGTTCCTCCGCTCTTCGCGTAACGGCCATAGGCCCACAGAGCCGCGAGGCACAGGAACATGCTGAGGACGTTTTTGCGCTCCGCGGCCCAGGCCACCGATTCCACGTTTTCGGGATGCAGGGCAAACAGGCCCGCGACCATCAGGCTCGGCCAAAACGCTCCGGTGGCCTCGAGCAGTAGCAGGAAAAGAAAAATTGCGCTTCCCGCATGAAAGAGAAGGCTGACGTAATGGTGCCCCGTCGCATTGAGGCCGAACAACTGGCAATCGAGGGCGTGTGAAAGCCAGGTAAGAGGATGCCAGAAGCCTCCGCGAACATCGGTGAAAGCGTACTTCACCGTCTCCCAGGTCAGGCCGGCGCGGACGGCAAGGTTTTTGGTGATGTAAGGAACGTCATCGGAGTACACAAAACCGCAGTGCGCTACCGGATTGTAGAAAGCTAGCGTTGCCACCGCCAGCAGCAGGCAGGCAATGGCGGTGTTGTTTTGTGGAGACAGCGTCGTGTGGGCGTTCTCCGGAACTGGCTTGCTCTTCTTCAACTGAGTTGCGGATGACGGCAAAATACCACCCCCGGTTGTTGGGAAAAGCGATTATAGCTTTGCAGGGTTTGCCTTCCCGACATAAGTCACCAGGCAATGGGTACTGACGTAACGCGCTCGCTTTTGGGTGACGCAGCGCTTCCAGCGCTGCGACCAGGCATTTCTTTATCTGGATGCGCTTTAACGCCTGAGGTGTCTGGACGGAGTTTTCAGCAAACCTCTAAGTACTCCGCGGCGATTCGTCTTTCATGCATTCCGCATACATGCGGTGAAAGGCATGCACACCTTTCTCTTGCTTCACGCTGAACCGGCCGCGCGAGTAGCTGCGGGAGCGCAGGTTCTTCTGGACGAGTTCGCAGATGCCGACGTCTTCGGCCTGAATCTGATCGCTGAACTCGACCGACGCTTTGGCCGCAGGCGTCGCGTGATCCTTCTCCGGCAAATACCACTCGAAGATGGCGAGGGAGCGCTCTGGAGAAATGGGGAGGACGATGTTGAGCGAGACGTTGTCGGGATAGCAGTTCAGCATCCAGTTGGGGAAGATCCAGAAATAGTCCGTGGTCAGATCTTCGGCGGCGTGCTGGTAGCGGCGCGGCGTGGCGTCGCCCGGCTGAGACCCGCGGATCGGGCTGAACTGGCGCACATATCCCTGATGGCCCTCCGCGTGGGGCTCGACCACGTAGGCGTTGAAATCCAGCTCGCGGTTCAGACCGGGGTGGACGCTGGGCAAGTGATATCCCTCAAGATAGTTGTCGACATACGTCTTCCAGTTGCACTTCATGTCGTAGGTGCGGCGCTCGAACAGTTTCATCTCCGGGAACGGAAACTTTTCGGCTTGCCGCGGCAACGCGCCGAGAGTGTCGAGTAAAGGCCGGGCGGCCGCGTCGAGGTTTACAAAGATAAGGTTGAACCACACTTCGGTCCGCACCGGCCGCAAGGCGAAGTCTTCGGGACGAAAGCCGTCAACGCCCTCGATCTCAGTAGCGCTGAGCAGGGAGCCGTCGAGCGAGTAGGTCCATCCGTGATATCCGCAACGAAATAGTTTCCGGGAACCGCATCCTTCCGCGGGAGGTCCGGCGCGGTGCCGGCAGACGTTGTAGAAGCCACGCAGTATTCCGTCGTTGCCGCGAACGACCAGCAGAGGTTCGCCGATGAGTTCTGCCGTGAAGTAGTCGCCCGGGTTGGCAACCTGGCTGGCGTGGCCAATCACCTGCCAGGTCCGCGAGAAGATTTTCTCTTGTTCTGAGGTGAGAACGTTTGCGTCTGTATAGAGATGCGAAGGGAGAGTCCAGGCACGTGCGACCTCGGGATCGACTTGATAGGGGTCTTCAGGGATTTCCATGAGTGGGTTCGAAGCTTCGCGGGAACATTCTACGCGCCCATCGCGTGAGCGTGGCAAATGGAGGTCTCGTGCGAGGGCGATTCAGGTCCCTCTAACCAGCACAAAATGAAAGAAAACGTGGTTGGCGGGAAGCTCGGTGGTGCAAGTCAAAGCGGTCGGGGCGTTCTAAAATGGGAGAAGAGCGATTCCGGACTGACACGAATTGTCAGAGGAATTTGTCCAATTTTGCCAAGAGCAGACGGATCGTGGCAGGTCGGAGAAGCACGGAGGTTTGCCGCCCTGCTGAAAATAAAGCTCTTCCAGCACGTCCACCCGGAACCAAGGTAACTAGCGATTTTGGCGAGGCAAGTGCAAATATCGTGACGACTGCGTCATTCGTGACCAGCAGATTTCAAAACAACCAAACGAGGGGAACTAGAGATGCGGAAACAAAAGGGCTTTTCACTTATCGAGCTGCTGATCGTGGTGGCCATCATCCTGATCATTGCGGCTATCGCGATTCCTAACTTGCTCCGCGCCCGCATGGCGGCCAACGAGTCGTCTGCTGTCGCGTCGCTCCGTACCATCAACACCGCGGAAGTCACCTATCAGACCGGTTATCCGACCGTCGGCTTTGCGCCGGCCCTGATCAACCTGGGTGGAGCGTTGGGCGCAGCTTGCGTTCCGAGCTCGACCACAGCTTGCCTGATCGACTCCGTGCTCGCCAACAACGGTAACCCCGCTGGTGGCGGCAAGAGCGGCTATCAGTTCACGACCGGTACCGGAACAGTGGTGAGCGGCCTGAACGTGGGCTACACGGTGAAGGCGGTTCCGAACACGATCAACCAGACCGGTATCCGTGGATTCTGCGCTGAGGAAGATGCAGTTGTGCGCGTCGACCCAGCCGGTGCTTGCTCCGTGACCGAAGCTGGCATCCTGGTCTTCAACCCGCTCAACCAGTAATTGAGCGTGTGATCTGCGACGTACCCGGGGAGGGTACAAGATTGGAGCAGCGAACGAAAGTTCGCTGCTCCTTTCCGCTTTTTGGGCCTAACCTTGCTCCCGCCTCGGTGGTTACCTGGATTACCCGCCCCTGCCACTTTATGGCAGCCATGACAGAAGGTGGCTACCCGATTTGGTTTCCTGTGCCCTTCGTTGGGTTAGGATCCTGAGCTTCTGTTGCAAACAAGCACGTTGCGCCGACCGAGAACGATCGAGGCTAGTGGCCAAGGGCGTGCAACACAAAGCCCAAGCAGCCGATACGGGCCGCAACGATTTACCAAAGGGAGACAGTTCTTAAAATGCGCAAACAAAAGGGTTTTTCACTAATCGAGCTGCTGATCGTGGTGGCCATCATCCTGATCATCGCGGCCATCGCGATTCCGAATTTGTTGCGCGCCCGCATGGCGGCTAACGAGTCGTCGGCTGTCGCGTCGCTCCGTACCATCAACACCGCGGAAGTCACCTACAACACTGGTTATCCGACCGTCGGCTTTGCGCCAGCCCTGGTGAATCTGGGTGGAGCGTTGGGCGCAGCTTGCGTTCCCAGCTCGACCACAGCTTGCCTGATCGACTCCGTGCTCGCCAACAACGGTAACCCCGCTGGCGGCGGCAAGAGCGGCTACCAGTTCACGACCGGTACGGGCACGGTAGTGAGCGGCGTTAACGCTGGTTACACGGTGAAGGCGGTTCCGAACACGATCAACCAGACCGGTATCCGCGGATTCTGCGCTGAGGAAGATGCAGTGGTGCGCGTCGACCCGGCCGGTGTCTGCTCCGCGACCGAAGCTGGCATCCTGGTCTTCAACCCGCTCAACCAGTAATTGAGCGTGTGATTTGCGACATACCCGGGGAGGGTACGTCTGAAAGGGCAGCGAGCTCAAAGCTCGCTGCCCTTTGTTTTGCTTGCCGTAACCCGACCTCTGAGCACTTGCAACTCTTCGCTGCTCGTACTGACAGTAAGTGTCAGTCTCGCTCCCGCAACCATCGATCGAGAGCGAACGACGTGCGCGGAAAACAGACAGCGACGTTGAAAACAGGGAGTTTACTTCGAGGCGTTGCCGCTTTGCCGCGGACTTAAGTTTGGTCTAAGGGTTGCAACATCGCTAGCAGCGCTGCGGCGGACAAGCAAGATGGTACGTCATCATGCTTCGGCCGCGCGGAAACTTGCTTGGGGGAGATTAAATATCGATGCGGAAACAAAAGGGTTTTTCACTGATCGAGCTACTGATCGTGGTGGCCATCATTCTAATCATTGCAGCGATCGCGATTCCGAACTTGCTGCGCGCGCGCATGGCGGCCAATGAGTCCTCTGCCGTCGCGTCGCTTCGCACGATTAACACGGCGGAAATCACTTATCAGACAGGTTATCCGACGGTCGGCTTTGCGCCGGCTCTGGTGAACCTGGGTGGAGCGTTGGGCGCGGCTTGCGTCCCCAGCTCGACCACAGCTTGCCTGATCGACTCCGTGCTGGCCAACAACGGTAACCCCGCTGGCGGCGGCAAGAGCGGCTATCAGTTCACGACCGGTGCCGGAACCGTGGTCAGCGGCCTGAACGTGGGATACACGGTGAAGGCAGTTCCGAACACGATCAATCAGACCGGCATCCGTGGCTTCTGCGCTGAGGAAGATGCGGTGGTTCGCGTCGACCCGGCGGGCGTTTGCTCCAACACCGAAGCCGGCATCCGCGTGTTCAACGCTCTCAACCAGTAATTGAGCTTTGATCTTGGCGAAGTGCCTGGGGAGGGCACGAGCCATAGGGGCAGCGAGCGTTAAGCTCGCTGCCTCTTGTTATTTCGGCCAACACTCCTGCCATCGATCGTGTGGTTCATGCCCCAAAAATGAATATGTGCAAGCGCGGACGACGGCTGCGTTCTTTCCCCAGGCCGATGAGAAGCAGGAGTGGCGGCCCATTTGCCTCCCCCGCTGCGGCGGAAAAGGACTAGAATCAGGGCGGGCACAATCTGTCCGATTCCGAGGACAAGACCCTGCCTCAATGCGGCGCGCACCCAGGTCTGTCGCGGCATTGGCCAGACCGGCTGAGTCTTTGAAACGCCGGATCCGTTCAGGAAGCCCAGGGGAACAATGCGAAAACAAAAAGGTTTCTCACTGATCGAATTGCTGATCGTGGTAGCGATTATCCTGATCATCGCCTCCATTGCGATTCCGAATTTATTGCGCGCCCGCATGGCGGCGAATGAATCATCGGCGGTAGCCTCGGTCCGCACAATCACGACCGGAGAGATCGAATACCAGAATGCTTATCCGACCGTCGGCTACGCGCCAGCCCTGGTGAACCTGGGGGGTGCCTTGGGAGCAGCGTGTGTTCCCAGTTCGACTACGGCGTGCCTCATCGACTCGGTACTGGCAAACAACGGCAATCCTGCGGGTGGTGGCAAAAGTGGATACCAGTTCACGACAGGAACGGGAACGGTAGTCAGCGGCGTGAACTCGGGCTTCACGATCAAGGCCGCTCCGAACACGATTAATCAAACCGGGATCCGAGCTTTCTGCGCCGAGGAAGACGCGGTGGTGCGGGTCGATCCACTGGGCGCTTGCTCGAACACCGAAGCGGGGATCCTCGCTTTCAATCCGTTGAACCAATAGAAAGCGATCGTCAGTCTGCCAGCGCAATCCGGGACGACGCGCCGGACGACGGTGCTCCCGTTTGATTGGCTTTTAAGGGCCCCGCCTGGCGGCGAAGTTGCCGCCTTTTAGCAAACGAAGCTGACACTTTCTGTCATGGCCTTTTGGTAACCCCGCTGGTGTGGAGCTAACGCTCGCCGTGTCGCCGCTAACCCATTGATCTATCAAGCCCTTAACGAGTTACTAATGTTCCGGGGCACGCCGAACGGTTGGCGTTGAAACTGCTATATCACTCGTGGGTCTACCCCGACCGATAGCAGCGGTTTAAGGGAACATTTATGCGCTCGACCAAAGGATTCTCGCTCATCGAGTTGCTGATCGTAGTGGCGATCATTTTGATCATCGCCGCGATCGCGATCCCCAATCTGCTACAGGCTCGCATGTCAGCGAACGAAGCCTCGGCAGTGGGGTCACTGAAGGCTCTGCAAAGTGCAGAGGTGGTTTACTTCAACACGTATCCGACGGTGGGCTACTCCAACGCGATCGGCAACCTGGGCGGACCGGGCCCCTGCACGCCGTCTTCGATCACAGCGTGCCTGATTGATAGCTTTCTGGCCACGTCAACACCGGGAGGAACGGGCAAGAGCGGTTACGTATTCCTCGCGACGGGAATCGTATCAGGTGGAACGACGTACAACGATGCGTACGTAACGGCGGCGGCGCCGGTGCTCGCGCACTCCACTGGAAATCACGACTATTGCTCGACCAATGACGGCATTCTGCGCTCACAACTGGCCAACGTTGGCGATGCACCGGTGAACAACCTGGCAGCCTGTCTGGCGTTCGCCGTCGCACAATAAGCTCCCACAGTCTCATAGCGAGATGAAACGGCCGGAAACCCGGCCGTTGTTCGTTTCCGCTCCTACTCGACTCCTGAATCCAAGGCATGCGCTGTGACTGACGTAACTGGCCGCTGGTTCTCGCCGCCGAGGGCTTTGCATATAATATTTTTCGCAACGTTCTGCGAGGTATTCCCTACTCACCATGCCGGCGATTGAAATTCTTGGACTCGAAAAGACCTACATGGTCGGCTTCTGGCGGAAGCGCCCCAAACGAGCCTTGCAACCGCTTCATCTGAGCGTTGAAGAGGGAGAGATTTTTGGCTTCCTCGGACCCAACGGCGCGGGCAAAACGACGACTTTGAAGATGCTGATGGGACTGGTGTTCCCGACCTCTGGCACAGCTCGCATCCTGGGTCACGACTGGACCGATCCGGAGGTCAAAGCGCAGATTGGATTCCTCCCGGAACAGCCATACTTCTACGACTACCTGACGGCACATGAACTGCTCGACTACTATGGGCAGCTTTCGGGAGTGCCCGGCAAAGACCGCGCGCGCCGGGTCGAGGAAGTGCTGGAGCGT
>Ga0335083_10008972_pt1 | contig 12166 bp, 7 predicted proteins | sample Lox_Sample_42_FD_206716 | JGI IMG/M metagenome (GOLD analysis project Ga0335083, IMG submission 206716) | Soil microbial communities from Loxahatchee National Wildlife Refuge, Florida, United States - Lox_Sample_4.2 | ecosystem: Environmental > Terrestrial > Soil > Wetlands | place: USA: Florida... | reverse complement strand
GGCGCACGGCGGAGGCGCCGCCCAGGAATGTCGCGAGACGCAGAAGCGCGGCGGCGCGCACCACGTCGTTGGGCAGCGGCTGCCCCGTGGCGCAGGCGAGGTGGCGGACCAGGTTGTGCTGCAGCGTTTCCATCTGCTCCGGCGCCAGCGAGATGTTGACGTTCCCTCCCACGCCGGTGTTGACGCCGTAGATGCGCTCGCCGCGGGCAATGAGCTCTTCCAGGCGTTGGCGGCCCAGCGCGATACGGGCGCGGGCCGGGCCGGTGAGACGAACTGCCGTCGCTTGGCGCGCCACTCGCGAGACGTCTTCGATGGTCAGCGGGCGCGCACCGAGGTCAACTGTGTCGGGCACCTCACTACTCTACCGTGAATTTCTGTTTGGTCTCGTAGGTCTGGTTGCCGACGGCGTCGGTTACCTTCACGCCGATCGAAAATTCGCCGGGCTTGGTGTCCTTCAATAGGTTGATGCCCATGGAGGCCTGCACGTAGCGCTTGGGATAGAACGATTCGCTCTGATCGACCGCCGGCTCGGGCTGCGTCCAGATGAGCCTGCCGCTGGGCGAGTAGACCATGGTCACGTAGCTGACGTCGATGTGGTTGTGCTCGCCGTATTTGAAACCGGCAATGTCGAAGCGCGCCCAGACGGAATCCCCTGGCCGGTAGGCCGCTTTCTCGACCGGCTCGGTGGCGTCTTCGCTGCGGAAGAATTCGAAGTTCCGCACCACCAGCGTGTCGCTGGAGTCCACTCTGCGGCCGCGGACCAAAAATGGAACCTCGAGCTGCGCGTTGGTCTTGGCGAATACGTCTTCGGCTTTGATGACGAGCTTGTAGCTGCCGGTCGCGATCAGCGGCGGAAGTTGGACCTCGGTGGCGATCTTGGGCATCCACTCTTTGTCCTGCGGGGTGACGTCAGTCAGAATTTCGTTTTTGTAGATTTCGGTGAGCGCCACGCCTTTGGGGTCGAAGGCCTGTACGGAGAATGCTACGTGTACTTTTTCTTCGGCGGTCTTGGAATAGCCGGCGATGCGGCAGGTGAAGAACAGCGTTTCGCCGGGGACGTGTTCGAACGAGGCCGGCTCGGGCGGACCGCCGTCGCTGGTGGCGATGATCGGCTTGACCACTTCCAGGGCCGGCGCGGCGCATAACAGCGCGGGGAGAAGGCACAGAAGCAGAATGAGAACGGATCGCATGGCGAACCTCTGCTACTGATTTTATGTCCAGGCGCTATTCCTGGGGCAGCGTAACCAGGGCGGGCGAGCGGTGCGGCTCGGTGGAGGCACCCCCCCAGTTGCGGCGCTCGATGATGGGGGTCGGTTCGTACGTGTGGCCGGCGGCGAGGCGGCGCTCCTCGCGGTGCGCGGACCAGAGCAGCAGCGGACCCAACGCGCTGCTGACCACACGGCTCAGCAGGCCGAATTCGGCGGCGACCTCCTTGCGTAGCGCGCGCACCCTTTCGGCGACGGCGGCGTTGGTCTTGCCGAGGTGGCGCTCCATGGCCCATAGCGCCGCGGCGTAGCCGTCGCGCAGGGACCTGGCTTCCCAGGCGAAGCGGGCGCGCACGCGGGCGTCGGCGTCGTTCTTGTAGCGCTTCCAGCCTTCCAGCGTGGTGCGGCAAATGCGGTAGATGCTGGGACCGTTGCGCTCGAAGTCGCGGCGAAAGGCGAAATCCAGCCAGCGCTTGGAGTCTTTCTTCGAAATTGCGGCGTGCTCGAAATTGAACTCGTTCTGGCCGTGGATGTCGGCCAGCGGGACATCGGGCAGCATGCGCCCCTGCTCCTGCATCTCGAAGAACAGCGGGGTGCCGGGCACGGGCGTGTAGAGCATGAACTGGTGGAAGTCGGTGTCGTGGCTGACGGCGTGCTCGATTTCGTCGCGGATGTTGTCGGGCGTGTGGTGCTCCAGACCGACGATGGTCGAGCCCAGCAGCTTGATGCCGTGCTTGCGTAGCTCGGCGGTGAGCTTGAGCGTGTCGGTGCCGTTGAGCTTGGTGTAGCCGGACCGCGGCGATTCCAGCCCCATCCAGATCCAGGAGACGCCGAGCTCCACCAGCTCGCGCATGGTGTACTGCCGGATGGCGTTGGCCGAGCTGAACACGTACAGGGCCCAGGGCTTGTTGCCGTCCCGCATGTGCTGGAGCAGTTCCAGCGCGCGGCGTTTGTGCAGCAGGAAATTCTCGTCCATCATGAAGAACGACTTCACGCCCAGCCGCTGCTCCATGCGGCTCATGACGCCGTAAAGCTCATCGCCGGAATTGTAAAAGTTGAGGTATTTGCCCTTGCCGCCGAAAAACGCGCTGGTGGTGCAGAAATTGCAGCCCATGGGGCAGCCCACGCTGGGGATGATGGTGGCGGCAGTGGAGCCGTCGGCCTGCGGCAGCTTGATGCCGAGCGTGCGGGCATCGTAGCCGGAAATGATTTCCGGATGCTGGATGGGCGCGGACTCGTCTTCGCCGAGGAAGCGGCGCATCCAGGAAATACCGTCGCCCTTGACGATATGATCGGCGTCGATCATGGTCTCGATGCCCGGAATGGCGGCCACGTGCCCGCCGACGACGACCGTGGTCCCCGGCGAGATTTCACGCACCATGCGGCACATCTCGCGCACCTTGCCGACGTTGACGATGATGGAGGAAATGCCGACGATGTCGTAGCGGTTGGCCTTCAATTCGGCGGCGAAAGTCCCGCGGGTGGGGAAGTCCAGAACCGTCGTGGGAGCGGAGATGTTCTGCTGAATCATGAGGATGCCCCAGGAGCGGTGGAACATGCGGAGCGAGAACGGACCCTGCTCGCGGGTCACCTGGTTGTGGTACAGCTCCATGGGGTTGATCCGGCGGCTGCCGAATTCATCGTCCTGGGCGTAGGGGCCGAACACGCTGGAGAGCAGAATTCGGGCGCGCGTACCTTTGGGATGGGTGGGCATTTTTCGGAATTAAAGTACTCTAACTCTGTAATTTATCATTGTTAAATCGCGAAATTCGGGCGGCGACAAAAGAATTACATTGGTGCCCAAAAAGCCCCCAAAACTATGCCCTTGACATCGGCCGAAACATCGTCAAAAATCAAGTTGTAGGCGAATAAAAAGCGAAAGTTATGCCTGCGGCAACTCTCCCCAAGCAGTTCGAATCCTTCCTCGGCTGGCAACCCCGGCCGGAACCCGAACTGCTGCCTTCGGGTGTTGCGCAGATCGATTTGCCCCGCGGCTGCCTCACCGAAATCGTCGGCCCGGCCTCTTCCGGGCGCACCAGCCTCATGCTTTCCATCCTGGCGCAGGCCACCGCTCGGGAGGAGGTCTGCGCGGTCGTGGATGCCGAGGACGCCTTTTCGCCGCACGCGGCGGCGGCTGCCGGCGTCGAGCTTTCGCGCCTGCTTTGGGTTCGCTGCGGGCATAACGCCGAGCACGCGCTGCGCGCGGCCGACCTGCTGATTCAGGGCGGCGGCTTCGGCGTGGTGGTCATGGACCTGGGGGATACTCCCGAACGGACCGCGCGCCGCATCTCGCTCACCTCGTGGTTTCGCCTGCGCCGCGCCGTGGAGCACACGCCTGCCGTGCTGATCTCGCTCGCGCGGCAATCCAATGCCAAAACGTGCGCGTCGCTGGTGATCGAGTGCGGGCGCACGCGCGCCAACTGGAGCGGGGCGCGCGGCGTTTCGCGCCTGCTGCGCGGTGCGGAAGTGCGCGCGCGCGCCGCCAGACGGAGAATCGAATGTTCGCCTGTCTTCACGGCCAGGGCAATCTGACCGCTCTGGCGTTCGAATTCTCGCCCGCGGTGGAAGCCACCTCCGCGGATACGGTCACGTTCGACGTCTCCGGGCTCGATCGTCTCTTCGGCCTGCCGCAGGAGATCGCCGGCGCCATCGCGCGCCGCGCCCGCGAGACCGGCGTGCAGGCCAGCGTGGCCATTGCATCGAACCCCGATGCGGCTATCTGCGCGGCGCGCGGTTTCCGCGGCACCAGCGTGATCCCGTACGGCGACGAAGGGAAATTTCTGGGACCGCTGCCGCTTTCGCTGCTGGCGCCCACACCGGAGCTGCTGGAAACGCTGGAGCGCTGGGGCATCCGCCGTTTTCAGGAGATGGCGGCGCTGCCTCCGCTGGGAATTGCCGAGCGGCTCGGGCCGGAGGGACTCCAGCTGCGCGTGCTGGCGCGCGGCGAGGCGGACCGCAAGCTGCGCCTGGTGGAAGAGCCGCTGTGCTTCGAAGACGAAATCGAGCTGGAGTACCCGGTGGAACTGCTGGAGCCGCTGGCCTTCCTGCTGGCGCGCATGATCAACGGGCTGGCCACGCGGCTGGCCACGCGCGCGCTGGCCACCGACGAGCTGCGCCTGCGCCTCGCCCTCGAAGACCGCACCACGCACGAGCGCACGCTGCGGCTGCCCGTGCCGTCGCTCGATACCAGGGCGTTTCTGAAACTGATGCAGCTCGATCTGGAGCAGCATCCGCCGGCCGCTCCGCTGGTGAAGCTGTGGATGAGCGTGAACCCGGTGAAGCCGCAGGCGGCGCAGAACGGGTTGTTCGTTCCGCTGGCGCCGGAGCCGGTGAAGCTGGAGCTGACGCTGGCGCGGATCCGGTCGATCGTCGGCGAAGACCGCGTGGGCTCGCCGGAATTACTGGATACGCACCGGCCGGACGCGTTCCGTATTGCGCCGTGGGGCAGGTTTCCGGCCTGCCCAAGCCTGCGGCAAACCGTGCAACTAGCCATCCGCATCTTCCGCCCGCCACTCGCGGCGCGCGTGACGCTGGCTTCCGGCCAGCCGGATTTTGTGACCGCCGGCGCCATCCGCGGTAAAGTCCTGGAGTACGCCGGCCCCTGGCGCACTTCCGGCGATTGGTGGACCGCCGATCCCTGGACGCGCGACGAGTGGGATATCGCGCTCTCCGACGGAGCGCTGTATCGCATCTATTGCGGCCCTCTCGGCTGGTTCGTGGAGGGCAGCTATGATTGAGCTCCACGCCCGTTCCGCCTTCAGCTTCCTGGAAGGCGCCGTCGTGCCCGAAGAGCTGGCCGGCGCCTGCGCGCAATACGATATGCCCGCCATGGCGCTCGTCGACCGCAATGGCGTCTACGGCTCGCCGCGCTTCCACATGGCCGCCAAGAAGGCCGGCGTGCGGGCGCACATCGGCAGCGAAATCACCTGCACCGACGGCCGCACCTATCCGCTGCTGGCGGAGACGCGCGAAGGCTACCGGAACCTCTGCCGCCTGGTGACCCGCATGAAGATGCGCGCGCCGAAAGGAGAGGGGGCGGCCACGCTGGAAGAAATCGCCGAATTTTCGCGCGGCCTGATTTGCCTGACGCAGCATCCCGACGAGCGCCTGCTTGATATCTTCCGACGCCACCATCTCTACGCCGAGCTCCAGCGTCACTACCATCGCGAAGAGGAGGCGCACAACCAGGCGACGGTCGAGCGCGCGCGCCGCCTCGGCATCGGCCTCGTCGCCACCAACAACCCCGCTTACGCGGTGCCCGCGCAGCGCGAGCTGCTCGACGTCTTCACCTGCATCCGCAATCACACCACGCTCGCCGAAGCCGGCCGTTTGCTGGAGCGCAACCACGAGCGCCACGTCAAAACGCCCGCCGAAATGGCGCGCCTCTTCGCCGATCTGCCGGAAGCCATCGCCAACACGCACGAGATCTCCGCGCGGCTCGACTTCACCCTCGCCGATCTGGGCTACGAGTTCCCGCATTACCCCGTGCCCGAGGGCGAAACCGAGATGAGCTTTCTGCGCAAACGCGCCGGGGAGGGCGCGCAACGCCGCTTTCAGCCCTATCACGAGCGGGCGCGGCGGCAGGTCGAGCGCGAGCTGGCGCTCATCGAGGAGCTCAAGCTGCCCGGCTATTTCCTGATCGTCTGGGACATCGTGCGCTACTGCAAAGAGCACGACATCCTGGCGCAGGGCCGCGGCTCGGCCGCCAACAGCGCGGTCTGCTACGCGCTGGAGATCACCGCTGTCGATCCCGTCGGCATGGACCTGCTCTTCGAGCGCTTCCTCAGCAAAGAGCGCGGCGAGTGGCCCGACATCGATATCGACCTGCCCAGCGGCGATAAGCGCGAGCAGGCCATCCAGTATGTCTACCAGCGCTTCGGCAAGCTCGGCGCGGCCATGACGGCGAACGTGATCACGTATCGCGGGCGGTCGGCGGCGCGCGAGGTGGGCAAGGCGCTGGGCTTCGAAATCACGTCGCTCGAAAAGCTCTCCAGCCTGGTGCGCCACTGGGAATGGAAGGATCCCAACGAGACCACCGACCGCACCTTTCGCGACGCCGGTTTCGACCTCAAACATCCCAAGGTGCGAAAATTTCTCGAGCTGTACGAAATGGCGCAGGACCTGCCGCGCCATCTCGGGCAGCACTCCGGCGGCATGGTGATCTGCCAGGGTGCGCTGGATCAGGTCGTCCCGCTGGAGCCGGCCACCATGCCGGGCCGCGTGGTGGTGCAGTGGGACAAAGAAGACTGCGCCGACATGGGCATCATCAAGGTCGACCTGCTCGGCCTGGGGATGATGGCGGTGATCGAGGACTGCCTCAAGATGGTTCCCGAGGTGGATCTCGCCCACCTGCCGCAGGACGATCCCGCGGTATACGATGCGCTCCAGCGCGCCGATACCATCGGCATGTTCCAGGTGGAGAGCCGCGCGCAGATGTCCTGCCTGCCGCGCATGAAGCCGCTGCGCTTTTACGACATCGTGGTGCAGGTGGCGATCATCCGGCCGGGGCCGATCGTAGGCAAGATGGTGCATCCGTATCTGAACCGGCGGCAGGGCAGGGAAAAGGCCGATTGTCTGCACCCGTCGCTCGAGCCCGTCTTGCAGCGCACGCTCGGCGTGCCGCTGTTTCAGGAGCAGTTGTTGCGCATGGCGATGATCGCGGCCGGATTCACCGGCGGCGAAGCCGAAGAACTGCGCCGCGCCATGGGTTTCAAGCGCAGCGAAAAGCGCATGAAGGACATCGAAGTGCGCCTGCGCGCTGGCATGAATAAGAACGGCATCACCGGCGATGCGCAGGAAGCGATCGTCCGCTCCATCACCTCATTCGCGCTCTACGGCTTCCCCGAATCGCATGCCGCCAGTTTCGCGCTGATCGCCTACGCCAGCGCGTATTTGAAGTGTCATCATCTTGCCGCCTTCACCTGCGCCATGCTGAACAACCAGCCGATGGGTTTCTACTCCCCCGCCATCCTGATCAAAGACGCGCAGCGTCATGGTCTTCGTGTTCTTCCCGTAGATGTCACCAAATCCGACTGGCAGTGCACAGTCGAGGCCGGCTGCCTGCGCCTGGGGCTGAAGACCGCCCGCGGACTGCGCGAGGACACCGGCTGCGCCATTCTCCGCGCGCGTGCCGAGCGGCCGTTCAGCAGCGTGGATGATCTCGCGCTGCGGGTTCCCGAGCTGCGCAAGGACGAGCTCAACCGCCTGGCCGAGATCGGCGCGCTGAACACGCTCGACAGACTCCACCGCCGCGACGCCCTGTGGCAGGCGCAGCGCGCGATCCTGCCGGTCGGCCCGCTGCTCGAGCCGCTGGAGGAAACCGGCGCGCCATCCCCGCTGGCGCCTATGAACACCGAAGAGCGCTTGTGGGCCGATTATCGCGGTACGGGGCTGACCATCGGCCGCCATCCCATGGCGCACCGGCGCGCGGAGATGAACGCGCTCGGCGTGACGCCGGCCCGCGACCTGGCGCGCGTCCCCGATGGCCGCGTGGTGCGCATCGCCGGCAGTGTCGTGGTGCGCCAGCGTCCCGGCACGGCAAAGGGTTTTGTGTTCCTCAGCATGGAGGACGAGACCGGGATCATGAACGCGATTGTGACCCCGGCCATCTTCGACCGCTACAAGTTCGAGGTGCTGGCCGAGCCGTTCCTGCTGATCGACGGCGTGCTGCAGAATCTGGACGGCGTGATCAGCGTCAAGGTCGGCCGGGTCGCCGGGATGCGCGCGGGGGCGGCGGCGGAGTCGCACGATTTTCACTAAGGCGGCCCGGATCGCGGCCGGATATGGCGCAAGCAACGTCCGTGTCTTTGGTTCTGTCGCGCGCGGGGAGAACTCGCCGGCCAGCGACATCGATTTTCTCGTCGATCTGGCTCCGGATCGTACCTTGATGGATCTTGGCGGCCTTCTCATGGACCTTCAGCGGCTTTTGGATCAGCCGGTCGATGTCGCCACTGCGGGCATGCTCCGTCCAAAAGTGCTGGATCAAGCCATGCGCGACGCTGTTCCCCTATGAACCGCTGCGTCTACGTACCGGGCGTGCTTTTTGTGGGGCCAATTCGTCTCCGGGCATCGGCGGGTTACCCGTTCCCGTGCGGGAAAGAATCTTCAAAGCCCTTGCTATATTCGCACCGGCAGCCCTCTGTCGGAAATACTCGTCGGTACGCAGCACCGACAGCTTTTCTGCAACTGCAACGTTGATCAATTGATTGAGTGCGATCCCTTCGCTTTGAGCGACCTTCCGTGCTTCCTCCAAAAGCGAAGGCTGCAACCGCAACGCCACGTTACTTTTCCTCATGCGATTTCTCCAATAGGCGCCAGGCTTTGCCCGGGCTGACGACCGCGATTCCAAACTGTCCCGCAGGCGCAAAATCCCGCGTGTTCAACGTGCATAAGTAATCTGCCGCACCATTTACAGCCGTTTCCAATACCATTTCGTCGTCAGGATCTCTCAACATCGGCCGCCACAAGTACGCTAGCCGAACAGGCACGGCGACAGAAGCCACAGCTTTCAAGATCTCTTCCACCGCTGCCGCAGAAACTTGGCCTGCCTCCAGGTGCTCCTGACGGAGCAGCACAGCCTGATATTCCATCATCAGCGGAACAGAAACGAGCAACGAGTAACGCCCCTTCAAGCCAGCGATCAGCAGTTGACGCGACGCGCCGAGGCTACTGCGCACAGCCGCCACCAAGACGCTCGTATCGAGGACGAGCCGCACAATGTCAGTATATCGCAGGCAATATCATCTACCCCTCCCGGCACCGCGCCAGGATCAGCGTAATATCGTCCTGCTGCTCCGCCGGCGCGAAGCGGCGCACCTCGTCGACAATACCCGAGATGGCGGATCGCGGTGACAGCGAACCATGCCGGTCGAGCGATTCGATCAGCCCTTGAACCCCGAATTCCTCGCCGGCGTCGTTGAAGGATTCGGTCACGCCATCGGTATAAAGCACCAGGGTGTCGCCGCACGACATACGGGCCTCGGCAATTGCACAATCCCAATCGCGAAACAGGCCCAGCACGGTCGCCGTAGCGTCCAGGCGATCGATGGCGCCGTCAGCGCGGCGAACCAGCGGCGGAAGATGGCCGCAATTGGCGTAGCGCAGCCGGCGCGTACAGTCGTCGTATTCGGCGAAGAACAGCGTCGCGTAGGCGCTGTCGCTGGTGTTTTCGTAGAAAAGCTGGTTGACCGTGCGCAGCATGCGCTCCGGCTCCTCCAGCGCGAGTGCGGACTGGCTGCGAAGATTGGCCTGCAGGTTGGCCATCAGAAGCGCGGCGGCGATTCCCTTGCCCGCGATATCGGCGATCACCAGCCCGAACCGCCCGCGCCCGAGGTCGAGAAAATCGTGGTAATCGCCGCCGATCTGCCGCGCCTGGATACACGCGCCGGCGTAGTCCAGCGTTTCCAGCGGCGGCTGGGTCTGCGGAAAGAGTCGCGCCTGCACCTGTTTGGCAATCTCCAGTTCGTGCGCGACACGTCGCTCGGTTTCGAGCTTTTCCGCCGCACGGCGGCGCTGCGCTTCGATCTCCCGGTTGACCTCGTCGAAGCCCACCAGTGCGAAGGAGTTGCCGTCGAGATCCTTGAACCGTGTGTAGACACCGCCCCACACCGGGGATTCATCTTCCGAGCCCGGCTCATCCGAAGAACGTTGCACGCGCTGGTAACGGATGCGGCGCAGGCGCGGCGTGAACTGAAACTGCACGCCCCGGCGGCGCCATTCTTCGAAGGTGGCGAGCACGTTTTCGGTGACGAACACCACGCCCGTCGGACGGCCTACCAGCTTCGTCTCGCGGGAGTCCTGAGCCACCGCGAGAAGATTCAGGACGGTGCTGCCATCCGGAGGCGCGACCGCGACCCAGCGCTCGCCGGTGGAGAGACGACCGTCGAAGGCGAGGCGGAATCCGAGCCGATCGACATAGAAGCGGAGGCTCGCGCCGTGATCGCGGACGAAGACGTTCACCGCGTGGACGCCCAGAAACGGGCGTTCGGCATTGGGGGCGTCCATGGAAGGATTATAAGGCGTGGCGCGGACCTGCCTGTAAACCCGGTCGTTCTGTCTCGTCCGCTCCGCGTCGCGAAGCCGGCGCGGTACTGCGGTAAACTGTTAGTTCCGAAGGCGTATCTCATTGTCTCGTTTTGTACTTACTGCCGTGCTGCTCGCGGCCCTCACGTTTGCCGCCCCGGCCGAAACCGGACAGCTCGATGCCAGCCCCAGTCTCTTTACCGTCATGGCGGCCATCAACGCCGTGGGCTACCGCGCCGATTGGGCTTCGACCGCCAATCACCCGCTGCGCTTCGCCGTTCAGAAAGAGCTCGAGAAACGCCGGATCGCCTCGCTTGCCCCGCTCAAGGAGTTCTTCGACAAACACCGCAAGCGAACCGACACCCTCGAGCTGAGCCAGTACATCTCGTTTGCGCTCTCGTGCAGCGGTCCGCCGAATTTCGATTTCACGCAGCGCGATGTCGAGATTCCGCCCGAGGTGGCCGGCATGCGCGAATTTTCGAGGCTGCTGGCCGCTTTCTACAAGGAGGCCGATATCGACGACCTGTGGAAGCGCTCGCAGCCCGCAATCGACCAATACCTCGAGCGCTACCACGAGCCGGTCACCAACGCCGTGCTTCAAGTCAACGGCTACATGCGCCAGATGACTTCAGGGTTCAAGAACCGGCGCTTCCAGGTTTTCGTCGAGCTCCAGGCCGGTCCGAACCAGATCCAAACGCGCAGCTATAGCGACGATTACACGGTGGTGATCACGCCCTCGGCCGATCCGCGAATTTTCGACATCCGCCACGCCTACCTCCACTACCTGCTTGATCCCATGGCCACCTACAACCAGGAGATCCTCAACCGGAAGAAGAGCCTGGTGGATCACGCGATGCGTTCGCAGGCGCTGGGCGACTCGTTCAAAGAGGACTACCTGCTGCTGGTCACCGAATCGCTCATCAAAGCAGTGGAGGCCAGGTTGGATCACAAGCCGGCCGTGATTCAGGAGGCGCTCAAGGAAGGCTACATCCTCGCGCCGTATTTCTCCGAGGCGCTGCCGGTTTACGAAAAGCAGGAAAGCTCGATGCTGCGCTACTACAAGGACATGGTGCAGGCCATCGACGTGGTGAAGGAGGACAAGCGGCTCACCGGCGTCGAGTTCAACAGGGAAGCAGCCGCCCGTCCGATTGTGACGCCGGCCGCGCCGGCCGCGCCTCCTCCGCCCACCGGCGCCGCCAAAACTCTCCAGGATGCGGAGGAAGCCTATACCGCGCGCGATCTCGAAAAAGCCGGCAAGCTCTTCCTGAAAGTGCTCCAGGAGACCGACAAGTCCGCGATGCACGCCACCGCTTACTATGGGCTGGGCCGCATTGCCCTGCTGGAAAAACACCTGGACGAGGCCGAGCGCCTCTTTCAAAAATCTCTCGATTCCGACCCGGAGCCTTTCGATAAAGCCTGGGACCTGGTCTATCTGGGCCGGCTTTCCATCGCGGCGGATGAAAAGGAGCAGGCCGCCCGGCTGCTCAACAGCGTTCTTCAGTTGGAAGGCGCAACCGATAAGGCAAAGGAGCAGGCACGTCAACTGCTCCAGCAGATTTCGAAGTAATCACCAAGGAGTTTTCTCATGAAACGATCGATACTCACCGGCCTTCTCCTGGCAGCCGCCGGTGCCGCCGGCCTGATGGCGCAAGGCGCGCCCGCGAAGGGCCCCGCGCCTAAATCCAAGGCCGAATTGGAGACGTTGCAGGCGATGTTCCAGGCGCAACAGCAAGGTAATTTCGACGGCGTTATCAAGGCCGCCGACGAGCTGATCGCCAAGTTCGCTGACACCGACTTCAAGGACACCGCGCTCTACATGGAAGCGGAGGCGTACCAGCAGAAGCACGACAGTGCCAAGGCGCAGATTTACGCGGAGCAGGCGCTCCAAGCCAACCCCAAGTCTTACCAGGCCAGCATCATGCTTGCCGAGCTGATTGCTC
>Ga0335083_10008971_pt1 | contig 12167 bp, 8 predicted proteins | sample Lox_Sample_42_FD_206716 | JGI IMG/M metagenome (GOLD analysis project Ga0335083, IMG submission 206716) | Soil microbial communities from Loxahatchee National Wildlife Refuge, Florida, United States - Lox_Sample_4.2 | ecosystem: Environmental > Terrestrial > Soil > Wetlands | place: USA: Florida... | reverse complement strand
TCTACAGCGCTGGAATTGATGTCATCAATGACAAAGTGGCAAAGCTCGGCGTGATGACCCGCGAGGCGAAATACGACCATCTGGTCATCAACGACTCCGACGTGCGCGTTACCCCAGACTACTTCCGCACGGTGATCGCCCCGCTGCAAAATGCCGCTGTCGGGGGCGTGACCTGCTTCTACGTCTCCACGGAAGACAGATCCTTCGTCGAACGCTTGCAGAGCGTTGGGATGATCTCCGATTTCTACGCGGGAATCCTTGTGGCCTGGAAGCTCGACGGCGTCCACTTTGCCCTCGGCCCCACGATGGTCTCGACAAAGCAAACGATCCAGAAATTCGGCGGTTTCCAGGTCCTTGAGAACCGTCCGGCGGATGATCTGCTCTTCGGGCGTCTGATTGCCGAGCAGGGTGTGGAGATGAAATTCCTGCCCTATACCGTGCAGACCACGCCCGACTACAACGGTGTCGGCGAGTTGTTCGCCAAGCGCGCTCGCTGGATGACGGTGATGCGCAAAATGCGGCCTTGGGGACACATTGGATTGCTGTTTACCTGGGGACTGCCCTGGAGCTTGCTCGCGGCGATGGTTCATCCCACGGCGCCGGTGATGGCCGCCTATCTCGGTGGGTATCTCGCCTGCCGAATCCTGATCACATGGCTGATTGGCGGCTTCGGACTCAAGCAGCAAGGCCTTTGGAAGAACTACGCATTAATTCCGTTCTGGGATGCGCTGGCGTTCCTGGTTTGGTTAACCAGTTTCACGCGCAATTATATTCGCTGGCGTGGCGTGGACTACCGCCTGCAAGAAGGCCAGTTGGTTCTTCGCGACGACGACGGCCGCAGTCGCGGCACTGCCAAATCCACTTCCTGAAAAAAGGAACGCCTCCGCCGAAGTCTTGCTCTCAGCGGAGGCGCTCTGAATCCTACAACAAACTTACTTGCCCGGCGCTTTGTTGACGGCCACTTTCACGTGCTCGGCGGCGATGGCCTTACCGTTCACGTTGGTCTGCAGTTTCCGTGCATTGTGTGTCTCTCGCCAGCTCACTTGCGGCAGCATGAGTGTTGTGTCGACGCGGTCGCGGTACTGAATCGCAATATTGACCAGCGAATCGAGCAGGGAATCCGAGAGCAGGTGCGGTTGCAAGCCCAGATCGATCAGTTTGGAGTGTTTAGCGTTGTAGTAATGGACTTCGGCTTCGACGCGGGGATCGGGGATGTGATCGACTTCGACGTTCAGGCCCATTTCCTTCCCCGCGGCCTTCACTTTCAGCGCCAGGTCGAGAACGGAAAACTGTTCGGTGAACTGGTTGTAGACGCGACACTCCCCCTTATTCGCCGGATTCAAACAAGCCAGCTCGACACATCGAACCGTGTCCCGAATGTCCAGGAAGCCGCGCGTCTGTCCACCCTTGCCATACACGGTCAGAGGCTGGCCGATCGCCGCCTGCACGCAGAAACGGTTCAGCACCGTACCGAAAACGTCGTCGTAGTCAAACCGGTTGATTAGCGTTTCGCTCAGCGCGGTTTCATCGGTCACTGTGCCATACACCACGCCCTGGTTCAGGTCTGTGGCGCGCAGGCCCCAGATCTTGCACGTGAACATCATGTTGTGACTGTCATGCACCTTCGAGAGGTGATAGAACGATCCGGGCTGCTTCGGGAAGGGAAGCACGTCCGACCGCCCGTTGTGCTCGATCTTGATGTAGCCCTCTTCGATGTCGATATTCGGCGTTCCATATTCGCCCATGGTGCCGAGCTTCACGATGTGGCAGTCCGGGGCGGCTTCCCGCATCGCGAACAGTACATTCAGCGTGCCCACCACGTTGTTTACCTGCGTGAACACCGCATGTTTGCGATCGATCATCGAGTACGGCGCCGACCGCTGCTCCGCGAAATGCACGATCGCTTCGGGCTCAATAGCTTTGACCGTCGAGTAGATAAAATCGTAGTCGCATACGTCGCCGACCGCTACGTCGATGGTCTTGCCCGTCAGGCGGTGCCACGTGCGAAGACGGTCGCTGAGCGGCTGAATCGGTGTCAATGTCTGCGCCCCCAGTTCGTGATCCCACTGCCGGCGCAGGTAATTGTCCACAATCGTAACGGCGTGGCCCTTGGCGGATAGATAAAGGGCCGTAGCCCATCCGCAATATCCATCGCCGCCCAAAACAATAATCTTCATTCGTTTCTCCAGATCAAACGGTTCTCAATTGTCGCGAGATTCCTATTTATCCAGACTACACGAGCAGTAGGCGCACGACAACCCAGGGGTGGGCGGGTTACTGCGCAGATACGTTCACCGCCGCTCAGGCTTCTGCCGCAGCCACTTCTCTCGGTTTTGGGTTCGACAGCAGGCGCGAAAGTTCGAAAAACGCGCTCGACAACGAGTGTTTCATCGCCAAAGAACTCTCTACGCCACAGGTGCAGCCCGGGCATTCCCGCCGGATCATCGCCAGGCTCTGTTGGTAGTATTCCTCCGACGCCAGGATCGTCTCCAAGCTGCTCTTCAGGATGTTGCCGACCGGCTTCAGCGGATAGCAGCCCGTAAGTACGTCTCCATTGGACAGCACGAAAACCTGGAGGAATCCCAGCACGCACGCCGGTTCAACAATCGGCTCGCGATTGTAATACTTCGTGATGTAGTCCACTTCGAAATATGGCCGCTTCAGGTCGTCCCGCACAAATCGGCGGATCTCCGCCGCATCTTTTGCTTCCGGCCACATCGTGTCCATGTCCGCGTCTTTCAGGAAGAACAGGCTGCGGCTCAGGATATTCGTCTCGATTTCCGCGCCGGCCTTGTGAGCGGCTTCCCGCAGTTGCGTCAGTTCTTGGGCGGAGAGGCGGTTCAGCGTCACGGACAAAGCCACTCTCTTGCCTTGAAGCAGTTTGATCCCTTCCATCGCCAGCCCAAAGTAGCCGTGAATCCCGCGAATCAGGTCGTTGGTCTTTTCCATCCCGTCCACAGACACGGCAACGTCGGTGATCGGTGAATCGTTGATCTCCTTGTGCAACTTCTTCAGCAGCAAACCGTTCGTCTGAAGAATGATGTTCCTTAACGGAGATGTCCTGGCGGACCGAAGCACGTGAAAGAGATCCTTGCGCAGCAGCGGTTCGCCACCTGTGAGTCGTAGAGACCGTATTCCGGCATCACCAATCTCATTGACCAGGCCGATGGCGCGCTCTGTATCGATCGAATCTGCCCAGCGTGTTTTCCAGTAGTCGCAACTGATGCACTTCGCCTGGCAGTTCTCGGTCAGCTTGATATGTGCGGAGAGAGGCTGTACGGTTCGCGGCAACAACTTGCTGGATACTTGGCTGCCCATCCACACACGTGGCAGGTAAAATGCTGACTTCGACATCCCTCAGGTCCCCCATACGCGGCCCCACCGAGGGCTCGTCACCTGTCTAACGTCCGAATCGAGAGACTCATTATCGCCCAACGGATTAAGTCGCGCAACTAGGTCTGAATCGCGTATTCCCACTGCATTTCTATTGCTGGATGGGTTGATTGCTTAAGACCGCTTTACCGCCGCTGATGATTAAAACGCTAACGTGGTCGGGTCCCAACTCTTGCTGCAACGCGGGTAGGGAACTTTCAGCCGTCACCAGGTACTGCCGTTTTGGTTCTGCCCACAGCCGGGCCAGATCTGCATCGCTGATGAACACGTTCGGGCAGTTCGGCGCCGCCGCTCCATATTCCAGGTTGTGCCGTACGCCGTTCAATAGGAGCGGATCTCGATTCAAGTAGAACGGTACCGACGAATACGGGTAGTAGTGGCCCGTCACGATCAGGTCTCCCGGAGGCGCCTTCGCGATGGCATCTGCCAAGGGCCGTGACGTCAGGTATGGATCGAAAACCACCAGCGCCAGCCGCGCCGCCTGAAAAAAGAGAATCATCATGATGGCCGTGCACGTGGCTGCGCGAACCGAAGACCATCGCAGGTTCCCCACACCACCGATCAGAAACGCGATTCCCGCGAGCACCAAGGGGAAACGCAAATAGGCAAACGAATCAAAGGTAAGATCCAGCATGTGTCCCAGCGACAGGGAATACGCCGAGGGGTTTCTGGAGAGCGCGCCGGAAATATCGCCGGGTGTCGGGATGTTTCGTACGGCGAACGCAATCGCGAAACAAGCGACCGCTGCCAGTCCCGCGATTACTCCAAGGACCCGCGTTTCGCGCCGGATCCAGGTGGACTCCGTGGCCATCGCGGACGCAATCAAGAGCGCCAGCGCGGGATAGCACGGCATCGAGTAATACTCTTGTGTGGTCGAAAACGTAAAGAACACGAGCATGAACCCCGTCCAGCAGAGTGCCAGCAGGCGCGTCTGTCCCGCGCGATCCGTGGGCTTGAACGACAACCTGAAAAGCGACGGGATGTACACGCTCCACGGGAACAGCCACAGAAAATGAAACAGCCAGAACCAAACGCGCGGTACCGTGTTGTAATCCCGCGGGTAGCGCATGTTCAGAAAGCGCAGCAACTGCTCGTTGATAAAATAGAACCAGAGGAACCCGTGATATTCGCCGGGGCCGCTATGCAACGTCCATGCGAAGTAAGGCGGGTTGCGCAGCGTGGCGAGTACGTGCCACGGCACCGCGATGAGCAGCGCGATCAGCGCCCCGCTGAAAGGCCGCAGCCGTCGCCATGTGCTTCGCACAAAGAGCTGCCGTGTGACCGCCAGAAAAATCAACGCGCCCGCCACGGGGAACACCACTCCAATCAAACTCTTTAGCAGCAGGCCAGTCCCCAAACTCGCGGCCAGAATGGCGGCCCACAAGCGTGATCGTCTTTCCTCAGGATCCAGCGCGCGCAGAAAGGCCCACATGGAAAGCGCGATTGTCCCTGTCAGCATCACGTCAGGAATTTGTATGCGTGTAAACAGAAATAGTCCCACGCATGTTCCGACGCACATCCCTGCGTACAATCCGACGCGTTTGCCAAATGCCCACGTCCCAAACGCCGCGGTCAACAGCGCAAGCAGAATGCTGGACAGCGCCACCGGAATCCGCGCCGCCCAATCATGAACCCCAAAAATCTTGTAGGCAATCGCCATCGTCCAGTAAATCAGCGGCGCTTTTTCCAGATAGAGCACCCCGTCCAACCGCGCTGTCACCCAATCGCCTGTCACCAGCATGGTCCGCGCGATCTGTGCTTGCACCGCGTCCACGTCGTCCTGCAGCGATGGCGGCGACACGATACATCCCAGGTACACGGCCGCCGCAATCAACACCACCGCCAGGTAGGTCCGCCAACTGCCCTTCGAGTCACTCAAATCGACACTTGCCATTTTTTCATCCACAGAAAAAGTATGAGAAATCCCCACAGGTGATAACCGACATTGGCCTCGCGCCGGAAATGCCGCTCCATCAGATCCTCCACGCGCTCTCTCTGGAAGAACGTTCCGTGTTCGCGCAAACCGAAGCGCATCGTATCCACCAGCAGGTTGCGCAGCGGGCCCCGGAGCCACTCGTGTGCCGGAATGTCAAAGCCGGTCTTCTTCCGGTGCAGAATCGCTTGTGGAAGCTTGTCCGCCATCAATTGTTTGAGCACGATTTTCTGCTTCGCCCCCTGAATCTTCAGCGAGGTCGGCAGCGCAGCCGCAAACTCCACAATCCGGTGATCCAGGAACGGTGGGCGCACCTCGACCGAGTGCGCCATGCTCATCCGGTCGCTCTTCGTCAGGATGTCGTCGGCCAGATAGTATTTTTGATCCAGCCAGAGATACGGCGCCAGATCGTCATTCACCGGCGGCAATTTGCGAATTTGTCCGAGGATTTCGACCAGCGCATCGGGCATGGCCTTGCTCACCAGTTTGTTCAAGTCTTCTTTCGAAAAAGTACCGTTCCAGTAGGCGTGCGCCACTTCCGGCTCCATCAGGCAGCCTTCCAGCATTCGCGTGGCCTTGTAGTCAAACCCCATTTTTTCGTCGGAAACCGGCCAGCGCCGTATGCCTGCCAACCCCAGAGAAACCATCGCGCGCGGAAGTTTGCGAATGGTACGGGCCATGCGGTCAGCCCGATACGTCAGGTAACCGCCGAACAGTTCATCCGCGCCCTCGCCGCTCAGCGCCACCGTGGTTTTTCGCTTGCACAGTTTCGAAAGGAACCACACCGGGAGCGCGCCCGCGTCCGCGCTCGGCTCGTCCGAATAATAGGCAAACTCTTCGATCGCACTCTGCAGATCCACCGTGGGATTAAGGTCCATCTCGTCGTGATCGGTGTTGTATTGCTTCACCGCGGCGTGAACGTACTGTGTTTCGTCAAAGCTGCGGCCATGAAACGAAATGGAGAACGTCTTCAACTGCGCCGATGTGGCTTGCGACGCATAGTGGAGGATCGTCGTCGAGTCCACCCCGCCGCTGAGCCACACGCCGAGCGGGACATCCGAAATCATATGCTCGCGCACGGAGTCTTTCATCAGGCGATCCAACTCTTCTTTGGCCTCCTCCATCGAAATGTTCCGAAGCTGGCCGTACGGCAGTTTCCAGTACGTCCCTGTCGTCACCGCTCCGTCGCGCCACTCCAGCCAGTCGCCCGGCGCCAGTTTCACGATTCCGTCAATCAAGGTCCATGGAGAAGGAATGTAGTTCAGCGCCAGGTAGCAATCGAGGCCGTCTAGAGATAGCTTCCGCGGAATCTCGGGGTGAACGAACAAGGCCTTCAATTCCGAGCCAAAGTAGAGATCTTCGCCAATCTTCGTGTAATACAGCGGCTTGATGCCCAGTCGGTCCCGCGCCAGCACCAGCCGCCGCGTGGGTTTATGCCAGATTGCAAACGCGAACATCCCCCGGAGCCGCGAAATGCTCTCCAGGTCCCACCGCAAAAATGCCTTCAGTACGGTTTCTGTATCCGAATGAGAGGAAAACTGGTGGCCGAGACTTTCCAATTCCGCCCGCAGTTCCACGTGATTGTAAATTTCGCCGTTGAAGACGATGCCCCACTCCCCGGCGTTCTCCAGAATGGGCTGGTTGCCGCATTGCAAGTCGATGATCTTCAGTCGCGCGGCGCAACAAGAGAAGGCCTCGGCGGAAAAGGCGCCTTGCTGGTCCGGCCCACGATGGCGCAGCGTAGCCATCGCCTCCTGTATCCGGCCTTCGGGAGCCTTTCGGTTCTTATGGGTGAAACCGGCAATTCCGCACAAGCGCTGCGCCTTTCTGAAAATACAATTTTCGTGCGCACCCGCAGCAACCGGAGCATCTCATTGCGTCGGGTCTGTTTGGGGTTGCGAGCCTCAAGTTCCTCGGTTGAGGCAGCGTCGAGGCACTGCTGAGCGAACCGCGAATCTTCCGTTCCCCTGCGCAAAACAATCTATCTTGGTCTGTCTTCAAGGCTACATGCAGATGCCGAGCGAGCGCAAGCCCGTGGCAATCAGGAAGCGCGGCAGGGAAGCGGAATCACCAGCTATTGTACGGAGTCGGGTCGGCGGCGCCGTCGCCTTCGCATGCGGAATGAACATCGTCGATGCCGGATCCGTTCTGGTCGGGGGAAATCACCGTGTCGCTGAAATGCAATACCCACTCCTGCCGGCACACCGGATCCACCGGCACCGATCGCAGATAGTGCCCGTCGACGAGATCCTGCAGCGATTGCGGCGCCTGCTGCTTGTCCAACGTGTAGTTGTCGATCGCCTGGCGCATCGTCTGCAGGTCCTGCTTTAGTACCGATTCCCGCGCCCGCCGGATCGATTGCTGGTACATCCCAATGCCGATGCCCACGAGAATCAGAATGATCGAGATGACGATCATCAACTCAATCAGCGTAAAGCCCCTGGACCCTCCGCCTGAGCGCTTCGCGCCTCGACGGCCATGGATGAACAAAACAATCTGCTCAGCTAGCTTCATGTTTTCACCAATCCGAGTATTTCGTTCCGTCCATCGCTGTGGCGTCAGACTTCGAATACACGTCGAAAACGTTCTTACCGTCCCAATTCTTCGAGTCCGGATCATCCTCTACGGAACGCAGTCCCCAGTCTGCCTGCTTTGTCATGGGGTCCACCGGAATTCGCCGCAGAAAGTGAATCGTCTTTCCTTGTCCCCCTCCGGTGACGGAAACTAGGGGCACGCCTTTGACCAGGGTTTCCAGGTCCGGCGGATATCCCCCGGCCAGCGGGTCCACGCGAATTTGCCCCCTGTCCGCAAGGGTCCTGTAGCGGTCAATCGCCTCGCGCATCTCTCGCAGATCGTTTCTCAGTTCGCGCTCACGCAGCCGCCATCCCGTATACCGCGCGATGGGCAGCGCCGCCGAGCACAGGATCAGCAGGATAGCGCACGACACCACCAACTCAAGAAGGGTCATGCCCTTATCCGCGGCGGCGCGGCGTCTCGTTGGGCGAATCGTCGTCATGCTCACCCCTTCGCGGCGCTCAACTATTGCACGCGAAGTGTCGCTTCGCTCGTCACCAATGGTATCGGTTTCTGCTGAGAATCCCGCGCGTTGATCTGCACAATCGAAAGGGAAGAATTGCCGGCTGCAATTGCCTTCACCACCACGCCCAGCAACGTGCCGCTGCCGCTCACGCCGGGTGTGTTGGGCTGCCGCGTCGCCGATATGATGGCCTGGCCATGCTCCTTGTCAACCCGCTGCACAATCGCAATTTCCTGCGTCCCGCCGGAGAGGAACCCGCCGTGGCGCACTTCCTCTACGCTGATCACTGCTGGATTGTATTGCAGCATCATCGGGACGGAGAAAAGATCGGAAACATTGTCCACCGCAATGCCCAGCGTCGCGGTCTGGCCCGGTCGCAGATTCAAGGCGGATGGTTCAAACCGGATGCGCGGACCCGATACCTGCGGCGCTGGAGCCGCTGCGGCCGCTCCAGGACCGGGACTCGCCACAACCGGTCCGCTGGCGGGCGTCGCCGAAATCGCTGCGCCAGGTTGCTGCTCGGCTGGTGGCATGCCGAAATTCGCCGACCCGGGAGCCGGATTCGACGACGGCGCCTTTACGTCCAGTTCTTTCCGCACTTGCGGCATCGTCTCTGTGCCCGAATACAAGCTGCGGAGATTCGCTTTCGTCCATTCCGGCATGCGCACGATATGCGGCACCAGGACGATGATGTCCTCGTTGTCCTGATGCTCCAGATTCTCTGTCGAAAACAGGTACCGCATCACGGGGATCTTCGCCAGCCACGGCCAGCCGTTCAGCGTTTTCGTGTCGATGCGATCGATCAAGCCGCCCAGGATGCTGACTTCGTTTTCCTTCAGACGAATCTCGTGCTCGATCTTCCGCTGGCTGATGATCGGCTGCTGGATTCCGCCGATGTTTTGGTAGCCGGTTACCGAAGAAACTTCCACCAACAATTTCATGCTCACATCGCGATTCATGTGTACGTGCGGCGTCACGTCAATGTTCACGCCGACATCGATGTACTGGAATTGCGTATTCACCAGGGGGTTGACGAAGCCTGCTCCCGCCGTCGTGCCCACGCCCACGCCCGCCTGGTAGCTGCCCGTGGCCACCGGCACGCGGTCGCCGATGCGCAGCTTGGCCGCCTGTCCGTCAATCGCGCGAATCTCCGGATTCTCGATGATCTTGGTCGCCGAGTCGGTCATCAGGAAGTTTGCGGTGGCGCTCGGAATCGTGAAGATCACATCGTTCTGATTCAGGTGCGTGAGCTGATTCAGCGTGATAGTGTTGTTGCTTGTCGTTGTCGTGGTGCTCGAACTGCTCGTTGTATTGTTGGGATTGATGGTCACCGAGGTGCTCTGCGGCGGCAGGATTCCGAGATTCCGCAGATGGTCCGTTCGTGCTTCCAGGACCTCAACCTGGATGATGACTTCCGGTTTTGCCTTGTCGATGTCTCGGATGATCTTGTCGATCAGCGCCAGCTTATCCGGCGTGTCCCTGACGATGATGGCGTTCTGCGCATTCACTTGCTGGATGCGCTTCAGGTCCAACAGCTGCCGCAGTCCGGTCGTCACCTCGGTCAAATCTTGCGCCACGGCGATGTTGTTCAGGTAAAACGTGCGTACAACCTGCTCATCGTAGTCACGCCGCTTCTGCGTCTGATCCGGAATGATCATGATGATGTTTTCGGTGATCGGCTTCCAGAAGGTCTTGCTTTCCAGGCACACGATGTCCAGCGCCTGTTCCAGGGTGACGTTATTCAATTCCGTTGTGATCTTCCGCGCCTGCAGGTCCGGATCGTAAATTACCGTCAACCCGGCCAGCTTTCCAATGGTGTCGAACACCACCTTGGAGTCGTTGGACATCTTCAAGTTGATGGGAGCGCGCGACAGTGGCTTCAACTCCGGTGGCTGCGAGGCCAACACCGGCTGCCCATTCTCCATGATGGGCTGCTCCTCCTGTGTCGCGGCCCGCGTCCGATCGGCCAACATTTCCAATGTTTTCTTTAATTCCTGATCGGCGACGATGCTGGAAGGGTCTAGAACGGTCGCTCGCTGAAAGTCCGAGATCGCCCCCTGAAGGTCACCCTTTTCCCGCAGTTTCACTCCCTGGTGGATGTGATACTGACCGGCTTCGAAGCGGGCATTGTTCAGCTTGATCCGGTATGCGGCGTTGTTGGGCTCAATCTGCAGGGCTTTGCTGTAGTAGTCGACGGCCGCGTCGTAGTCTTTTAGATCGTAGGCGTGTTCGCCAGACTTGAAGTCTTGGTTCCCCTTTTTCTTGGGGCAACCGGCGAGGGCTATACCGATGAGAATCCAAACGACAATCTGACCACTGCGGCGCATGCAAGCTCCGGATACCGGATTGGGGGCAAACTCCGTCTTTAGTTTCCTTTGCAGTCTAGCATTCGGCTGAACAGCCCGGCAAGCACACCCCCTCACGCCCCCATCCTCAGGCCACTTTCGCATCTTCCCGCTCCTCTCTTGCACTTCGATTGAGGCCTGACACACCGGTAGCCCATCCAAGGCGCAACGTGGCCTCGACGACCTGACGGCGAGTTCAGGACTGGGGTGGAAGCGAACCCACTCTTCAGCTTCCATAGCTTTAGACGCGCGATCGAGTAAAATGGGAGATTGTGGCTAAACCGAACATCAAATCCGGGAAGGGCAAAGAAACCAAAGGCCCCCGCGATCTCATCGTGGCGCAGAACCGGGCTGCCTCCTACAACTATCATATTCTTGAGAAGCTCGAAGCCGGCTTGGTGTTGCACGGCACGGAGGTCAAGGCTTTGCGCGAGGGCAAGGCCAACATCCGCGATGCTTTCGTCGATTTCAAACCTTCCGGCCCTTATCTGGTCAACGCGCATATCGCACAGTACATGCCCGGTGGCCCCTGGAACCACGAGCCGCTCGGTGATCGCAAGCTCCTCATGCACAAGCGCGAGATTCACAAGTTCGCGGGACGTATCGAAGGAAAAGGTTTAACCGTCATACCCTTGCGAATTTATTTTCGCGACGGCATCGCTAAGGTGGAAATCGCCTTGGCGCAAGGGAAGAAATCCTGGGACCGCCGCCACGACGAGCGCACCAAGGAAGCTCGCCGCGAAGCGGAGCAGGCCATGTATCGCAACCGGAGGCGATAATCACATCATGCAGATCACGCTCGACACCAAACCGCTGAATGCCATGGAAACCGACGCGCTCGTCACGTACATCTTCGAAGACGGCGATGCCTCGCAGGGGCGAATCGGCGAGCTCGACAATGCCACCGGTGGACTGCTGGCGAAGCTCACCAAAAGTGGCGAAGTTGCCGGCAAAACGCTGGAAATGACGCTCCTCCACGCTCCCCCGGGGCTGAAGGCCGCCCGGCTGCTCCTGGTCGGCGCGGGAAAACGTGACACGTTCAACGGCGCCACGCTCCGCAAACTCGCCGGCGCGGCGCTTCGTTACCTCAAGTCTAGGTCCATCCACGGCTTCACGTTCGCGGTTCGGGAAAACGGTGCCACCGAGGAGGCAGCGCAGGCGCTTGTCGAAGGATTCATTACCGCCGATTTCGAAACCGACAAATACAAGACCGATAAGAAGAACGACAAGTTCATCGAGAAGATCGCCGTCGCAGGGTATAGCGATGCCGAGAGAGCTGCGGCAGAGAAGGGCATCGCGCGTGGCCGCATCATCGCCGAAGCGCAGAACTTTACTCGCGACCTCGTCAACGAGCCTTCCAATAAGCTCACGCCTCGCATTCTGGCGGAAAAAGCTGAAGCCATGGCCAAGGAGGCCGGCCTCGCCGTCGAAGTCCTCGACGAAAAGAAAATCACCGACC
>Ga0335083_10008970_pt1 | contig 12168 bp, 10 predicted proteins | sample Lox_Sample_42_FD_206716 | JGI IMG/M metagenome (GOLD analysis project Ga0335083, IMG submission 206716) | Soil microbial communities from Loxahatchee National Wildlife Refuge, Florida, United States - Lox_Sample_4.2 | ecosystem: Environmental > Terrestrial > Soil > Wetlands | place: USA... | reverse complement strand
AAATCGTAAAGCGAATGAAGGGCGTCATCGATGGTGGCCGGCTTCGAAGGCACCGCGAGCGCCGGAACCGCCGCCACCAACAGAATTGCCCATTTCATTTACCGCCGCCTTTCCGCCACGATCGTGATCTGAATGTCGCGAGCCTGACGAACCACCTGCTGCACGACGGTTTCGCGATATCGCTTCCACCAGGGCAAAGGCGCCGAACGTCCCATGAAAATTTGTGTGATGCCCTCGGCGCGCGCGAACTTTGCGATCGCCCCCGGGATGTCACTACCTGGTAAGACGTGCGTATCGACCCGCAAGTTGCGGGCGAAACTCATATGGCGCTCAACGGCTTCGCGATCGTGCGTAGGGTCGCCGACGTGGACCGCCAGACAGTCGGCGTGAATGTAATCGGCCACACGTTTTCCCCGCCGCAGGAGAATCGCCGACGACGGACGTCCGGTGAGGCAGATGAGGATGCGCTCCTTCTTAAGAGGGGCTTGTGCCGCCGCCAATTCGCCGGGTGCCTCGCCCGTTACGGCGGCCGCGCCGGCGGCATCCAGCTTTTCTTCCACTTCGTGGGCGGTGTGCCGCAATGCCATCTCGCGCAACGCCGTGAGATTGCTCTCGGTGAAGAAATTCTCCATCGCGCGGCGGGCTTTTTCCTGCGAATAGACCACCCCTCGCTCCAGGCGGTTGCGCAGCGCGCGCGGCGTGAGGTCCACGAACACCAGCTCGTCGGCCTCGTCCACCACCCAATCGGGGACCGTCTCGCGAACGCGAATGCCAGTGGCGTGGAACACCTGGTCGTTGAGGCTCTCCAGGTGCTGCACGTTCATCGTGGTCAGCACGTCGATTCCGGCTTCCTGGATGGCGTCGACGTCCTGCCAGCGTTTCACGCGCTCACTGCCGGGCACATTGGTGTGGGCGAACTCGTCCACCACGGCGATCCCGGGCTTTCGGCGGATCACGGCGACGGTATCCATTTCTTCGAACGGCGAGCCGTTGTACATCAGTACACGCCGCGGCACGATCTCCAGCCCCTCGGTCTTGGCGATGGTCTCCTTTCGCCCGTGGGGCTCGAAATACGCGATGACGATATCGGCGCCCTTTTGCCTCAGCTCCTGCGCCTCTGCCAGCATGCGGTATGTCTTGCCGACGCCGGCGGCGTACCCGAGGTACACCTTCAGCTTCCCCCTGCTCACGAAGCGCTCCCATGGGGGAACAGGCGGACGTCGAAGCCTTCGGCGCCGTCAATCAGGCGGTCGATCGGACTGCGCGCCAGCCATGAGCGCCCCGGCCGCCCGGTGTGCCCCAAAAACAACTGCGTGATTCGCTGCTCGCGTGCGAATTTGAGGATGGCTTCGACGAAATCGGAGCCACTCAGGCTGTGAACTTCGGCGCCCATTTCGCGCGCCATCGCCAGGTGCTGGTCGAGCAGTTCGCGGTCCTTGGGCGCCAGATCGGGCTGCTCGACGTACGCCGCCAGCAGGGCCCCGTGAAATCGCAGTTTGTTGCGGTGGCCGCTGCGCAACATATCGGAGGCATTGCTGCGCGGCGTCAAGCACACCAGGATGCGCTCCTGCGCGCCCCACCGCGCCGCTACACCGTGCGAATCGAGATACTCCTGCAATTGGTGGTCGACCACATCGGCAGCCAGCAGCAGGGCCAACTCCCGCAGTTCGGCCAGGCACCGGTCACTGGGAAGGGAGCGGTCCGCCTGGCGATCGCGGAGGGCATCGGGCGGCGCATCCACCACTTCGATTTCGTCCGCCTCATGCAGGAACGCTTCCGGGATGCTGTTGGAGGCGCGTTTCCCGGTAATGCGCTCCACCGCCGCCTGCTGCTCGGCGATGTGCTGGAGATTGACGGCCGAAATCACCGCGATCCCACGGTCAAGGAGCTCGCTCACGTCCTGCCAGCGGTGGGCATTGCGGCTTCCGGGGGGATTATCGTACGCCAGTCCGTCGATCAGGCAGACCGTGGGATGGCGGCGGAAGAGCGCCGCCATGTCGATCACCTGGTAGTCGCGGCCGGCGTGTTTGGTGGGAATCGAGGGGATGATATCCAGACGTTTGAGAATCTCCTGGATCTCCGGCGTGACGCCCGATTGCAGGGCGCCCACCACTACGTCCTGCCCCCGCTCTTTGCGCCGGCGGCCCTCGTCGAACATACGGAACGACTTGCCCACCCGCGAAGCGTAGCCGAGAAAGATCTTCAGCCGCCCGCGGCTCTCGCGCCGCTCGTCGGCCTGGACCTTGCGCAGTAACTCTTCGGGACTGGGCCGCACATTGTCGACGCTCGGCATTCCCCTCAGGATAATCCGGCGGACCGCGGTCTGGCCATCACTTCTTGACGGGATGGGTAGAGTCGAGCGCCAGATTCAGTTTCAAAACGTTGACACGCGATTCCCCCAGTATGCCGAATTGCCGGCCCTCGGTGTGCGACGCCACCAGGTCACGGACGGCATCGGCGCTCATTCCGCGGGCGGCGGCGACGCGCGCCACCTGCACTTCCGCGGAAGCGGGGCTGATGTCGGGATCGAGCCCGCTGCCCGATGCCGTCAGAAGGTCAGCGGGTAGCGGACCGGTCGCCGTGGGGTTGGCTTCGCGGAATTTCTTTACATCTCCTTGCACGCGGTCGATCAGGTGCTGGTTGGTCGGTCCCAGGTTCGGACCTCCCGATGCCAGACCGTCGTAGCCGTTGCCGGCGGCGGAGGGACGCCCCTGGAAGTATTCCGGCCTGGTGAATTGCTGGCCGATCAGCTCCGACCCGATGATCTTGCCGTTTGCCTGGATCAAGGTGCCATCCGCCTGCCGCGGAAAAATCACTTTGGCCAGCCCGGTCACTAGCAGCGGATAGGCGATGCCAGTCAGGATAGCGAATACCAGTGTCACGCGAACCGCGATTACGAGTTGCTTCATAATCAAAATCTCCTAAAGCTGTCAGCTGTCAGCGGTCAGCTATCAGCGAAACCCCTAAAGCACCGCTCCCGAACGGCCGGCGCGGTGATTTGGGTCGCCAGGTTCAGACAACCCGTTCCGCTCCGCGGAGCTGGCCGCTGACCGCTTCTTCTACGCCAAACGCATCAACACCAGCAATCGATCGATTAGCCAGATACCTGGGAAGGGCGCGACGACGCCGCCTATCCCGTAAATCAGCAGATTTCGCCGCAACAGCGCTCCCGCGCTCATCGCCTTGTATTTCACGCCGCGCAGCGCCAGCGGAATCAGCGCGATGATGATCAGCGCGTTGAAGATCACCGCCGCCAGCACCGCGCTCTGCGCGTTGTGCAGGCCCATGATGTTGAGCTGGGCCATCACCGGGTACGTTCCCATGAACATCGCCGGCAGAATGGCGAAATACTTCGCCACGTCGTTGGCGATGGAGAACGTGGTCAGCGCGCCGCGCGTCATCAGCAACTGCTTGCCGATCGCCACCACCTCAATCAGCTTGGTGGGATTGCTGTCGAGGTCCACCATGTTGCCGGCTTCTTTGGCGGCCATGGTGCCGGTATTCATCGCCAGGCCTACATCCGCCTGTGCGAGCGCGGGAGCATCGTTGGTGCCGTCGCCCGTCATGGCCACCAGCCGGCCGCCGGCCTGCTCCTTCTTGATCAGGTCCATCTTGTCTTTCGGAGTGGCCTGGGCGAGAAAATCGTCCGTGCCGGCTTCCGCCGCAATCGCCGCCGCGGTCAGCGGATTGTCGCCCGTGATCATGATGGTGCGGATGCCCATGGCCCGCAATTGCTGGAAGCGCTCGCGCATTCCGCCCTTCACCACGTCCTTCAGATGAATCACGCCCAGCGCGCGATCGCGATCGGCCACTACCAGCGGAGTTCCGCCGGAGCGCGAGATGCGCTCGGTGATGTCGGTCAGTTCGCCGGGAACCGTGCCGCCATGCTCGTGCACGAACTCGATCACCTGTTCGGTAGCGCCCTTGCGCACGCGCCGGCCGTCGATATCCACGCCGCTCATGCGCGTCTGCGCGGTAAAGGGAATGAAGTGAGCCTCGTGCTCCGCCACCTCACGCCCGCGGATGTTGTATTTCTGCTTCGCCAGCACAACGATGGAGCGGCCTTCCGGCGTCTCGTCCGCCAGGCTCGAAAGCTGCGCTGCGTCGGCCAATTCGCTCTCATGGGTGTCGCCCACCGGGATGAATTCCACCGCCTGGCGATTGCCGAGCGTGATGGTGCCGGTCTTGTCAAGCAGCAGGGTGTTCACGTCGCCGGCCGCTTCCACCGCTTTTCCGCTCATCGCCAGGACGTTGTGCTGCATCACGCGATCCATGCCCGCGATTCCGATGGCCGAGAGCAATCCGCCGATGGTGGTGGGAATCAGGCAGACCAGCAGCGAGACCAGCACCGTCACGGTTGGAGGCGTGCCGCTGCCGCCGGCGGCCACGCTGTAGATGGCGAAGGGTTGCAATGATACCACCGCCAGCAGGAACACCAGCGTGAGCCCGGCGATCACGATGTTCAGCGCGATTTCGTTGGGGGTTTTCTGCCGGGCTGCGCCTTCGACCAGCGCGATCATGCGATCGAGGAACGTCTCGCCGGGGTTCGACGTGATCTTCACTTTGATCCAGTCGGAAAGCACCTTCGTCCCTCCGGTGACGGCGCTGCGGTCGCCGCCCGATTCGCGAATGACGGGCGCGCTCTCGCCGGTGATGGCCGATTCATCCACGCTAGCGATGCCTTCGATCACGTCGCCATCGCCGGGGATGGTTTCGCCCGCTTCCACCAGGACGATATTGCCGGCGCGAAGCTGGGTGGCGGCGACGGTCTGCGGCTTTCCACTGCCGTTCACCAGCAGACGCGCCGTGGTTTCGGTCTTTGTCTTGCGTAACGTGTCGGCCTGCGCTTTGCCGCGGCCTTCCGCCATCGCTTCCGCGAAATTGGCGAACAGCACGGTGAACCACAGCCACAGCGTGATCTGAAACGAGAACCCCGCCAGGGCCGCCCCGGTTGCGATGTCGCGGACCGCGAGCACGGTAGTCATCGCCGCGCCCACTTCCACTACGAACATGACCGGGTTCTTCATCATCAAGCGCGGATTGAGCTTGAGGAACGAATCCTTGATTGCCCGTTTGACGATCGGCGGGTCGAGCAGCGGGCGGGCCCGCGCACCCTTTTTCGGCATCAGCGAAACGGAATCGGCGACGGGAGGAGGTGGTGCCATCGTAGTAGCCATGATATTAGCTCCAGAGCCTGCCGGCATTCATGAAAAAGTGCTCGACAATCGGCCCCAATGAGAGCGCCGGGAAAAATGTGAGCGCGCCTACAATGACGGTCACGCCCACCAGCAGGCCGACAAACAGGGGTCCGTGGGTGGGGAAGGTGCCGGCGGAAACCGGCACCAGCTTTTTCTGCGCCAGGCTGCCCGCCGCGGCGAGAAGCGGGATCATCATCAGGAAACGCCCAAACAGCATGGCGATCCCGATGGTGGTATTGAAATATGGCGTATTGGCGTTGAAACCGCCGAACGCGCTGCCATTGTTGCCCACCCCGCTGGTGTATGCGTAAAGAATCTCGCCCAGGCCGTGTGGACCGTTGTTGGTGAGGTTCCCCGTGGACGGCCCGGGTGGATTCCAGTAGCCGTTTTTCGGGAAATGCGCCACGGCGCCGACCGCGGAGAAAGCCAGGATCGTAAAAGCCAGTACGAGAGCCGCCAGCATCACCATTTTGACTTCCTTCTGCTCGATCTTTTTACCCAGGTATTCGGGCGTGCGGCCCACCATCAGGCCGGCGATGAAGACCGCCAGAATCGCGAACAGCAGCATGCCATAGAGCCCGGAGCCCACGCCTCCGAAAATCACTTCGCCCAGTTCGATATTCACCAAAGGCACCAGCCCGCCGAGCGGCGTCAGGCTGTCGTGCGTGTTGTTTACCGCTCCGCAACTGGCGTCGGTAGTGATCACCGTGAAGAGAGCGGAGTTGGCGATCCCGAACCGCACTTCCTTGCCTTCCATGTTGCCGCCGGACTGCGTAGCCGTCGCCTGCGACTGAATTCCAAGCTTCGCCAGGTTCGGATTGCCCGACGCCTCGGCGGTGTATGCTACCGCGACGCCGGCCAGGAACATCACGCTCATGGCGGCGAACAGCGCCCATCCTTGCCGCGTATCTTTCACCATCTTTCCGAATGTGTACGTCAGCCCCGCGGGGATGACGAAGATAGACAGCAGTTGCAGGAAATTGGAAAACGGAGTGGGGTTCTCGAACGGGTGTGCCGAGTTGGCATTGGTATAACCGCCGCCATTCGTGCCGATCATCTTGATGGCTTCCTGCGAGGCCAGCGGCCCCTGCGGAACGGTCTGCACCGCGCCCTCCACGGTGGCGATCCTGGTATAGGGATGGAAATTCTGAATGGCGCCCTGGGAAACCAGGAGCAGCGCGACGATTACCGAAAGCGGCAGCAGCACGTAAACCGTCGAGCGCACAAAATCCACCCAGAAGCTGCCGAGTGTTTTTGCCGAATGGCGGGCAAACCCGCGCACCACCGCAATAGCCACGCAGATCCCCGCCGCGGCCGACCAGAAATTGTGGGTGGCCAGCGCGATCATCTGGCTGAAGTAGCTCATGGTCGATTCGGGCGTGTACGATTGCCAGTTGGTGTTGGTTCCGAAGCTGACAGATGTATTGAATGACAGGTCCGATCCAACGTTGGCCAATCCCTGGGGATTCAGCGGGAACCACTGCTGGAGCCGGAGCAGGGCATACGTAAACAGAATGCCCACCAGGCTGAACGCCAGCATCGAACCGGTATAGCGGGTCCAATGCTGTTCGCCTTCTTCGTCGATCCCGCACAGTCTGTAGAGGCCGGCTTCCAACGGCCTTAACACGGGATGCAGAAAGGTGCGCTCCCCGGAAAATACTTTCGCCATATAGGCGCCCATTGGTTTGGTCAGCGCCAGCAGCACCACAAAATACAGCGCAATTTGCAGAATTCCGTTTGCGGTCATCGGATCCTCTTCAGAACTTTTCCGGCTTCAACAGGGCGTAAAGCAGATACACACCCAGGGCCGCGGCAATCAAAAGCGACAAGATGTATTCCATGGAATTCTCCTAGAGGCGGTCGCAGGCTTTTACAAAAGCCCATCCGGCGGCGAAGAACAGAATCGAGATCAGGATAAAGAACAGGTCGAGCATTTTTCCCCTATGCGATGTGTACTAACGCTACGTTGTGGCCGGCCCGGGCTAATGAGCGCGCCAATTTCTCCTCTTGCGTCCGCCAGAAGTGGCGCGGGCTGGCCACCAGCACCGTTGAGTTGGGCTTGAGGGTGTACTTGAATCCTTCCATGCGGTCCCTCGCCAGGATCACCTGCGGCTGGACATCGAGCGCACACCCATTCGCCAGGTCCAGCAGTTGTTGAACAAGGTGGGCATGGACCAGGATCGGACAAATGAATGGCACCGGATAAGGCAGGGTATGGACGGCGATCAACTGGACCCGGGCATGGAAACCCGCCGCCAGCACCTCGGCGCGAGCCAAGGCGGCGGCCGTGCTTTCCGGGCCCGTGTATGGGACCACAATCTCCAGTTCGGTCGAGCCAGCGCCGCCTGTCAGGCAGCCCGGGTCGACATGGACCTCATCGCGTGTTGCCACCTTTTCAAGCTACGGTCTAGATCATAAAGAAGTCGTAAAGAAAGAATCAGGATTGAGTTAACCATCACGGAAGGGCGGGTCGCCGCCAACTGGCGGCGACAGTAAGCCATTGTCCGCTGTCAGCTTGACACACTATGGAGCCGCGCGTCAGACTTTGAGTTGGCTCGCTGTGTAGATTTCGACGGGGCCTCGGAGGATGAATAGATTGAAGCTCTTACGCGCTTTCGTCGTGTTCGGCCTGGCCCTGCCCGCTGCCGCGCAGTACGCCGGTCCGTCGATCCTCTCGCGCGGGGAAGCTCCGGCCGCCATGGCCAGTCCGACGGTGGATTTCGTCTTCAATCTGTCCCTCACGGGAAACTATACGACCGGCCTGCTGGGCGTGGCCACCAACTCCCAGGGGCAACTGCAGAGTCGAAGTGGAGTCTTCGGCTACGGCGCCACTCTGGGGCTTAGCGGCTCGCACCGATGGAGGCACACCAGTCTCGGCGTTTCCTACAGCGGCAGCTTCTACGATTACCCCAATGCCACTTATTTCGCCGGTCTCAGCCAAGGTCTGTCCCTGGGGTTGACCCACCAGTTTACGCGCCATATCCTGTTTACGGTCCGGGAGAGCGCCGGCGTGTATACGCAGTTCCCGCCGGCGACCGTGACGCTCAACTCCTCCGTGCCTTTCGATCCGTCGCAGAGCTACATCCCCACCACCGACTTTTACGACAACCGGACCATTTACAGCAGCACCCTCGCCAATCTCACGTACCAGGCATCGACACGCCTTTCCTTTACGATTGGGGGCGGGTATTTCATGGATCAGCGGCGTTCCCGCGATCTGTACTCTGCCCAGGGCCACATAGCCAGCGCCGACGCGCAATATCGTCTCTCGCGCCGGGTAACCGCCGGCGCAACCTTCACCTACGATCACTTCGGATTCTCCGGCGGCGCCGGCTCGTCCGACCTGTATTCCGAAACCGTAAGCTTGTCGTCGCGATTTACCCGCTGGACCGAGCTTTCGCTGTTCGGCGGCGCTTCCCGCGTGACCAGCAGTTTCGAGCAGGTCGTGCCCATCAATCCGGCGTTTCTGGCGATCCTATGCCCGTCCGGCGTGGTGGCAACCTGCAATCTGCCCAGCACGCTGGCGATCAAAAACAGCCTGTTCTGGGCGCCCGATTTCGGGATCCGCCTCTCGCGCTCGTTCGAACGCGGAGTGGCTTACCTGTCGGCCGGCGAAGCCATCACGCCCGGCAATGGCCTCTTCCTGACGTCGAGGATGGAGACGGCGTCGGTCGGATACGGTTACTCGGGGTTGCGAAGGTGGAGCCTGAACACCGGCCTCTATTATTCCCGGGCGCTATCTCTGGGGAATATCCAGGGAGGATACGGCGGGCTCTCGGCCTCGTTTTCGATGAGCCACGAGCTCTTCACCCACGTGAGCTTCGTGGCGTCGTTCAGCTCGACGAAATACCAGAGCAGCACCTTTAGCCCCTACAACCGGCTGATCTACACCGGGTCGGTCGGGCTGGGATATTCGAGCAAGAATATTCCGGTGAGGTTTTTCTAAACAAGGAGCCAGAAGCAGGAAGCCAGGAGCTTAAGAACCCCACTGCGCCGGCTTTCTTCTGGCTTCCGGCTCCCGCTTTTCAATACGGCCTTGCCAACCTCGTGAACTCGAATTTCGTCGGATCGAGCCCGCGCGATTTCAGATTGCGGAGGCACTCGGCGAGGGAGTTGCCAATGGCCTCGATCCGCCGCAGCGGCAGGGTTTCCGGCGAGTAAATCTCCAGCGCCACGTACTTCCCGGCAAGCGCAAGACGTTCGGCCGGCATCAATCGATCGGGGTTCCGGCCCACAGCATTCCCGGCATCTTTGACAGCGTTCCCAGTCATATTTCAGAGGTAGTGTAGCAGATTCACTCCGCGCGGAACCACGCTTCGACCGCTTCGCGCCACGCCTGCTCGCTATACGGGCCGATCCATTCCTGGTATACCGGCAGATATTGCGCCTCACCCGTTACGATTCTTGCCTGCAGCCGTTTCAGCCCGGTGGCGCCGAACTGTCTGTGCATCAGCGATACCCGGTCCCGGCTGCGGACCAGTTGCACGTCCAGCAACAGAGTCAAGTGATCCGCGGAGTCCGGCGGCTGGCAGGCCGCTCCCGGTTTCACGGTCACAATCAGGACCGCGTCGGAGCTGGCATAAACTCCGTCGTCCGGGCTCCCGGTTCCGCGCGCATTCACACCGCCGTCTTCCACCACACTCCGCCCCGAGGCGCTGTACTTCCCGATCGCCCGCAGCGCCAGGACATCGGGCTGGAAGCGCTTGATCAGCCTGGCGAGATCCTCCAATTGCATGACGCAGGAGCTATAGAGGTTGGCAGCGCTCCAATTGGCTTCGATGGCGAGCCTTGGCCGAGGCGGCTGCGGCAGCAGCTTCAGGACTTCCTCGGTATCGCGATGCGCCGCGGGAGCGAACATGGCGAGTACCCATGCGGTCGCGCCGGAGCGGTCTCTGGCGGCCGGATCCGCGCCTTTGTCCAGCAAACAGTGCACCGTGTCGGCATTTCCGTGCTGTGCCGCCAACATCAAGGGCGTCCGTCCATCCTTATCCCGCGCGTCGAGCGATGCTCCCTTGGTGACGAGTTCCTGCACTTTCGCGGTGCGGCCCTGCGCCGCGGCTTCCAGGAGTTCGCGCCCGGAATCCGCGCCATGGAGCGCCGCGAGACTCAGGCATAGGCATGCGGCGACACGTCTCATATCCTTAGAGTATCTGTAACTTAGCGGGGATGGGATGGTATGGTGAGCCATGCCGTGGAATCAGGCGCTGTTTCTGGTGGAAGCCCTGTTGGTGCTGGCTTCTCTTGCCTTCCACTACCGTCGCGGCAAGATGGAAACCGCCTTCCAGCGCCTGGCCCGGCATCGCCTGGCGCCGCTCGCCGTGGGGGTGTTCGCCCTGGCTTTGCGCGCCGCCGTTTTACCAATCGAACCCATTCCGCTCCCTCGCGGCGACGACGAATTCAGCTACCTGCTTCAGGCCGACACCTTTCTCCACGGCCGTCTGGCCAACCCCACACACCCCATGTGGCAGCACTTCGAGACATTTCACGTCGATCAGGTTCCCACTTACGCTTCGATGTACCCGCCGTTGTCCGGGCTAGTCCTGGCACTCGGGAAACTGCTGCTCGGTACTTATTTCGCGGGCGTCTGGCTGAGCATCGGATTGATGTGCGCCGCGGTGTGCTGGGCGTTGCGCGGCTGGTTCCCGCCGGGATGGGCCTTTCTGGCGGCCGCGATTGCCGCCATCCGGCTGGGCGCATTCACCTACTGGGGCGATAGCTACTGGGGTGGCGCGCTGGCGGCCACTGGCGGCGCGCTGGTGTTCGGCGCGCTTCCGCGCCTGCTCCGCGCCAGCCGGCGCCGCGACGCGCTGCTCGCCGCGATCGGAGTTGTGATTCTGCTGAACACGCGGCCGTATGAAGGATCGATCTTCACGCTGGCGGTGACACTGATCGCTCTGTGGCACGTGCGCAAATTGCGCCTGCGGGCCATCCTGCCACCCGCGTGCGCCGCCCTGATCGTCGCCGGCGCGTTCATGGCGTATTACAACTGGCGCGCATTCGGCAGTCCGGCCAGCCTGCCGTACACCGTCAACCGCAGAACCTACGCCGTGGCGCCGGTCTATATCTTCCAGTCACCGGGAAAGCCGGTAGTCTATCGCCATAAGGAAATGGAGGAGTTTTACACCGGGTGGGAAATGGCCGTCTACCAGCGAGGCCGCAGCCGCGAAGGCTTTCTCGCGCTCGGCGTCGCCAAGATCTACTGGATCTGGTGCTTTTTCGTGGGACCGCTCCTGACCCTTCCGCTGCTGGCCTTCCCCGCGACATGGAAAAGCCGGCGCACGAAGATCCTCTTGTTCATGGGCCTGGCGATGGCGGCAGCCAATGCCGTTGTCCCGTTCTTCCAGCCCCACTATCTCGCGCCTGCCACCGTCATTTTTTACGCCATGGTGGTGCAAGGCATGCGGTCGCTGAACCGGACCATGCCGCGAGCCGTGCGCGCCATTCCGCTCGTATGTGTCGCCATGCTTGGCGTGCGCCTGGCCCTGACCGCATCCATGCTCCCGGACGACGTCGCCTCACCGGCCAAAACCTGGGCCGGAACCTCGCACACCGATCACACCCGGGACAATATCGCCCATCGCGTGCTCGAGCATGGCGGACAGCAACTGATCATCGTGCGCTATGGCCCTCACCACAATGTGCATGACGATTACGTCCACAATTCCGCCGACATCGACGGCTCCTCCGTGGTGTGGGCGCGCGATATGGGCCGGGAAAAGAACGCCGAACTGGTGGACTACTTCCGCTCGCGCCACGTCTGGCTGCTGGATGTGGATGCGGATGTAAAACTGTCCGATTACCCGCCGGTCGCGGCCCTTTCGACGATATACTGAGCCATGCCGAAGGCGGACAGTATCGAGCTTTACGAAAAGCTGGTGGCCACCAATCCCAAAGTGGAACGCAAAGGCGCGACTGTTCCGTACACGTCGCTCAACGGCCACATGTTCAGTTACCTCAGCAAAGAGGGAAA
>Ga0335083_10008969_pt1 | contig 12168 bp, 12 predicted proteins | sample Lox_Sample_42_FD_206716 | JGI IMG/M metagenome (GOLD analysis project Ga0335083, IMG submission 206716) | Soil microbial communities from Loxahatchee National Wildlife Refuge, Florida, United States - Lox_Sample_4.2 | ecosystem: Environmental > Terrestrial > Soil > Wetlands | place: USA... | reverse complement strand
CTGCCAGTACGCCGCGATAGCGTTGTACATCGCCTGACGGGGCGAGGCCGGGGGGGACGACTCCCGGGAGCTGGCATGGGTGACCTGGACGGCCGCACCTACGTGGTGACCGGGGGCAACACCGGGATCGGGCGGGCCACCGCGGCCGGGCTGGCCAGCCGGGGCGCCCAGGTCTACCTGGCCTGCCGGTCCGCCGCCAAGGGCCAGGCGGGAGCTGCCGCCATGAACCGGAACCGGTCGTCGTTGATCTCGACCACCGGCCCGGTGAACCCGGCGGCGGCCAGCCGGGCGGCCAGTCCGCCCGGGTCGATGGGCAGGTAGTCGTCCCCCTCGTGCAGTTCACGGCGGGCGGGCGTGGCCATCGCATCGCTGCCCACCACCAGCCCGCCCGGGCGCAGCACCCGGCGCACCTCGGCCAGCAGCCGGTCCTGCAGCTCCACCGAGGGCACGTGGTGCAGCATGGTGAACAGGGTGGCCGCGCTGAACTGGCCCTCCTCGAACGGCAGCCGGGTGCCGTCGCCATGCACCACGTCCACGTTGCTGCCAGACATCCGCTCGGCCAGCGCGCCGGCCAGCCGCGCGTCGATCTCCACCGCGGTGAGCCGCGGCACCCGGCGGCGCAGCACGTCGGTGGTCAGCCCGGGCCCGGGCCCCACCTCCAGCACCTCATCCCCGAGGTCAGCTTCCTGCAGCGCCCACGGCAGCAACTCAGACTCGACGTAGGCCGCCCATTCCGGGCTGGCGCAGATGCGCAGGTGCGCCTCGTTCATGTTTCCTCCTCCGCGGCTACCTCAGCTATTGTACTTGCGGAAGAATTGCATGATCTGATGCCCCGCCCCCTGGTCCAGGCCATTCTTGCAGGCCCAATTGCTCTTGATCCTGGTAGGGTCGCCCAGATTCGACGATTCCACCAGCACGCCCGGCACGAGAGTCCAGGCCATCAGGCCCATACGATGCTGCGCCAGATAGTGCAGGAGGGCCGGCACGGACTTCGGAGCATTGGCCCAGCAGGACCGGGTAGACGCGTAATTAGTCCATTCTGTATCGGTCATCGGAACGGCCGAGGCGTTGTTGCCGAACCGGGTATTCCAGTACGCCGCGTTGTGCGGCGAGGTCACCCCGCCCGGATGATTGACCCCGTATTCCAGCGGGCCGGCCTTGGTCACCTGGTATTGCTTGACGTACTGCAGTGTCCCGCCGGTGCGCGGGCCCTCGATCCAGAACAGGTTGCGTGACCCTAGGCCCCGCACATACCGGGCCAGAGTCTGCATGCCAATGTACTTCGTGCCCTGGAACTCACCGCCGTTCCGCCAGTACTTCCAGATCGCCGCGTCACTGCCGCCGCCCACCCGCCTGGGCTCGTTGAACAGGTCGAAGATCACGTCCGTATTGTTGCCGTATATGCCTTCGAGTACCTTCCAGAACGCCTTTGTCTGCGCTTCCGGCAGGCCACTGTTGGCCGGGCTGCCTTCGGTCTGGTCGTCGATGGCCACCACCAGGCCCAGCCCGAGCGCCTGGCTCACCTCCGACTCGACCAGGCCGAGAAACGTCGAGTTGACGCTGCCATCGGCATTGAACATGGCCAGCTGGTAGACCTGGAGTTCGACCGTGTTGGCGCACCACGAACCGGCCGAGGCAGTGATCTCGGCGGCATCACCGGGCTGGCGCTGCACCCAGTGGGGATTGCCCAGGCCGGTAACAACAATCCCGTAGGGAATATAGCGCCCGCCGACCGAATCGGTTATCTCGTTATGGTGCTCGTGAAACGGCCCGGTGACATGGCGGCAGATCCCGGAGGCGGTGCCCGCGTGGGCTAAGCTGGCGGTCCCGGCGAGGCCCGCTAGGGCCAGGAGCAGGCTGCCAGTCATGGCCATCGGGCGCATGAACATAAGGTGTCTTCCTTTCCACGAGTGCAGGAATGCGGCAGGTATCCAGGAAAAAATCCGGCGAGCGTGTTACTGCGGCGAGGCCCCGGGGTGCCACGACAGGCCAGGGCTGCGAGCTGCGGATTAGGGCTGCGCGCCGCGGCGGTTGAGAAGCAGGCTGCCGGAAAGAGCATTGACTCGCATTATGCCCCGCCCGGCCGGGCTGGGCCACCCCCCGGATTAGTGCCAGCCCAGGGTCAGCACCAGGACCAGCAGGACGGTGCCGGCACTCAGCTCGATGATCGCGCCGAACACGTCGCCGGTCATCCCGCCCAGCCGCCGCCGGGCGGTCCGGCTGAGCAGGCCCCCGGCCAGCAGCCCGGCCAGGGCCGCGGCCAGCCCGCGCAGCGCGGCGGCCACGCCGCCCAGAGCCAGGCCCGCAGGCAGGATCGCGGCCAGCAGTAGCAGCCCGGTGGCTGCCCGCCCGGCCCGGCCGGTCCGGCCGGCCACCAGGGCGCCCAGGCCGCCGGGCCGGGCCGCGGGCCCCCCGGTGGCCAGCACGGCGGCGACCCGGCCGGTCACCGCGGCCAGCACCAGGGCCGCCGCCGCGGGCCAGCCGCGCGGCACCGCCGCCAGCGCGGTCACCTGGATCAGCAGCACCAGCACCAGCGCGGCCACCCCGAGCGGCCCGATGTCGGGCCGGCGCATGATGGCCAGCGCGTCGGGCGCGGGGCGGCGGCTGCCCAGCCCGTCCGCGGTGTCGGCCAGCCCGTCCAGATGCAGGCCGCCGGTGAGCGCGGCCAGCAGCGCCACCGCGACGGCCGCGCCGAGCAGCTGGCGCGGCACCGACGGCCCGCCCGCCGTCACGACGGCCAGCCCGCCCGCCGCGACCAGGCCAACGAGCAGGCCCACCGCGGGCAGCCAGAACAGCGCCCGGACCATCGTGTCCGGGTCGAGCCCGGCCGGCGCCCCGGCCGGGATGGCCGTGAACAAGCTCAGCGCCGCCCGCCAGGACCGTGACGGGGGAAGGGGAGGCGGGTGGGCCTGGCCCTGGGTCACCGCAGCCGCCGGGCGATCCCCGCGGTGCACAGCCAGACCTGCTCGCACTCGGCCGCGATCCGGGTGTTGAGCACGCCCAGCTCGTCGCGGTAGCGCCGGCCGGAGACGGTGGCCGGCACCACGCCGGAGCCGACCTCGTTGCTGACCGCCACCACCGGGCGGCTGGTGTCCCGCCACGCCGCCAGCAGCCCGTCCACCCGGGCGGCCAGATCCGGGCCGGCGCCAGGGCGGTCCGCCCACAGCCCGCATTCCTCCATGACCCCGGCCAGCCAGGTGGACAGGCAGTCCACCAGCACCGGGGTGGCCCGGTCCCGCGCGGTCAGCTGCGGCCCGGCCAGCACCTGGGCCAGATCCAGTGTTTCCAGCGTGACCCAGTGCGGCGGGCGGCGCTGCTGATGCGCGCGGACCCGCTCGGCCCACTCCTGGTCGGCCGCGTCCGGGCGGCCGCCGGTGGCCACGTAGTCCACCCGGTCCCGTGCGGCCAGCATCCGCTCCGCGGTCACCGACTTACCGGACCGGGCGCCGCCGAGCACCAGCACCCGGTGGGCCCGGCCCCGCCCCGGCCAGCCAGCCAGGCGGCGGCCGGCCAGGGGCCCGCTAGCCCAGGCCCAGCGGGTCATTCCTTCTCACCGGACACCCCGGCGCTGTCGAACGTGGCCACGTCGCGCAGCACCCGGGCGGCCGCGCCGACCACGGGCAGCGCCAGCGCCGCCCCGGACCCCTCGCCGAGCCGCATGTCCAGGTCGAGCAGTGGGCGCAGGCGGAGCGCGTCCAGCGCCCGGCGGGCCCCCGGCTCGCTAGACAGGTGACCGGCGATCAGGGCCGCGGTCACGTCCGGGGCCAGCGCCCGGGCGGCCAGCGCGGCGGCGCACGCGATGACCCCGTCCAGCAGCACCGGCACCCGCAGCGCGGCGCCGCCGAGCATGAAGCCGGCCAGCGCCGCGTGCTCCAGGCCGCCGACGGCGGCCAGCACGCCCAGCGGGTCGGCCGGGTCAGGGGTGTGCCGGGCCAGGGCCCGGCGGACCACGCCGACCTTGCGCTGCCAGGTCTCGTCGTCGATCCCGGTGCCACGGCCGGTCACCTGGTCCGGGTCGGCCCCGGTGAACACGGCGATCAGCGCGGCTGACGCGGTCGTGTTGGCGATGCCCATGTCCCCGGTGAGCAGGCAGCGGTTGCCCGCGGCGACCAGGTCGCGGGCGGTCTCGATGCCCACCTCGACGGCCCGCTCGGCCTCGGCCCGGCTCATCGCGGGCCCGGCGGTCATGTCCGCGGTGCCGGGCCGGATCTTCCGTGGCAGCAGCCCAGGGGCGGCGGGAAGGGTGGCGGCGACGCCCACGTCGACCACGCACACCTCGGCCCCGGCCTGGGCCGCGATCGCGTTGACCACCGCACCGGAGGCCAGGAAGTTGGCCACCATCTGCGCGGTGACCTCCTGCGGCCAGGGGGTGACGCCCTGGGCGTGCACCCCGTGGTCGGCGGCGAACACGGCCACCACGGCGGGCTCGGGCAGCGGCGGCGGGCACTCCCCGGCCACGCCGGCCAGCTGCACCGACACCGCTTCCAGCTGGCCCAGCGAGCCGCTCGGCTTGGTCAGCGCCTCCTGCCGCTCCCGGGCCTGGGCGGCCGCCGCGGCGTCCAGCGGCCGGATGGCGGCCAGCGTGTCGGCCAGCAGCCGGGCCGGCGGCTGGCCGGGCAGCCCGCGGCGCCCCCACTGCCCGTCGTGCACCGCCCAGGCCAGCGGGCGGCGCTGGGCCCAGCCGCTGAGCACCAGTTCCGGCGCGGGCGGGAACTCGGTGACGTGGCCCACGCACAGGTACGCCACGACGTCCAGATGCTCCGGCAGCCCGAGCGTCTCCGCCAGCTCACGCTCGGCGAAGAAGCTGACCCAGCCGACGCCGAGGCCCTCGGCCCGGGCAGCCAGCCACAGGTTCTGCACCGCGCAGGCGGTGGAGTACGCCGCCACCTGCGGCTGCGCGTGCCGGCCCAGCACGTGGCGCCCGCCCCGGGTGGCGTCGCAGGTGACCACGATGTTGACCGGGGTATCCAGGATCGCCTCGACCTTCAGCTGGCCGAACGCCCGGGCCCGCGCCCCGGGCAGCTGGGCCGCGTACACGTCCTGCTGGCGGCGGGCCAGCTTATGCACCTGGGCCCGGACCTCCCGGTCGCGCAGCACGATGAAGTCCCAGGGCTGGCTCAGCCCGACGCTGGGGGCCTGGTGCGCGGCGGCCAGCACCCGGGTGAGCAGAGCGTCGTCCACCGGGTCTGGCCGGAACCCGTTGCGCACGTCGCGCCGCTCGGCCACCACCCGGTACAGCGCGTCGATATCGCCCTGCGGCAGCGCGTTACGGTCGTCGCTCATCTAGGACCTCCTCCAGGCCACGATGGCGGCCAGGCCCAGCGCGGCCGCGCTGACCAGCCGGGACAGCCGGACGGCCCGGCTGATGTCGGGGGCCGTGGCCGGGCGGCCGTCGCCCAGCAGGCCACGCTGCTCGGCCCGGCCCTGATAGCTGTTCCGGCCGCCCAGCTGGATCCCCAGCGCGCCGGCGAAGGCCGCCTCGCACTGGCCGGCGTTAGGACTGGGATGACGTCGCCCGTCCCGGAGGAGCACGCCTGCGGCACGCCGGGAGCGGCCGCCCACGGTGGGCGCCAGCGCCACCGCGAGCAGCGCGGTGACCCGGGCCGGAATCAGGTTGGCCACGTCGTCGAGCCGGGCCGCCGCCCAGCCGAACCGCTGGTAGTGCGGGCTGCGCTGGCCGATCATCGCGTCCAGGGTGTTGACCGCGCGGTACCCGAGCAGGCCGGGCAGGCCGAACACGGCCCCCCACAGCAGCGGGGCGACCACCGCGTCCGACGTGTTCTCGGCCACCGACTCCACCGCCGCCCGGGCCAGCCCGGCGCTGTCCAGCTGCTCCGGGTCGCGGCCGCACAGGGCAGGCAGCATCTGCCGGGCGGCGGCCAGGTCACCGGCGTCCAGGGCCCGGCCGAGGGCCAGCGCCGCGTCGCCCAGGCTGGTCCCGCCCAGCACGGTCCAGCCGGCCAGCGCGGTCGCCGCGACGGTGAGCCCGGGGCGGCCCCGTGCCATCCGCTGCCCGGCCAGCCCGGCCAGCGCGACCGGGGCCAGGCACGCGGCCACCATGGCCACGCCCCGGCCGCGGCTGTCCGACCAGAGCACGGTTTCGGCCTGGGTGGCGGCGGCGCCGAAGGCGGCCACCGGGTGCCCGCGCCGCGGGTCACCGAGCACCGCGTCCAGCAGCCCGCCTGCCAGCAGCCCGGCCGCCCGCGCGGACCCTGGGCGCGACAGCATGGTCATCAGCTGAGCCCTCCCCGGGGTAACCACGCCCCGCAGGTGCTGGGCCGACGGCCGCAGTCTCCTGGCTCCCGGATCGAAGCTCCTCCCGGCCTTCCCACCGCTGCCGCGGTCGTGGCCATCGCGGGATTCGCTCCCCGGTCACAGTGGCGGGACCGCGCCGGTCTCACACCGGCTTCCTGCCCTGCCGTCGGCGGAACGCAAGACAGAAGATCACACCCCGCAACCCCCGTCAAGCAGCCGCCGCGCCACCCGGCCGCCTGGCCACCGGTGCGGGCCGCCCGGGTGTGCGGCGTGCCGCGCCGGGTAGCTCCCGGGCATGGGCGGGATGAGCACGGACGGCTCGCGCGAGGCCGCCGACGCGGCCCGGGCCGAGCCGGACCGGCCCGGGGAGACCGTGGCCGAGCGGGCCGACCGCAACGTGATGGAGCTGCTCAACGAGCTGCGCGTGGTCGGCATCGGCATCCAGGTCATGTTCGGCTTCCTGCTGTCGATCCCGTTCGCTAACCGGTTCGTCAAGCTGGACCACACCGAGCGGGCGATCTACCTGATCACCGTGGTGCTGGCCGCGCTGTCCACCGCGCTGCTGGTCGCACCGGTCGCCTACCACCGGCTGCTGTTCCGGCGGCACGAGAAGGAGAGCCTGGTCCGGGTGACCAACCGGCTGGCCATCGCCGGGCTGGTCACGGTAGGGCTGGCGGTGTGCTCGGCGGTGCTGCTGGTGACCAGCTTCGTCGCCCCTGGGCTGCGCGCGATCGTGATCACCGCCGGGCTGACCTGCGTGTTCGCCGGGCTGTGGTTCGTGCTGCCGCTGGCCCGGCTGAGCCGGGACGACATCGATGACCACGACGGCCGGCAGCAAGGCCGCTGACCCCCGGCTTGCGCGGCTTCTTACGATGGGACGATGAGGTGGCCAACACGCAATACTGAACTGTCCAGGGTGCGCGGATGACCACGCCAGCACCGGACACCCCCGCTCTGACCGCGATCCTTACCGTTGACGACGACCCCGGAGTGTCCCGGGCGGTAGCCCGTGATCTCCGGGCGCGATACGGGGGCCAGTACCGTATCGTGCGCGCCGAATCGGGCATCGCTGCCCTGGACGCGCTGAAGGAACTGCGCCTGCGCGGCGACGAGGTCGCGGTCCTCCTGGCCGACTACCGGATGCCGCAGATGAACGGCGTCGAGTTCCTCGAAGAAGCAATGAGGTTCTACCCGGCGGCCCGCCGGGTGCTGCTCACCGCGTACGCCGACACCAATGCCGCCATCGAGGCGATCAACGTCGTCGATCTCGACTACTACCTGCTCAAGCCGTGGGACCCGCCGGAGGAGAAGCTCTACCCGGTGATCGACGAGCAGCTGGACGCCTGGCGGGCCAGCAACCACCAGGCCGTGCACGTGACCAAGGTGGTCGGGCACCGCTGGTCGGCCCGGTGCAGCGAGGTGCGCGAGTTCCTGGCCCGGAACGAGGTGGCCTACCGCTGGTTCAACTCGGACGAGCCAGACGGGGAGCGGCTGCTGGCCGCGGCCGGCACCGACGGGCGGACGCTGCCGCTGATCATCACGCCGGACGGCGAGACGATGATCGCGCCCAGCGACACCGACCTGGCCAGCAAGGTCGGGCTGAGCACCACCCCGGCCAAGGACTTCTACGACCTGGTCGTGATCGGCGGCGGCCCGGCCGGCCTCGGCGCGGCCGTGTACGGCGCGTCCGAGGGCCTGAAGACCGTGCTGATCGAGCGGACCGCGACCGGCGGCCAGGCCGGCCAGAGCTCGCGGATCGAGAACTACCTCGGCTTCCCGGACGGGGTATCCGGGGCCCAGCTCACGCTGCGGGCCCGGATGCAGGCCCAGAAGTTCGGCGCCGAGCTGCTCACCACCCGCGAGGTGGTCGGCCTGGACGTCAAGGGGTCGGCCCGCGGCATCCGGTTCGCCGACGGCGGCACGCTCGGCGCGCACAGCATCATCCTGGCCACCGGGGTGACCTACCGGCAGCTCAGCGCGCCCGGCCTGGAGGAGCTGACCGGCCGGGGCGTGTACTACGGTTCCGCGCTCACCGAGGCCTCGGCCTGCATCGACCAGGACGTCTACATCGTGGGCGGGGCCAACTCGGCGGGCCAGGCCGCGGTGTACCTGTCCCGGCACGCCAAGTCGGTGACGCTGCTGGTCCGCGGCCCGTCGCTGGAGCGGTCCATGTCCTACTACCTGATCCAGCAGTGCGATGCCATCGGCAACCTGAACGTCCGCACCTGCACCGAGGTCATCCGGGCCGACGGGGACGGGCACCTGGAGCAGCTCACGCTGCGCAACACCGCCGACGGCAGCACGGAAACAGTCGATGCCGGGATGTTGTTCGTATTTATCGGCGCCGCCCCGCTGACCGACTGGCTGGATGGGGTGGTGGTCCGGGACGACCACGGCTTCGTGGTGGCCGGCCCGGACCTGTCCGTATCCGGCCAGAAGCCGCCCGGCTGGCAGCTGGACCGGGCGCCGTACCACCTGGAAACCAGCGTGCCTGGGGTGTTCGTCGCCGGGGATGCCCGGGCCGAGTCCGCCAAACGGGTCGCCTCCGCCGTCGGCGAGGGCGCCATGGCGGTCATGCTGGTGCACCGCTACCTGGAGAAACTATGAGCACAGAGCCAGCCACTCGCCCATCCCCCAGCACCGTTCGGCAGACGCTGCCCTGTGACGTCAACGAGCTGCGCACCCTGTTCCTGTTCGAGAAGCTGAACGATGAGCAACTCGAGTGGCTGTGCCGGGAAGGCCGGGTCGAGCTGTTCGACCCGGGCCCGGTGTACCACGAAGGTGACCCGGCGACATGCTTCTACGTGCTGATCGAGGGCACCCTGGTGATGTCGCGCCGGATCGGCGGCGACGACGTCGAGGTGAACCGCAGCTCGCAGCGCGGCGCGTACACCGGCGCGTTCCGCGCCTACCTGGGCGACCGGGTCCCACAGGTCTACGACAACTCGATGCGGGTCGCCGAGCCGTCCCGGTTCTACGTGCTGGACGCGGACAAGTTCGCGGCCATGATGCGGGACTGGTTCCCGATGGCCGTGCACATGCTGGAGGGGCTGTTCTTCGGCATCAAGAACGTCCAGCAGCAGGTCGGCCAGCGGGAGCGGCTGCTCGCCCTGGGCTCGCTGTCGGCCGGCCTGACGCACGAGCTGAACAACCCGGCCGCGGCCGCGGTACGGGCCACCGCCACGCTGCGCGACCGGGTGGCTGGCATGCGGCACAAGCTGGCCATGATCGCCTCAGGCCACTGGGAGCAGAGCGGCCTGGAGACCCTGGTCCGGCTGCAGGACGAGGCGGCGGAACGGGTGTCCAAGGCGCCGGAACTGTCCCCGATGGAGGCCTCCGACCGGGAGGACGCGGTCGCCGACTGGCTGGAGGCGCACGGCTGCGACCGCGGCTGGGAGCTGGCACCCACGTTCGTCCAGGGTGGGCTGGACGCGGGCTGGCTGGACCAGGTGGCGGCGATCGTCGAGGACGGCACGCTGGAGGGCGCCATCCGGTGGCTGAACTACACGGTCGAGACCGAACTGCTGATGAACGAGATCGAGGACTCGACCAAGCGGGTGTCCAACCTGGTCACCGCGGCCAAGCAGTACTCCCAGCTGGACCGGGCGCCGTTCCAGGTGGTGGACGTGCACGAGCTGCTGAAGAGCACGCTGCTGATGCTGAGCGCCAAGATCGGCGACGGGATCACAGTGGTCAAGGACTTCGACCGCAGCCTGCCGTCCATCCCGGCCTACCCGGCCGAGCTGAACCAGGTCTGGACGAACCTGATCGACAACGCGGTCAGCGCGATGGACGGTCACGGCACGCTGACCGTGCGCACCGCCCGTGATAACGACTGGGTCATGGTGGAGATCGGGGACACCGGACCGGGTGTGCCGGCGGAGATCAAGGAGCGTATCTTCGAGCCGTTCTTCACCACCAAGCCGGTCGGTGAGGGCACCGGCCTGGGGCTGGACATCTCGTGGCGGATCGTGGTCAACCGGCATCACGGCGACCTGCGGGTGGAATCGGAGCCCGGGAACACCCGGTTCCAGGTCCGGCTGCCGGTGACCGCTCCAGAGGAGGACTGAATGGCCGACGTGGCCCCGGGCGTCAACCCGGACGCGAAGCCCAGCGGCGCTGGCTGCCTGGAGTGCGACGAGACCGGGGGCTGGTGGTTCCACCTGCGCCGGTGCGCCGAATGCGGGCACATCGGCTGCTGCGACAGCTCACCGTCCCAGCACGCCAGCGCGCACGCCAGCGCGGCCGGCCATCCGATGATCCGCAGCTTCGAGCCGGGTGAGGACTGGTTCTGGAGCTACCCCGAGGAGGCGTTCTACGACGGCCCGGCGCTGGCCCCGCCTTCGCACCATCCGCTGGACCAGCCGACCCCTGGGCCGGCCGGCCGGGTTCCCGCCGACTGGCAGCGCCACCTGCACTGAGGCGGAGCACCAGCACGGCGTGACCGGGGGTGGCCGTAGGCCCGCGTCGGGACGGCCATGACAAGCTAAGCGGATGGGCATCGTGTCACCCGGTTTCCACGGCCGGCGCCGCGGAGACCAGAAGCTCCCGCCAGGCCAGTATCTGGTCACCGACTTCCCGGTGCTGTCGGCCGGGCCCACCCCCCGGGTGGACACCGGATCCTGGCGGTTCCGGCTCAAAACCGAGACCGGCCAGGTCCGCGAGTGGAACTGGGCGGAATTCCGCGCGCTGCCTGACGACGACATCACGGTCGACATCCACTGCGTGACCAAGTGGTCCAAGCTGACCACCCACTGGCGCGGGGTCTCACTGGACGTCCTGCTGGCCGAGGCGGACACCAGCGCGCAGTTCGTGCTGGCGCACAGCTACGGCGGGTACACGACCAACCTGCCGCTGGCCGACGTGCGTGACGGCCAGGCCTGGATCGCGTTCGAGTACGAGGGCCAGCCGCTGACCGCCGAGCACGGCGGCCCGGCCCGGCTGCTGGTGCCGCACCTGTACTTCTGGAAATCCGCCAAATGGGTGCAAGGCATCGACTTGAGGGACAAGGACCAGCCAGGATTCTGGGAGAGCCTCGGCTACAACAACTACGGAGACCCATGGCGGGAGCAGCGGTACTGGGGCGACTGAGCTGGCAGGACGGCACAGTCAGGGATATCCGCAAGGAGACCGAGGCGGCCGTCAGCATCGCCATCGACCTGCCCAACTGGGCCGGGCACCTACCCGGGCAGCACGTGGACATCCGGCTCACCGCCGACGACGGCTACTCGGCCGAGCGGTCCTACTCGATCGCCTCGGCGCCCGAGCCGGGCCGCGTGGAGCTGACCGTGCAGCGCCTGGAAGACGGCGAGGTCTCCCCCTACCTGACCGGCACCCTGCGGCCTGGCTACCCGTTCGAGCTGCGCGGCCCGATCGGCGGCTGGTTCGTCTGGGAGCAGGCCAGCCCGGGCCCGGTGCTGCTGGTGGCGGGCGGCAGCGGCATCGTCCCGCTGATGTCCATGATCCGCAGCCGCGAGGCGGCGGGCAGCCACGCTCCGTTCCAGCTGCTCTATTCCGTCCGCTCTCCCGCCGACGCCCTGTACGCCGCCGAACTAGCCGAACGCCAGCGCCGGGCCGATGGCCTGCGCATCGACTATGTGTACACCCGGACCGCGCCGGCCGGCTGGCCCCGCCCACCCGGCCGGCTCGGCGCGGCGGAGCTGCCACGGGGCGACGCCACCTCGCCGCCGTCCGCCGTGTTCGTGTGCGGCCCGACCGGGTTCGTGGAGGCCGCCGCCAACCTGCTCATCCAGGCCGGTCACCGGCCTGCTGCGATCAAGACGGAACGATTCGGACCTTCCGGAGGCTAACCGTGCAGACCTACCTGGATGGCAACGCGCTGGCCGGGCCGCTCGGCGAGGTGTTCGCCGTGGACCTGACCAGCGCGATGGGCCAGTGCGCCTCGTGCGGCGC
>Ga0335083_10008966_pt1 | contig 12173 bp, 10 predicted proteins | sample Lox_Sample_42_FD_206716 | JGI IMG/M metagenome (GOLD analysis project Ga0335083, IMG submission 206716) | Soil microbial communities from Loxahatchee National Wildlife Refuge, Florida, United States - Lox_Sample_4.2 | ecosystem: Environmental > Terrestrial > Soil > Wetlands | place: USA... | reverse complement strand
GGGGGGTGCTGGCGCGCTCCCCCGGCGGGCGGCGGGGGGGGGGGGCCCGCGGCGATCTATCCTGAGAGCGCACCGCCACCCCCTCCGTCTCGCCTTCGCTTCGCTTCGGCGAGCCACCTCCCCCGCAAGGCGGGGGAGGAAAATCATAACAAGCCATTGCCGACCGGACTCCGCAACCCGTTCATATCCCCTTCGCGTAGTACCGCCCGAAGCGGTTGCCGAGGAAGTCGGAAAGCTTCGCCTGCTCCTGCCGCACGAAGCCTTTCTTCGGCAGCTTGCCTTCGACCAGAAGATCGGTCATCGCGCAGATGCCGCACGCCGTCGTCACCTGGATCGCGCTCATCAGCCGGTCGCCGACCGTCTGGCTGTAGATCTTCTTCGCATAGCTCTCCTGGGTCAGCAGGCCGTCGCGCCAGCCCGACACCGTGACGAAGATCAGCACCACGTCCTGATAGGTGATGGGGATCGCGGTCTCCAGCACGTCCTTCATGATGTCGCGGCGCATGCCCAGCCGCAGGTCGCGCACCAACATTTTTATAATGTCCCGATGGCCGGGATAGCGCACGGTCTTGTAGTTCAGGTTCTCGACCTTGCCTTCCAGCGTGTCGCACAGCGTGCCCAATCCGCCCGAGGTGTTGAACGCTTCGTACTCGGTGCCGTCGAGCGAGAAATGCTCGATCTCTTCCAATGCCGGCACCTCCGCGCGCACGCCATCGCGAATGCTCTCGCACGGATTGCAATATTCGTTGATCAGCCCGTCGGTCGACCAGGTGAGATTGTACTTCAGCGCGTTGGTCGGGAATACCGGCAGCGCGCCGACGCGCATGTTCACCTCGCGCAGCTTGTCGAACTTCTTGGCGAGGTCGTAGGCGACGATGGAGATGAACCCCGGCGCCAATCCGCATTGCGGCACGAAGGCGGTGTCCGCGCCGTCCGCCAGCCGCTTGATGGTGCGGGTCGATTCCACATCCTCGGTGAGGTCGAGATAATGCGCGCCGGCGCGCTTGGCGCCTTCGGCAATGACCGGCGTCAGCGTGTAGGGCGTGGCCATCAGCACGATGTCCTGGCCTTCGGCCTCGCGCGCGAAATCGCGGGGGTCCGCGATCTCGATGCGGCGCAAGCTCACATTCGGCTTCTCCGGCATACGGGCGAGGCTGTCGGCGTCCCGGTCGGCCACCGTGACGCGGTAATCGCCGCTGCCGGCCAGAAATTCGGTGATGGCGACGCCGATCTTGCCGCCGCCCACCAGCATGACGTTTTTCATCGCGTTCTCCGCCGCAATTGCTTGGGAAACATGAGCTTTTTCGTGGACCGAAAGGAGGCGGCGATGTGCCGGAAAGTGAGATATGATTCGGCGAATCGACGGAAGAACCGGCGAAATGCCGATGCGTGAATCCGACGCCAAACTCATCGCCCTGCTCAAGGCCGACGCGCGGGAGCCCACCGCCTCGCTCGCGCGCAAGCTGGGCCTCGCCCGCTCCACGGTGCAGGAGCGCATCGCGCGGCTGGAGCGCGAAGGCACGATCAAGGGCTACACGGTGCGGCTTTCCGACGAGGCCGAAGCCGGAAACCTGAAAGCCGTCGTGATGATCGAGGCCAATGCCAAGCAATCCGACCGCGTCGCCGCGGAATTGAAGCGCATGACCGAAGTGCGCGCGCTCTACGCCGTTTCCGGCGGTTACGACATGGTGGCGATGGTCGAGGCCGACACGGCGGCCAAGATGGACGCGGCCCTCGACCGCATCGGCCGCGCCACCGGCGTCGCCCGCACGGTGTCGAGCATCATCCTGAGCGAGAAGTTTGCACGGTAGTCATTCAGCCGCTTGTGGCGCGAGCTCCTTCAAGCGTGAGGGATCGCGGTCCAACAAGCGCAAAAGCTGCGCCATCGGACGGCTGACCGATACCGCGCCGGACTCGTATTTCTGAAATGCGCGCGGGCCTCCGCCGAGCAATTCCCCGGCCTTGCGTTGCGACAGCCTCAGTCGCAGGCGAATTGCACGCACATCGTCCGGTCGCATTGCATCGCCGGCCAAATCCTTCAATTCGTTCAATGCGCGGTCCGCCATGGCCATGTCGTCGCCGACATGCAGGCTGTCGCCGGCTCCTTTGGGGTACCAGCCCGGAAGATCGACCGTCTTCGAGTGTCCGCCATAGCGGACGGTGAACGGCCGCACGTCACGGGTAAGCGTTTCGCCGGTCGCAGGATGTACCTTTGTCTTCGGCATCCTAGCGCGGCAATCTCGGCTCGGTCGAAGCCGAGCATGTGCGCGTCCGACAACGCCGTGCGCGCGATCGCAAGCCGCTGCGCATCGCCGCAGACTGCCTTGAAGACATCCAGGTCAAAGCTCGGTTTGCGCTTCTCCACCAAAGGTCAATATGGCACCATAATGGTGCCGTCACAAGACCGCGATGCCGGCCCATGGCAAACGCGCCGCCGTTGGGCCGCGCCATTCCCCAAACCGCCATCGCCGGGCGCCGCACCAACATTTCGATGGCAAAGCGCCGTGGCTCCACGCGTCCGGGCGAGTCGCCTATGCCGCTTTGCTCCAGGTCTTCTGCACGAGCTTCTTGTCGAGGTGGCTGGCCAGGCGCGGGGCGGCGAATTCGGCGCCGTACATGAAGCGCATCAGCGGGCCGAAACCTGCCATCGCGGTCAGACCGATGGTGTAGAGGCCGGGCACCGCGGTTTCGAAGGCGTCGCCGATCGCCGGCGAGCCGCCGTTCGGCGCGGCGCGCGCGCTCAATTCGGGCGCCAGGAACGGCAGCCGCCTGAGATCGGGCGCATAGCCGGTCGCGGCGATGACGTGATCGAAGCTGCGCGTCTCCGTCTTGCCGTTGCGCGCGAGCGTGAGGGTGGCGCGGCCCTTCGTCATGGCGGCGGATTGCACGGTCGAGGAAAGCGTTTGCGGCACGACGCCTTCGACCTTCTCGCGCATGAACCAGCCGCCGGCCGGATGCATGTGGCTCGAAATCGCGCGCGCCTTGACGTGCCGCGGCAGGCGGTGGAACAGCAGCGGCGCGCCGGCGCAGAACCACGACTTCCAGCCGCGCCCGATGCCCGAGGCCGGCGCCAGCGTGCGCCGGATCAGCGTCTCCGCGTCCGGATCGGGCGTGTTGTTGTAGTCCAGGAACGCGCGCCGCGCGATGACGCGGGGGCTCGCCCCCGCTTCGTGCAGCGCATAGGCAAGGTCGATGGCCGAAGAGCCGGCGCCGATCACGGCCACTTCCTTGCCCTTGAAGCGGCTCACGGTGCGATGATCGAAGCTGTGCGACAGCGCATCTTGCGCGAGCGGCTTCAGCACCGCGGGCGTGAACGCGAACCAGGTGATGCCGACCGCCAGAACCACGTGGCGCGCGCCGAACGTCTCGCCATCGTCCAGCGTCAGGTGGAAGCCGTTGGCGTCCTGCCCGATCCAGCTCACCATCCGGGTGTCGAGATCCGGCACATGGCGGCCGCGGAACGCGTTGGCGTAATCCAGAAACTGCGCCAGCGGCACCGGCAGGCCCTGATCGCCATAGGCCAAGCCGCGCGCGGCGCAGAATGCCTTCAGCGTGGAATCCGGCGCGGGCGAGGAGAGGTTGGAGGCGAAGCCGTCCGACTTCAGCATCATGCCTTCGGGCATGTGGCGGGACCAGGTGTCGAGCGGCTTGCCGAACACCCGGAAATCGATGCCGCGGGCCCGCAAATGCGCCGCGAGCGAAAGCCCATAAGGTCCCGCACCGACGATCACCACATCGCACATGTTCTTCATTTCGCACACCTCTGCCGTTCCGCGTTTCAACCGGGGACATTCCGTCCCAAAGCGCGACAGCGGCTCCGCTCCGCCGCGCCTCTGCCGGCCCAAGGTTCCAGACCCGTGCCAGGAACGGTTTTTGCTTGGATGGTCCCAAGAAATCCGCGCGGCGCGCCCATGCCCAATACGGTCCTTCTGGTCACGACGGTCGGCTGGCCTTCGGTCCCGCGCTACGCGGCGGGCTTCACCGCCACCGGCTGCCGGGTCGAGGCCTTCGCGCCCGCCGGCGCCCCGGTGGCCCAAAGCCGCCACGTCGCGCGGCATCACGCCTATGAACCGTTCCTGCCGTTGCCGTCGCTGCGCCGCGCGATCGAAGACGCAGCGCCGGGCCTGCTGGTCGCTTGCGACGACCGCGCGGTGATGCTGCTTTGCAGGCTGCACCGAAGCGGCGGCGCCATCGCCGGTCTTATCGCCCGCTCGCTCGGCGAGGTGAGCGCCTATTCACAGATGATGTCGCGCGCCGCGTGCCTTGCCGCGATGAAGGACATGGGCGTGCGCGTGCCCGATACGTTTGCCGTCGCCGACGAATCCGAACTCGATGCCGCGCTCGCCCGCATCGGATTTCCCGCCGTCGTCAAATCCGACGGAAGCTGGGGCGGCGAAGGCGTGGTTGTGGCGCGCGACCGCGAGGCCGCGCACGCGGCGTTCCGCAAGCTGTCGAACCCGCCGTCGCGCGTGCGCAGCTTGGCGCGCGCCTTGCGCCGGCGCGACCCGCATTTCCTCATCGACGCCGTGAGGCCACAAGCGCGCGCGATTTCCGTGCAGCGCTTCGTCGAAGGCACGCCCGCCGCCAGCGCCTTCGCGGCGTGGCGCGGCGGGATCGTCGGATCGATCGCCTATGACGTGCTTGTCGCCGACGGCGCCATCGGCCCGCCCAACGTGATCCGCCGCGTCGATTGCGCCGAGATCGAAACGGCCTCGCGCGCCGCCGCCGCGCGCTTCGGTCTGTCGGGCCTGCACGGCATGGACTTTATCCGCAACAGGGACGGCAAGGCGCATCTGCTCGAGATCAATCCGCGCGGCACGCAAGGCGGCACCCTCGCCTTCGGTCCGGGCCGCGACCTTCCGGCGGCGCTCGCGACGGCGGCCTTCGGCAACGTCACGGGCATGCGCCGCGCCATCGCGAACGATACGGTGGTGCTGTTCCCGCGCATGTGGCGCAACGATTCCGCGAGCCCATGGCTGCGATGCGGCCATCACGACGTGCCGTGGGACGATCCGGCGGTGTTGCGCGCGGCGCTGCGTTAGGCGTCCTTCACGACAATCGCGAACAGGCCCTTCTTGTTGAAGCGGCGCATGTCGGGGCGAACCGGTTCGGCTTCGCAGATCAGCGAGCGGAAGCCGGAATGCGATTTCGCGAAGGCGTCGAATCCCCAATTGGAATCGATGTCGTCGACGACGATGACACCGCCGGGCCTGAGCGCCTTCCAGGCCTGCTCCAGCTCGAACGCCACATTGCGCTCGGTGTGCAGGCTGTCGTGGACGAAGAGGTCGATTCCGCCCAGGCGCTTGAGCAATCCCGGCAGCGCGCGGCGGCTGGAGTTGCGGATCAGGGTCCAGCGGTCATGGAGCCCGCGGCTCACCGCGATGCCGACCTTCGCCCGCGTCGCCGGATCGAGCGGCGGCCGGTCGATGCTGTGGAGCCGACCCGCGCCGTTCCGCGCCATCGCCTCGAGGATGAAGCGCGAGGTGAATCCGTGGGCCACGCCGGTTTCCACCACTTGTGCCGGCTCGAGCCCGCGCACCAGCATCCAGATCGCGCGCACCAGCGCGGTGTCGCCGTCGTTGAAGCCGGCATAGCTTTCGGGGCCCACGTCGATGCCCTTGGCGCGCACCTCGCTGACGACGCCGGGCCACAGCGCAGCGAACTCGGCCGACCGGTCCTCGATGCCAGCGAGCCGTGCCAGCGACGCCTGCCAATCCGCGTCGGCTTGCGCGGTGTAGGGCGGACGCTCGGCATATTCGCGGCGCTGGACCAGCTTGTCCCGGAACGTGTCCCAAAGCCCTATGGGATCGCGCACCGCCGCGCCGGCCAAACGGTGCGGATAGCGCAAGACATAACCGAATTGGGACGCGAGCACGGGCGTTCCTCCTGCCACGAGGATGAGAACCACGCCTACGCATCTATTGTGCCACTACCGGATGGTGAACCCGGCCTCGTTCAGCTTCCCGCGGATTTCGGCGGCGTGGCTTGCGTCGCGCGCCTCCAGCGTCATGCCGAGATCGGCGAGCTTGGCCGAGCTGTCGGTCGCCAGATAATTGTGGCTGACCTCCAGGATGTTGCCGCCGGCCTCGCCCACCACGCCCGCGATGCGGCCGAGCCAGCCGGGCCGGTCCTCGATCTCGATGGTGAGCGAGAAGATGCGGCCCTCGCGCGTCATCTCGCGCAGGATCACGTTGGAGAGAAGCCGCATGTCGATATTGCCGCCCGACAGCACGACGCCGACTTTCCGGCCCTTGAACAATTCCTTGTTGGCGAGCACGGCGGCCAAGGGCGCGGCGCCCGCGCCTTCCACCACCGTCTTCTCGATCTCGAGCAGCATGGCGAGCGCCTTTTCCATCTCGTCTTCGCGGGCGAGGAAGATGTCCTTCACCAGCGCCGCGATGACCGGCCTCGTCAGCGCGCCCGGCGCCTTCACCGCAATGCCTTCGGCGATGGTCTGGCCGTGGCAGGGCAGATCGGCGCCCTTCACCGCGTCGTACATCGAGGGATAGGCCTTCGCTTCCACGCCGTAGATTTCGATCTCGGGCTTCAGCGCCTTGGCCGCGATGGCGATGCCGGAGATCAATCCGCCGCCGCCGATGGGCACCACCAGGCAATCGAGCCCGGGCACGTCGTGCAGCATCTCCAGCGCCGTCGTGCCTTGGCCGGCAATGATGAGAGGATCGTCGTAAGGGTGGATGAACGTCAGGCCCTCGGCTTCGGCGATGGCATTGGCACGCACGAAGGAGTCGCTGAGATTGGCGCCGTCGAGCACCACCGCGGCGCCGAAATTCTTGGTGTGCTTCACCTTGGTGAAAGGCGTGCCGACCGGCATCACGATGGTGGCGGGAATGCCCAGGCGGCCGGCGTGATAGGCGATGCCTTGCGCGTGGTTGCCCGCGCTCATCGCCGCGATGCCGCGCTTGCGCTGGTCCTGGGTCAGCGAGGCGAGCTTGTTGGCGGCGCCGCGATCCTTGAACGACGCGGTGAATTGCAGGTTCTCGAACTTGAGCCAGATCTCGCATCCCGCGATGGCCGACAGCGTGCGCGAGCGGGCGATGGGCGTGCGCACGACCGCGCCCGCGATGGTCTTGGCCGCGGCCTCGATGTCGGCCAGCGTGACGGCGGCGGATTGCGTTGGAGTGTCGGCCACGGGACCACCGGTTATCCTGGGCTGGTAGCAGCGGAGGGATTTGAACCCCCGACCAAGGGATTATGATTCCCCTGCTCTACCGCTGAGCTACGCTGCCCTTTCGCCGGAACATCGTCCCCGGGCGCCAGCCGAGGCGGGGGATGTAAGAGGCGGTGGATGGCCTGTCAAGCAGCGGTCACAGACTCATGGCCGGATGCTAGAATGGCGCAATGCCCCGGCCAAAGGAGGAGACGATGATCGTCGGCGGACATGTGATGATCCAGAGCAAGGACGATGCGGCGGACAAGGCGTTCTTCCGCGACGTGTTGAAGATACCGAGCGTGGACGCCGGCGGCGGATTCCTTCTGTTCGCGCTGCCGCCGAGCGAAGTCGCGATCCATGAATCCGATGAGAATGGCGCTCACACCTTCTATCTGATGTGTGAGGACATGGCGGAGTTCCTGGAGGCGATGGAAGATGCCGGCGTGGCCGCCACCGAGCCGGCCAATCGCGGCTGGGGCACGATCAGCACGCTAACCCTGCCGGGCGGCGGCAATCTTCAGGTCTATCAGCCGCATCACGCCCGCCCGCACAAGGCCGCGAAGACGAAAGCCAAGACAGCGAAACGCGCGAAACCGGCAAAGAAGGCCGTGAAGAAACCTGTGCGCAAAGCGAAAAAGGCGAAGAAGAAAGCGCGGCGTTAGGCCGCCTTCTTCGCCTCGGTCTTGGCGATATATCCGCCGCCGAGGACGCGCGAGCTTTCGCGCGCATAGAAGACGCAAGCCTGGCCCGGCGCCACGCCTTCCTCGCCGTCGGGCAATTCCACGGTCGCGCCATCGCCGCGTGGCATCACGCGCGCCGGCACCGGCGCGCGCGTCGAGCGCACCTTGACCAGACACGCTTCGGCGTCGCCTGGATCGCCGAGCCAATTGACGTCGCGCAGGACGATTTCCCGAACCGCCAATGCGCGCCGCGGCCCAACCACGACGCGCGCGCGCGCCGCATCAAGCGAAAGCACGAACAGCGGCTCGCCCGTGCCGGAGAGCCCCAAGCCCTTGCGCTGTCCGACGGTGAAATGAATCACGCCGTCGTGGCCGCCGAGCACGCGGCCGTCTTCGTCCACGATCTCGCCGGGCGTGGCGGCTTCCGGCTTCAGCTTCTCGACCACGCGCGCGTAGTCGCCGTCCGGCACGAAGCAGATGTCCTGGCTGTCCGGCTTGTCGGCGACCGCAAGGCCCAATTCCGCCGCGACGGCGCGCACCCCGCGCTTCTCCATCCCGCCCAACGGAAAGCGCACGAAGCCAAGCTGCTCGCGCGTGGTGCGGAAGAGGAAATAGCTCTGGTCGCGCGACGCATCGGCGGCGCGGTGCAATTCGGGACCGCTCGCGCCTTCCACGCGGCGCACATAATGGCCGGTGGCGAGCGCCGCCGCGCCCAATTCGCGCGCGGTCGAAAGCAGATCGGCGAACTTCACCTTCTCATTGCAGGCGACGCACGGGATCGGCGTTTCGCCGCGGGCATAGGCGCCCGCGAACTCCTCCATCACCGACTTCCGAAAGCGCGCTTCGTAATCCAGCACGTAATGCGGAATGGACAAGGCCGCGGCCACCCGCTTGGCATCGTAGATGTCGGTCCCCGCGCAGCAGGCGCCCTTCTTCTTCACGGCCGCGCCCGCATCGTAAAGCTGCAAGGTCATGCCGACGACGTCGAAACCCGCGCGCTTCAAAAGCGCGGCCGTGACGGACGAATCCACGCCGCCCGACATCGCGGCCACGACGCGCGCGCCCGGCGCGAGGCCTTCCAAACCGGGGATTTGGGCGTTCGGGCTCATGGGCGGGCGATATAGGCGTCCAGCCTGGAAAGCTCAAGCCGCGAAAGCTCGTCAGCCGACCGGCGACGTGCCCATGTAGTTGAGCAGCGAGACCTGGCTGAGCTGCGAGGTCATCTGCAAGGCCGCCTGCAGCGCCACCTGGTCCTGGTTGAGCTTGGTCACCGCCTGGCCCATGTCCACGTCTTCGAGGTTCGAGACGAAGCCGGTGTAGAGCGTGGACAGCGAATCCTGCTGGTCCGAGGCATCGCTCAGCCGCTGGACGGTGTAGCCGTTGGCCGCCGCGGCGTTGTTCACCTGGGTGGCGGCGGTCGAGGCGCCGGAAATGGCCGAAGTCAGGAAGTCCGCCTGCGATTGGCTGAGCGAGGTGCCGAAATCGCCGTTGCTCTGCACGTAGTCAGCGATGCTTTTGAGCGTCTGCATCAGGCCGCTGCCGACGTCGGAGGCGAGCACGCCGACGCCCACCGTCTCGCCGTCGGCCACCTGCACGCTCTGCGCGATGGTGCCGTTCTGGAAAGCGTCCGAGGCGCCGGCGAGACCGGCGAGATCCGACAGGCTCGACACCGTGACCGGCGGGACGTTGTTCTTGTCGCCGCCGTAGAGGTAGTTGCCGTTGGAGTCCTTGGAGTTCAGGACCTGGGTGATCTGATCCATCAGGTCCTGAAGCTGGGTGCCGAGCGTCGATCCGTCGCCGGTTCCGACCGCTTCGGTCAGCGCCTGGCGAAGCTGATTGGCGATGTCCGACAGCGAACTCAACTGCGTGTCCTGCAGGTTCGCCTGGGTCAGCGCGAGCTGGGTGCCGGGCTGATACGAGGCGACGCGGCCCGCGGCCGAACGCGCCGCTTCCAGCACCGCGGTCTTGTCGCCCATGCCGGCATAGGTGGTCGAGACCTTGCCGCTGGCGATCTGCTGCTGATCGGTGTTCAGGGCGTCGTTCGCCTTGGCGATCTGCGACAAGAGCAGATAGTTCTGGGTGGAGGTGGCGACGCGTTCGATGCTCATGGCCCTACCGTCACTGGATCTGCATCAGGGAATCGTACATCTGCTGCACGGTCTGCAGGATGCGCGCGCCGGCGGCATAGGCCTGCTGATAGACCATCATGTTGGACAGCTCCTCGTCCAGATTGACGCCGGATTCCGAGGATTGGCGCGTCTGCGCCTCGGTCAGCCGGTCGCTCTGGGCGGTGTAGTTGTCGTCGGCGGTCTGACTGCGCGTCGCCACGTCCTGATAGAGATTGCCGGCATAGTCGGCGAGCGTTGCGCTCTGCGCGGCGAGGCCGCCGGAGGCGGCGAAGCTCTGCTTACCGGTCGCAAGCGCTTCCATCGCCAGCGCGCCGCGCGAATCCCCAGGCGTCACGATGCTGTCGCCCGCGACCGCGCCCGCAAGCGAGGATTGCGCGAAGGCCAGACGCTGCGGCGCATTCACGATGCTGGAATTGACGCTGAAGCTCTGCGCCTGCGCCGCCTCCTGCTGGATGCCGAGGCCGAACAGGGCGGTGAAACTCATGCCCGTCGTGCCGCGCGCGGTCGTGTCGCCGGTCACGTTGAGCGAATAGCCGGCGTTCGCGGCGGAGGGCGCGAAGTTGAGCGAGCCGTCGGCCGCCAGTGTGAACGTGCCCGCGCCACCCATGGCGGTGTTGAGCGCGCCGACCACATTGCCGATGGTCATGCCCGCCGTGATCGTGACGCTTGCCTGCTTGGCGATCTCGCCGTTCGGGCCCTTGAGCGTGAAGCTCATGCTGCCGCCGGCCGCGAGCCCGCTGGCGTCGGACGCCGACAGGCCGGTCGCGAGTATGGACGGCGCGGCCGACTCGAAGATGTCGTTCAAGCCGAAGAACTGCGAGAAGCCCGAGCCCGCGCGGTCGGCCGGCGCCGTGGCGTCGTCCTGGATGACGATGCCGTCGCCGCCCGCAGCGGCAATGTTCAGCTGCCCGTCGCTGAAGCTTGCGGAGCCGTTGCCGGCGAGCGCGCCGTTCAACGCCGAGACGAAGGTGCCGACGGTCGAACCGATACTGACGGACGCGCCGCCATCGACCGACAACGTGCCGCTGTCGAAGTCCACGTCGACACGGCTCACCAGATTGCCGTTCGCGTCCGCGACGGCGATGGTGGTCTTGCCGGTGAAATTCAACGCGTCCGATCCAACGAGGCCCGTGTCGCGGCCGGTCAGGCTGGTGGGCGGCGGAAAGCCGGCATTGGCGTTGTTCAAGCTGTTGAACGAAACCGCGACTTGTTGCGCGAAGGTTCCGAGTTCCTGGGAAAGGTCGGCAAGCGTGCCGTCGCGCATGTCGAGCAGGCCCTTCAGGCTTCCGCCCGAAAGATGCGGATCGAGATTCTGCGCCGCGCCCAAGGCCTGGCCGGTCACCGGATTGACGTTGCTGATGGCAATGGAGCCGTACTGGCCGGAGGTAGGGCTGGCGGTATAGGAGAGCTGTGCGTAGCTGTCGCCCACCAGCGCCATGCCGTCGCCGGTCGAGACCACCATGCGCCCGTCGGATTGGGTGGAGGTGCGCAGATCCATGTATTGCGAAAGCTGCTGCAGCGCCAGATCGCGCTGATCGTAGAGGCCGGAACTCTGGTCGGCGCCGTTGGCGGAGGCGGTCTGGATCTGCTGGTTCAGATCGTAGATCTGCTTGATCAGCGAATTGACCGTGCCGACGGATGAGGCGATCTGCTGATCGGCCTGGCCTTGCAGCGTCGCGATCGTGCTCGAGACCGAAGAGATGGACGAGGCCAAATTCTGCAGCGCGCTCACCACGCCCTGACGCGACGCGCCGGACGACGGATTGGTGGCCGCGGTGTTCAGGGCGGAAAAGACGTCGTTCAACCGGCTGGTGAGCGCGGTATTGGCGCCGGGCTGGCCGAGAAGTCCGTTGAGTTGGTCGAACACGGTGTTCTGCGTCTGGTAGCGCGACGAAGAGGCGCCAGCCGACAACGTCTCCTGGGACAGGAACTGATCGACCACGCGCTGCACGTCGCTGGCGTCGACGCCGGTGATCTGGCCGCCCGCGGTCGTCGTCTGCAGGTTCACCACGCGGCGGGCATAGCCTTGCGTGTTCATGTTGGCGACGTTGTCCGAGACGACGCGCAGGCCGGCGGAATTGGCCTGCAGGGTCGTCAGCGCGGTCGAGGCAATCGCGTTCAAGGACAAAGTCGGGACTCCAGGGGCATTGCGCCGCTGAATGCGGTTCGCAAGCCCCGTGCCCGCGCAAAGCC
>Ga0335083_10008965_pt1 | contig 12173 bp, 7 predicted proteins | sample Lox_Sample_42_FD_206716 | JGI IMG/M metagenome (GOLD analysis project Ga0335083, IMG submission 206716) | Soil microbial communities from Loxahatchee National Wildlife Refuge, Florida, United States - Lox_Sample_4.2 | ecosystem: Environmental > Terrestrial > Soil > Wetlands | place: USA: Florida... | reverse complement strand
CACGGGAACAGAGGCGCCTGGCTGAAATTGCAAAAGGCGTGCTGGTGAGGCCGGAGATCGACGAGACGCTGCGGAAGTTGAAGGTGATCGAGTAACGCCGCGGCAGATAGTCGGCGCGTAACCCCGGGGGCCTCTGGCGCGCCATCATTCTTCTATGCGTGTCTTACTGCCTGCTACCTTTGTGCTCGCGCTTGCGGCGTTCGCCCAGACGCTTCCGTCCGGGGTTCAGAAGAAGGCCTCTCTCGGCGGCATCACCGAATACGATTACCCCAACGGCCTGCGCGTGCTGCTGTATCCCGACGCGGCTAATCCCAAGGTCACCGTCAACATGACCTACCTGGTCGGCTCGCGCCACGAAGGCTACGGCGAATCCGGCATGGCCCACCTGCTGGAGCACATGAACTTCATCGAGACCACCGACGGCCGCCAGATCAAGAACGAGATCGTGGCCCACGGCGCTGTGTGGAACGGCAGCACCAACTCCGACCGCACCAATTACTACGAGACCTTCACGGCCACCGATGAAAACCTGCGATGGGCGCTCGATCTGGAGGCCGCCCGCATGGTCAACGTCAAGATGGAGAAGAAGCTGCTCGACGTCGAAATGACCGTGGTGCGCAACGAGTTCGAGCGCGGCGAAAACAGCCCGCAGCGCGTGCTCAGCGAGCGGGTGGCGTCCACCGCTTACCTGTGGCACAACTACGGCAAATCGACCATCGGATCGCGCGAGGATATCGAGCGCGTGCCCATCGATCGCCTGGCCGCGTTCTACCGCAAGTATTACCAGCCCGACAACGCCGTGCTGGTAATCGCCGGCAAATTCGACGAATCGAAGACCCTGCAGTGGGTCGCCGATACCGTGGGGAGCATTCCACGTCCCCCGCGCCAGCTCGATCAGACCTACACCGTCGAGCCTACGCAGGACGGCATGCGCTACGTCGAACTGCGCCGCGTCGGTGAAGGCCAGGAGGTCATCATGGCGTACCACGCGCCCGCGGCCGGACATCCCGACGCCGCCGCACTCGAGGTTCTCTCCGGCGTGATGAGCGGAGGAGGAGGAGGAGGCCGCGGAGGCCGCGGCGGCGGTGGCGGCGCCAATACCGGCCGCCTGACCAAGGCGCTGGTCGACAACAAGAAGGCCAATTCCGCGAGCATGCGATTCAGCCAGGAACACGATCCCGGCCTGCTCGAAGTCTCCGCCAGCCTCAGCCAGGACCAGTCCCTCGATGAAGTCCGCAAGATTATCGGCGAGACCCTCAAAGGAATCGTCAGCGAGCCGCCGACCAGAGAAGAGGTCGAGCGGGCCAAGACTCGCCTGCTACAAGGCATCGAGCAGCAATGGACCGACGCGCAGCAGATCGGCCTCGGGCTGAGCGCGCCGATCGCGCAGGGCGACTGGCGCCTGCGATTCCTGGACTACGACCGCATCAAGCAGGTCCAGCCCGAAGACCTGGTGCGCGTGGCCAAGGTGTATATCAAGGATTCGAACCTGACTGTCGGCGTCTTCATCGCCGACCCCGCGCCCGACCGCTCGCCGATTCCCGAAACGCCGGACCTGAACAAGACCCTTGCCAACTACAAGAGCACTCTGGCGGTCTCCCGGGCCGAGGAATTCGACCCGACGCCGGCCAACATCGAAAAGCGCCTGGTGCGATCCAGACTCGCCAACGGAATGAAAGTAGCGGTACTTTCCAAGAGGATGGCCGGCGGCACCGTGACGGCTGCCATCGAGCTGCACTTCGGCGATGCCAAGACGCTGGCCGGGCAGAACACCGCGGCGCAGCTCGCCGGCGGCCTCCTCATGAGCGGCACGAAGGACAAGACCCGCCAGCAGATTCAGGACGAGATAGAAAAGCTCAACGCCCGCATCATGGTGAGCGGAGGCGGCGGCGGGGGCGGTTTCGGCGGGCGCGGCGGCGGACGCGGCGGATTCGGAGGCGGGGGCGGCGGCATCAATTCGGCCAGCGCCACGATCACCGCGAAGCCCGAAAATTTCGCAGCCGCGGTGCGCCTCGCGGTGGAGATGCTGCGCGAGCCGGCCTACCTCGAAACCGAATTCGACCGGGTGAAGCAGCAGCGCCTGCGCCAGCTCGAGAACGTGCCCACGCAGCCCGAGCAGCTCTCGGCACAGGAGCTCCAGCGCCATCTCAGCCCGTTCGCCAAGGGCGATCCCCAGTACCAGCCAACGCGCGAGGAGCAGCTCGCCGAGATGCAAAGGGTGACCGTCGCCGACGTGCGCAAGTTCCACGACCGGTTCTACGGAGCCTCGCACGGCGAGTTCGTCGTGGCTGGCGACGTCGATCCCGCGGCCATGCAGAAACTCGCCGCCGACCTGCTGGGCAACTGGAACAGCCCGGCGCCCTTCGTGCGCTTCTCCAGCCCTTATAAGAAGGTCGAGGCGATCAACCGGAAGATCGAAACTCCAGACAAGGAGAACGCGCAGTTCGAAGCCGGCATGCGCATCGACATGCCGGAATCGAGCCCGGACTATCCCGCGATGGTGCTGGCCAACTACATGTTCGGCGGTTCGATCACGGCGCGCATGCCGGACCGCATTCGCAACAAAGAGGGCCTCAGCTACGGCGCAAGCTCACGCTTCACGGCTCCAGCGAATGGCAACGCCGCCCTGTTCAGCGGAACCGTGAGCTGCAACCCGGTGAATATGCCGAAAGTAGAAGCCAGCTTCATCGACGAGCTGAGGAAGACTGTACGCGAGGGCTTCACGCAGGCGGAGATGGATTCCGCCAAGAAAGCCTACGCCGACAGCCGCAAGGTTTCGCGTTCGCAGGAAGCCGCGCTGGTCGGCCTGATCGCGTCCCACGAGCAACTCGGCCGCACGATGCTATACGACGAACAATTGGAGGCCAAAATTCAGGCACTCAAGCTGGACCAGGTGAACGCAGTCTTCCGTAAGTACATGGACCCGGCAGCGGTCACCATCGTCAAAGCGGGCGACTTTAAGAAGGCGGGAGTGTACCAGTAGCCAGGGCCTCCCGCACCTTGGCGAGCAGCGTTCCCTTCGTGAATGGCTTCTGTAGAAAACGCGTGTTGCCGTCGATCGGATTACGAAGAAGGACGGGGTGATCGGTGTACCCCGACATAAACAGCACCTTCAATCCCGGCCGCAAGCGCTGCGCGGTTTCCGCGATTACGCCCCCGTCGGTCTCCGGCAGCACCATATCGGTGATCAGCAGGTCGATTTGCGCCTGCGGATCGGCGCAAACGGCCAAGGCCTGTTCCGGCGTCGCCGGGCAGATTACAGCGTAGCCGCCGGAGCGCAACATCGCCGCCACCAGGTTGCGGACGACGTCGTCGTCTTCAACCACCAGGATGCTGGCTTCCTCGGCCGCCGCGGCGGCTCCAGTCCGGCTGCCATCCTGTGGAGTCCGTTTGGCCTCGCGCACGGCGGGCAGCAGGATGGAGAAGGTGGTCCCCTGGCCGGGCTCGCTGTCAACAAAGACATGGCCGCCGCTCTGCTTGACGATGCCGTAGACCGTGGAGAGACCCAGTCCCGTGCCACGGCCGATCTCCTTGGTGGTGAAGAAGGGTTCGAAGATGTGGCGCCGGGTCTCGGCATCCATTCCGTGACCGGTGTCGCCGATCGAGAGTCGCGCGTACTTTCCCGGCTGCGCTCCCATGGCCGCGGCTTCGCTCTCCGAGATCTCGACATTGGCGGTGGCGAGCGTGAGCTTGCCGCCGCGCTCCATGGCGTCGCGGGCGTTGACCGAGAGGTTCAGGATGATCTGGTCGATCTGCCCGGGATCGGCGGAGACGTCCCAAAGATCGCCCGCCAGATCGGTGGTGATGGCGATGTTTTCGCCCAGGAGCCGGCTGAGCATCCGGTGCGTGCTGGCCACGTTCTGATTGAGATTGAGGCGGATGGGCTGTAGCATCTGGCGCCGGCTGAATGCCAGAAGCTGGCGGGTGAGTGAGGCAGCGCGCTGCGCGGCCACCAGGATCTCTTCCACCGACGCGCGATTGGGATCGTCGTCGGGCAATTCGCCATGCACCAGCTCGGCGTAGCCTTCGACCACGGTCAGCAGGTTGTTGAAGTCGTGCGCGATGCCGCCGGCAAGCTGCCCGACCGCCTCCAGTTTCTGCGATTGGCGGAGTTCGTCCTCCAGCCGCCGCCGCTCGGTGATGTCGTTGGAGAGGACCAGGCAGGCCCTTTTTCCGCCGAACTGGATGGGGTGCGCCGTAATCTCGACGAAAATGAGGGAGCCGTCTTTTTTGCGATGACGCCAGGGACCGTCGGTGTGCGGAACGGTGGCCGGCGTGGCGGTGTCGGCCAGAAGCGCCGGGATGTCTTCGGGGGGACGAATATCGCGCAGCGTCATGGAGAGAAACTCTCCGCGCGAGTAGCCGTAGTGCCGGATCGCGGCTTCGTTGACCGCCAGAAACGAAAGTTCTACCTGGTCGAAGACCCACATCGGGAAGGGATTGGCCTCGAACAGGAGCCTGTAGCGGCGCTCGCTCTCCTCCAGGTTGCGCCGCGCCTGCCTGCGCTGGGTGACGTCGCGAAAGACCAGCACCACTCCGGCGATGCCGCCGGTCTCGCCGGCGATGGGTGCGCCGCTATCGTCGATAGGCACCTCGCGCCCGTCGCGGGCCAGAAGGATCGTGTGGTTGGCCAAGCCGACGATGGTGCCCAGCCGCAGTACCGCCGTGGCAGGATCTTCGACCGTCTGGCGCGTGTTCTCATTGACGATGCGGAAGACTTCGGAAAGCGGATGTCCGGCGGCAGCGGTGTTGCTCCAGCCGGTGAGCGCCTCGGCCACGGGATTCATGAACTGGATATGGCTGGATGTGTCGGTAGTGATCACAGCGTCGCCGATGCTGCGCAGGGTCGTGGCCAGTGCCGCGCGTCCGTGCGCTTCCTGCTCGCGGGCGGCCGCCAGTTCGCCAATCAGGCGTTCCTGGGAGCGCACCAGGCGGTCGACGCGGAAGCTGGTTCCCCAGAGCAACAGTGCGAGCACGACTGCACCGCCAATGACTACGATTCGGGCCTCGTAGCCGTGCCGCTCTACTTGCGCTTCGCGGCGCGCCAGTTGGGCGTTTTCGTCATCCACCAGACGAGCGGTCAGGGTTCGTATCTGGTCCATAGTCCGCTGCCCGCGGCCGGAGTACACCCTGGCTATCGCCCCGCTCTGGTCGCCGGATTGACGGAGGCGTAGGGTTTCCTGGAGTTGGCTTAATCTGGTCCCGACAAGGGCATCCAATTCCCGAGCCGCTTCGGGATTCTGGGGCGCCAGCGATTTCAGCTTCGCGCGCTCAGCCGCGACCAGGGGAAGGGAAGCGGTATAGGGCTCCAGATACCCCGCGTCACCGGTCAGCAGGTAGCCCCGCTGGCCGCTCTCGGCGTCCTTCAAGAGCGAGAGAAGATCTTCCGCCCACTCGACTACCACGCGCGTCTGGGCCGCGCGAGCGGCCTCCGACTTGTCGGCCTCACCCTCCGAGTAGGTATATACGCCAATCGCCATGACAATGACAATTGCAACGACGGGGCCGGCGATGTGCGGCCTCCGCAGTGCCCCTGAGAGCCATGGCATAGAACTGTAACCAGAGTAACAGGATGCGGCTCAGCAGATCCAAGAGCCGTCTGATACCCTGTTAAGGCTTCCGGCATGATCCTGGCAATCGACATAGGCGGTACTAAGTTCACGCTGGCGGCATTCGACGGCGGCCGCATGTTGTGCCGCGAATCCCGCGCGACCGATGCCGCGGGCGGACGCCCATGGATGCTCGAGCAGATCGCGGAGATCGTCGGGCGCTGGCGGAAGGAACTCCAATTCGAGTGCTGCGGCATCGGTTTCGGGGGACCGGTGAACTTCGCGGCGCAGCGCGTGGTGCTCTCCACACACGTTTCCGGCTGGAGTGACTTCGATCTTTGCGGTTTCATCAGCGAGCTGGCGGGGGCGCCCGCTGTGATGGATAACGACGCCAACGCCGGCGCGGTCGGGGAAGCCGAATTCGGGGCCGGCCGGGGCTGCTCCCCGCTTTTCTATATGACGCTTTCCACGGGGATCGGCGGCGGCATTTATGACGCGGGCCAGGTGTGGCGAGGCGCCGATTCCTATGGCGGCGAAATCGGCCATCTTACGATCAGACCGGATGGTCCCGAGTGCCTGTGCGGTGCGCGTGGATGCTTCGAGCGGCTGTGCTGCGGATTGTGGCTGCAACGGGATTACGGGCGGCCGGCTAAAGAATTGATGCAGAATGCCGATTTTGTAGATAGATATGTGATTGATCTTACGCTCGGTCTGAAGGCGGCGATTATGTTACTCAACCCGCAGCGAATCGTGATCGGCGGCGGCATTGCCAAGGCTGGCGACCGGCTGTTCGTTCCGCTTCGCCGGGAGCTCCGCCGGCAGATCACAAGCTGGTCGGCCGCCCGAATCGACTGTGTGCCGGCGCAACTTGCCGACGACAGCGTTTTGTACGGAGCACTATCTTTAGCCAGGAGGCTGTAATATATCCAACTGGGACAATTACCCCTGACTGCCGTTCTACGGACCGTAGGTACCCATTACATGTGCCCTTTAGAACAGGTATGGTACCTGAAATCATTGAGTGCGCGTCCCTTAAGTGAGTATGCTGTCGTGTGAGGCGTAAATGCCGGTAAAGCAGTTGCTGAAAGACAAAGATCGGAAGTTCCAGCTCCTGTTTGAGGAGCATCCCCAGCCGATGTGGGTGTTCGACCCGGCAGAACAAAAGGTCCTCGAAGCCAATGCGGCGGCATGCACGCTGTTCGGCTATACACGGGAGGAATTCCGCGGCATGCCGATCCAGGTCATCCGGACTGGGCCCCAGAGCTATCGCGCGGGTTCCGGGCGGGTGATTCACGTCGATACCGACGCGCACGCCATCGATTACGGGCACCGGGCAGCGGAACTGGTGGTGCTGATGGACGTGACCGAGCATCACAAGCTGGAGGAGCAGTTGCGGCAGGCGCAGAAGATGGAAGCCGTCGGTATGTTGGCCGGCGGGGTGGCGCACGATTTCAATAACCTGCTCACCATCATCAACGGCTACAGCCAACTGATCGTCAACAATCTGCCGAGTAATGATCCGAACCGGCAATCGGCCGAGCAGATCATGAAAGCGGGCGAGCGCGCCGCCACCCTGACGGGCCAGTTGCTCGCTTTTTCACGGCGGCAGGTGTTGCAGCCGAGGATTCTGGACGTCAACCGGCTGATCGGTACCCTCACCACGATGTTGCGGCGCCTGATCGGCGAGGACATCGACTTGCAGCTTGGGCTCCGCGAAAACCTGGGACAGGTGAATGCGGACCCCAACCAGCTTGAACAAGTGCTCATGAACCTGGTAGTCAACGCCCGCGACGCCATGCCGGGCGGCGGCACACTGACCATCGAGACCAGCAATATCGACCTGGACGACAATTATGCCGTCGCCCACGTAGGTGTGAAGACCGGGCGTTATGTTCTGATCGCGGTGAGCGACACCGGAACGGGGATGGACGAAAGCACCCGGGCCCACGCCTTTGAACCGTTCTTCACCACCAAGGCGCCGGGCCGCGGCACGGGCCTGGGGCTGTCGACGGTCTTCGGAATCGTGCGTCAGAGCGGCGGGTCGGTGGATATCTACAGCTCGCCCGGCAAGGGCACGTCGGCAAAAGTATACCTTCCCCGTGTCGATCAGGCGGCACTGGTGCCTGCCGAAAGGCGCCGTACCCGGGCGCTCAAAGGCGACGAGACGATTCTGGTCGCCGAAGACGATGAGATGGTGCGCAGCCTTGTGAAGGAAACGCTGGTAGGCCACGGATACAACGTGCTGGATGCATCGGGCGCGACGGACGCGCAGAAGATCTCCGATGTCTATCACGGCGATATTCACCTGCTGATCACGGACGTAGTGATGCCCAAAATCAACGGCCGCGATCTCGCCGCGCGGCTCATGAAGGGGCGTCCGCAGCTCAAAGTGCTCTTCATGTCCGGTTATACCGACGGCGCGGTGGTCAACAACGGCATCCTGCGCAAGGAAGTGGCTTTTCTGCAAAAGCCATTTGCGCCCACGGCGCTTGCCGAAAAGGTGCGCGAAGTCCTGGAAGGCAACAACGGCAGGACCCGCGGCGCCGGCGAATAGCGGAACTCCCCGCCCGGCTCTCGCGTATGATCCAGGCAGGGGGCCCGATGCGTCTCACGTCCGTATTGCTCTTCGCGGTTCAGGGTCTGCTGGCTCAACCCGATCCGCTGATCCTCCTGCACCACACTTTCAGCGGCGGCACCTCGGGCTGGACCGTGCTGGGACAGGGCGGCACCGTGCGCGCCACAGAGGGAGCGCTCGAATTCGCTTACGAGGTGAAGGCGAAGCACTTCGCGCTGGCGGTGCTGCCGGCTCCGCCGGATACGGTGCGGCTCAAACGGCTGCGCTTTCGCGCCAAGACCGACCATGACACCGCGCTGGCGGTACTGCTGAGCGAACGGAAACCCGGCGGCGGAAATTACATCGCGATGTTCTGGTCGCCCGCCGGAACATGGCAGGCCATCGAGCTGACGCCAGCCGATTTTTCGATGTCGGATGGCGCGAACGATCCGGTGGACGCTGACGGCAGGCTGGACCTCGACCAGGTGGAGGGAATCGGCATCACCGACGTAGCGCAATTCTTCGTTGCGCAGCCGGAGAATCCCGAGACGCCGATCGCCATCGACCGCGCGGGCGGCGCGCACACGCTGCAAATCGCGGATTTCGAGATGCTGGGCGGAACTCCCCCGGCCGCGCGCCCGCCGCTGGCGATCGACCGGTTCGATCGCGGATACCTGGAGTGGGTGACGCTGGGGGCCGTCAAACTCCGGCTGGCGCCCGCGGGAAATCCGCTCAACGAGAGCGCCCTGGAAGCCTCCTACGAACAGACTCAAGGGCGCTACGGAGTGCTGCTGCGCAGGCTGGCCCAGCTTGATTTGTCGAAGGCCACCGGCGTTGCGTTCGATATCGCCAGCAAGGTTGACACGACCGTGATCGTCTCGCTCGAGCTCAAGAACGGGCGCCGCTTCAATCAGACCATCTACCCGCCGCCCAATAGCGAGGTGTTTCACGTGAGCCTGAAATTCAGCGATTTTTCCGGCGACGGGAAACTCGATCCGTCGCTGTTGAAATCCATGGCGCTAACCGATGTCACCGCAGCCGAGGGCGGAGGACAGCCTAATACGCTGTGGATCGGGAAGGTCCAGGGGATCGCGAACTAGAGGGGTCCGCGGACTACTCTTTTTTCGATGCCGGCGGCGGCAGTTGCTCGACGGACACATCGGAAAAGATCACCGTGTCGGACGCATCGGCCTTGTGCGAGCAAACGGCCAGTCCGGCGAGCACCGGGTTGCCCAACGGGACCTGGGTGTGTCCCAGTTCTTTCAGCTCCGCACCGTCCTTGGCGATGGAGACGGTGACCGAGCTGCCCTGCTTTACCAGCTTCAACTTGAATTTCGCCGGGCCGTCGAAGGGGAAGTCCACGGCATTGGTGATATCGCCCTTGGTGTTGCGCCACTGAATGCCGGGCATGCCGTTTCCGTGGATGACGATATCGACATACGGCGAGTCCGTGTCGAGGGTCTTGCGCAGCATAATGCCGGCCTTGCGGTGCTCGACGCCTTCGCCGAGAAATTGCATGGTGGCCGTGACAACGAAATTCCCAGACATTTCGCGCCAGATGTACTGGAACTGGTCCTCCTTGGCCCAGATGTTGGCGCCGGCGCCGGTGATCCGGTATTGAGCCTTGGTGGCATCGAACACGGTCGAGCCCTTGATGGCAGGGCCGCCGACATCGCCGGAATTGGTGAAGGCGCCGAGGGCTCCCTGGCCGGAAGCAGAAGCCGCCGCAAGGCAGATAAGGACGAGTTCGCGCATGGTAAGCACGATTATACGTCGCCAAAGACACAGGAACCTCGCAGGCGGTCACGGACTTTGGCCTCGCTGGGTTTAGATTGGAACGAGGAGGGGTATGGAGATCCGGCGTCACGTAGCGCTTGCCACCATCTCGTTCACCGCCTGTTTCATGGCGTGGGGCCTGATCAGCGCGTTTGCCACCCGTTTCCGCGAACTGTATCGCCTGAACCAGTCCGAAACGGCGTTTCTGGTAGCGGTCCCCGTGATCCTCGGCGCTCTGGCACGAATCCCCATGGGCATGCTGACCGACCGCTTTGGCGGGCGCGCCGTATTCACGGCCCTGATGATCGCCGTCGCGGTGCCGGTGTGGCTCGCGCCGTCGCAGGCCACTTATTCCGGCCTGGTGGCAATAGCATTCATGCTCGGAATGGCCGGCTCTTCGTTCGCCATTGGGGTTGGCTATGTCTCGCGGTGGAGCGCTCCCGAACGGCAGGGCGCCGCCCTCGGCATCTACGGCTTGGGGAATGCCGGCCAATCTCTCGCCGTATTTCTGGGGCCGGTTCTGGCGGACCGGATCGGAATGCCGGCGGTTTTTCGCGGCGTGGCCGTGATGCTCTGGCTTTGGGCCGTGGTGTTCGCATTCACCGCACGGAATGCGCCGCTTCGAACAGCGCCGGGCGGGGCGCGGGCAATGCTGGAAGTGCTCTTACACGAGAAGCTCTCGTGGCTTCTGGCCGCATTCTATTTTCTTACCTTTGGCGGCTTCGTGGCCTTCTCCATATACTTGCCGACCCTGCTCCGGGACGAGTTTCACCTGGCCGCCGCCGATGCCGGTTTCCGCGCCGCCGGTTTCGTGGTGCTGGCCACTGCGGTACGTCCGCTCGGCGGCTGGCTATCGGACCGTATTGGCGGTGCCCGCGTCCTGGCAGCGGTTTTCTCCGCCATGGCGCCGTTTGCGATGCTGTTGGCCTGGCCGGCAATCCTCCCGTTCAGTGTGGGAGCGCTCGGCTGTGCCGCATTGCTCGGTCTGGGGAATGGCGCGGTATTCAAGCTCGTGCCGCAGTACTTCTCGGGCCAGACCGCGACGGTAACCGGATTGGTGGGAGCCATGGGCGGGCTCGGCGGGTTCTTCCCTCCCATCCTGCTTGCCTTCTTCCGCAATCGGCTGGGAGCCCTCTGGCCGGGGTTCTTATTGCTTGCCTTTTGCTCACTGGTTTTATGGTGGGCCAATCATCGCGTCTTTGTGCCCCGCCAGCAGAATATGGAATTGGCGCTGCCGCCGGATTTCCGGCGCACCGCCGATCGCCTCCGGGCCGGGGCCTGGGCCACGCTTTGGACGGGCCTCCTGATTGCCGCCATCGTGGTGGGATCCCGCAACCTGGCGTACTTCGACCCGGCCCTGGTCATCTACACTTTTGCGGTCGTGTTCGCTACTTGGGGCGTGGTGTACCACTACAACGTTTGGCTGGAAAAACCGCCCACGCGCGTTTACTGGGATCGAGGCTGGGAGCTTTTCCGGAGCCGGGGAGTCCTGCGTAGCCTCGTCCGCGTGGGATCGCTCGCGCTCACGCACCTGGCGGCGCAGCGGTTCATCGCCCGCCGCTCCAGACTCCGCTGGTGGATGCACCAGTGCCTGTTCTGGGGCTGTCTGACCGGGGTGGCGATCACGTTTCCACTGGTCTTCGGGTGGATTCACTTTCGCAGCGCGCCCAACGACCAGTTCACGTATGTCATCTACCTGTTCGGATTTCCGGCCGGCGCCTTCCACCTGAAAACCGTCGGCGCGTGGCTCTTGTTTCATGGCCTGGATGTTTCCGCGGCGCTCGTGCTGGCAGGCATCGCGCTTTCTCTTTGGCGGCGCATGACGGAAGAGGGCGCTCGCACCGTCCAGCACTTCGGAATGGATTTCCTGCCGCTGATCCTGTTATTCGCGATCTCGGTGACAGGCCTTGCTCTCACCGTGTCCGAAGAGTGGCTGCGCGGCGCCGGCTATAGCTTTCTGGCGATTCTGCACGCGATCACGGTTATCGGGGCGCTGCTCTATTTGCCGTTCGGCAAGTTCTTTCATATTTTTCAGCGGCCGGCGCAGCTCGGCGTCAAGCTGTACCAGGAGGCCGGCCAGAGGGAGGAGGGCGCCGCCTGTGCGCGGTGCGGCGAGCGGTTCGCCTCGCGAATGCATATTGACGATCTGCGGGCGGTCCTGCCGCGCCTCGGTTTCGACTACCGGGTCCCCGGACCCGCCGGGTATTGGCAGGAACTCTGCCCGGCCTGCAAACGCAAGACACTGTCGGTCGCACAAATGCGCTTGAAGGAGGAGGCTCGTGGCTAAGCCGCCG
>Ga0335083_10008964_pt1 | contig 12174 bp, 9 predicted proteins | sample Lox_Sample_42_FD_206716 | JGI IMG/M metagenome (GOLD analysis project Ga0335083, IMG submission 206716) | Soil microbial communities from Loxahatchee National Wildlife Refuge, Florida, United States - Lox_Sample_4.2 | ecosystem: Environmental > Terrestrial > Soil > Wetlands | place: USA: Florida... | reverse complement strand
CGCTGGGCATGCGCTGCGAGGCTCCCTATGGCACCCGGCCACCCTTAGACACCACGACGCCGCCCATCGACTGGCGACTGTGCGGCTCGCGCACCGGCGTGGGCGTGGACATCACGGCGAGCTTGCGGGGGGCGCCGCTGAACACCTGGCAGAACCTGACCATCCCGCTGCACTGCATGGCCGACGACAAGTCGGACCTGCGCAACGTGAACGCGCCGCTGGCCATCGCCACGGCCGGCACGCTGTCGCTGGAGTTCGAGGCCGTACGCCTGGCGGTGACCGAGGGCGCCTGCCCGGTGGGACCGGCCGGCATGCTGAACCTGGTACCCGAGCGCAGCTGAGGCAGACGGGTGCCCGTTTAGTGCGCGGCCGCGGGTGCCGGACCTGCGACCACGCCCCAGGGGCTGCCGCCGACCGCGATCTGCTGCTCGACGCGGCCGCCCGCCAGATCGATGACCGAGATGTCACCGGAGGGGCCGTTGGCGGTGTAGGCCTTGCTGCCGTCGGCGCTGAGCGCGAGGCCCCACGGTCGCTGTCCCACCTTGGGAATGGTGCGCGTGACGCGCCCGGCGTCGGCGTCGACCTCGAGGAGCGCGCCGTAGCGCCCGGTCGTTACGTACAGGTGCTTGCCGTCCGCCGAGGCGATGCCCATGGGACGCACCACCTGCGCATCGCCGAGGGAGACGGTGCGCAGTACCTTGTAGTCCTCGGTGCTGAAGACCGTGAGCGAGCCGCTGAACTCGTTGGTGACGTAGCCGCGCCGGCTGCCGGCGGGCAGCAGGATGGCCCGCGGGCGCTTCTCGGTCGGGATCTGCGCGATCACCTTCATCGACTTGGCGTCCACCACGTAAACGCTGTTGGAAGTCTCGCACGTCACGTACACGGTGCCATCGTCGGCACTCACCGCGACGCCTTCGGGCTCCGAGCCGACGGCGATCGTGTGCGTGACCGCGCCCTTGAGCAGATCGACCGTCGAGAGCTCGCCGGTGTCCTCGTTCGAGACGTACAGCGTCGCTCCGTCGCGCGACAACGCGAACGTCTCGGGGTCGGCGCCGCTCGGGTAGGTCTTCAGCAGCTTCTGCGTGGCGAGCTCGACCACGCCGATGCCGTCGTAGCGGCGATCCGGCGGCGGCAGCTTCGACTCATCGACGTTGGGGCCGCCGATCGGCGAGCCGGAGAGTGCGACGTAGACGCGCGTGTGATCGGGCGAGATCTGGATGCCACGCGGGCGCTTGCCGACCGGGATGCGCGCCACCACGCTCGCGCTGGCCGGGTCGACGATCACGACGTTGCCGCCACGCTCATCGGAGACGTAGAGCCGCTCGCCCCCTGCGGCGCGCGCGGTCGCTGCGGCGAGGAGCACGAGGAAGACGAGACAGGCGCGAAGATTGAGGAGCGGCGATCGCATGGCTATGGTCCTGGTGTGTTGTGACGCGCGGCCGCGGGACGGTGGTGGCCGGCACCACCGCCTGCGGGACGCCGCGCGCGGCTAGGCTCAGTAGGTGACGACGCTGCGGATGGACTCGCCCTTGTGCATCAGGTCGAAGGCGTCGTTGATCTTCTCCAGCGGCATCACGTGCGTGATCAACGGGTCGATCGCGATCTTCTTGTCCATGTACCAGTCCACGATCTTCGGCACGTCCGTGCGACCGCGCGCCCCGCCAAACGCCGTCCCCTTCCACACCCGCCCCGTCACCAGCTGAAACGGCCGCGTCTTGATCTCCTGGCCCGCTCCGGCCACCCCGATGATCACCGACACCCCCCAGCCGCGGTGACAGCACTCCAGTGCCTGCCGCATCAGGTTCACGTTGCCCACGCACTCGAAGCTGTAGTCCGCTCCCCCATCGGTCAACGCCACCAGGTGCGCCACCAAATCCCCCTCCACCTCCTTGGGGTTCACAAAGTGCGTCATCCCGAACTTCTCCCCCAGCCCCTTGCGGGCCGGGTTCAGATCCACCCCCACGATCTTGTTCGCCCCCGCAAGGCGGGCCCCCTGGATCACGTTCAGCCCGATCCCCCCTAAGCCAAACACCACCACGTTCGCCCCCGGCTCCACCTTCGCCGTGTTGATCACCGCCCCTATCCCCGTCGTCACCCCGCAGCCGATGTAGCACACCTTCTCGAACGGAGCGTCCTCGCGGATCTTCGCCACCGCAATCTCCGGCAGCACCGTGTAGTTGGAGAACGTCGAGCAGCCCATGTAGTGATACACCGTGTCCTTGCCGAGCTTGAAGCGGCTGGTCCCATCGGGCATCACCCCCTTGCCCTGCGTGGCGCGGATCGCCGTGCACAGGTTGGTCTTGCGCGACAGGCAGCTCTTGCACTGGCGGCACTCGGGCGTATACAGCGGAATCACGTGATCGCCCTTCTTCACCGAGCTCACCCCAGCACCCACCTCCACCACGATCCCCGCCCCCTCGTGGCCCAGGATCGAGGGAAACAGCCCCTCCGGGTCCGCCCCAGAGCGCGTGAACTCGTCCGTGTGGCACACCCCGGTCGCCTTCAGCTCCACCAGCACTTCCCCGGCCTTCGGCCCCTCCAGATCCAGAGTCACGATCTCCAGAGGCTTGCCCGCGGCTGTGGCGATGGCGGCCTTGGTCTTCATGCTGCTTCTCCGCAATAGTTAAGTCTCGACTGAGCCACGAGTTTAGCGCCGCGTAGCCGCTACCCACAGACGTGCCAAGATATGCTGAAGGTGAGCCACAATTGGCGCACCTGCTCTACCGGCCGCAGAAGGAGCGCGCTCATGTCAGACACGGTGTTCGGCAAGATCATCCGCGGCGAGATCCCCTGCCACAAAGTCTATGAGGACGCGCAGGTGATCGCCTTCCTGGACATCAACCCGCTCAGCAAGGGGCACGTGCTGGTGGTCCCCAAGGAGCCCGCCGAGACGCTCGATCAGCTCTCCGACGAGGCCGGCGCCGCCATCGGGCGCGTGCTGCCACGACTGTGCCGGGCGGTGATCGCCGTCACCGGCGTGCGCGAGTACAACGTGCTGGAGAACAATGGTCGCGGCGCGCACCAGGCCATCGCGCACGTGCACTTCCACATCATTCCCAAGCCGAGCGCCGCTCAGGGTCTCGGGATCGGCTGGCCACTGACTGGTCTTGATGCCGAGGTCGGCGCCGAATTGGCACGTCGGATAGCAGCCGCGGTCAAGTGACCGTGCCCGCCTTGTAGTGCGCTTGATGTGTGCAACTCATTGAAGCGACGGGAGACAATGCCGGTATTGCCGGCGGTGGCCACGGCTTGTAGAATGCGCGCCCCTCCTGGTGCGGGGTGGAGCAGTCTGGCAGCTCGTCGGGCTCATAACCCGAAGGTCGCAGGTTCAAATCCTGCCCCCGCTACCAAACAAACTTGCATGGGTCCCCGTCGCGCGCACAAGCGCTGCCGCGACGGCACCTTGCTCGCTCCACACGCGAATCTCCCGCTGGTCGGCCTCCACAGTCACGATCCCCACCTGGGCGCGGAGCTCCTGACGCCCGCGGGAGTCCCCGTGGCCTGAAACGCGGCCGATCGAACGCGCAGACCACACTTCGTTCGCTGTCCCGCCCAGGAAATAACCCAGCTCATCACGGAGCGTGCCCCGCGCGACCGGCGGTTGGTCTCGGAACCGCTACTGCCCAGGCATCAGGAGCGCGCGACCCGCCGAAGCGCGCGGCGGCCCTTTACGGGCTCAGGCGGCTCCTCAGGTGGGACCCAAGGATGCCCGGTGCGCTCCTCGATGTAGCGGCGGATCAAGCGACGAACCACCTGGGACGGAGTTAAGTCCTCCGCAGCACAGAGTTGTTCGAAGAACGCCTTCTTTCGCGGGTCGACGAGGATTGTCAGTCGAGCGGTACGCTCTTCGTGTGCCACGGTATTCCTGTGTGCCTGCTCGTTGACTCGGATTATAATGCAGTGCATACCCTGGTTACACCCTCTGTGATGCCGCAACCTGACCCATCGCTGCGCGCCGCTCTTGCACTCCTGGCGGCCTGGGGACTGGTCGGCCTGGCCGGACTGCTGCGACCCCTCAGCCTTCGCTTTGTCGCACGGGTCCTCTTTCCCCTTGGTGCACTGTGCGGGTGCGTGCTTGCGGCGTGGGCGGCGAGCGCTCTGAGTGCTCCCCCGGAGCATCTGGTCCTGCCGGTCGGACTTCCAGACCTGCCCATGCATGTCCGAGTGGATGCCCTGTCGCGGTTCTTTCTCCTGCTCCTGGGGAGCTCGTCCGCCGGGATTTCGCTCTTTGCGGCCGGCTATTTCCGCCGAGGCCAGGGAACACCGCCGGGCCTGATGTGTTTGCAGTACCACCTGTTTCTCGCCAGCATGGGGCTTGTCCTACTGGCGGACGACGCGTACACCTTCATGCTCGCTTGGGAGACGATGGCGCTTGCCTCGTACTTCCTCGTCACAGCGCAGCACGGACTACCCGAGATCCGCAGCGCCGGGTTCCTGTACCTGCTTATTGCGCACGTGGGCGCCATCGCGATCCTGCTCAGCTTCGGCGTCATGCAGGGTGGAAGCTGGCAATTCACCTTCGACGCCATGCGCAGCGCGCACCTCTCGCCGCAGTGGGCAGCGCTCGCGTTCTTGCTCGCTCTAGCGGGACTGGCCGCAAAGGCGGGACTCGTGCCGTTGCATGTCTGGCTTCCTGAGGCGCATCCGGCCGCTCCTTCACCGGTCTCAGCGCTCATGAGCGGTGCGATGCTGAAAATGGCCGTGTACGCGCTACTGCGCGTCACGTTCGACCTACTGGGGACGCCGCAGTGGTGGTGGGGCCTGGTGTTGCTCTCGCTCGGGCTCCTGAGCGCGATCTACGGAGTCGTGTTCGCCGCTGTGCAGACCGACATGAAGCGCCTCCTCGCCTGGTCTTCGATCGAGAATCTCGGGATCATATTTGCCGGCATCGGGCTGGCTGTCGTCTTTCACGGCGTCGCGATGAACGCACTCAGCGCGCTGGCGTTGATCGCCGCCCTCTATCACACCCTAAACCATGCCTTCATGAAGAGCGTGCTCTTTCTGGGCACCGGCGCGGTCCTGCATTCCACCGGCGAACGCAATCTGGGGCGTCTCGGGGGGCTGATCCATCGCATGCCTTGGGTGGCGTGGCTGACACTCGTCGGCGCACTCGCGTTGGCCGGACTCCCGCCGCTGAATGGCTTCGTGTCCGAGTGGTTGCTGCTGCAGGCGTTCCTCTTTGCGCACGAGGTCCCGCGCTCCTTCGTCAACATGATCTTGCCCCTCGGTGCCGCTGTGATCGCACTCGCGGCCGCACTGTCGGCCTATGTAATGGTCAAATTCTTCGGTGTGATCTTCCTCGGGCAACCGCGCGAGTCCGCACTCGCGCGCGCACACGATGCGGGCATATTTGAGCGCCTGGGACTCCTGTGGCTCGCGCTCGCGTGCGTGCTCCTCGGCCTGTTACCGACATACGTTGTGGGAATGCTGCGCGCCGTGGTCGCACAATTCAGTGGAGACACCTTATCGAACACGAGCTCGCCCTGGTGGCTCCTCATTCCGCTCGCCGAGCGCAAGGCGTCCTATTCGGCGCCGGTCCTGCTGGGCGCACTGGCGAGCGTGCTCATCCTCACGGCGCTCGCAGTGCGCGGCCTCTATCACCATCGCGTACGACGCGGCGCGGCGTGGGACTGTGGCTTTGGCGGTCTTACGGCGCGCATGCAGGATACCGCGGAGGGCTTCGGCCAGCCGATTCGACATCTCTTCGGGGCCTTCTTTGCTATGCATCGCACGCTCCCGTCGGCCTTCGACGAGGTGCCCCGCTATCGGGTGGTGGTGGGAGATCAGGTCTGGCAGAGACTTTATCTGCCGCTCGGCCCCCTAGTTCAGGGTGCCGCAGCGACGATCGCCTGGTTGCAGCAGGGGCGTATTGCGACCTACCTCCTCTATAGCTTCATCACCCTGATCGCGCTGCTCGCGCTCATGCTGTGAAGCCCATCGAGATCTTCACTCAGGCACTCGCGCTTCTTGCGGCGCTCGCGGCCGCCCCGCTCTTTCTCGGCTGGGTCAACCAGTGTCGGGCCTGGCTGCAAAACCGCCGCGCGCCAAGTATCTGGCTGCCCTATCGGGGCATTCGTAAGCTCTTTCACAAGGACGCCGTCATTGCCACCAACGCATCGCCGCTCTTTCGCTTTGCGCCCTACGTGGTGTTCGCTGCAATGGTGGTAGCCGCGGGAATCATTCCGTCGATGGGAACGCGTCTGCCCTTTACCGTGGCCGCCGATGCGATCGCCCTGGTGGGTTTGCTCGCCACCGCTCGAGTCTTTGTGTCGCTCGCCGCGATGGACATTGGCACCGCATTCGGCACGCTCGGCGCCCGTCGCGAGATGATGGTGGGTTTCCTGGCGGAACCGGCGCTGCTCATGGTCATCTTTGTGGCCTCGATGATCTCCGCGACGACCGCGCTGCCGGCGATCGCCGAGAACCTCGCGACGCAAACCCTCGGGCTCTACCCGAGCCTCGCCTTTACCGCGGTGGCCTTCACCCTGGTGCTGCTGGCCGAGAATGCGCGCATCCCCATCGACAATCCGGCGACGCATCTTGAGCTGACCATGATTCATGAGGCCCTGGTGCTCGAGTATTCCGCGCGGCACCTGGCGCTGCTTGAGTGGGCGACGGCTCTAAAGCTCTTTAATTACGCCTGCATCGGCTTTGCCCTCTTCCTTCCCTGGGGCATCTCGACCGGGGCAGGCGGTCCGGTATTGCTCCTCGCCTCGATCCCGGTGCTCGGCGTCAAACTGGCGGTAACCGGTGCCGCCCTCGCCTTCATCGAAACCATCTCGGCGAAGCTGCGCATCTTTCGCGCCCCCGAGTTCCTCGCGGTCGCCTTTCTTCTGGCGGTACTCGGGCTCCTGGTCCACCTGCTGCTCGGGGCGTAACGGGAGCGTACAGAATGACCGGCACGCCCTTCGACCTGCAGCTGCTGAATCTGTGCGCCGCGCTACTGCTGCTGGTGGCCTTCGCGATGCTTGCGCAGCGGCGCATCGTGACGCTCGTCAACCTGCTTGCGATCCAGGGCGTCCTGCTTCTGCTTGCAACGGTACTCCTCGCCTGGCGCACCGGCGAGAGGCACCTCTACGTGTCGGCCGCGCTGACCCTGGCGTTAAAGGTCATCCTCCTGCCGTGGCTGTTACACCGACTGATCCGCCGGTTGCAGGTGTACTGGGACACCGAGCCCCTGCTCAATATTTCCGGAACCTTGCTGGTCGGGTTATTAGTCGTGGTCTTTGCCTTCGGCTTGGCACAACCGATCTCGGCGCTGGCGAGCACCGCGACGCGCAGCGCGATCGGGATTGCCGTGGCGGTCATACTCCTTTCCTTTTTGACTATGATCACGCGCCGCAAAGCCATGTCCCAGGTGATCGGCTTCCTGTCGATGGAGAACGGACTGTTCTTCGGCGCCATGAGTGCCACCTACGGTATGCCCATGGTGGTGGAGCTCGGGGTAGCGCTCGATGTCCTTGTGGCGGTACTGGTGTTGGGCGTGTTCTTCTTCCAGATCCGCGAGCAGTTCGACAGTCTGGATTTGCATCATCTGGAGGCCCTGAAGGAGAGCCCCGGATTCACGACGGGTGCTGCGCCACGCGAGCCCTTCAGCCCGGAGAGCTGAGCCGTGCAATTCCTCTTCCTGCTCCTCACTCCCGTCAGCGGCGCACTGCTTCTCGCCGTCTTCGGTGCGCGACGCTGGGCACCGGAGCTCAACGTCGCCGTGAGCCTCGTCACTTTTATCGCTGCGTGCGCCTTGACAGCGCAGGTGATGGGCGCTGGCTCTATTGCCGTAGCGCACGAGCAGTTCTTTCTCGACTCATTCAACGTCTTTCTTGTCACCTTGACTTCGTTCGTCGGGCTGACGACCGCGATCTTCTCCCGTCCTTACATGCGCGTGGAGCTGACGCATGGGCGGGTCAGCCCGGCGCGCCTGCGCCTGTATCACAGCATGTATCAGCTGTTCATGGCGACTATGCTGACTGCGCTCACTACGAACAACATGGGCTTGCTCTGGGTATCCATGGAAGGGGCGACGCTCTCGACGGTGCTGCTTGTGACGCTCTACCGCACACCGGAGAGCCTGGAAGCGGGCTGGAAATACTTCATTCTCTGCGGCGTGGGCATTTCGCAGGCGCTCTTTGGGACAATTCTCCTTTACTTCGCAGCCGAGAAGGTCCTCGGTGCTGAAGGGGTCACGGCGCTCTTGTGGACCCACTTGAACGCGGTCAAGGGACAGCTGGAGCCGACCGTGCTGGGCCTGGCCTTCGTGTTCCTTTTCGTCGGCTATGGCACCAAGGTGGGGCTTGCGCCGCTGCACAACTGGCTTCCGGACGCGCACGCCGAAGGACCGACACCGATATCCGCGGTCCTTTCGGGTCTTCTATTGAACGTAGCCATCTACGCCGTCGTGCGCTGCAAGGTCCTGGTGGAGGGGTCTCTGCGCTCGCAGCTGCCCTCACAGATGCTCATGGGTTTCGGGCTCCTCTCGGTCGTGCTCGGGGCGCTCTTTCTCTGGCGGCAGCGCGACATCAAGCGGCTCTTTGCCTATTCCTCCATCGAGCACATGGGCATCATCACGTTTGCCTTCGGCATGGGGGGGCCGGTCGCGAACTTCGCAGCGCTCCTCCACATGACTGTTCACTCCCTCACAAAGTCGGCCATCTTCTTCGCCGTCGGGCACGCGGCACAGAAAGCCGGCTCGCAGCTGATGGAGAACATCCGGGGACTCATTACCTTAAGCCCCACCGTCGGCTGGGGCCTGATGATGGGCTCGCTGGCGATCCTCGGCATGCCCCCCTTCGGTGTGTTCGCCAGCGAATTTCTGATCCTCACCACCGCGATGCGCGAACAACCCTGGGCGACCCCGATACTGCTCGCCGCACTGGGTATCGCGTTCGCAGCAATCTTTGGACGTGTGCAGCCCATGGTTTTCGGCGAGACAACCGCGCGACGTCTCCCCCATCCACCCGCGCTCGTGCCCGTCTTTGCGCACCTCGCCATCGTCTTCGCGCTCGGGATTTACGTGCCGCCCTATCTGGCCGATTGGTATCGGGCGGCGGCCCGCCTCATCGGGGGCGGATGAGATGGCGGTGCAGGGCAAAGTTCCTGGCGGTACACACGCGGGAGCCCCCGGCTTCGCGGCGCTGGCCGTGGCGCGCGAGGACTGGCGGAGAGTCGCCGAGGAGTTACAGGCGGCCGGCGGTCGTCTCCTGGCTCTGTGGGCGAGCGCGGACGCCGCCGGAACTGCCGTGCTTCGCGCGGCTTTTCTCATGCAGCACCACGGCTTGGTAGTTACGGTGGCCATACCTGACCCGAGTAGCCCTTATCCCGGCGTAGCGGACCTCTTTTACGCCGCGGGACGGATGCAGAGGGCGATTCGCGACCTGACCGGTCTCGCCTCGAGCGATTCCGATCAGCGACCGTGGCTACGCCACAGCGCGTGGCCCGAGAGTTACCGCCCGTTGATCGACCCCCCGCTCTCGGGCCCATTCGCGGCGGCCGTCGCCGAGGGCTACCCCTTCGTGCGCGTTGCGGGCGATGGCGTGCACGAGATCGCCGTCGGCCCAGTGCACGCCGGCGTGATCGAGCCCGGGCACTTTCGCTTTTCGGTTGTGGGCGAGAAGGTGCTGCGGCTCGAGGAGCGCCTAGGCTACGTTCATAAGGGCATCGAACGGCGCTTCACGCAACTACCCATTCTTGAGGGCCATCGCCTCGCCGCCCGGATTTCCGGCGACTCGGCGGTGGCCTTTTCGTGGGCGTACTGCCAGGCGCTCGAGGGGATGACGGGAAGCGAGATTCCGGTTCGCGCCGCATGGCTTCGCGCGCTGTACCTCGAGCTCGAGCGGGTGGCCAATCACTTGGGCGATCTCGGCGCCCTGGGCAACGATGCGGGTTTCGCCTTTGGCCTGTCGCAGTTCTCGCGACTCAAAGAGGGGTTACTGCGTGTGATACATGGTGCGCTCGGGGAGCGGTACCTCATGAATGCGATCGTGCCGGGCGGCACGCGAGGAGATATCAGGCGCTCGGAAGCGTCCTCGCTTGGCCGCTGTCTGCGAGCAATTGCCGGGGAAGCATTGAGGTTGCGCTCGATCTATGACGAGCACGAGGGCCTACGCGACCGATTCAACGGCGCCGGAACGGTAGATTCGGTGCTAGCGGCTCGGCTCGGACTGACGGGTCTTGCCGGCCGGGCGAGCGGCCAAGCGTTCGATCTGAGAAGCGACTGGCCCTGCGAACCCTTCGGGAGGCTTGCGGTCAAGAAGTGCGTGCGAAGCGAGGGGGACGTCGCCGCGCGCGTCGCCGTGCGCTTTGATGAGCTAGAGGAATCCCTGCGGCTCCTCGAGCTCATTCTCGGTGACCTCCCGGAGGGCCCTCATCATCGTACGGTACCCGTGCCTCGCGATGGCACCTCGGGCGCGGGTTTGCTTGAGGGCTGGCGGGGCCCGGTACTGGTGGCGCTCGAGGCGGGAGGAACGGGAACCATCCATCGCTGTCACCCGCACGATTGCTCCTGGCAGAACTGGCCGGTATTGGAGCACGCCATCCTCGGCAACATCGTCCCGGATTTTCCCCTCATTAATAAGTCCTTCAACCTCTCCTACAGTGGTCACGACTTGTAGGCCAACCGATGCTGAAAACACTGCGGCAGATTGCCTCCGTCGGGATCGTCTCCGAGCCTCCCCCGCTCCCGGACAGCGAGCTGCGCCTCCGTGACACCCTCCAAGAACGCATTCGGACAGTGCTTGGTCGCGCCCTATGCATCCGCCATGTCGATGCCGGCTCCTGCAACGGCTGTGAACTTGAGATTCACGCGCTGAATAACCCCATTTACAATCTCGAGGGGCTCGGGGTTCGCTTTGTCGCGAGCCCCCGCCACGCAGACCTGCTGCTCGTCACTGGCCCGGTCTCGCGGCATATGGAAGCGGCACTCAAACGGACCTACGACGCCACACCTGATCCCAAACTGGTGATCGCCCTCGGCGACTGCGGCTGCACCGGCGGCATCTTCGGCGAGAGCTACGCGAGCTGCGGTCGCGTCGCGAACGTCATCCCGGTAGATGTCGCCGTACCGGGCTGCCCGCCGAGCCCGACGCAGATTCTGACGGGTATCCTGACGGCCATCGCGGGATGAACCTCTTTTCGATGGAAAGCTCCTTCCCCGCCGCAAACAGCGTCCTGCGCTTCCTAGAGTCCCACGATACCTGCCGCAAGACGCTGTGGGAGCGTCTGTTCGCGGGAACCTACGACAAGCCCTTTATCGTCGACAGCGGCCGATACCGCTTCTTGCATTTTGACCTCGACGCCGTGCAGAGCGCCATGGAGTTAGACGACCCCGAGCAGTTGAGCCTGACTTACACGCGCAAGATGATGACGTTCCTGCTGTTCAACTCCCAACCGAGCCGAATCCTCTTGCTTGGACTCGGCGGCGGGTCGCTCGCAAAATTCTGCTATCGCCGGCTGCCCCATACCGCGCTCACGGCAGTTGAGGGCAACCCCGATGTCATTGCGTTGCGGGGTGAATTTCAGGTTCCGCCGGACAATGGACGCTTTCGCATTTACTGCGACGACGGGGCTCGCTATGTCGCGCGACTTGGCCTCATCAAGGACATGATCCTCGCCGACGCCTGCGATCGTACGGGCGTCGCGCCCGCACTCGGCACGCTTGAGTTCTATCAGCATGCCTACCGCGGCCTCTCCTCCCGCGGCGTCTTCGTCGGCAACCTTTGCGGTGATACCGACTGTGCTGCGCACTTAACCAAGATTCGTACTATATTCGCTGACAACGTCGTGACACTGCCGATCGCGCCGGACGGCAACATAATTGTCTTTGCCTTTAAGGGGCCTCGCCCCGATGTCTCCGGAGACAGCGTATTGGCGCACGCGCTTCGCCTCAGTCGAAGATTTCGGCTGGATTTCGCTCGTTACGTACAGCGGCTTTCCCCGCACTTCACCAACCCCTGACGCACAGTTGCACTCCACCACCGGTCGTGACATCACCGACAGTCACTCCCGAGCAGAAGGCGTTCGCGCCCAAAGACAATGCCGACAAAGTGCTGTCATCTAGTGCGCCTCCGCAGCGATTGCAGGGGCGCGAAGTGCGTCGACTTCATGGCTTCAAATTGGGCCCCCGCTACCAATCCATTCGATACCGGCGGCCTCGAGCAGCGGGCCCGGGGCCCGGGTCGA
>Ga0335083_10008963_pt1 | contig 12174 bp, 9 predicted proteins | sample Lox_Sample_42_FD_206716 | JGI IMG/M metagenome (GOLD analysis project Ga0335083, IMG submission 206716) | Soil microbial communities from Loxahatchee National Wildlife Refuge, Florida, United States - Lox_Sample_4.2 | ecosystem: Environmental > Terrestrial > Soil > Wetlands | place: USA: Florida... | reverse complement strand
TGCTGGCGGTCGCGGCCTGCGCGGCCTACGACGGCTCGCGCTTCCTGAAGGACGTGCTGGTATCGGAGCGCAGTTTCTACGGGGTCATTCGCGTCAAGCAATACGGCGAGCCCGGCGTGTCCTACTACCTGCGCCGGCTGGTGCACGGCGTCATCATGCACGGCGAGCAGTACATGGAAGGCGAGCGCCGGACCCAGCCGACCACCTACTACCTGCCGACCTCGGGCATCGGTTTGGCGATCGCGGCGGCTGAGGCGCGCGGGCCGGTGAAGATCGGCGTCATCGGCCTCGGCACAGGCACGCTCGCTGCGTACGGACGCAGGGGCGACCAGTTCCGCTTCTACGACATCAACCCCCAGGTAGTGGACATAGCGCACAGGCTGTTCTTCTACCTGTCCGACAGCAAGGCCAGCGTCGACGTGGTGCTGGGGGACGCGCGCCTGAACCTGGAGCGCGAAGCGCCGCAGGGCTTCGATATCCTGGCAATCGACGCATTCTCGAGCGATGCCATCCCGGTCCACCTCATCACCAAGGAGGCGCTCGGCCTTTACTTGCGGCACATGAGGGCGGGCGGGGTGATTGCGTTCCACGTTTCCAACCGGTTCCTTAATCTGTCGCCCGTGGTCGGGCGCCTGGCGAAGGAGCACGGCCTGGCGGTCACGCTCGTATCCGACGAAGGTAAGGACGACGACGACGACCACACGAAAACCGACTGGGTGCTGCTCTCGCAAGACCCGGCGGCGCTGGAAGCAAAGGAAATCAAGGCCGCCTCGCCCGAGCCCCCCGAAGAACATCCGGACTGGCGTACCTGGACCGACGATTACTCCAACCTGGTTCAGATTCTGAAGTAGCTAAACCACGGCTCCTTCGTGCTCGTCCTTGCCGCGCTCCTTCTTGGGCGGGCGGATGAACTGGCTGCGGTCGACGCCGAGCCACATCACCAGCGGGCTCGCCACCAGCACCGACGAGTAGATGCCGAAGCAGATGCCGATGGTGAGCGCTAGCGCGAAGTAGTGCAGCGCCTGTCCGCCGAACAGCAGCATCGTGGTGACCATGGCCTGGGTGCAGCCGTGCGTGATGATGGTGCGAGAGATCACGGCCGTGATCGAACTGTCGATGACTTCCGGCACGGTCGCCTTGCGCATCTTGCGGAAGTTCTCGCGCACCCGGTCGAACACCACCACCGACTCGTTCACCGAGTAGCCGAGCACCGCGAGCACCGCCGCGAGTACCGGCAGCGAAAATTCCCACTGGAACAGGGCGAAGCAGCCCAGGATGATCACGACGTCGTGCAGGTTGGCGATGATCGCAGCCAGGCCGAAGCGCCACTCGAAGCGGATCCACAGATAGATGACGATGCCGGCCGCCGTGATTATCAGCGCGAGCGCGCCGTTTTCGTACAGCTCCTTGCCGACCTGCGGGCCGACGAATTCGACGCGGCGCACCTCGGCGGTCGAGTCCTGGGCCTTGAGCAGCTCGGCGACCTTCTGCGACAGCGCCGAGGTCGACTGCTCCTTTTCGATCGGCAGGCGGATTAGCACCGCGCGCGAGGAGCCGAAGTTCTGCACCTCGCCCTTGTAGCCCGCCTTGTCGAGCACATCGCGGACCGCCTCGACGTTGGCTGGGTCCTTGTAGCTCACTTCGACCAGCGTGCCGCCGGTGAATTCGACCGACAGGTGCAGGCCCTTGTAGCCGAGGAAGAATACCGCAGCAAGGAAGGTCAGCAACGAAATCACGTTGAAGACGATCGCGTGCCGCATGAACGGGATGACGCGGCGGATCTTGAAGAATTCCATGGCTCGCCTACTGGCCTCTCACGCTATTTCCATCCGGTGTCGCCGATCGCCAGGTGGGCGACCTTGCGGCGGTGACCGTAGACAAGGTTGACGATGGCGCGCGACACCACCACCGACGAAATGATCGACGTGAGGATGCCCAGGCAATGCACCACCGCAAAACCTCGCACCGGGCCGGAGCCGAAGATCAGCAGCGCGAGGCCGGCGATGAGCGTGGTGACGTTGGAGTCCAGGATCGTGCCCCAGGCACGCTCGTAGCCGGCGGCGATCGCCGCTTGCGGCGACTGGCCGGCGCGCACCTCCTCGCGGATGCGCTCGTTGATCAGCACGTTGGAGTCGATCGCCATGCCGAGCGTGAGCGCGATGGCCGCGATGCCGGGCAGGGTGAGCGTGGCCTGCAGCATCGACAGCAGCGCGATCAGGAACAGCAGGTTGATGCCGAGCGCCGCCGAAGAGAACAGGCCGAACAGCGTGTAGTAGGCGCTCATGAAGAGCACGATCGCGAGGAAACCCCATTTCGTCGCGTTGAAGCCCTTCTCGATGTTTTCCTTGCCGAGCGAAGGGCCGACGGTGCGCTCCTCGATGATTTCCATCGGTGCGGCGAGCGAGCCGGCGCGGATCAGCAGCGCCAGGTCGTTGGTCTCGCTGGGCGTGAAGCTGCCGGTGATCTGGAAGCGGCTGCCGAACTCGCCCTGGATGGTGGCCACCGAAATCGCCTCGCCCTTGCCCTTCTCGATCAGCACGATCGCCATCAGCTTGTGCAGGTTTTCGCGCGTCGCCTGGCGCATGATGCGGCCGCCGGCGTCGTTCAGCTCGACCGAGACCGCCGGGCGCTGGTCGTGGTCGAAGGTGGCCGAGGCGCCGGTGAACTGGTCGCCCGTGACCAGCACCTGTTTCTTCAGCGGCACGTTGCTGACGCTGCCGTCGCGCTTGCGCTCTGGGAACATGTCGACGTTGAAGGTGCTGCCAGTGCGCATCGCATCCTCGTCCACCAGGCGGACTTCGAGGGTCGCGGTACGGCCGAGGATTTCCTTCGCCTTGGCGGGATCCTGCACGCCGGGCAGCTGTACGACGATGCGGTCGGCACCCTGCTGCTGGATCACCGGCTCGGCGACGCCGAGCTGGTTTACGCGGCGGCCGAGCGTGGTGATGTTCTGCTTGATAGCGAGTTCCTGCTCGCTCTTGAGCGCCGCCGGCTTGAGCGTCGCCACCAGCAGCTGGTCCTGGCCGTCGTCGCGGCGCGCGAGGTCGAGTGATGGCACCTGTGCGGAGATCGCCAGCGCCGCCTTGTCGCGCGTCTCGGCGTCGCGGAAGCGGATGCGCAGCGTCTGCCCGTCGCGCGCGATGCCGGCGTGGCGGATGTCCTTTTCGCGCAGCAGTGTGCGTATCTCGCCGGAAAAGGCCTCCAGGCGCTTCAGCAGCGCCGCGTTCATGTCCACCTGCAGCAGGAAATGCACGCCGCCGCGCAGGTCCAGCCCCAGGTACATCGGCAGCGCGTGTATCGCGGTCAGCCAGCCGGGCGAGGACGACAGCAGGTTCAGCGCCACCACGTACGAGGGATTGTCATGGACCGGGTTGAGCGTTTTTTCGATCAGGTCGAAGGCCTTCAACTGCGCGTCGGTGTCGGCGAAGCGTGCGTGCAGGCCGGTCGCGTCGAGCAGCACGCCGGTCGGCTGCACGCCGGCACCCTTGAGCGCCGCCTCGACGCGCTCGAGCAGTGCAGCGTCTACCTTGACTGTAGTTCGCGCGCTCGAGACCTGGACGGCAGGCGATTCGCCGAAGAAATTCGGCAGCGTGAAGAGGAGGGCGGCGGCGATCGCGAGCGCGATCAGCGCGTACCGCCAGGCGGGATACCGATTCACGGCTTACTTGATCGCCTTGATCGAGCCCTTGGGCAGCGCGAGCTGGACGGCGGCTTTCTGCACCCTGATTTCGACGTCCTTCGCGACCTCGATGGTCAGGTACTGCTCGCCGAGTTCCGTTACCTTGCCGACGATGCCTGACGCGGCGACCACTTCATCGCCCTTCTGCAGGCCGTCGACCATCTGCTTGTGCTCCTTCGCGCGCTTGGATTGCGAACGGAAAGTGAACAGCAGGAACGCGCCCATGATCACGAAAAGGATGATCATCTGCAGCCCAGCGCCGTCGGGGGCGGCGCCCGGGGTCTGTGCGAACGCGGAAGGAATAAGCACGGGTTTTCTCCTCGGGAATGCCAGAAAAGCTTGAAATTATAGCAGCTTGCGTTGTTCAGGCCGCGCCGCGGCGCGCAGCCAGAAGACGCGCGGCGCTGTCCGCGAGCCGGCCGGCGGCGATCGCCTCGCGCAGTTCCTTCATCAGGCCCAGGTAGTAGTGCAGATTGTGGATCGTGTTCAGGCGCGCACCGAGGATTTCATTCGCCTTTTGCAAGTGGTGGAGGTAGGCGCGGCTGAAATTGCGGCAGGCGTAGCAGGCGCAGGCTTCATCCAGCGGCCGGGGATCATCGCGCCACTTCGCGTTGCGGATCTTCACGTCGCCCGAGCGCGTGAACAGCCAGCCGTTTCTCGCGTTGCGCGTCGGCAGCACGCAATCGAACATGTCCACGCCGGCGAGAACGCCCTGCACCAGGTCCTCGGGCGTGCCCATGCCCATCAGGTACCGGGGCTGGTCTGCGGGCATCTGCGGCAGAAGGTGGTTCATGATCCTCGAGCGGTCCGCCGCCGGTTCGCCGACGGCCAGGCCGCCGATGGCGTAGCCGTCGAAACCGGTATTGACCAGGTGCCGAAGCGAAAGATCCCTCAGCGACTCATAGGTGCTTCCCTGGACGATGCCGAACAGGGCGTTGGCGTTTCCCTCGTGGGCTCGCTTGGAGCGGTCCGCCCAGCGCATGCTCAGCTCCATCGACATCAGCGCCAGCTTTTCGGTCGCCGGGTAGGGCGTGCACTCGTCGAACGCCATCACCACGTCGGAGTCAAGCGCGCGCTGGATGCGCATCGATTCTTCGGGCGTCAGCATCAGCTTGTCGCCGTTGATCGGCGAAGCGAAGCGCGCGCCTTCCTCGGAGATTTTCCGCATGGCGCCCAGGCTGAAGACCTGGAAGCCGCCCGAGTCCGTCAGGATCGGCGCGCGCCAGCCCATGAAGCCGTGCAGTCCGCCGTGCTTCTCGATCACCTCGATGCCGGGGCGCAGCCAGAGATGGAAGGTGTTGCCGAGCACGATCTGCGCGCCAAGGTCGTGCAATTCCTCGGGCGACATCGCCTTCACCGTGCCATAGGTGCCGACCGGCATGAACACCGGCGTCTCCACCGTACCGTGGGCAAGCTCCAGGCGTCCGCGCCTTGCCGCGCCGTCGTGGTGGCTGACGGAGAATTTCACGACGCCCTTTCGATCAGCATCGCATCGCCGTAGGAGAAGAACCGGTAGCGCTTGGCGATGGCGTGCTCGTAGGCACGGCGGATGTTATCCAGGCCCGCAAAGGCGGCCACCAGCATCAACAGGCTCGATTTCGGCAGGTGGAAATTGGTGAGCAGCCGGTCCACGGCTCGAAACTTGAAACCGGGAGAGATGAAAAGCCCGGTTTCGCCCTCCCGCTGACCGGTCGAGGCACAGGTCTCGAGGGCCCGCAGCGTCGTGGTGCCGACGGCAAGCACGCGCTTTCCGGAAATCGCTTGCAGCGTTTCCGCGGGAATTGAATAGCGCTCCCTGTGCATGCGGTGCTCTTCGACGATTTCTGCACGCACCGGCTGGAACGTGCCGGCGCCCACGTGCAGGGTCACCGTAGAAAGGCTGGCGCCTTTCCCGGTAATTTTTTTCAACATGGCTTCGTCAAAATGCAGGCCCGCCGTGGGTGCGGCGACCGCGCCGGGGCGCCTGGCATAGACCGTCTGGTAGCGCTCGGCGTCCAGCGTACCCGGCCGGTGCGCAATGTAAGGCGGCAGCGGTACGCTGCCGCAGCGGTCCAGCACCAACGCGACAGGCTCTGCGAAGCGCACACGGTAGAGGTCTTCCTCGCGGCCCAGCACTTCGGCGATGGCGCCATCGCCCAGCGTCAGGCGCGTGCCTGGCCCGGGCGCATGCGAACTGCGCATCAGGCCGATGGCTTCGTGCTCGCCGACGATGCGCTCGATAAACAATTCGATCTTGCCGCCGCTTTCCCGGGCCCCTTGCAGCCGTGCCTTGATCACGCGCGTATCGTTGAGCACCACAGCGTCGCGCGCGTCGACGAACTGCGGTAGGTTGGCGAAGTCAAGGTCGCGCAGTGCGCCGCTCGCTCCGTCCAGGTGCAGCAGGCGGCTTGCACCGCGTTCTGTTGCCGGGTGCTGAGCGATGAGTTCCGGCGGCAATTGATAGTCGAATTCGGTGAGCTTCACTGCCGGGCATTATAGAATCCCATCCTGCGCCGGAATGGCGGAATTGGTAGACGCAGCGGACTCAAAATCCGCCGGCAGCGATGTCATGAGAGTTCGAGTCTCTCTTCCGGCACCAGGAACGTAACGTCGGCGATGTGGTTTCACCAAATTCGGTCCTTGAAAAGGAGTGGTCATGCGAAACCCCTGTCTCCCTTCACTTCTCGCCGCGGCCGCGATAGCTGCTTCCGCGGCCCTATCCGTACCAGCATTCGCGCAGAGCAATGCCAATCTCGACCGTACGTCGAAGGCGGCGCTCAACAAGCTGATCGCAAAAGTGCCTGCGGCCAAGGCGCTGAACGAGAAGGCGGTCGCGGTGCTCGTGTTTCCCTCGATTACGAAGGCCGGATTGGTCGTTGGGGGCCAGTACGGCGAAGGCGCGCTGTGGCGGGATGGCAAAGCCGTTGCCTACTACAGCACCTCCGGCGCGTCGTACGGCCTTCAAGCGGGCGCGCAGAAATACGGCTATGCGATGTTCTTCATGCGTGAGAAGGCTCTGAGCGCGCTGACCACGGCGGAGGGATTCGAAGTCGGCGTCGGCCCGAGCGTCGTGGTCATGGACGACGGAATGGGCAAATCCACCACAACCACCAACCTGCAGGGAGACATCTACGCGTTCATCTTCAGCCAGCAAGGCCTGATGGCGGGCCTCGGCATCCAGGGCAACAAGATCACCAAGCTCAAGAAATAGCGGCCGCGCGGCGTCGCCGACTTGGCTTGTCGATTTCCTGCCGCGCCACGACGTGATTCTTTGTCAGGGGATGCCACCTTGCGTCTAGACAGCGCACCCTGCCGGGCGTAGTCTTCATTGCAGGTTTCCCCATTGGAGGAACGATGGCCAAGGCGCAGATACACCTGCTGCCGGCGGCACGCAACACCGTGATGGTGGTGGACGACCAGTCCACCAGCCGCGCCATCCTTGAGCAGGTCGTGCGCACGCTTGACGACCGCGTGGTCGTCGAAGGATTCGCGCGCCCCGTCGACGCCGTGGTCTGGGCGACGCGCCACGTCGCCGACTTGGTGCTGGTCGACTTCATGATGCCGGACATGGACGGCATCGAACTGGCCGGGCGCCTGCGCGCGCTGCCGGGCTATGAGCACGTGCCCATCGTGATGATTACCGGACAGGATGATAAAAAGGTCCGCTACGCCGCGCTGGACGCCGGGATCACCGATTTCCTCACCAAGCCGGTGGACTCGCGCGAGTGCCTGGCGCGCTGCCGCAACCTGCTCACGCTGCGCCGGCAGCAGCTCGCACTGGAAGACAAGCGCAGGCTGCTGGAAGGGATGGTCGACGAGGCGACCCGCGAGATCCGCGAGCGGGAAAAGGAGACCCTGCTGCGCCTGGCGCGCGCGGGCGAATTCCGCGACGAGGAAACCGGCTATCACCTGATCCGCATGGCGCGCTATTCGCGCCTGATCGCCAACGCAGTCGGCCTGGAGCGCGATGAGGCCGAGACCGTCGAACTGGCGGCGCCGCTGCATGACATCGGCAAGATCGGCATCCCGGACGGCATCCTGCTCAAGCCCGCACGCCTGGACGAGGCCGAATGGGGCACCATGCAGCGCCACCCGGTGATCGGCCACGAGATACTGAAGGGCAGCGCCTCCAAGTACGTTCGCATGGGTGCGCTGATCGCGCTGGGCCACCATGAGCGCTACGACGGCAAGGGTTACCCGAGCGGGCTGGACGGCGACCACATCCCGCTTTGTGCGCGCATTGTCGCGGTCGCCGACGTCTACGACGCGCTGACCTCCGTGCGCCCCTACAAGAAGGCCTGGAAGGCTGCCGACGCGCTCGACTACCTGCGTGCCCAGAGCGGCAAGCATTTCGACCCACGCCTGGTGGAAGCATTCCTCGGCGTCAGCGAACGCGTGCTCGAAGTGCAGCGCGACATGCAGGATCCTGCTTTCGAGGGCGTCGCGCAATGATCGCCAGGCTGCGCAAGCTGTACGACTCGGCGCGCGCGCGCCTCGCGGAGCGCCCGGATACCGAGCACGAGCAGGGTATCGTCCGGCTGGTGATTGCGATTCTTCTCGGCGCTTACCTGCTGCCGGAAGGTCTCGATGTTTTCGAGTGGAGCGCGCTCAAGCCGTACCACATCGTTTTCGTCAGCTACCTGATCGTCGCCGCCGTTATCCTTGCCTGGAACCTGTGGTCGAAGTCGGTCTCCCCCACGCGGCGCATCATCGCGCTGATCGCGGACGTCGCCACCACCACCTGGTCGATGTGGTACTTCGGCGACAAGGCGCTGCCGAGCGTACTGGTCTACGTGTGGGTGACGCTGGCGAACGGCTTCCGCTATGGCCCGGCCTACCTGCTGATTTCCCTGGGGGCGAGCCTCGCGGGCTTCGCCACCGTGCTTGCCACCAGCAAGTTCTGGGAAGACCATCTCGCCGCCGGCATCGGCCTCGCTCTCGGACTCGTGGCGCTCAGCCTCTACGTGCTGTCTCTGGTGAAGCGCATGTTCGACGCAGTCGCGCGCGCCGAGGCGGCCAACCAGGCCAAGCGGCGCTTCATTTCAGTAGTGAGCCACGAATTGCGTACGCCGCTGAACGCGATCATCGGCATGTCCGACCTGCTGCGCGATACGCAGCTTTCGCGCGAGCAGGCCGACATGCTGCAGACGCTGCGCAGTTCTTCGCGCGTGATGCTGGGCCTGGTCGAGGAGGTTCTCGACTTCTCGAAGATCGAGGCCGGCAAGCTGGTGCTGGAGCGCACCGATTTCGACCTGCACGCGCTGGTGAACAGCACCTGCCGGATCCTGTCCTCGCAGGCGGCCGCCAAGGGCGTCGAGTTCGTGGTCTCCATCATGCCGGAAGTGCCTCCCGCGGTGCGCGGCGACGCGCTGCACCTGCGCCAGGTTCTGATCAACCTGGCGGGCAACGCTGTCAAGTTCACCGAACACGGAAGCGTCACGGTACACGTCAGCTGCCAGGGCGAGACCGACGCGGGCGTGCGCCTTAAGTTTTCCGTCCGCGATTCCGGCATCGGCATCGCGCCGGAAGCGCAGCAGAGGATCTTCGAAAGCTTCACGCAGGCGGACCAGACCACCACGCGGCGCTTTGGCGGCACCGGCCTCGGCACCACTATCGCGAAGCAGCTGGTGGAACTGATGGGCGGGCGCATCGGCTTGGAGAGCGCGGTCGGGCTGGGCAGCACGTTCTGGTTCGAAACAGAATTGGAAAAGCAGCCGGAGCGCGCGGGCGCCGGCGCGGGCGAACTTGCCGGCGCGCGAGTGCTGCTCGTCGGTTTCCCGCGCGAGCCGCGCGAGGCGATCGAGCAGGCGCTTTCAGGCTGGGGGGCGATGCCGGTGGCGGTGGCCAACCTGGACGCAGGCGTGACGCGCCTGGTCGCCGAAATAAGCCTCGCCAAACCGTACCACAGCGCGCTGCTCTATTCGGAGGGCAAGGACCTGCAGCTGGCGCAGCGCTTCCGACGCGCCGCGCCTGATCCGGCGCCGCCCATCGTGCTGGCGATGCAGCGAAACGCAGACGTGCCGCGTTTCGCCGCGCTGTCTGCCGGCTTTGGCGCGGTGCTCGAGATGCCGTTCGAGAAACGGCAGTTGTTCAACGTGCTGCATTCGATCACCGCTGGCGAGGAGACGCGTGAAGGCGTGGTGCGCCTACAGGATTACGCGCGCCGCGGGACCGCCGCCAGGAGCCTGCACGTGCTGGTGGCCGACGACAACCCGACCAACCGGGAAGTGCTGTCGCGCATCCTGGAACGCGGCGGCCACACGGCGACGCTGGTGTCCGATGGGGAAAGGGCGCTGGATGCGCTCGAGACCTCCCATTTCGACGTCGCGCTGATTGACCGCAACATGCCGCGCCTTAGCGGCATCGAAACCGTGCAAGCCATCCGTCTCACGGCTGGTGCGCGCGAGCGCTTGCCGGTGGCGATGCTTTCGGCGGACGTGACGCCCGAGGCAAAGCGCGAGTGCCTGGAGGCCGGCGCCGACGCCTTCCTGTCCAAGCCGATCGAGGCGGCACGGCTGCTGGAAGAGCTGCAGACGCTGTGCGCACCGAAGCCGCAGGAAGTCGCCCGGCCGGCGCTCGTCGAAAGTGTCAGGCCGTCGGCGCGCGTAGCGGTCCAAGGTCCGGCACCCGTGGTAAACGCGGATACGCTCGCCGATCTCGAGGAACTCGGCTCCTCGCCTGCGTTCATGGACAAGCTGATCGGCGTATTCGTTGCCGACAACGTCACGTTGATGGCCAAAATAGAATCCGCGCTGGCTGCGCGCAACGTGGCCGAGTTCCGCAGCCACCTGCACGCGATGAAGGGATCGGCGGCAAGCATGGGCGCTGAGCAGCTGGCCTCATGTTGCAAGGAATTTGGTCGCCTGTCGGACGCCGAGGTAAAACTGCAGATTCCGATGCTGCTGAAATCCCTCCGCGAAGAGCTCGCGATGACCCGCGAATCCTTCGAGCGCTACCTTCAAGACCGGAAGAAATCGACGGGCTAACGAAGGGCTGCGGTAGGATTTCCGCATGCCCCCGAGGATTTCCCGGCCACCCGGGCCGCGCAGCCTGTCGCTGATCGGCGAGGCGCGCCACTTCACGCGCTCCCCGCTGGCTTTCCTTACCGAAGTGGCCGAGAAGTACGGCGATATTTCCAATTTTCGGCTTGGCCGAATCGACGTCTACTTCGTTCGCCACCCGGACATGGTGCGCGAAGTGCTCATCACGAAGCGCGCCAGCTTCACCATGACGGCGCTAAGGGCCAAGATCAATGCGGTCGTAGGCGAAGGGTTGTTCACTTCGCGGGGTGATCTGCACGCGCGCCAGCAGCGCCTGATGCTGCCGGTATTCCGCAAGTCCAGGATCGAAGCCTACGCCGGGCAGATGGCCGAGCTTTCGCGCCGGGCGCGCGACCAGTGGCAATCCGGCGCGACCATCGATATCGCCGACGAGATGATGAAGCTGACCATGCTGATCGCGGCCCAGGCATTGTTCGAGCAGGACATCGGTGATGACACGCAGGCGGTGTCGCGGAACATCGATACCGTTCTGCAGATCTTCACCCGGCTGTCGTCGCCCTTCCTGAAGCTCTCGCTCGCGCTGCCGTTGCCATCATCGCGGCGGTTCAGGAAGGCGGTACACGACCTGGACACGGTCATCTACCGCATGATCGAGCGGCGTCGCAATACGTCCGCAACCGGCAAAGACCTGTTGTCGCTGCTGATGCAAGCCAAGGATGATCAAACCAACGTGCACATGACGGAGAAGCAGCTACGTGACGAGGTCCTCACGCTGCTGATCGCAGGGCATGAGACGACCGCCAATGTGCTCGCCTGGATTTTCTACCTGCTCGCGGAACATCCTGACGCCGGGCAGCGGATGCACGAGGAGGCGAAGGGGGTGCTAGGTGGCCGAGCGGCCTTCGGCGCGGCGGATCTGGACCGGCTGGCCTACACGCGCAGCGTGATGCAAGAGGGTCTGCGTCTCTATCCGCCGGGTTGGTTCGTCGGTCGCCAAGCTCTGGCCGATGTAGAGGTGGGCGGCTATACGGTGCCGAAGGGTTCCGTGGTGATTATGAGTCAGTACGTCACGCATCGCGACGCCCGGTACTTCGATGAGCCGGAGCGTTTCAAACCCGAGCGTTGGGAAGGCGACCTGGAGCAGCGTTTGCCGCGCGGCGCCTATTTTCCGTTCAGCGCGGGCGACCGGCACTGCATCGGCGAGGGCTTCGCCTGGCAGGAGGCGCTGCTGGTCCTTGCCACGCTTGCGGAGCAATGGAAGTTCGAGCTGGTGCCCGGCCAGAACATCCGGCCGCGACCGTCGGTGACGCTGCGCCCGGACGGTCCGATAAAAATGATCGTACGGCCGATATAAAACTGCTCTCGCCACGCTGTGTTTCGCGCGCGCGACGGTAGAATTGGAATTCGCCATGGAACGGGAAAAAATGTCGTTTTTCATCACGCTCGTCGAGAACTCCGACGCCAGCCGGCGCAGCATTGAAAACGCGCCGAGGGTGAAATCGATGATGCACAAGG
>Ga0335083_10008961_pt1 | contig 12175 bp, 14 predicted proteins | sample Lox_Sample_42_FD_206716 | JGI IMG/M metagenome (GOLD analysis project Ga0335083, IMG submission 206716) | Soil microbial communities from Loxahatchee National Wildlife Refuge, Florida, United States - Lox_Sample_4.2 | ecosystem: Environmental > Terrestrial > Soil > Wetlands | place: USA... | reverse complement strand
CGGCCATCTGATCGACGGCCTGCAGGCCGGTACGCCCGCGTGCCGTTCGCCGATACCTCCGTCTACAAGGTGCCGGACGAGCTCTCGGACGAGCAGGTTCTGTTCCTCGCCGACATCCTTCCGACCGCGTACGAGGTCGGCGTCCTCAACGGAGGCGTCGAGCCGGGCGACACGGTCGCGATCGTCGGCGCCGGCCCGATCGGGCTCGCGGCGATCATGACCGCGCAGCTCCACTCGCCGGGCCGCATCGTCGCAATCGACCTCGATGCATCGCGGCTCGAGAAGGCGCTCGAGTTCGGCGCTGACGTTGCGATCGACAACAGCGCGGAGGATGCCGTCGCGAAGGTGATGAAGCTCACCGGAGGCCTCGGCGCCGACGTCGCGATCGAGGCCGTCGGCGTGCCGGACACGTTCGAGCTCTGCACCGACCTCATCAGGCCCGGGGGCCGCGTCGCCAACCTCGGCGTCCACGGCCATCCAGCCACGCTCCACCTCGAGAAGCTGTGGATCCGGGACGTCCTGATCACGACGGGTCTCGTCGACACGACCACGACGCCCAAGCTCCTCAAGCTGATCGAAACTGGGCGCCTCGACCCGACGCCGTTCGCGACGCACCGCTTCGCGCTCGCAGACGCGGAGGAGGCGTACGACGTGTTCGGTGCGGCGGCGGAGAGCCACGCGCTCAAGGTCGTGCTCGAGGCCGCCCCGGTCGGGCGCGAGCTCGTCGAGCAGCACGAGGTGCCGGTCACCGCATAGCTACCTCCGGGGAGAAGGGCGGCGCCGCCGGTTAGTCGCCGCCTCTCCGTCCGTGGTTTGCCGCACCGGATGGCGGCCTCGCCCCGGATGCGGCCCCTCCGGCGCGGGTCGACACTGTCCTCATGATTCGAGAAGGAGGCATGAGATGAGCCCCACGAAACCGATCCTGTTCGCCACCGACGGCTCGCCCTCGGCGGAAGAGGCGCAGAGGGAGGCGTTCGCGCTGGCGCAGCGGCTCGATGTTCCGCTCGTCGTAGCCTGCGTCGTCCACGCGGCCGTTCCGCGTGTCGCGTACGGCGGCTACGGCTACTCGAATGTCGTGGCCGAGCTCACCAAGGCCGAGCACCATCGCGTGGAGGAGCTCCTCGTTACGGTCGAGGCAACCGCGCGTGCAGCGGGCCTGGACTGCACGACCGTCGTCGCCGACGGCTTCACCGTGGAGGAGATCTGCCGGATCGCAACCGAGCAGAAGGCGCAGCTGATCGTCGTCGGCTCGCACGGCTGGGGCGCGGCGCGGCGGCTTCTCTCCGGTAGCGTCTCGACGGGTCTCGTCCACTCCGCTCCATGTCCGGTGCTCGTCGTCCGCGGCACGCAGCAGGTACACGAGCACGAGGCGGCCGCGTGACCGGCACACTGGCCGGCGTGAGCGAGGCAACCGACGTCATCCTCCGCGACGGGTCGACGCTCCGGCTGAGACAACCCGCTGCGGAAGATGCCGATGCGCTGCTCGAGTTCTTCGCGGGACTCTCGGAGCACAGCCGCTACCTCCGTTTCCACGGCTTTCCCGCGCTCGGGCCGAAGCTCGTCGAGCCCCTCCTCGAGCCCGACTGGCAGGAGCGCGGTGCGCTGCTAGCGTCGCACGACGGCCGGCTCGTCGCCGTCGCGAACTGGGCCCGGCTGCGCGATCCGCTCGCCGCGGAGGTCGCATTCGCCGTCGACGACGGCTATCAGAGACGCGGGATCGGGACGCGGCTGCTCGAGCAGCTTGCCGCGCGCGCGGCGGAGGCCGGCATCGAGGAGTTCGTCGCCGAGGTGCTGCACGAGAACACGGCGATGCTCGACGTCTTCCGCGACGCAGGCTTCACGGTGACCCGCGCCGGCGAAGCCGGCGAGCTCGAGATCCGGTTTCCGATCGCCGCGACGAGCGGCTATCGCGAGCAGGTGGCCGAGCGCGATCACGTCGCGGTGCGCGCTTCGCTCGAGTCGTTCTTCCAGCCGCGGTCCGTCGCCGTCGTCGGGGCGTCGAAGCGCCGCGGCTCGATCGGCGGCGAGCTGTTCCGGAACATCCTCGCCGCCGACTTCGCGGGGTCGGTCTACCCCGTGAACCGCAAGGCCGACTCCGTTGCCGGGGTGCACGGCTACGGCTCGGTGGGAGAGATCGCGGAGCAGATCGACCTGGCCGTCGTCTGCGTGCCGGGCGAGCAGGTGCTCGCAGCGGCAGAGGACGCGCTGGCGGCCGGCGTCCGCGCGCTCGTCGTCATCTCCGCCGGCTTCGCCGAGACGGGCAGCGAAGGGGCCGAGCGGCAGGAGCGGCTGCTCGCCCTCGTCCGCGAGCACGGCGCACGCCTCCTCGGCCCCAACTGCCTCGGCATCGCCTCCTCGGCCGCCAGGCTGAACGCGACCTTCGCGCCCCGCAGCTTCCCGGCCGGCAGCATCGGCTTTTCCTCCCAGAGCGGCGCGCTGGGGCTCGCGCTGCTCGAACGGGCGGAGGCGACCGGCCTCGGCGTCACCTCGTTCGTCTCGGTCGGCAACAAGGCGGACGTCTCCTCGAACGACCTGCTCGAGTGGTGGGAGGACGACGACGAGACCGAGATGATCGTCCTCTACCTCGAGTCGTTCGGCAATCCGCGCGCGTTCTCGCGCATCGCGCGACGGCTCGCGCGCCGCAAGCCGATTCTCGCGCTCAAGGGCGGAAGCACGCGGGCAGGCAGCCGGGCTGCGGGTTCGCACACGGCGGCGCTCGCGGGATCGGATGTCGCCGTCGACGCGCTCTTCCGGCAGGCGGGGGTCCTCCGGGCGCGAACGCTCGACGAGTTGATCGACGTGGCGATGCTGCTCGCCGCCCAGCCGGTGCCGCGTGGGCGCCGCGTGGCGCTCGTCACCAACGCCGGCGGCCTCGGCATCCTCGGTGCGGACGCGTGCGAGGCGGCCGGCCTCGAGCTGCCGCAGCCGAGCGACGAGACGCGGGCGGCCCTCGCCGAGGTCATGCCGGCCGAGGGCAGCAGCGCGAACCCGATCGACCTGCTCGGCGGGGCGACGGCCGCGAGCTTCGCCGCCGCGCTCCCGCCGGTGCTGGCCGATCCGGCTTTCGACGCGGCGATCGTTCTCTTCGTGCCGACCGTCGGGAGCGACGAGGAGGAGGTCGGCGCCGCAATCAGCCGGGCGGCGGCGACTGCGGACGACAAGCCCGTTCTCTGCGTCTTCGTCAGCGCGAAGGGGTCGCCGCGCAGCCTCCGCAGCGTGGCGAGCGTTCCGGCCTTCGACTATCCGGAGGCGGCGGCGCGGGCGCTCGGGCGAGCGGCCGAGCGCGGCGAGTGGCTGCGCCGTCCGGCGGGCGCCACGCCGGAGCTCGAGTGCGACCGCGACGAGGCGCAGGCCGTCGTGCGGGATGCGGTCACGGCCGGCGGCGGCTGGCTCGATCCCGAGCAGACGCGCCGGCTGCTCGAGTCGTATCGCGTGCCGCTCGTGCCGGAGCGGCTCGCCGCCACGGCGGACGAGGCCGTGGAAGCGGCCCGCGGGCTCGGCTATCCCGTCGTCCTCAAGACCGCCGCTCCGGGAGCACACAAGACCGAGGAGGGCGGCGTGATCCTCGACCTCGGCGACGACGCCGCCGTTCGCGCGGCCGCGCAGACGATCGGCGGACCGCTGCTCGTGCAGCCGTTCGTGCGCGGTGGCGCGGAGCTCTTGGCCGGGGCCGTGCAGGATCCCGTCTTCGGCCCGCTCGTCGCCTTCGGGCCGGGCGGCGTGCTCGCCGAGCTGATCGGAGAGGCGCAGTTCCGGCTCGCTCCGCTCACGGATCACGATGCCGAGGAGCTCGTTCGTGCCGGCAAGGCCGGCAGGCTCGTCGCCGGTTTCCGAGGCGCCCCTCCGGCCGACGAGGGCGCGCTCGTCGAGCTTCTCCTGCGCCTCTCTCTCCTGGCCGACGACCTGCCCGAGGTCGTGGAGCTCGACCTGAACCCGGTGCTCGCGCTCCGCGAGGGCTGCTTCGCGGTCGATGCGCGAGTGCGCGTGGCGGATCGGGCGCAGCCTCACCGCACCAAGGGCTGGTGAGGCTAGCCTCCGCTGATCGCGGCGATGACGTCGAGACGCGAGCGCTCGGCGACCGGCGTGTCCAGCCCGGCACGCTCGCCGTCGACGTAGACGTGGAGGTGCCGGCGCAGCGCCGGCCCCTCCTGGACGATCCGGTCGCGCAGGCCCGGCCAGCGCGCCTCGAGCGCGTCGATCGTCGCAAGCACTGTCGCGCCGTCGGCCTCGACGCGGCGCGGGAGCCCCGGGAAGAGCGGCGTCAGGGTTCCGGGGAGCCTGACGTCGGCCACGTCAGTCGAGCACCACCACGTCGACCGAGGAGATCGAGGGCAGGTAGTTCGCGATCTCGGTCCACGTCTCGCCTTCGTCGGCGCTGGCGAAGATCTGGCCGGTGCTCGTGCCGAAGTAGACACCGGCCTCGTCGTGCGTGTCGATCGTCATCCCCTGGCGCAGGACGCCGATGCGCGCGTTCTCCTGCGGCAGCCCCGTGCGCATCGCCTGCCAGCTCGAGCCGGCATCTCGCGTACGCCAGACGGCCGTCTTGCCCTCGTGCATCGTCCGGTCGTGGCCGCCGTCGACCGGGATCACGTAGAACGTGTCGCGGTCGTGCGGATGGACCGCGGCGGCGAAGCCGAAGTCGCCCGGCAGCCCTTCGGTGATCTCGGTCCACGACTGGCCGGCGTCGTCCGAGCGGTGCATGCCGACATGGTTCTGCTGGTACATCCGCTGCGGGTCGGAGGAGCGGACGAGCTTGTGCACGCAGAAGCCGACCTCCTCCCAGTCGGAGGGCCAATCGCGGCGGAGACCCTTGTTCCGCGGCGTCCACGACGAGCCGCCGTCCTCGGTCTCGTAGGCGCCGATCCCCTGCACGATCGCGAAGAACTTGTCGGAGTCGCCGGGGTCGGTGACGAAGCCGGAGATGCCGAGATGCCCCGGCGCCTGGTTGGCGGGATCGTCCCAGACCTCGCTGCCCGGTTGGCCTGCCAGAGTCGAGAGCAGGGAGAAGGTCTTGCCGCCGTCGCGGCTCTCGAAGATGCCCGGCGCCTCGACGCCGACGAGCAGGCGATCGCCGGCCCGGGCGAGCGTCGAGGCCTTGGAGATCTTGCGTCCCGCCTCGTCGTCGTCGGGGTAAGCCAGGCCTTCGCTCGACTGCTCCCACGTCTCGCCGAGATCCTCGCTCCGCCAGATCGTGGTCCCGTGCCACTCGCTCGCGGCGGCCGCGAAGATCGTGCCGGCTGTCGCGTCGTAGATCGCGTGGTAGATGGGCCAGCCTTCGCAGTACGAGCCGCGCAGCGTCCAGTCGCGGCGGTCGTCGCTCTCGAGCAGGAACGTGCCCTTGCGCGTTGCGACGGTCAGCATTGTCTTCGGCATCGATTCGCTCCTCAGCTTCGCGGGACTGTCGAGAGTGTTGCCGATCGGACGGCTCTCCCGGGGTGAAGACCGTGCGGCGGCCGCCAACTCATCGCCGGGCGTGGATGAGTTTCGGTCGCCAGGGCGGTCGGCGGGGGGATGATCCGCTACTCGACCTCGATTCCGCCGGCGAGGGCCCCGGGCGTCGTCCACCTGACCTACCGCACGACGCCCGGATCCGGCGCGGTCCTAGCTCAATCGGTCATCGGCTTTCCCGTTTCCACGAGCGTCTTGAGACCGCTGAGGATGTACATCCAGCCGCCGGCGACGCTCTCCGCCGTCTTCGGCGCGCTCTCGAGCTGGTCATGGACGACGGTCAACTTCGTGATCCCGCCGTCCTGCGGCTCGATCTCCCAGGTGACGCGGCTCGGCTCCTCTGCGCCCATGTCCGGGTCGTAGGCGGCGACGAATCGGTGGACGAGCCTGGTCGGGGGATCGGTCTCGAGCACCTCCTCGTCCCACTCCATCTCCCCGATGTTCGTGAAACGGCGGCCGTCTCGAATGTCGATCCGGGCGCCGAAGAAGTACTGCTCGGTGAACTCCGGCTTCGTGATCGCCTCCCAGATCTCTTCGGGGGTGGCGCGGATGAAGACGGAGTAGACCTGCGTCGTCAGTGCGGTGATCGTGCTCATGCGGTTTCCTCCAGTTCGTGCTTGAGGTCTGCGAGCGCCGCGACGCGGTGCTCGGTGTACTTGTCGATCCACCGGTCGTGGATCAGCCGGATCGGCACCGGGTTCAGGAAGTGGAGCTTCTCCCGGCCCTCCCGGCGCGTCACGACGAGCCCGGCGTCCTCGAGGACGCGCAGGTGCTTCATCACGCCGAAGCGGGTCATCTCGAGCTCGGACTCGAGCTCCGTGAGCGTGCGGCCGTCGCGCTCGAAGAGCCGGTCGAGCAGGTGGCGCCGGGTCGGATCGGCGAGCGCCTTGAAGACCTGGTCGTCGTCCACGCTTGCGATCTTACGTGACCAAAAGGTCACATGTCAACACGGCTGCCTACGTGAAGGGCTTCAGGATCATGTCCGCGACGACGAGCAGCAGCACGCCGACGTCGACCCGCGCGATCAGCAGGATCCGGTGGATCGCAGCCTGCGTCTCGGGCGCCTCGGGCCCCTTGGCCTCGATCAGTTGCCCGATGCGTTTCGCCAGCGGTCCGAGCACCAGGAGGCCGGTGAGGAACGTGATCACGTAGCCCACGAGGCCGATGACGATCCAGGTCGTCCCCCAGCCCCAGTGCAGGTTGATCACCATCGCGATCCCCATCAGGAAGACGAGCAGGCCGACGGGCGCGAAGACCCGCTCGCCGACGAACGCCGCCTGCCTGGCGATCGTCGCCATCTCGCCGGAGTCGGACGAGCGCTCGGCTCGCATCGCGAGGATCGTCAGCGTCAGCCCACCGCCCACCCAGACGACGGCGCCGACGACGTGCACGAGCTTGAACAACGCGTACCAGTGCGAGGTGAACATGTTCGTGTTGAACAGGAAGATGAGCGCGACGATCGCGACCGCGAGGCCGATCGCGGCGGTGACGGGTCCCGAGGACAGCCCGCGCTCGGCAGGCGGCTCGGTGGCGTGTGGAGTCTCCATGGCCGGCGAGTAAACGCGATCCGGCGGACGACTACAAGGCCCGCGCGGCGGCGATCAACTCGTCGAGGTCGGGCAGCTCGCTCGGCTCGTAGGCCCACGCGCCGCGCACGACTCTCAGCACAGGGAGGTCAACCAATGTTCGGCGAGAGGACGTTTCGGGCGACGTAGATGGCGAACGGCGCGGACCCGACCAGGGATCCGGTCGCGGCTATGACGAAGACCATTCTTTCCCCGACCGCGTTGATCAGTGGACCGGCGGCAATCGGGCCTAACGGCCCGGTGAGGAACATCAGCCCGAACGCGGCGGGCAGCACCAGGTTGCGGAGGGCTGCGGGTGTGCGCGTTGTGATGACGGTGAAGATCGGCGCGCCGGTCAGCGGTCCGACGAACCCCTGCATGACCAGCACGGCGGCGACCCCTGCCACGGGTAGAGGAATCCCGAGCAGAAACTTCGGGATCGACGCGAGCACGAGTGCCCCCGCGGCGACGTGGAGCGCCCCGCACCGGCGGACGACGCCCGAGACGACGGGCATCCCGAGCAGCGCTCCGGCACCCATCGCGGCGTAGAAGGCACCCGCGATGCGGGCGTTCTGGTCGTAGCCGGAATACACGAACACGGGCAGCGTCGTCATGAACAGCGTGAAGAAGAACTCCATCGTCAACATCGTCACGCACAAGACGACGAGCGGCCTGCTTCGAAGGACGTACCTGACACCCGTAAGCAGCCCGCGCTCCTCGGCCTCGGCAATCGGCTTCCTCCGTGGCACGAACAAGCCGACGGCGAGCGCGGCGGCTCCGAAGGTGGCAGCATCGACGTACAGGACGTTCGACGCGCCGAGTGTGGCAATCAGGACGCCCGCCAGCGCCGGACCGACGAGGGGCGCAGTCGTTTGCGCACCGTCGAGGTACGCGTTCACGCGAGCGACGACACTCTCCTCGTCGCCGACTACCTCGGCCAGGATCAGCCGCTGCGCGGGCATGTGCGCCGCCAGGAAGACGTTCGTGAGCGCGACCAGCACGACCAGCAGCGGGAACGACAGCGCGCCGAGGCTGTAGAGCGCCGGGATCGCAGCAAGCAGCGGAAGTCGCGCCGCGTCCGCGATCACCATCGTCTGCCTCGCCCCAATCCGAGCGATCAGCGCGCCCGCCGGGAGGGGCAGCGTGACGAACGGGATGCTCCCGATGCCGAGAACGAGCCCCAGCTTCGTCGCCGAGCCGGTCGTCTCTAGGACGAACCAGGGCAGCGCCAACACCGTCATCGACGAGCCGACCGACGACACCACTTCCGCAGCCACGATCGCGCGGATCTGCGTCGAGCCAACCCTGCTCACACGTTCTGCGCTCGCGCGCAGACTGCGTCAAGCCCGTGACGACTCTCCACTTCCGGTGACCTCCAAGGCGAAGAACGAACAGGACTGACCGCGAACGTCGGTTCGCAGCCACACAGGCCCGAGGTCAGACAGTCGTCGATGGCACGAGCTGGATGGTAGTCGCTTACGCGACCATCACGAGCGGCAATCGCACGCCGGGAGTAGGACACGAGAGCGGATCGGCGTCACCCCCCTCGTGTTGGCCGAGGCGAGGGCGCACCTGGGGCTGCCGCCCGCCTAAGGCAAAGCGCGCGCGGCGGCGACAAGCTCGTCCAGGTCGGGAAGCTCGCTGTCCCCGTACTCCCACACCCCACGCGCGATCCCCGTGCGGTCGAAGAGGAACGCCGACCGCAGGGCAACGTCATCAAGTCCCCGCCACTCGCGAGCCACGCCGAAAGCGCGGACGGCGTCCCCGTTGAAGTCGGAGAGGAGAGGGAAGTCCAGGTCGAGCGCTTGCGACCAAGCGACGTGGCACCACGGAGAGTCGCGGGATGCAGCTACGGCGCGGACACCGATCTCCTCTAGCTCGTCGCTCCTGTCACGCAGAAGCTCGACCTCAACCGTTCAGGTAGCGCTCCAGTCGAAGAGGAAGAACACGACGAGGAGTGCCCATCCTGCGGCAAGCTCGGCCAGCGTCGCGGGCTCGTTCGGCTTGATCCAGACGCGTACGTCCGGGAGCCGATCCCCGACGTTCAGCATCTTTCCCATTGACTTTTTGGGCAGTCGAAGAGGTAGAAGAGCAGGAGCAGCGGGCGCTCGTGGATGAGGTCGCGAACGCTGACACGTTCGCGCGGCGTCGTCCACACCACCGCCTCGAGCGGCGCTCTGTCCCCGGCCCCCAGCATCGGCGTGATCCTACGCGGCGGCAGGCTCGGGGTCGGGAGCGACCTCCGTCGCCTGCGCGATCTCCCGCACTACCTCGACGATGTCGCGGTTGGTGTTGAAGACGTGCAGCTGCCGGTCTGCTCCGTTGCCGCGGCCGAGGATCTCCTCGACGCCTGCGAGGTCCTCCTCGGAGCCGAGGTCGCGCGCGTGCGGGCGAAGCGCCTTCAGCGTCCGGCGCACGAGCGCCGCCACCGGCACCCGGTTGCGGCGGCCCGTGTGGAGGTCCATGACGGGGGCGGAGAGTCCGTAGCGTGCGGCGAGCCACTTGTTCTCGGTCGTCAGGATGCGGTGGAACGACGGGATCTCCTCCCCGCGGTCGACGAGCTCCGCATAGTGCTTGACGAGCGCCTGGCAGTAGGCGGTGATCGCGATCACGTCCTCGAGCCGCGTCACCGCGTCGCAGATCCGGATCTCGATCGTGCCCAGCCGTGGATGGAGGCGGATGTCCCACCAGATGTGCGTGTAGTCCTGGATGCAGCCGGTCTTCTCGAGCTGGTTCACGACCTGCGCGTAGTCGGCGTAGTCGCGGAAGCGGGGAGGAGGCCCCGAGCGTGGGAAGGCGGCGAAGACCATGTGGCGCGAGGAGCGGAGCCCGGTCGGCTCGCCTCGCCAGAACGGCGAGCTCGCCGAGAGCGCGACGAGCTCGGCGAGGTGGGCGATCAGCCCGTTCACGACCTGGATCGCCTTCTCGGGGTCGTCGACCGCCACGTGCACGTGCATCCCGAAGATCAGCTCGCGCCGCGCGATGTACTGCATCTGGTCGACGAGTGCCCGGTAGCGGTCCTTCGCGGTGATCCGCTGCCGTTCGAAGAGCGAGAACGGGTGCGTCCCCGCCGAGCCGACGCGCAGCCCCTTCTCGTGCGCTACGTCGGTGACGTAGCGGCGAATGCGGAGCAGCTGTTGCCTGACGCCGGCAGGTGTGTGACAGACGGGCGTCGCCACTTCGAGCACCGACTGCATCAGCTCGGAGTTGATGCGCGGCTCGAGCTCGTGCCCCGCGACTGCGGCGAGCACCGTGTCGATGTGCTGAACGAGGTCGAAGGTCTCGCCGTCGAGGAGCATGTACTCCTCCTCCACCCCGAGCGTGTACGGGTCGCTCGCGCCGAAGGCATGGTCGAGGACGCTGCCGCCGGGCGGGAAGTGGGAGCCCTTACCCGTGATCGACGGCGGGATCAACGAATCAGTCATGCGTTCTCATTCGGGAAGGAGGGCGTCGGCCTCGATCTCGACCTTCCAGGACGGATCGAGCATGCCGGCGATGACGAGCATCGCCGACGCCGGCAGGTGTTCGCCGAACAGCTCGCCGTGCGCCCGCCCGACCGCCTCCCAGTCGCCGGGGTCGACGCGGACTGCACGGCAGTAGCCGACGGTGTCGGCGAAGGGCGAGACGGCAGGGACGGTTGCGCGCTCCACGTTCCTAGTATCCCCCGCTAGTGGAATCGCTGCGTGCGATCGACGGCTGGAGCGCAGGCCAGGCCGCAGCCGGCCTGGTTCGTGCCGACGGCGTCGTGGCGACGCATGGAAGGCGCGATCTCGAGCTTCCGTGGGCCTCCGTCACGAAGCTCCTCACCGGCCTCGCGACCCTCGTGGCGCTCGAGGAGGGAACCGTCGATCTCGACGAGCCGGCAGGCCCACCCGGCGCGACGCTGCGTCACCTGCTGTCCCACGCCTCGGGCCTGCCGGTCGACGGGACGCAGCCGCTGACCGAGCCCGGCCGCCGCCGCATCTACTCGAACACGGGCATCGAGCTCGCCGCCCGCCTCGTCGAGGAGCGCGCGGAGATGCCCTTCTCCGACTACTTCCCGGAGGCAGTCGTCCGGCCGCTCGGTCTTGCCGGCCGCCTCGCGGGCTCGCCCGCCCACGGCTACCGCGGGCCGCTCGGCGATCTGCTCGTGCTGGGCCGGGAGCTCCTCGCGCCGACCCTCGTCGCGGGCGAGACGCTGGCCGAGGCGACGACCGTCCAGTTTCCCGGTCTCACGGGCGTGCTGCCCGGGCTCGGACGGATGGAGCCGAACGACTGGGGACTCACGTTCGAGCTGCGGGACGCCAAGTCTCCACACTGGACAGGCGCCCTGAACGCGCCGCGCACATTCGGCCACTTCGGTGCCAGCGGAACCTTCCTCTGGGTCGACCCCGATGCCGGCGTCGCTCTGGGGGTCCTCACCGATCGCCCCTTCGGCGACTGGGCCAAGGACGCCTGGCCCGCTCTGAGCGACGTCGTGCTCGAGGAGCTCGGCCGGTGACCGGCTAGACGTCGTCGGCGAAGAGGGGTCGCACCAGCTCGTCGAACGTGTCCCGGTCGCAGCTTGCGACGACGGCCGGCGTCATCGCCGACACGGTCGCTGTGCGTGGGACGGCCATCGCCGGCGCCACCTCGCCGAAATACTCGCCGGGACGCAGAAGACCTCGTGCGCCGAGGTCGCGCTGGCTGACGGCGAGGACGCCGGAGAGGACAACGTAGAAACGGTCGTCCGGCTCTCCCTCGCGGACGAGCACCGTGCCGGGCGAGACCTCCTCGCGGTGCATGCGCCGCGCGAGTCGGCCGAGGATCTCGCCGGGCAACCCGGCGAGCAACTCGACCCGGGCGAGCTCGTGCTGCGTTGCCGATGCGCGGGGCAGGGCTTACTCCCGTTCCTCGTTCATACGATCATTGTCCTGCATCACCTGGTCCGTCCTCGATCGAGTTGGGTCCGTCCGTCTAGGAAGTTGAGCCGAACGGCCCATAGGCATTGTCCGGCTTCGCGTCGATCATGCGCATGCGGCAGATGAGCGAACGCGGCTTACATCGCATCGAGGACGACATCGCGGAGACGTGGCTCGAAGACTGGGCCGGCGCGGGTCTGGGAGAGCTCGAGGCGTATCTCGCGAAGCACGCGGAGTTCCTGCGGTTCGTCGAGGGCCACGACACGGCCCCGACGACCGACT
>Ga0335083_10008960_pt1 | contig 12176 bp, 10 predicted proteins | sample Lox_Sample_42_FD_206716 | JGI IMG/M metagenome (GOLD analysis project Ga0335083, IMG submission 206716) | Soil microbial communities from Loxahatchee National Wildlife Refuge, Florida, United States - Lox_Sample_4.2 | ecosystem: Environmental > Terrestrial > Soil > Wetlands | place: USA... | reverse complement strand
AAGGGCATAGGCACCATCGTCAGGCCCACCGCCCAGTTCGCGAGGACGAGCACCGCCGCGATCCAGTGGAGCGCGATGGCGACGGCGCCGTAGCGTTCGTGCGGTGGAAGTCTCATTTGCATGTCAACGCCGCGCCGTGCGCGCTATTCCGCGGCGGGTCTACGCCCGAGCTGCGCCAGGAATTCTCGCACACCGTTTAGCAGGATCTCCATTTGCCATGCTGAGACAACTTCGATGGCGATGGCGGCTTTCGATCCGACACCTGGTGACGGCCCTGTCGCTGCTCGCGGTGCTCGGGCTCGCCCCGTCAGCATTCGGTGCGTCCACCATCGACGACAGCTTTGACGCGGCTGCGCTTGACTGGTGCCGCTGGGAGGACATCAGCTACAAGGGCAGCGCCGCACAGCCGGGTGGCGAGCTCGCTCTATCGCCGAGCGGAACGGACTCTTGCACAAGCGGCAGCGTGATCTCACAGGCACGTCTTGTCGGCGATTTCGACATGCAGGTCGATTTCCGCTTTGGCGATGGCCTCGCGCAATCGCCGACGAGCGGAGGACTCAACATCTCGCTGAGCGCATACTGGGATGACGCCCGTTACGTGAGCGTCCAGCGCGCGCGCCTTGCCGGCCTCGATGGGGTTCAGGCCTATGCCTCGCTGCCCGAGCTCGCACCGAACAACTCGAACCTTGTCGTCGACTCTTCGCAGGCAGGCACGCTACGGCTCGTGCGCGCCGGGGGCACAGTCCAGTACCTCTATCGGCCCTCGGGCGCCGCTCAGTGGACCAGCGTCGCGACGATGACCGTTCCCTCGACGCCCGCATATGTCAATCTTTCGGCGTTCAACGTCGGCACGCAGCGCGGATTCACGGCCTACTACGACAACTTCAAGCTCAATTCCGGCACGACCGACGACATTGCCTACACTCAGCCGGTCTTCTACGACAAGCGCTCCGACTTCGCCGTCGCAGCCTTCGTCGAGAACTATCCGGTCCAGCGCTATTGGCGCCAAGCCTGGAAGGCGCGCGACTTCTTCGATTTCGCCGCGCAGAACGGATTCGGCTGGGTGAAAACCAGCGTGACCACGCAGAGCGCACCCGAGCTCGCCGCGACGCCGGCCGCGCAATGGGGATCCCTCGCCTGGCAGGACTATTTCTGGTCGGCACGCGAATACGCGGCGGAAACGCTTCTGCAGGGCGCTGCGCGCGGTCTGCGCCAGGAAGTTCAGCTCTTGCTAAGTCCGTCGGCGGCATATTGGGGGCTGCAAAGGGCACCGCCGGACTGGGCGAACAAGACGCCCGAGGAGATCGCGCCGCTGCTCGAGCAGAACGTGTACGAAACGGTCGCGTACTTCAAGTCGCGCGGCCTCAACGTGGAGAAGTACGCGCTCGGCAACGAGATCGACATCGGGATCCTCGACTTCCTTCCTGGATCCCGCATCGCCGTCCCGCCGGGGGTCAATCCCACGAGGGACATGACGTGGATGCGCGACAATGTGTGGCCGATAGAGGCGATGCTTTTGAAGGCCGCCGCTTCCGGCGTCAAACGCGCGGATCCGAACGCGCGGTTGATCGTGCACATCGCGGGCCTCGAGTTTACCCCTGGCAATGTGTTCGTGCCCGCTTTCTTCCAAGCGATGCAGGACCTCGGCGTTCCGTACGACTATGCCGCGCTGTCGCATCCGTATGCCACGACGCCCTGGAAGCTCGAGAATTATCCGAAAGCCTGCTGGTTCAAGCGGCTCGCGTTGAGTACCGAACGCATGGCAGCGATCACAGGCAAGCGGGTGATGCTTGTGGAAGCTTCCTACCCGTCCGCGGTCGTGGACGGAATCGTCTCGGCGCCGATGCCCGACTTCCCTTACACGGAAGCTGGGCAGGCCGCATGGATTCGCGAGGAGCTGCGTTTTGCAAGCTCGCGGTCGAACGTCGTCGGGTGGCATTACTTCTACCCCGATATGGCGGCCAACGTCCTCGGTGCCACACCGGAGGAGATTCCGCTGGGAAGCGAAGCCGTGTTCACCACGGACACCCAGCCGAAGGCCGGGCTTGCGGAATTCCGTGTCAATCTCCAGCAACCCTTCGCCGTCAACTATCAGGGACTTTGGTACGCGGCGCCGGCGGAGTCGGAGGCAGGTTGGGGCATCAACTTCGCGCACCAAGGCGACACGATCTTCGCCACCTGGTTCACGTACGATGCGACAGGAAAAGCATGGTGGTTGACGATGACCGCCGACAAGGTAGCGGACGGTGTCTATTCGGGCACGCTCAATCAGACCCGCGGTCCGCCGTTTGATGCGCAGCCATTCAACCCTGCCCTTGTCACGGTCGCGCCTGTCGGCAGTGCAACGATTACGTTTATCGACGCGAACAACGGACTCTTCGCCTACACAGTGAACGGCGTCGTCCAGTCCAAAGCCATCACACGCCAGGTGTTCGGACCCCTTCCGACGTGCGCGTTCGACGCCGTGACGGACCTTGCGGTCGCCGCGAACTACCAGGACTTGTGGTACGCCGCTCCGGCAGAGTCCGAGGCGGGCTGGGGAATCAACCTCACGCACCAGGGCGACACCATCTTCGCGACCTGGTTCACCTACGACTTCGACGGCGGTCCGCTGTGGCTGTCGGGAACGGCGCAGAAGACGTCCGCAGGTGCGTACGGCGGGACGCTCTATCGCACGACCGGGCCTGCGTACAGCACCCAGCCATGGGACAAGACGCACGTCACGCTTACGCAGGTCGGCGCCTTTACGCTTGCGTTTCTCAACGGCGACAGCGGATCCCTTGCGTATTCAGTGGTCCTCGGCACTCCGCCGAAGGCGGTGACGCAATCCAAGTCGATTGTCAGGCAGGTGTTCCGCAATCCAGGCACGGTGTGCCAGTAGATCGGGGGCCGACTTCATTTCCCCAGCTGCGCCAGGAATTCTCGCACGCCGTTCAGCAGCATCTGCACGGCCACCGCGGTCAGCACGAGACCCATGAGCCGCTCGAAGGCGCCGATGGCGCGCTCGCCCAGCACGGCCTGAAGCCGCGAGGCCGACAGCAGGACGACGGTGGTCAGCGCCATGGCCAGGGTGAGCGCGAGCACCCAGGTCCAAAGATGGACCGGGTCGCGGGAGGCCATCAGCATCACGGTAGCGAGCGCCGACGGCCCGGCGATCGACGGCACCGCCAGCGGCACGAGGAACGGTTCGCCGTCGCGCATCTCTCCGAAGATGCCGTCGCGGTGCGGGAACACCATGCGCAGCGCGATCAGGAACAGGATGATGCCGCCCGCGATCGACAGCGACACATCGGAAAGCTGCAGCCACTGCATGAACGTGCGGCCGCCGGCCATGAACGCGAGCAGGAGTACGTACGCGAACAGGCACTCGCGCAGCACGATCGGCGCGTGCCGCGCGGAGGGCACGCGCGCCAGCGCGGAGACCACGAGCGGCAGATTGCCGAACGGGTCGAGCACGAGGACCAGCAGGATCGCGGCGGAGAACAAGTCCGTCATAGTCGCGACAGCGCGAGATAGGCAAGCGGAAACAGAATGGCGGCAAGCAATCCATGGAGCGCGAAGGCGAGGCTCGCGAAGGCGCCCGCTTCCGTATCGACCTGGAAGGCGCGCGCGGTGCCGATGCCGTGCGCGCCCAAGCCCAGCGCAAAGCCACGGGCGCGCATGTCCCCGACGCGGCACGCGTTGAACACGTACTTGCCGACGGAGGCTCCGAATATGCCGGTGGCGACAGCGAATACGGCGGCGAGCGCCGGCAGGCCACCCATCTTCTGCGCGATGCCCATGGCGATCGGCGCGGTCACCGACTTCGGCGCGATCGACAGCAGCGTGACCGTCGACGCGCCGAGCAGCTTGGCGATGCCGAGCACGGAGATCACGGCGACCACCATGCCCACCGTCAGCGCACCCGCGATCGGCTTCCACAGCCGGCGCACGTTGCGCCATTCGCGGGCGAGCGGCACGGCCAGGCCGACCACCGCCGGGCCGAGCAGGAAATGCACGAACTGCGCGCCTGCGAAGTATGTGTCGTACGACGTCCTCGTGGCGACGAGCACGGCCACGATGAGCAGCACCGAGATCAACACCGGATTGGCGAGCGGATGCATCGCGCAGCGCGTGTACACCCACCATCCGACGCAATACGCGACGAGCGTCAGCGTGAGCCCCGCGAGCGGCGTGGCGGCCAGATAGACCCACAGCTCGAAGAATTCGTGCGTGATCACGAACTTTGCTCCGCGCTCTCCTGGCGGCGCACGATCCACTGGAACGCCACTGCAGTGGCCGCCATCGCGAGCACGGTGCTGACCGCGATGGCGGTGACGATCGGGACCCACTCGGCCTCGATCCGCGCGACGTGAAGCATGACACCCGTGCCGGCGGGCACGAACAGCAGCGACAGGTGCTTGGCGAGGCCGTCGGCGGCGGCGGTCATCGACTCGCTCGCGGGCGCGCGCACGAGCAGCACGACGAGCAGGAGCGCCATCCCGAGCACGGGGCCGGGGATCGGCAGGTCGGCCGTGCGAACGAGCGCTTCGCCCGCGCATTGGAACAGCAGGAGCCAGGTGAAGCCGGCAAGCAGCGGGCTCATATCAATGCAACTTGACGCGCGGTTCGAGCCGCTCGCGCAGGAACCTTCCGACCGTGTCGAACGCGACGCGCACGAGACCATGGATCGAGACCTGGTGCAGCTTGTACAGCGAGGTGTACATGAGGCGCGCAATGAGGCCCTGGATCAGAAGGCTGCCGCCGATGAGCCGCCCCATCAGCGTGCCCACCGCGGAAAGCTCGCCGAGCGACACGAGCGAGCCGAAGTCGCGGAAGCGGAACGCGGGCATGGGCTTTCCGGCAAGCCGCGCCTTGATCGATTTCACGAGTAGCGTCGCCTGCTGGTGCGCCACCTGGGCACGCGGCGGCAGGATGGCGCCTTCCTTCAGTTCCGAAGCGCCGCCCCGAGGAACTGAGCCGCCCCCTCGGGGGGCAGCGAGCGAAGCGAGCGTGGGGGCGGATTTATGACCGAGCCACGGCGCGGCGGCACAGTCGCCGAAGGCGAAGATCGACGGATCGCGCGTGGTCTGCAGCGTCGGGCCCACGACGAGCTGGTTCGCGCGATTGACCTCGAGCCCGTCGAGCTCGCGCAGGACCGCCGGCGCCATGATGCCCGCCGCCCACACGGTGAGGTTGGCGTGGAAGAACTCGCCGCTTGCCGTATGCACGCCGTCGGCGTCGATCTCGGTGACGCGCTGGCCCGTGCGCACGTCCACGCGAAGCTTCGCGAGGAGCTCGGTCGCCGCGTTCGCGACATGCTCGGACAGCGCGGGCAGGATGCGCGCATAGCCTTCGAGTATGGTGATGCGGATGTCGCGCGAAGGATCGAGGTTGTCGAGGCCGTACGCGGCGAGCGCGCGCGTCGTCTGCCGGATCTCGGCGGCGAGCTCGACACCCGTCGCGCCGGCGCCGATGATCACGATGTCGACCACCGCGGCGCCGCCTGCGCCAGCACGCCCGTCGGCGCGCACGCATTCGGCGAGCAGCCGGCGATGGAACCGCTCGGCATCGGCCAGCGTGTCGAGCGAGATCGGGTGCTCGCTCGCGCCCGGCACGCCGAAGTCGTTGCTCACGCTGCCCAGGCACAGGATAAGCGTGTCGTAGCGCAGCGTGCGCTTCGGCAGCACTTCCTCGCCCTCCGGGCCGACCACCGCGTCGAGCGCGATCTCCTTGCGCGCGCGGTCGAGCGCACGAAGTGAACCCTGGCGGAAGCGGAAGCGATGCCAGTACGCGATCGCGAGGTAGTCGAGCGCGTGCGCATCGGCGTCCATGCGCCCCGCCGCCACCTCGTGCAAGAGCGGCTTCCATACGTGGGTCGCGTTCTGGTCGACGAGCGTGACTTCCACCGCGCGGCCTCGCCCGTAGCGATTGCCGAGGCCGGTCGCGAGCGGCAATCCGCCGGCGCCGCCGCCGACGATCACGATGCGATGCGCGTCAGGGGCAGCCGCTGAGAGGGACATGGGCATCGCCGATATTGTTCCACGTCGAGGGCAGCGACATGCAGGGCGTATTGTCGAACATGCGGCCGGCGGCGAGCGACGGCCGCGGCGCGACGAGCGCATCGGCGAAGCGTAGCTCGAGCGAGCGCGGCCTGGCGGGCCGCACGTCCGGATCGCGCCCGATGACCACGATGCTTTCGACGTAGGTGGGCTGCTCGCGCGCTGCCTCCGCGGCCTTCCTGTCGAACACGACGCTGCGCGGGAGGGTCGCTTCCTGCGCAGGCGCTCCAGCCGCCGTAAGGCACATCAGCATCAGCCAGGCCCTGCTCATTGCGGCGGCTTGGCGATCGCCACGCCCATGCGGCGCCACGTCTCGACATTGCTCTTGAGCGCGTAGTCGAACAGCGCGACGCGGTCCGCGATCATCTCGCTCGTCACCGACAGCGGCGTGGCCGGCGGGAGCTCGACGTGGGCGTCGGCATCGCCGGCTTCGACCACGACGTCCATCCCGGCGCGGCGGGCGAGGCGGATCATCGACGCGTTCTCGGCGAGGCAGTGCATGTAAAGGCGCGGGGTGGAACGATTGCGGGCGTGCTCGGCAGCGCGGGCGATGAGCGCGCCCCCCACACCGCGCCGCCGCGCGTCGGACAGGACCGAGACGCCGAGCTCGGCGAGATCGCTGCCGAATGCAAGATGCGCCGCCCCGACGAGCGAAAGATCGTCGCCGTAGACGCCGAAGATCGCGTCGTTGTCGAAGTCGATGTGCCCGACGTAGGTGCGGATGCCTTCCGGCGAAAGCGTGGTGCCGAAGCGCAGATGCAAGTCCTCGGGTCCGAGCTTCAGGAGGTGGTCGAGGTACGCGTCGCACGCGCTGCTGCCGAGGTGCTGGACCGGCGGGGGAGTCACGTGCGCATCCTAGCGGCCTCTCGCTACACCTTCGCGACGCGGGTCCGCGCCGCCCGTCCAGCCCGTCGGCGTGCGCACGATGGTCTGCACGCCGCTCGTGAGCTCCACGACCGCCACATCGGCGCCGAGCGCGCGCAGCTTGGGGGCAAGATCGGCGACGCCGGAATCGGCCTCGAGCTCGGTCGGCCCGTTGCGGCTGCCGAAGTTGGGCAGCGCGCTCGCCGCCTGCGGATCGAGCCCCCAGTCGATGATGGCGATCAGGTTCTTGGCCACGTAGTTGATGATGAAGCTGCCGCCGGGCGAGCCGGTGACGATGGCCACGCGCCCCGTGCGATCGTACGCGATCGTCGGCGCCATCGACGAGCGCGGGCGCTTGCCGCCCTCCACGCGGTTGGCGACGGGCGCGCCGTCGCGCTCCGGCACGAACGAGAAATCGGTGAGCTCGTTGTTGAGCAGGAAGCCTCCGGCGGTCATCAGGCGGCTGCCGAACTGATCCTCCACCGACGTCGTCATGGCAAGCGCATTGCCGTACTTGTCCACGATCGACACTTGCGACGTGGAGGGGAGCTCGAGCGACGCGTCGGCGCCGCGGGCGGCCTTCGCGTCGGGCAACTCCGGAGGCGTACCCGGTGAGGCGTGTCGCAGGCTCGAATCGGTTCGGATCAGCGCCGAGCGCGCGCGCAGGTATGCCCCGTCTAGAAGCCCCGCGGGCGGCGTGTAATACGCAGGGTCGGCCTCGTAGACGCCGCGGTCGGCGAAGGCGAGGCGCCCCGCCTCGCTCATGAAGTGCACGGACCAGAACGACGCGGGTCCCATCGCCGGCAGATCGTAGGGCTCCAGCATCTTGAGCATCTGCAGCACCGTGATCCCGCCCGACGAAGGCAGCGGAAACCCGCACACCCGATACGCCCGGTAGGTGTCGCAAACGGGCTCCCGCACCACGACCTTGTAATTCGCGAGGTCGGCGAGCGTCATGTCGCCCGGGTTCCACGTGTGACCGGTCACCGTGTCGACGATGTCGCGCGCGATCCCGCCCGTGTAGAACGCGTCCGCGCCGCCCGCGGCGACGGCGCGCAGCGTGCGGGCGTAGGCGGGGTTGCGCAGGATCGTGCCTTCGGGGAGCACCTTGCCGTTGCCGTCGTAGAAGTACGCGCGCAGGCGCGGCTGCGTGACATAGCGCTCGAGCGTCAGCAAGCGGTGCAGGCGCGGCGACATCGCGAAGCCCGATTCCGCGAGCGCGATGGCGGGCTCGAACAGCTTCGGCCACGCAAGGCGCCCGTGCTTGCGATGCAAGGTCTCGAGCAGCCGCATCGTTCCCGGCACGCCGACCGAGCGGCCGCCCAGCACCGCGTCGTAGAACTCGAGCCGCTGGCCGTTCTTCATGAAGCGGTCGGGTTTGGCCGCCGCGGGGGCGGTCTCGCGCCCGTCGTACGCGATGAGCCGCTTCGTGCGCGCATCGTGCAGCAGGACGAAGCCGCCCCCGCCGATGCCCGAGGATTGCGGCTCGACGAGGCCCAGCACGAGCTGCATGGCGACGGCCGCGTCGACCGCGTTGCCGCCTTGCAGCATCACGCGATAGCCGGCGTCGACCGCGAGCGGGTTGGCGGCCGCGACCATCCAGTGCTTCGCGGTGACCGGCGCCTTGTCTGTCCAGCCGGTCGGGTGCTCAGGCGCGTCGGGGCGCGCCTGCGCGAACACGAGCGCGGGCAGCAGCACCACGATGGCGCATGCAACTCGCCGGACCGTCACGCGCAACGAAATCTCCTTCGACCGATATGCGCGAGATTGTAAGGGACGGCGCCCCCGTTCCCGTATGATCGAGGCGCCGACCTCCACACCGGGACGCGATGACGTACACCTTCGGCGGGCCTGCCGGCATTGCGATCGCCGCACTCGTGCTGATCCTCGGGCGCTTCGCCACGTCGCGGGTGCCGTTCCTCGCGCAGTATTCCATCCCGCAAGCGGTCAGCGGCGGGCTCGTCGCCGCACTCCTGTTTCTGCTGCTGCATACGCTTGGGATCGAGGTGCGCTTCGAGCGGCCCGACCAGCCGTACCTCATGCTCGCGTTCTTCGCGTCCGTAGGCCTTGGTGCCGACGTCCGTGTCGTCGCGCGCGGTGGCAAGGCGCTGCTCCTGTATTTCGCGTGCGTGGCGGCCGTGCTCGTGCTGCAGAACGTCGTGGGTGCCGCCGTCGCGTTCGCCACCGGGCAGAATCCGCTGCTCGGCCTCGTTGCCGGCTCGGTAGCGATGTCGGGCGGTCACGGCACGGCCGCCGCCTGGGGTGCGCGCTTCGAGGCCGATTACGCTATGGCAGGAGCGACCGGCATCGGGCTTGCGGCTGCGACGTTCGGGCTCGTCGCCGGCGGATTGCTCGGCGGCCCGGTGGGCCGCAGGCTCGTCGACCGCCTGCGGGCACAGGGCAAGCCCCTCGGCGAATCCCATCACGAAGGGCCGCACGACGGCGCGAGCGCGTCGGGGCCGCTCACGGCGGACCGTGTCGTCGTGACGCTGTTCCTGGTCAGCGTCGCGATCGCGCTCGGGCTGCTGATCGCCGAGTGGACGCGCAACCCGAGCTTCACGCTGCCGAGCTTCGTGTGGGTGCTGCTCGTCGGCGTCGTGCTGCGCAACGTCCTGTCGGCGGCGAGCATCCACGAGATCGACGCGGAGGCGCTCGACTTCGTCAGCGCCGTGTCGCTGTCTCTTTATCTCGCCGTCGCACTGATGACGCTGCGGCTGTGGGAACTCGCCGGACTCGCGCTGCCGATGCTGGTGATCCTCGCCGCGCAGATCGCGCTCATGTACGTCTTCGCCAACTTCGTCACGTTCCGCGTCATGGGGCGCGACTACGACGCCGCGCTGCTGTCGGCCGCCCAATGCGGCTTCGGACTCGGCGCAACGCCGACCGCCATGGCGAACATGGAGGCGCTCGCCCGGCGCTTCGGCTATTCCGTCCGTGCGTTCATCATCGCGCCGATCATCGGCGCCTTCCTGATCGATCTCTGCAACGCGCTCGTGATCAGCGGGTTCGCTCAGGTGCTCGGGCGCTGACGGGCTGGCGTCCCGCGCCCATGCGTGCGCCGGGACCCGAAGCCTATAATGCAGACCGGCAATTGCGCGGAGGCATCGGCATGGCGGGAGAGAACGACATCGTCATCGAGGCGTGGAACACGGTCCTCTTCGACAAGTTCTGCCGCTTCAAGCATCTTTTGATCGACGGTCTCGCGGCGCACAGCAACGAAGCGTTGGCGCGGGCGGCCTACCCGGAAGGCGCGCGCGTGCTCGACGTCGGCTGCGGCTTCGGCGACAGCACGCGCCTCATCGCGCGCCGCGTCGGCCAGGGGGGCCGCGCGGTCGGGGTCGACTGCGCGCCGAACTTCGTCGAGGCCGCGCGCGCCGAAGCCAGCGCCACCGGCGTGGCCAACGCTGACTTCTTCGTCGCCGACGTTCAGACCGACAACCTGCGCGGCCCCTACGACTTCGCGTTCTCCCGCTTCGGCACGATGTTCTTCATGGCGCCCGGCGCCGCGCTGCGCAACATCCGCCGCGCCCTGGCGTCCGGTGGGGCGCTGACGATGATCGTGTGGCGGCGGCGCGAGGAGAACCCGTGGCTGCACGACGCCGAGCTGACCGTGCGCGGCCTGGTGCCGGTCGTCTCGCACGAGGACACCGACCAGGTGCATTGCGGGCCGGGGCCGTTCTCGATGTCGGGCCCGGACATGGTGAGCACGATGCTGCGGAGCGCCGGCTATCACCGCATCGGATTCGAGCGCTTCGACGCCGACATCTGCATCGGTCGCGACCTCTCGGAAGCGGTCGAGTTCGCCATGGCCCTCGGCCCCGCGGGCGAGATCATGCGCCTCGCCGGGGAAGAGGCCGTGAAGCGCAGACCGCAGGTCGAGGCGGCGCTGCGGGAAACGCTGGGCAAGTACGTGCGCAAAGACGGCGTGTGGGGACCGTCGAGCACGTGGTTCGTCTCGGCGCACAACCGCTGAGGCCCAGGGAGAAAGCGGCGGCGGCCGCTCGCATTCCGCAGGCGCATGCGACGCCTGCAGCAAGATCGTTTGTGCCGAAGGTCGCCGGTGCGGTCAAATGCGAGATGACCTCGCCCCGCCGCCGCTACGTCCTCCTGCTCGTCCTCGCGAGCCTCGTCATCTCCACCGCGCTCGGGATCCGGCAGAGCCTGGGCCTGTTCATGCAGCCCATGGTCGCGGGCCTGGGGATTTCGGCGGCGAGCTTCGGATTCGCCATCGCGCTGCAGAACCTCGTGTGGGGTCTGTCGCAGCCGTTCGTGGGCGCGCTCGCGGATCGCCACGGCGCGCGTCCCGTGGTGATGGGCACCGCGCTCGTTTTCGCCGCGGGCCTCGTGCTCATGCTGTTCGCCAAGGAGATTCCCTCGGGCCTGCAGATCGCCGGCTTCCTCACCGGCGTGGGCATCGCGGGCACGGGCTTCGGCGTGCTGATCGGGACCGTGTCGCGCGCCGCGCCGCCCGACCGCCGGACGCAGACGGTGGGCCTCGTCGCCGCGGCGGGCTCGCTCGGTACCATGGTCATCGCCCCGCTGGGGCAGTGGCTGATCGCCGGCCTCGGCTGGCAGAGCGCGATGCTCGCGTTCGCCGCGATCGCCGCTTCGATGATGCTGCTCGCCGTGCCGATTCGCGCGCAGGCCGCTGCGCCCGCGACCCGCCCGAGCAGCTTGCGCGACACGCTGCACGAGGCGCTCGCGCATCGCGGCTTTCTGTTCATGACGCTCGCGTTCTTCGCGTGCGGCTTCCAGCTCGTGTTCATCACGGCGTACCTGCCGTCGTACCTCGCGCTGTGCGGCGTCGCGCCGGGCGTGGGCGCGACCGCGCTCGCGCTGATCGGGCTCTTCAATGCGATAGGCACCTACGTGTTCGGGCAGCTCGGCGCGCGCCATAGCCAGAAGCACCTGCTCGCGCTCATCTACCTGCTGCGCACGGTCACGATCGCGGCGTTCCTCCTGCTCCCGGTCTCGGCGGCGACGACGCTCGTGTTCGCCGCGGCGATGGGCCTGCTGTGGCTCGGCGTCGTGCCGCTCGTCAGCGGCATCATCGGCCGGACGTTCGGCCTCACCTATTTCAACACGCTGTACGGCGTCGCATTCCTGAGCCACCAGGTGGGCTCGTTCGCGGGCGCGTGGATGGGCGGCGTGGTATTCGACCGCACGCAACGTTACGACATCGCCTGGGGCGCGCTGATCGTGATCGGCGTCGCCGCCTTCTTCCTGCAGTGGACGATGGACGAACGCCCGCCGCGGCGGCGCGTGGCTGCG
>Ga0335083_10008958_pt1 | contig 12177 bp, 9 predicted proteins | sample Lox_Sample_42_FD_206716 | JGI IMG/M metagenome (GOLD analysis project Ga0335083, IMG submission 206716) | Soil microbial communities from Loxahatchee National Wildlife Refuge, Florida, United States - Lox_Sample_4.2 | ecosystem: Environmental > Terrestrial > Soil > Wetlands | place: USA: Florida... | reverse complement strand
GCTGCCCGTCGCTCTCGGCGACCGGCTCCGGCGCGGGCTCCGGGCGATACGTATCGACGCGCAGAACGAACCGCGCGTCTCCTCGGTCGAGCTCGACCGCCTCGCCCCCGTCGCGCGCGGTCTCGAGCTCGTCCGTGCCGAGCCGCTCGAGCACCCACCCGATCGGCGTCTCGCGATCGCGCTGTGTGTCCGGGTCGATCGCGCCCGACACGATCAGCCGGTCGATCGCGCGCGTCATCGCGACGTAGTACAGCCGCAGCCGCTCCGCGCGGTCCTCGCGCTCCTCGGCGGCGCGCACTTCGTCGTACGCGAAGACGCCGGTTCGCCGGCCCGAGGTCGGATCGACGACCCGAAAGCCGAAGCGTCCGTCCGCGCCGACGAGGATCTCGTCGGCGGACTGCACTCCGCCCGTGTCCCGGCCCGCGTCGGCGACGACTACCACCTTGAACTCGAGCCCCTTCGCCGAGTGGATCGTGAGCAGCCGAACCGCGCCGGCGCCCTCTTCCTCCGAGACCGCCTCGAGCTGGGTGGCACCTACGACCTCCTGGTCGTGGATGAACGAGATGAAGCCCTCGATGTCGCGCCCGCGCAGCTCCTCGTAACTGCGCGCAAGCCGCATCAGCTTGCGCAGGTTCGCGTAGCGGCGCTTGCCGTCCCACCGCGTCAGCACCGCGAGGTCGTAGTCATGTGCCGACACGATCTCCTCGCACAGCCGCTCGAGCCCGAGCCGGGCCGACGCCGCGACCAGCCGCTCGAAGCGCTGCTTGAACGCGCGCAGCAGGCGCTCGTCCTCCGGCCCGAGCGTGTCGGGAAGCGACCGCTCGATGCCGCTGTACAGCGGACGGCGTCCCGCATGCCGGCGGACCGCGACGAGCGCGTCGTTCGAGATGCCGACGAAGGGCGACCGCACGACGGTCGCGAGCGCGCGATCGTCGTAGCGGTTCCAGAGCAGGCGCAGGTACGAGAGCAGGTCGACGACCTGCTGCTGGCCGAAGTAGCCGCGCCCCGTCGCCCGGTAGGTGGGCAGCCCGGCCGCCCGCAGCGCGCGCTCGTAGACCTCGGCGTCGGTCCCGGCGGCGAAGAGCAGGACGATCTCGCCCGGCTCGGCCGCCCCGAGCTGGACGAGCTCGGCGACGCGCCGCGCGATCGCGCCGGCCTCTGCGTCGCGCCACCCGACGCCCGCCTCGCGGTAGCTGCGCTTGTCCGTCACGAGCAGCTCTACCGGATGGCCGAACACTGGATCGTCGAAGTCGCCGCCGCAGGCGAGCGGCTGGTACCCGTCGAACGCGTCGGCGAACAGGTGGTTGATCGCGCCGAGCACCTCCGGCCGCGACCGGTAGTTCCGTGCGAGCGGGAGCCGTTGCGCAGCTGCCTCGCGGCGCTGCCGGAAGACGGCGACGTCGGCGTGGCGGAACCCGTAGATCGACTGGAACTCGTCGCCGACGTAGAAGACGTCGGTCTCCTCGCGGCCCCCGCGCAGCAGGTCGACGATGTCGCACTGCAGGCTGTTCGTGTCCTGGAACTCGTCGACCATGATCTGCCGGAAGCGCAGCTGCTCGAGCTGCCTGACCGACTCGTCGACGCGCAGGAGATCCCGGACGAGCAGCTGGAGGTCCTCGAAGTCGAGCACCGACTCGCGCCGCTTCGCCTCCGCGTACGTCGCCGCGAACAGCTCGAGCAGCTCCTGGAGGTGCTCGCTGTCGCGCGCGGCGAGCTCGTCGAGGGCCGCCTGGCGGAGCCGGTCGCGCGCGCCCCGGAACGCGCTCGTGCGCTCGCCGACTGTCGCAAGGTGCGCGAGGTCGAGCAGCCGCTCGGCGTTCGGCTCGAGCGCGAGCGCCGCCGCGGCGGCCGCCTGCTGCCTCTCGGTGGCCGCCGGGTCGTTCGCGAGCTCACGCGCGGCCTCCTGCAGCTCGGCGAGCCGCTCCTCGACGCTCGCCCACGTGCCGAGCTCGAGGCGGAGCTCGCGGCCGGCCGAGCGCAGCGTCTCGTACACGCCCGTCAGCTTGCGCCGGAGGCCGTCCGCACCGTAGGTGGCGAGCAGGCGCAGCCGCTCCGGGTCGCCGCCCTCGCAGAAGCTCGTGAGGGCCTGCTCGAACGCCTCTGCAACCAGCGCGGGCGCCTCGTCGTCGGCCAGCTCGCGGAAGCGCGGATCGATCCCGACCGCGAACGGGTGCGCGCGCAGCAGGCGCGCGCAGAACCCGTGGATGGTCGACACCCACGCGCCGTCGAGGCGGCGCGCGAGATCCGGCCGGCCGCGCTCCCGCAGCGCCGCGCGAATCCGCGCGCGCAGCTCGCCTGCGGCCTTCCGTGTGTACGTGATGACGAGGATCGACTCGACGTCGATGCCCTGCTCGCACACGGCGCGGACGAAGCGCTCGACGAGCACGGTCGTCTTGCCGGTGCCGGCGCCCGCCGATACGAAGACCTCGCCGGTGGCGGAGACGACCTGGCGCTGCTCGGCGTTCATGCCCGCTCGACCCGGCACATCGGCCACATGTCGCACCAGGTGGGGCACTCGCCGCCCTTTGGGTCGTGCCGCACGTCCCCCTTGCGGATCCGGCCGGCGAACGTCGCGGCCCGCTCGCGGGCCGTCTCGACGAGGGCCCAGAACTCGTCGTCGGACAGGTAGTCGTTCCGTGCGAACCCGGGCAGGTCCTCGCCGGCGTCCTGGCGGAGCAGGCCGCGCGACACCCGCGCGCCGCTGAGCGACCGGTAGAGGCCGCCGAGCGGCTCGATGCCGACTAGATCGCGCAGCACGAGCAGATAAAGGGGGATCTGGAGCTTCAGCTCCTCGTCGATCTGCTTCGCGGAGTGCGCGCGCCCGGACTTGTAGTCGTGCACGATCCCGCGCGCGCTGTACGGGTCGACGTCGATCCGGTCGATCTTGCCGCTCAGCTGCGTCCCCTCGGCCAGCCGGAGCCCGCGCTGCAGCTCGGGCGCGGAGCGGTCGGAGCCGAACGCGACTTCGAACCGCCTCGGGACGAGCTGCTGCGGCGCGGCCGCCTCGTCGCGGACGAAGCCTTCGAGGTCGCGCCGCAGCGTCCCCATCAGCTCGGCCTCCTGCAACGTCGTCAGCTCGAGCCGGACGCCTCCCTTCCGTGCCTCGGCGAGGCACCGATCGAGAAACTCGACCGCCTGCTCCACGTTCTCAGGCGTGACGGCGTCCGCGCCGAGCTCCTTGGGGAGCCCCGCGTAGAACTTGAACAGCGCCTGGTGCGCGATCGAGCCGCGCAGCATCGCGTCGACCTCGGCATCGATCGTGCGCGGAGCAATGAAACGCTCGTGCAGCCAGGCCGACGAGCAGTCGGCGAACCGCTCGAGCTCGGTGACGCTGAAGGTGGGCCGGCCCGCGAGCTCGGCCAGCACCGCCGAGCCGCTGAGCCGCGTCGGGCGGCGCCACGCCGACCTCGCGCGCTCGAGCCGGCGCTCCCAGCCGTTCACGGCCGCAACGGACTCTGCCTCGCCGCTGTCGTCTGCTGCCAGCAGGGCAAGCGCACGCAGCCGTTCGCGGTCCGTCGGCGCCGCATCGAGGGACCACGTCAGCGCGGCGAGCGACCGCCGCGTCGTTGCGCGCCCAACGTCGGTCGGATCGAAGACCGACGCCACCTCCTCCCAGAACGGGCTCGCCTCTCGCGCGGCGCCGTCGTCGGTCACCGCCTCGCGCACGAGATAGAGACGGCGCGTCGCGCGCGTGCAAGCCGTGTAGAAGAGGTACCGGTCGCGGCTCACCTGGTCGGGACGCTCGAGCCGGCAGCCGAGCTCGCGGCGGTCGTCTTCGCCGAGGAACGGCGACGTCCGCGAGCGCCGCGGCAGAACGCCCTCCTCGAGGCCGAGCACGAACACGACCTCGAAGCGGGTCGTGCGCGCACGCATCAGGTCGAGCACCGCAACGCGCCCGGGCTCGCCTGCCGTGCCGGCGCGCACCTCGGTCGCCTCGAGCGCGGAGACGAGCCCGTCGGTCGACAGCGGCTCTCCGAGCGAGGCGAACGCGTCGAGCTCGTCGAGCGTGCGAACGACGGCCGCCTCCGAGCGCAGGTCGAAACGCGATGCTTCACCGGCCGGCGGCGCGTCGAGCCCGTAGGCCGAGCGGATCATGCTGCGAGCGAGCGCGCGTACGCCCGAGACCGGGCCGGCGGCTTCCCGCAGCTCGGCGAGCGCCGGCACGGGCGCCTCGCGCAGACGCTCGGTCTCCTCTTCGACGCGGTCGGGGACGTGCACGGCGCGCCCGCGCAGCCGTCCCTCGACGAAGTCGACGGACGAGCGGCCGATCCCCGAGTAGGGCGAGCGCAGGTAGGCGAACAGCTCGGGACGGCCGCCTCCCTGCCACGCGAAGCGCAGCAGCTGCAGCAGCGCGTGACCGAACGGCGTCGCGTCGAGCCGCACCCGGGCGTCGAAGGCGTAGGGGACGTCGAGCGCGCCGAGGGCGGTCTCGAGCGGATTGCGCCAGCGATCGGGGGTCGGTACGACGATCGCGATGCGCTCCGCCGGCGTCCCGGCGCGAAGCAGCGCCATCACCTCGTCGGCGACGAGCTCGAGGGTGCCCCGCTGCCCGGCTCCCTCGAGGAAGCGGACGGCTGCGTCGAGGTCCGGCGCCGGCGGCGGCGACTCCTCGAACAGCGCGCGCTCGAGATGGGCGAGCGCCGGGTGCGCGTACTCCGCGGAGCGCGGCCCCAGCTCCTCGATCCGCCCGGCCGCAAGCCCGGCGAGATCCTCCGCCGTTCGCTGCAGCGACGCGAACGCGACCCGGCCTGGCTCGTACGGGAGCGAGACCTCGACGTCCGCCCGGCCGGAGAGCGCCTCGAGCAACGCCCACTCGGCGCCGGTCAGGTCCTCGAACCCGTACGCGAACACCGGCTCGCCCGCCCAGGCGTCGAGCTGGGACGCGAGCCGCTCGGCGGCATGCCGGCGGAGCAGGTCGCGGTCCCAGAGGCCCAGCCGGTCGAGCTCGCCGCGGTAGGCGGCGTACAGCCCGGCAAGATCGCCGTCGACGTCGGCCGGGTCGAGCAGCCCCGACTCGAGCTCGCCGATCGTGCTGAGGAGCGTGTCGGCGAAGCCGCGCGTGCGGGCCGAGCGCTCGAGGCCGTTCAGCGACGCGCGCGAGAGCACCTGGCGGATCACCAGCGCGCGCTGCGCGTCGGTCGCTACGGGCCTGCGCGCGTCCCCCGCGAGGCGGGCGAAGAGATCGTCGAACGTTCCGATCGCGCCTGCGAACAAGCACCCGACCCGCGCGAGCAGGTCGCGCTCGACGCGGTCGACGTCCGACCGGTTCGGCACGATCAACGTCGGCTCGTCCTCGAGTCGCGCCAGATACCGATCGAGCAGCAGCGCAACCTTGCCCGCGTTCGCAGGCCCTGCGACGAGGGTCAGCCCCACCTTCCGATCCTAGACGGGGCTGCGGACGGGGCGGCTTCGGCGGCCCTAGGCCGCTTGCGACTTCGGGCGGCGGCCGCGGCGGGCGGCTGCGCGGCCCGGCAGCTTGCCGGCGCAGGTGTCGCACAGGTCGGCGACTTTCGAGCCCCGGCGCGCATCTGCATACGTGATGCGCATTGCCGCGCCGCGGGCCTCGTCGACCTCCGCGCCGCAGCTGTCACAGACCAGAACGGTTTTCCGCGCCATTTATCGGTGCTCCTTCGTCGAGTGAAAGCACCAGGATACTCGAATAAGGAGCGTCGTGGTAGCCCGGAATTGCGGGAGATATTCCGAACGATTAGTCGCGCAAAGCGCGGATGCCGAGCACGCCGGCAAAACAGGCGAGCCCGATCCCCGCGACAATGTCCACGATCCGCAGCGCCCGCGGCGACGCGCGCCGGCCCGCGGCGGCCGAGGCAGCGGCCAGGAGCGCGAACCAGGTCGCCGACCCGGTGGCGACCCCGACGAGGAGCGGGACCGCCGCCAGCCCCGCCACCGACGCCGCCGAGAAGATCGCCGCCCAGGACGCGATCGTGAGCGGGTTCGAGGCGGTAGCCACGAACGCGGTCGCGTAGGCGCGGCCGGGGCCGGCGACCTCCTCGACCGCCTCGCCGCCCTCCCGGACGCGGAACGCGCTCCAGAGCGTGCGGGCTGCGATCACGCCGAGCACCAGGGCGCCGAGCAGCCCCAGCGAGACCCGCAATGCGTCGACCTGAAGCAGCGCCGCCGCACCGGCGATGCCCAGTGCGGCGTAGAGCGTGTCGACCGTCGCCGCCGCCGCCCCGACCGCGGCGCCGGGCCGGAAACCGAAGCGGACGCTGGTGCGGACGCAGAGCAGCCAGATCGGCCCCACCTCTGCGGCCACGAGGAAGCCGAGCCCGAATCCGGAGGCGAGCGCCACGCCCATCCCGGGAACCTACAATCGTCCGCCGATGGAGCTGAAGGCGATCGCCGTGCTCGAGGGCGACCAGACCGGGCAGGAGCTGCTCGAGGAGGCGGTCCGCGTGCTCGATCCCGACGTGATCGGCGTCGAGCTCGACCTGCCCCGCTTCGACCTTTCGCTCGAGAGCAGGCGTGCGTCGGGGAACGGCGTCGTCTACGACGCGGCGCGCGCGATCCGCGAGGCCGGCCTCGGGCTGAAGGCGGCGACGGTCACGCCGGAGGCGCGGGACGACGTCGGATCGCCCAACCGGATCCTGCGCGAGGAGATCGGCGGCAAGGTGATCGTCCGCACCGGGCGCCGCATCCCCGGCGTGGTGCCGCTCGGCGGCGTCCATGCTCCCATCTCGGTCGTGCGCATGGCGGTCGGCGATGCCTACGGCGCGAAGGAGTGGCGCGAGGGCAGCGGAGATGCCGAGGTCGCCTTCCGCACCGAGCGGATCGAGCGCTCCGTCTGCCGCGCCGTCGCCGAGTTCGCGTTCCGCGAGGCGGCGCGCTCCGGGGCGAAGGTGTTCGGCGGACCGAAGTTCACCGTCTCCCCCACCTACGAAGGGCTGCTCAAAGAGGAGATGGACGCCGCGGCGGGCCGCTATCCCGACGTGCCGTACGAGCCGCAGCTGATCGACGCGACGTTTGCGCTGCTGATCTCCTCGACCGGCGAACCGCTCGTCATCCCCGCGCTCAACCGCGACGGCGACATCCTCTCCGACCTCGTCCTGCCGCTGTTCGGGTCGATCGCGGGCTCGGAGTCGATGCTCGTCGCGTTCGAGGGCGACAATCTCGAGCCGACGGCCCTGATGGCCGAGGCGGCACACGGGACGGCGCCGGCGCTCGAGGGCAAGAACGTCGCAAATCCGATGGCGATGATCCTGGCGGCGGCCGCGCTGCTCGCCCAGACCGTCGAGGGCGCGTCCCCGGGACGGGCGATCCGCGAGTCGGCCCTCGAAGCGGTCGCACAGGGCATCCGCACCGCCGACCTCGGCGGGCACGCGTCGACGACCGAGTTCACCGACGAGGTGATCGCGCGGACGCGCACGAAGCTCGAGATCTGGACGACGCTCTAGTCGGAGGCGGGCTCGGCCGTCTCGCGCCGGCGGCGGCGCCAGCGGTGCGCGAAGAACGCGACGACCGCGAGCCCTGCGATCACGACGAGGGCGTAGAGGCCGTACGTGCTGACCGCATCGGCCGCCGCCTTCCCCGCCCAGTAGGCGAGTAGCCCGATGCTCGTCGCCCAGAGGATCCCGCCGGCGGCGTTGTAGAGGAAGAAGCGCCACCACGGCATGTGGGTGATCCCAGCGAGCCACGCGACGGTAACCCGCAGGACCGCAATGAACCGCCCGAAGAAGACGGACTTGCCGCCGTGGCGGGCAAAGTAACGCTCGGCAGGCGGCAGCGTGCGTTCGGCGTAGCGCGCGAGCGGCCCCCAGCGCTCGAGCAGCGCCCGCCCGCCGTACCTTCCGAGGGCGTAGCCGACGTTGTCGCCGATGATCGCGGCGAGCGCCGCGATCGCGATCACCGCAACGATCGAGAAGTGGTGGTCGGAGCTCGGCTGTGAGAGCAGTGCGGCGGCGATGAGAGCCGTCTCGCCGGGGAGCGGGACGCCGGCGGACTCCACCGCGACCAGAAGGAAGAGCAGTGCGAGCCCGTAGTGGACGAGCTCCTGGCTCACGGCCACGGCGTCACCGTGCGCGGAGTGTAGGCGGCGCGATTCCTCCCGCCGTCGTGACTGGTAGCGTCGGCGCGGCATGCGTCTCGGCGTTCCGAAGGAGACGGCGCCCGGAGAGCGCCGCGTCGCACTCGTCCCCGAGACGATCGGGCGGCTCCCCGATGGAGTCGAGGTCGTCGTGGAGCCCGGGGCCGGCGAGTCGGCATCGTTCGCCGACGACGCGTACCGCTCCGCCGGCGCGACGATCGGAGATCCGTGGCCTGCCGATGCGGTCGCGAAGGTCACGTGGCCGGCGCCGGACGAGGTGCCGCGGCTTCGTTCGGGGCAGGCGCTGATCGCCTTCCTCGGCGGTTCGGGTGCAGAGACCCTCCCCGCGCTCACGCAGACGGGAGTGCACGCGTTCGCGCTCGAGTCGATCCCGCGCATCACGCGCGCACAGCCGCTCGACGCGCTGTCGTCGCAGGCGACCGTCGCCGGCTACAAGGCCGTGCTGCTCGCGGCCGACCGCCTGCCGCGCTTCTTCCCGATGCTGACGACCGCGGCCGGCACGATCGCGCCGGCCAAGGTGCTCGTGATCGGCGCCGGCGTCGCGGGGCTGCAGGCGATCGCGACCGCCCGGCGCCTCGGCGCCGTCGTCTCGGCGTTCGACGTCCGCCCCGCGGTGGCCGAGCAGGTGCGTTCGCTCGGAGCGACCTTCCTCGACCTGGGCGTCGAGGGCGAAGAGACCGAGGGCGGGTACGCGAGGGAATTGACGCCCGAGCAGCAGGCGGAGCAGCAGGCGGCGCTGCAGGAGCGGATCACGCAGTTCGACGTGCTCGTCACGACCGCCGCCGTCCCCGGGCGGCCCGCGCCGAAGCTCGTCACCGAGGCGGCCGTGCGCGGGATGCCGGAAGGCGCGGTGATCATCGACCTCGCCGCCGAGACCGGCGGGAACTGCGAGCTGACGCAGCGCGGGAGCGAGATCGTCGAGAGCGGCGTGACGATCGTCGGCTTCACGAACGTGCCGTCGCTGATGCCGACGCACGCGAGCCAGCTTCTCTCGCGCAACGTCTCCGCGCTACTGGCGCTGCTCGTCTCAGACGGCGAGCTCAAGCCGGACTGGGACGACGAGATCGTGACCGGCTCCTGCGTCACGCGCGAGGCGGTGCCGGCATGAGCCATGGTGCATTGCTCACGTTCGAGCTGACGATCCTCGTGCTTGCGATCTTCCTCGGCTTCGAGGTGATCTCGAAGGTGCCGACGTTGCTGCACACGCCGCTGATGTCCGGGACGAATGCGATTCACGGCATCGTGATCGTCGGGGCGATCCTCGTCGCCGGTGCGGGTCACAAGGACACGCTGACGACGGTGATCGGCCTGCTCGCGGTGATCCTCGCGTCGGCGAACGTCGTCGGCGGCTTCGTGGTCACCGACCGCATGCTCGAGATGTTCAAGAAGCGGGAGCCGCCGAAGGACGATGGGCGAGAACGCAACTAGGCTCGCCTATCTGGTCACGATCGTGACCTTCGTCATCGCGTTGCGCTTCCTCTCCGATCCGGCGAGGGCGCGCCGCGGGAACCAGATCGGCGCCCTCGGGATGCTGATCGCGATCGTCGTCACGCTCGCTCAGCCGGGCGTGGTCTCCTACTGGGAGATCGCTGTCGGCATGGTGATCGGCGGCGGGTTCGGACTGGTCGCCGCGCGGCGCGTGAAGATGACCGCGATGCCGCAGATGGTGGCGCTGTTCAACGGCGTCGGCGGCGGCGCGGCAGCGTTGATCTCGCTCGCCGAGTTCCACCGGCTCGCGCCCCCGAGCGGCGACCTGCAGCGCGACATCAGCACCTCGATCGTCCTCTCGGCCCTGATCGGGTCGATCTCCTTCGCCGGGTCGCTGGTCGCCTTCGCGAAGCTGCAGGAGCTGATCGGCGGCCGGCCGATCACCTACCCGGGCCAGCGGATCGTGAACGCGGTGCTGCTCGCGGCGTGCGTCGCCGCCGGGATCGCGATCGTCGCGGGCGCCGAGCAGCAGTGGTTGCTCTGGGCGCTCGTCGCGGGTGCAGCGCTGTTCGGCGTGCTCTTCGTCCTCCCGATCGGCGGCGCCGACATGCCGGTCGTGATCTCGCTCCTCAACGCGTTCACCGGGTTGGCTGCGGCGGCGACCGGTTTCGAGCTCGAGAACAACGTCCTGATCGTCTCCGGCATGCTCGTCGGCGCATCGGGGACGTTCCTCACGCTGATGATGAGCCGTGCGATGAACCGCTCGATCGGCAACGTGCTCTTCGGCGCGTTCGGGCAGGTGAGCGCCGGGGCGGCTGCGGCGGCTGCGGGCGGGACGGGCTCCGTCCGCTCGACGACCGTCGACGACGTCGCCGTGATGCTCGCGTACGCGCACAAGGTCGTGATCGTGCCGGGGTACGGGATGGCGGTCGCGCAGGCGCAGCACGACGTGCGTGCGCTCGCCGACCTGCTCGAGGCGCGCGGTGTCGAGGTCACGTACGCGATCCACCCCGTCGCCGGGCGCATGCCGGGGCACATGAACGTGCTCCTCGCAGAGGCCAACGTCCCCTACCCGGCGCTCAAGGAGATGGACGACGCGAATGCGGAGTTCCCGCGCACGGACGTCTCGCTCGTGATCGGCGCCAACGACGTCGTCAATCCCGATGCGCGGAACAACCCGGGGAGCCCGATCTACGGCATGCCGATCCTCAACGTCGACTCCTCGAGCGCGACCGTCGTGCTCAAGCGCTCGATGAACCCGGGGTTCGCCGGGATCGAGAACCCGCTCTTCGTCGACCCGAAGACGGTGATGCTCTTCGGCGACGCGAAGGAGACCGTCGCCCGGCTCGCCGCGGCCGTCAAGCTGCTGTGACGCCGGTCCCGCTGTTCGCGGGCAGTCGCGTGCGGGAGGCGGTGTCGCCGGCGCGTGCTCTGGACGTCGTGCGGGAGGCGTTCGTCTCGCATGCGGCCGGCGCGTGGACGATGCCGCCGAAGGTCTACGTCACCAATTACCCGGCCGGCGACTTCCGGGCGATGCCGGCACTCGGCGGCGGCCATGCGCTGCTCAAGTGGGTGACGTCGTTTCCGGGGAACCCGGCGCGCGGCCTCCCGACGGTCACGGGCGTCGTGCTGCTCTCGAACGCAGAGACCGGCGAGCTCGAGGCGGTGCTCGACGCTGCCTCGGTGACGGCGCTCCGCACCGGCGCCGCGGCGGTGCTCGCGGCCGAGACGCTCGGACGAGCCGATGCGCGCACCGCGGCCGTGGTCGGCGCAGGCGTCAACGGCGCAGCGGCTGCTGCGACGTTCGTCGCGCGCGGCCGTGACGTCGCGCTGTGGGACGTCGACGGCGAGCGGGTTCGCCGGGTCGCCGACGAGCTGGGAGCGACGGTCGCCGGCTCGCTCGCCGAGGCGCTCGGCGCCGATGTCCTCGTGACGGTGACGCCGGGGCACGAGCTGCTGCTCGCCGACGGTGCGCTGCAGCCGGGGCAGCACGTCTCGCTGATGGGCGCCGATGGTCCCGGCAAGGCCGAGATCGCGGCGGCCGAGCTCGCGCGCACGCACGTCTTCTGCGACGACTGGGAGCAGGCCAGCCACGGCGGAGAGCTGGCGGCCCTCGTCGACGCCGGGCTCATCGGCGAGGCGGACGTGACGAGGCTCGGCGACGTGCTGAACGGAGAGGCTTCCGGCCGAGCGGGCGACCACGAGATCACCGCGTTCGACTCGACCGGGCTCGCGATCCAGGACCTCGCGATCGCGATCGCGGCTTACGGGCGGATCGGCGAGCTCGATCTGCCCACCGTCGATCTCTAGGGCAGGGGCTCAGCCGCCGCCGGTGCAATCCGGGACGTGGAGCTTGACCTCCAGCCGGCCTGCGGCCAGCCGCAGCGAGTCGGGCTCGTGCACGAGCCGCTCGAGTCGCGCTGCGAGCTGCGTCCGCTCAACGGGTGTGCGTGCGGCTGCGATCGCGTCGTAGATACGGACCCAGTCTCGTGCATAGCTCTCCGCGAGGCGGCGCTGCAGCGCGATCCAGCGGCGGCTGATCGGCCGGAGAGCAGCCGGCACCGGGATCGCCGCGACCCGCGCGAGCCGCCGCGCCGTCGAGGCACGGATGTCGCGTGCGACTGCCAAGGCGCCCGCCCGCGTCCCGACGGCATGCGCATGGTCGAAAAGGAGCGAGCCGGCGCAGA
>Ga0335083_10008957_pt1 | contig 12178 bp, 12 predicted proteins | sample Lox_Sample_42_FD_206716 | JGI IMG/M metagenome (GOLD analysis project Ga0335083, IMG submission 206716) | Soil microbial communities from Loxahatchee National Wildlife Refuge, Florida, United States - Lox_Sample_4.2 | ecosystem: Environmental > Terrestrial > Soil > Wetlands | place: USA... | reverse complement strand
CCTGCGATTGCGACGGACTATCGCGAGATTCTTCGTGATCCAGCCATTGATGCGGTGCACATTTGTACGCCGAACGCGCAGCATTTTTCCATGGCCAAGGATGCGCTTAATGCGGGCAAGCATGTTCTCTGCGAAAAGCCGTTGGCCACGACCGTGGAAGAGGGAGAGGAGCTTGTCTCTTTGGCGGCGCAGAAGGGATTGCGGAATTGCGTCTGCCACAACTTGCGCTACTACCCCATGGTGCAGCAGATGCGCAGCATGCGCGAGGCCGGAGAACTGGGCGAGATTCTGGTTGTCCAGGGTACTTATTCCCAGGATTGGCTTCTCTACGACACGGACTGGAACTGGCGCGTAGAGACCAAGGCCGGAGGCCCTTCGCGGTGCATGGCCGATATCGGTTCGCACTGGTTTGATATGGCTGAGCACATAACCGGCCTGAGTGTGAAGTCGCTCTGTGCCGATCTTCAGACTTTTCATCCAACGCGTAAGCAGCCAAAGCATTCCGTCGAAACCTTTGCTAACAAATTACTCGGGCCGGAAGACTATGTTGAAACTCCGGTCGATACGGAAGACTTCGGGGCCGTGATTTTTCGCATGGGGCAGCGCACCCGTGGTTGCGTCACCGCGAGCCAGGTTTCCGCGGGACGCAAGAATCGCCTCAGCATCGAGATCTATGGCTCGCGAGCTTCCGTCGCATGGGACCAGGAGAGGCCTGACGAACTTTGGTCGGGACACCGCGACGCCGGCAACCAGATTTTCATCAAGGATCCCTCGCTGCTGAAGCCCGGGGCGCGGAGTTATGCCGACCTGCCTGGGGGGCACAGTGAGGGCTACGACGATACGTTCAAGCAGGTCTTTCGAAGATTCTATGCATCGATTGCGGTGTCGGGCGCGGCGCCGGAATATCCGCAGTTCGTCGATGGGATCCGGCAACTAACGATCCTCAATGCCGAACTGCAAAGCCATCAGACGAGAGGTTGGGTCGAAGTTCCCGCGTTCGAACCGGGGAAGTAAGGAGTGCGGATCGACGCATTCGGGCGTAATCGGCGAATCAACGGCTAAGCTCTTGCAGGGTGCCGATGCAGGCGTTCGCTTCACTTTACTTCCACAATTTTCAATGCCGTTACTTGTCGGACCCACCGAGCCATTCTCTTGTCGTCCGGGATCACGATTCGGTATGGCCCTTCTTTTTCCCCGAGCGGCTTTCCGTCGCGCAAGAAAACCAGCGCGGTTTGCTTGTCGGTGAACGCCGGGTCTAACTCCGGCAGGGCAAGCACAACTCGATAGCCATCCGCAGCTTCTACGAGCAAACAATTGGCAAGGCGGGGACCTTTCATGGCTTCCCCAAACGTCACGCCGGCCTTCTCCAGCACGCTCTTCAGGCTCACTCCTTCAAACACGACGGGACCGGACGAATGCTCAGACGCAGTCACCTTGATGTGAGGCAGGGCTTCCAGGTCCGCGCGGCTCAAGACCACCTGTTTCCCAGAATCGGCCTGAACGGTGAGTTGCTGGGCTTGCAGGGACGCGCTGCTGAACACGAGCGCGAACAGCAGTACGAAGAACAAACACAGTCTCTTCATCTCAAACTCGAAGAATCATGACCTCGGTTGCCTTGATGAGAGCCGCGGCGGTCTGACCCGGCTTGAGGTTCATTTCGCGCGCAGAACTTGCCGTGATAATCGCGGTGATTTGCTGCTCCCCGATGGAAATCTTTACTTCCGCCATGAGCCCGCTGATCCGGACGCGATCGATGCGCCCGACCAGCTGATTCCTTCCGCTTACGCGTCGCACAACGAGGCCTCGCTCGGGAGCAGTCTTGGCTCGGGTTCGGAAGAGGAGGCGGTCGATTTCACTCTGGGGAATACGGTGGTGGCCGCCCACCGTCGTCACGCTGCGAATTTTCTTTTTGTAAATCCACTGCTTGATCGTCGGGAGGCTGACGCAAAGCTCCAGCGCGGCGTGGGGGAGTTTCAGCAATTCGCCGTCCTCTTTCGAGCGTCGAGATTTGCGATTCCCGGCCATTTCCAACGGAATCCTACCGTCAAGTCCTGCTTGCGTCAATCAATCCGGATCGAGTAGGCCTGCGTCAACTCAAAAGAATCGGGGGTAATCGTCGAATCGCTGGAATGATAGATAACTGCATATGATTAGACACCGCAACCGCTGTGACTATACACTTTAGAACTCTCGCTTGGCTACTCGCTTCGGAGGTTGAGCAATGCAGATGGCTGCGTTGGAGTTTCGCTTCCGCAACTCTAATTCGGTTCAACGACCCCACGGATTTTGTACATCCGTCGTGGAAATAACGCGCCTTGCGAGCCCCTGGCTGTTGACTCTTTTGCTGGCTTGCGCAGGCGCTTCTTCGAGTGCGGCACAGGTTTCGGCGACATTATCGGGAGTAGTGACGGACCAGTCAGGAGCGGCCGTGTCCAGCGCCGCCGTGACCGCGCGAAACCTCGACACAAGCCTATCGCGGAGCACGACTACGAACTCTGCGGGAAGATATCAATTGTTTGCTCTTCCCGTGGGCCGGTATGAAGTGCAGGTAAGAAAGGATGGGTTTGCCGAGGGGATTCGGACGGGGATCCTGCTGCTCGTAGGACAGGACGCCAGCGCCGATCTAAGCCTGAAGTTGGGATCGGTAAGCGAACAACTGAAGGTGACGGGAGACGCCGCGCTGGTGAGCGTTACAACCCAGGACGTTTCGGGCCTTGTCGGTGAACGGCAGGTGAAGGACCTTCCTCTTAATGGACGGAGCCACGATCTGCTGCTCACGCTGAATCCGGGCGTGGTCAATTTCACCAGCGAGAAGACGGGCGGGATCGGAGTCTCGAATTCCACGACTGGAAATAATTTTGCGGTCTCCGGAAATCGGCCTCAGCAAAACCTGTTTCTCTTGAATGGTGTGGAGTTCACGGGCGCAGCGGAAAACAACATGCAGCCGGGCGGAACGAGTCAGCAGTTGCTGGGCGTCGACGCGGTACGCGAATTCAACCTTCTGCGCGACTCCTACGGAGCTGAATATGGCAAACGGCCTGGCGGGCAGGTAATCATCGTTACGCAGTCGGGGACGAATCAGCTGCATGGGTCCGCCTATGAATTCCTGCGCAACAACGCGCTCGACGCACCGAATTACTTTGATCAAGGGTCCGCTCCACCCTTCCAGCGCAACCAGTTTGGCGGCTCTTTAGGAGGGCCGATCCGAGCGAACAAGACTTTCCTGTTCGGTAACTATGAAGGGTTGCGACACAATCTGCATCAGACGTCGGCGGCATTCGTTCCGGACGCGGCATCACGCGCCTCGGCTGTTCCGAGCGTTCAGCCGCTGCTGAACCTCTGGCCCATCGCGCCAGCCGGAGCCCCCGACTTCAACGGGATCGCGCAGGTCTTCAGCAGTCCTCTGCAGACGATTCGGGAGGACTTCGGCACGGTTCGGCTGGACCAGACAATTTCCGGCCGAGATTCTCTGGCAGGGGTTTACACGATCGATGATGGTGACGATGTCACGGCGACAACGCTGAATCCTTACAGCACCGATGTCGTCAGCCTGAGGGAGCAAGTCCTCAGCGTGGAAGAGACGCATACTTTTTCCGTGGCCACTTTGAATGTCGCCCGGGTCGGCTTTTCCCGCGCGGGCTATTTCTTCACTGGAGAACCGACGCCAGGAACACCGGCGGCCAACGTGCCCGGGTTTCTGACGGGACATCCCGTTGGTGCGGTGGTTGTGGGCGGCAGCGCAGCCTCGAACCCCCAGGCGCAGATCGGCCTGGCAGGCAGCAACAATGGAAGTAACCTTCGGATCGCGAGGAATCTATACACCTTCGAAGATCGAGTGACTCTCACGCGAGGACGGCATGAACTGAGTTTTGGCGCATGGCTTCAACCTTTTCACTCGAACGAGACGATCGCGCTCAGCCAGTATGGGCAGGCAACGTTCAGCAGCCTGACTACGTTTCTGCAAGGAACCACGTCCAGCTTCCTCTATGATCCCGCGCCCACCGAGATGAATTGGCGATCGCTATTTGGCGCGTTCTATGTCGAAGATGTGATTCGCGTGACGCCGAAGCTAACCGTCTCACTCGGATTGCGCGATGAGTTTTCCACGGGCTGGAACGAGGCTCACGACCGTGCCGCCAACTACACGTTCAGCAACGGGATCATCTCTAATCAGCCGAACATCGGACACTCAATTTTCACCGACAACAACGCGAAGTTCCTGCCACAACCCCGGATCGGGATTGCATGGAGTCCCGTCCGTTCAGGAACTGTACTTCACTTCGGATTCGGAATGTACAACGAGCTTCAGGATGCGCTCGGGTATAGAACCGATCAAAACGCGCCGTACAACCCGACCTACAGCATTGCCGCATTACCGGTCTCGCAGCTTCCCATCAACCCCGCGGCTCCAGTTCCGACGGGCGCGCTATTAGTGCCGGGAGGGGTGCAGCCAGACATGAAGATGCCGACCCTCATCTCCTGGTCGTTCCGAGTGCAACAGGCCATTTCGCAGAATACCGTTTTGACTTTGGGTTACGTGGGGTCGCACGGATATCACGAGGTTCTCGGCATCGACGGGAATCAGCCATTTCCCACGATCTGTCCCGCTGCGCCCTGCCCCGCCACTTATCCAAGTACGTTCCCCGGCGCACTGGCGAACGCTCCGGTGCCTGCGGGCGCCTATTACATTCCGGCAAAAACGCCCAAGGCGAACCCCACCTTGGCCAACACCTGGACCTGGTTTGCGGAGGGGAACAGCAACTACAACGCACTGCAGGTCGACTTGAACCATCGTTTTAGCCATGGCCTTTCGCTGCGTGGCGTTTACACATGGTCGAAAGCGCTTGACGACGGAGATTCCTTGAATGCCACGACGGCCGGGAATGCACCCGCACTGGCGTCGAACCCCTATAATCTGCGCGCAGACTACGGACTCGCTACCTACGACGTCCGGAACATCGCCGTGATCAATGGCATCTACGAATTGCCTTTTGGTCGCGGACATCCGTTGGCGAGCCAATTGGATGGCTGGCGCAACGCGCTGGTCGGAGGCTGGGCCGTCAACACCATCGTCACTCTTCAGGCGGGCTTTCCGTTCACGCCGCAACTCAGCTACAACCCGTCGAATAACGGCGACACGCGTAACCCGGTGCGCCCATTTGCGAATCCGGACTTCACCGGACCCGTAGTCCTGGGCAAACCAGGCCAGTGGTTTGATCCGAACGCGTTTCTCCAGCCGCCCCCGAACAGCGGATTCTACGGAAATCTCGGGAGGGACACGCTGATCGGTCCGGGGCTTGCCACGTGGGATTTCTCGGTGATGAAAAACACTTCGATTCATGAGCGTCTTAATTTGCAATTCCGCGCAGAGATTTTCAATTTGCTGAATCGAGCAAACTTCAACACTCCGAACCTGATCGTATTTACTCCCACGGGAGTGTCCGGGACCGCAGGGGCTGTCACGAGCACCTCAACTACTTCGCGGCAGGTACAGTTTGGATTGAAGCTTATTTGGTAAGGGCGGCAACCTGTTTGCCAGGACTTTGCCCAGACTGGAGATCGGCTGTCTCACGGCAGGGTGTGCGCTCGCCGCTCTGCCGATCGTCGCAACTTGAAGTTCGCTCCCAAGCTGCCCTATACTACGCTTCCTTTTTGGCTGAAATTTCAAAGGGCGTTTTATGTCCTGCCGATCGTGCGGATCGAAACATCAGACAAAGTTCGCCACGGAAATGAGCGTCCACCTTCTCGGACTGGAGAACGTGGACAAGCCTGTCATCTTAGTGTTCCCGAGCATTCTCGTCTGCATGGATTGTGGTTTTTCGGAACTTGCTATGACGCAAGATGAATTGCGTCAGTTGCGGGAAGGTCCGGCACCCGACGCTGAGGCCTGAAACGCCCGCCGCAAGAACCTGACGTCGCCCGCCTAGAACATCTCCTGTTGTTCCAACAGCTTCAGGCCCTGTCACAAGTGCCAGTAGACGATACCCAATAGCCCAGTAGCATGATTGGGCCTAAGTAGCTGGGGCTCGGGGATGGCTCGGCCCGGAAGAAGTAATCATGGCATTAGTCCGCGTGTTGCTCGCCGATGATCACGTGCGATTACTCGCCGACGTCCGAACTCGACTCGGCAAGCTGTTCGAGATCATCGGCACCGTCGAAAACGGCAAGGAGGCAGTGGATGCGGTCCTCCGTCTGGACCCTGACGTGTTGATCCTGGATATTTCGATGCCCGTCATGAATGGGTTCGAGGCCGCAGCACTTTTAAGGGATTTGAAATGCAAGACCAAGATCATCATACTCACGACGTATGAAGACGACGAATACATCGACGCAGCATTTTCCGCAGGCGCGTGCGCCTATGTCACCAAACGGCGTCTCGTAACTGACCTCGCGACCGCCATTCGGGAGGTGGTGCACGGACACAGGTTCGTGTCGCCCTCGTTGGGTCGCTAAAACAAGAAAGAGTCCCGGCACCGAGGCCGGGACTCCCTCATTGATAAACGAGCCTCAACTACGAGGCGCGGCGCTGCCGGTCCAGATTTTCGTTCTGGTCTTCGTCCTGGCTCTGGCCACCCTTTTTCTGCTGTCCAGGTTGTCCGCTCTGTTGGCCGGTCTGACCCTTTTGGCCGGACTGGTTGTCGTGTTGCCCAGGCTGTCCGGTCTGACCACCCTGCTGCTTATTTTTTTCCATATCGTCTGCCATGAAATATTCCTCCCTTTAAGCGCGCGACTTGGCGCGTTGTTCGATTTAAGTCGACTACTCCTTTTAGTTGCGACATGCGTTCTGGGGGTTGGGGGTAAAACCAACAAGTTCGTCCACGCAAGGACCCAACTCTAAGGGAGTGTTGAAATTTGAATGGCGGGAGCAGGCGATAGTGCGACAGTCTTCAGGCGTTGCAGTTCATCCTGCGTCTTCGCCCACTCCTCGGCATTTCGCTTGGTAGCGATGGGAGCGTTGGGATCACCGTAGAACGCGAGAATGTTCTCCCGCAGCGCGGGGGTAACCTGATCAAAATTACGCTTAGCCAACTGGTCCAGGAGGCGAGCGTAGGCTTTGTCGGTGAGAATATATTCTCCCGCGTGCGTCATACGTCCGGTGTCGAAGTCAGTGTTAACGAGCCGAAGCGTCTTTGATCCGGCTTCGGCAAGAAGAGTCCTGTAGTTATCGAGGGTGTGATTGACGCTGGCGATATAAAGATCTTCGGTGGTTTGAGTCGGGATCTTGAAATCGACGGCCTTGAAGGGGCCGATCTTCGGCACCAGTTTCAAGAAGAAGGCCAAGATTCGTGTGCCAAATCCAGGACGCCGGTATCCCTTACCCCACTCGCGTTGGTAACTGGCCCGCGAAAGGTTGTAGCGAAACTTGCGGGCGTTGAAGTTCGGCGTCTCGGCTACGAGTTCTTTTTTTCGTGCCAGCAACGCAACTCTCGTCATTTCGGGAACTATTTTGCTGATCGCTCTCCGAAAGGTGCCGATGGAAAGGTCCTCGTTGGGAAGCACATCGCTAAGTGGGATTCCGTATGTATCTTCAAAGGCGCGCTCCAGCAGAGGTTTGGATATTTCAAAGCCAATGAAATCGTGGTAGCGATCGGAGGTGTACCGATTCTTTGCGACTTGCGTGACGTCGAATCCAAACTCGGTTCGAATGTGAGCCTTGGGATTATCCGCATAGGTTACCTCCGGGCCGAATTTCTTCCGCAGCTTAGGGAACTCAATTGCCACCGCGCGGTTCACGGTGGGATGTCCGAGGTTGTCCGCGGAATAATGCGCCATGGCGCCCAGAGCGAAGGCGTATTCATTCAAGTCGCTCGCGTCGTCGATGAGAATGACGATAAAGTCTCCACTGCGAACGTAATGGGTAAGATCGCTGAAGTACTTGTTGCCGAATGGGTAGTAGCCCATGTCCTGTATCAGCGACCCGCCATAGGCAAAAGCATGGGCGTTCTTTAGATCCTCCGCCGTAGCCCCGGGGAAGCGCTTGGTGAGAAGGGGAACAATGTCATCCTTCCAGAGAAGGTCGACGACCTGTTCATGCGTGAGAACCGAATAGGCGGAGCAGATCTGCGTCAGACCAAGAATCAGCCCGAAGCTCAACAAAGCCTGCCAAAAATGGAGGAGTCGTCTCATATATGGCATGGGCCATTCGCTGAAGCCTGGTGACACGTGAAGCTAGTGCCGCAATCATTAGTTGCCGCTCCCCAGCCAAGGTTGGCCAGAAACGCGAATCTGACGTTTCTAGATCCTACAGCACGATTGGCGGCGGGATACCCAATGCCCGGTAATGACACATCATGCGGGCTCGACTACGCTGTGGTTTGTTGTCGTGTATTCCGAGGCCCGGTGAGAGCTGCCCGGCATCCCGGACGCAGAGGAGAGGAAATGAGCATCTGGACTATATTGTTTGTAGTTTTGCTGATCGCATGGCTCGGTGGCTTTACCGTGTTTCACGTCGCGGGCGGCTTGATTCATCTTCTGTTAGTCTTCGCCGTGATCTCCCTGATCATGCACTTTGTCATGGGGAGTCGCACTGCGTAACCAGGCTCGGAAGTGCATCATGCTGGGCTTTGCGGCAGAAAGTATCGCCAAGGGACGGCTCATGAGGCTGTGCGCCGTTCCAGCGGCGAGGCCGACTGCGGCGGAAATGGGAGTTTGGCGGTTACCGACGTACCGCCGCTGCCGGACTTGACATTCAGTTCTCCACCGAACTGGCTCAGGCGCTCGCTCATGCCGCGAAATCCTACGCCGCCCCGAACCGTCTCCATTTCTTTCTGCCTGTCGATAGGGATGCCTGTGCCGGTGTCTTTGACCTCTACGACAATGTTCTGATCTTCCTCGCGAATCGCGATAATGGCGGTACTGCTTCCGGAGTGACGGTGGATGTTAGTGAGGCACTCCTGGACCATTCGGAATATTGCGATTTCCATCTCGTCGGAGAGCCGGCGAAATTCCGGTGGAATCTCTATATCGACTTTGATCTTACTTCGTTCCGAAAAACCATCCACATACCAACGGATCGCTGATGCCAATCCGGCCGCATCGAGGAGAGGAGGATGCAGTAAATGCGAGATGGTGCGAATCTCCTTGCTGATTTGCGCGACAATGGCTGCGTTTTCGTCGACTGCCGCGGAGACTTTCGGATCCAGTCTCTGGGCCTGCGACTGCACCTTGGCAATATTCATGCTCAAAGCCGCCAGCATCTGTCCGACACTATCGTGTAATTCGCGGGCAATTTGCCTTCGTTCCTGGTCTCGCAGTTGCTGCAAGTGATGGGACAGTTCTCGCAAGCTCTCGTTGGCGGTGCTCAATTCGCTGGTGCGTTGCTGAATCTTTCCTTCCAGGTCAGAGTGCGCAATTTGCAACTGTTCTTCGGCCCATTGGCTTCGGGCAAGGGAACGGCGTGCTGACTCCCCGAATGCCACGATAAAAGCGGAGAAGATGACGAAACCCATCATTCCCGCAATATCGACTCTTGGATTGGCAAGCCCGAAGGAGCCCGAGGGCGGCAGGAACCAGTACCAGACGCCAATCAGGTCGACCACAATAGTAAGGATGGAAGGACCAATGCCGCCGTACCATGCGGCGAAGACTACAGCCGCCCAAGCGGTGTGATAAGGATTCGCGACTCCGAGTACCGGAGCAAGCAGCTTGCGCAGGAAAAGAGCCGCAAGTGCAGCCAGGAGGGCAGCGCCATAACGGCGCGTGATCTCGGCAGCTGAAGGGCGTCGCATCTCCATCTTAGTGACCGTTCAGGAATCAAACACGACGAAAGCGTTACTCTGGAACTTTTCGGCTACGCCGGAGGAACTTTTTTCGCTGTGGCCCGTTTGGGGCCTTCCGCTCTTTGCTCTGCGATTTTCGCCTTCAACCAGGCTAACTTTTTCGGGTCGGTGATGATTTTGATCTTTGGGTCTGTCCGGAGCTCTTTGCGCTTCATGATTCCTACCTTTTCGGTGGCAGCTTCGAGCATAGGCTTTCCACTAAAAATAGGCAGGAATATTCACTTCCTCTCTCGATACAGACCCGAACGCATGGACCGCGGCACTCGACGCTAACCTTAACGTAGTATGATTATCCTAATCATATCTGTATCGTAGAGTTTAATTGACACAGATTATTATTCCCTGCTAGGCTCTTTGTCAATGGAGGGCCGAAAATTTAATGTCCAGACCGGGAAAGCCGTCTGCTTCGAAATACAGGCACGTCGAACTTTCCAGCCTGAGAAAAGGCAGGCGGGGAAAGCATCACGAACTGGTGGAAAGAATCTTGCAGGAACTGGAGGCCGTGCCTTCGGGTTCGGCGCTACAGGTCCCGCTGGCCGACGTGGAAATCGGGCTCGCAAACGTCCGGTCCGCTGTGCACCGGGGCGCGATTTTAAAAGGACTTGAAATAGAGACGCTGGCGGACGAAAAGAATTTCTACGTTTTTAGGAAGAAGAGCGCCTCATCGGGCTAATGGGCGCGGGTCGGTTACGTCGCCTTAGAGTTCGGCGTAACTCACACCGGGAAATACTGGGGATCGAAAAAAAGGCCAGCCGAATGGCTGGCCCAGAGTGAAACTTTACAAAGAGATTCAGTTCTGCGAGCTGCCTTTTTTCATGGTATCGCCCGCCATCTTGAGGGACATGACGTTCACTTCGTTCTTATCGGGCGAAACTTGTGCCTTCAGTGTGACGTGATGTCCTTCGTGACCCTTCACGGCGTCCGGGTTACTGATAGTCCAGCTCTTTCCGTCGGTGTCACTGACAAACGTTTTGCCGTCGTCACTGATCTTGCCCGTGAGATGGGAGGGTTTCGCGGAAGTGTCGGATTTCATCGTATCCTGCGGCGCTGTGGCTTGAGCCATCAGGCTCATAGACGTCAGCAGGCTAAGGGCGAAGACAATTATCATCGATTTTTTCATCCTGGTCTCCTGTGCGAAACTAGCTCGCCGGCGCCGTCTGCGGCCCATCCGCTTCAGCGCGGGAAGGTAGTCGTGAGGGTCCGAATGTCGTTCGGCAGGGACGACGCTAACCCATGACTACCTGAATCCGTTTCGTTAACACTCTGCCAAAGTAATCGGCATGAGGTCCTCGTCGCAATACAGCGAAGCCCGTATCGGGGGCGAAGCACCTTGCTTGGGCTACCGGAGTACAGGATGAACTGTATAGACGCATTTCGAATTGGGCTGAATGATTCTCGAGTCCCGTCCTCTGCCTTAATATCGTGCTACAACCCAGAGGACTCACAGATAACCCCCGAGTGTTGAGGAAGAAAGAAGAAGATGAGAGCAATCAGAATTCCATCGCCGGCACAGACGAACGAGGGCCCTCACTCTCATGTAGTTCAGTTCTACACGGAAGATAGATTTCTCCTGGACGAACTGAGCCACTTTATCGGGACAGCCCTTGGGACGGGTAGTTCGGCGGTTGTCATTGGAACGAGGGGGCACAATGAGAACCTCTCGGAAAGACTGGCGAGTCAAGTTGATCTCGCCAAGGCCATCGCGGACGGCAGATATGTGGTTTTGGATGCAGCCGAGACCCTCGCCCGGCTCATGGTGGGTGACGTGCCGGACGCCGCGCGATTTTCAGAATTGATTGGCGGAGTGATCGCCCGCGCCGCATTGGCTTCTCAAGCGGAGAACCATCGAATCGTCGCATTCGGAGAAATGGTAGCCATCCTGTGGGCAGAAGGTAAGCCAGAAGCCGCTATTCGGCTCGAGAAGCTGTGGAACCAGTTGGCTCGAGCATGTTCGTTCTCTTTGCGATGCGCTTATCCGATGCAAGGGTTTTGCAGGGAAGAACATACGGATTCGTTGCTGCGGATTTGTGACGAACATTCGGGAGTAGTGCCCGACGAGAGCTACAGTGAGCTAACGTCGGAAGAAGATCGCCTGCGCAATGTGGTGCAGTTGCAGCAGAAGATGCAAGTGCTTCTGACGGAGGTCGAATCGCACCGCAAGGAGGAGCAGTTCCGATTATTTGTCGAGGCAGTGCCGGATTACGCGATCTTCATGCTGGATGCTGAGGGCATGGTCACAACTTGGAACACCGGAGCGGAGCGCATTACGGGATATAACGCCGCCGAGATCCTGGGCCGTCATTTCTCCTGTCTTTATCCGGCGGAAGAGGTCCTAGCTCAGGAAGCGCAGAAGCTGTTGCGACGGGCGATCCGACAGGGGCACGCCGAGGATGAAGGAT
>Ga0335083_10008956_pt1 | contig 12178 bp, 9 predicted proteins | sample Lox_Sample_42_FD_206716 | JGI IMG/M metagenome (GOLD analysis project Ga0335083, IMG submission 206716) | Soil microbial communities from Loxahatchee National Wildlife Refuge, Florida, United States - Lox_Sample_4.2 | ecosystem: Environmental > Terrestrial > Soil > Wetlands | place: USA: Florida... | reverse complement strand
CTGTGACGCGGCCGCCGCCTCCTCGACGAGCGCCGCGTTCTGCTGTGTCAGTTCGTCCATCTGCATGACGGCGCGATTCACCTGCTCGATACCCGATGACTGTTCGCGCGAGGCGGCCGCGATCTCCGCCACGATGTCCGAAACCTTCTTCACCGAGGCGACGATGGTCTGCAGGGCCCGCCCGGACTCGCTCACCAGCAGCGAGCCATCTCCGACCCTCTGCACCGAATCGTCTATCAGCGCCTTGATCTGCCGCGCGGCCGCGGCCGAACGACCGGCCAGGGCACGCACTTCGCCGGCGACCACCGCGAAACCGCGACCCTGCTCGCCGGCGCGGGCGGCTTCAACCGCCGCGTTCAGCGCCAGGAGGTTGGTCTGGAAGGCGATGTCGTCGATGACGCCGATGATGTCGGCGATCTTGCGCGAGGCAGTGTTGATTCCCGCCATGGCGGTGACCGCTTCACCGACCACCGAGCCGCCTTTCTCGGCCTGGTCCCGGGCCGCCATCGCGAGCTGGTTCGCCTGGCCGGCGTTGTCGGCGTTCTGCTTGACCGTGGAGGTCATCTCTTCCATCGAGGAGGCGGTTTCCTCCAGCGACGAGGACTGCTCCTCGGTGCGCTGGGAGAGATTGGCGTTGCCCGTCGATATCTCTTCGGCACCACGGCGCACTTCGCCGGCCACGTATTTGACGCGGGTGACGATGTCCACCATGTTTTCCGCGAGCCGATTGACGCCGCGACTCATGGCTTCGAAGAAGCCAGTCTTGCCCTCGACACTGATGCGCTTGCTCAGATCGCCGCCGACCACGGCAGCGAGCATCGTTTCCATTTCCTTTTCGACTGCCACCTCGGGCGTGCGGTCGTTCCACTCCATGACGGTGCCCAGGCGCGTGCCATCGGCGTCCAGGACCGGATTGTTGATGGTGCGGAAGGTGCAGGCACCGAGGGTGCGCTCCTGGATGTCGGGTGCGGTCAGGCTCTGCAGGAGCTGGCGCTGGTGCGCGGGATCCGGTGAAAGAACATCGACACTGGCGCCGCGCAGTCTGCGGGCATCGAAAGCCGGCAGGCTCTTGCGGATCTCGGACTGGGTCCGCGCAAAGGTGCTCTGGGCGGTCTCGTTGACGTAGATGATCTGATGTTTTTCGTCTGCGAGCAGGACGCTGGTGGAGACCTTGTCCAACGCCTGGGTGATGCGTGCATTTTCCGCTGCCGCGGCGCGCTCTGTTTCGAGCTGGGACCGTAGTCTGGACTGCATCTGTCCCAGACCCGACAGCACCTGCGCCGCCTCATCCTCGCCGTTGACGACGATTTCGCTGTCGTAGCGGCCCGCCGCAATGTGGCCGAATACATGGATCGCCTCGGACAGAGGCTGCTGCAACGCGCGGATGATGAGCCACGCGAGCGAGAGTGCGAAGGCGAGGGTAACGAGCGTCAGGCCGGCACTCATGTCGCGCCATTCAGCGACTCGCGCCAGTCGGTGTTCGACCGCGGCATTCATCGCCGCGTAGCTGGCGCCGGACAGCTCCTGCAGGTGTTCGCTTACCTGCCGTGATGCGGCGTAGATCTCCGCCGGGGTAATCTCGATCCTCTGCGCGTCCAGGATCCTGCCGCGGACCAGATCGTTGAATCCAGCGAACGCGGCGTGGGTCGCCGCCAGCTTCGGGCGAACTTCGGCGCGCGCCACGTCGCCGGAACGCTCCAGAGCGCGGGAAGCGGCTTCGAATTCATGCTCGAATGCGTCCCGGTAGAGCTGGATCGACATGCGATCGCCGCTCCCCAGGCTGCCGCTCAACGCCGCGCGCGTCGCGAACCAGCGCACATTGCCTGAAGCGATCAGTGCCCGCGGTACATCGCGCGTGGCGATGTCGATCAGCACGGCCGTCTCCGGCACTGCGTCCACGCTCAGGCCGGAACGCAGGGCGACGGTCTCGACGAGTCTGTGCAAATCCTCAAACAGGGCTGAGTGGCGTGCGAAGATCTGCTCGGCGGTCAGAGTCGGACCGGCCGCCTGCAGTCCAGCCCAGTCGGATTTGAGGGCCTGCCAGTTGCCGGTGGCCGCGAAGCGGGCGCCGACGCGTGCGTCGAGCGAATCCACCGCGGCGATGAGCTTGCGCATCCGGACTTCGGATGCCGCGAGCTGGTCACGCGCCGCGGCATCACCCTGCGCAATGGCGAACAGTCGGCTGCGATGATTTGCCACCTCGGCCAGTACGGCGCCCAGAGCCTGCGCGTACTGCGCACCGTCGATTTCGTCCCGTGCGAGTTCGACCTGGTTGTGCGCCTCGGTCAGGTAGACCGTGGCCAGCAGCGCGCTGGGGAGCGCCATGATTCCCACCAGCAGCGCGAGCTTCTGCCAGAGCTTGAGCCGGGAGAGCAGCTGCTTCATGCCGCACCCGCCGCGATCGAGGCTCCCACGGGCGGCTCTCCCAGTCGATAGCCTCCCATCAACTCGTGCAGGGCATGCGCCTCGCGCGCCATGATCTGCGAGGCCGAGGTGGCTTCCTCGACCAGCGCGGCGTTCTGTTGCGTCAGCTCGTCCATCTGCGTGACGGCGCGGTTGACCTGGGAGATTCCGGCTGACTGCTCGCGCGAGGCTGCGGCGATCTCGGCCACGATGTCCGAGACCTTCTTCACCGCTGCCACGATCTGCTGCAGGCTCTCGCCTGAGCGGTTGACGAATACGGAACCACCCTCGACCCGGCGCACGCTGTCCTCGATGAGCGCCTTGATCTCCTGCGCCGCGGTGGCCGATCGGCCCGCGAGCGTGCGGACTTCGCCGGCGACAACCGCGAAACCGCGTCCCTGCTCGCCAGCTCGCGCGGCCTCAACCGCAGCGTTCAGGGCCAGCAGGTTGGTCTGGAAGGCGATTTCGTCGATCACGCCGATGATGTCGGCGATCTTGCGCGCGGAGTCGCTGATGCCGGTCATCGCATTCACCGCGCGTCCGACAACCGTACCGCCCTTCTCGGCCTGATCGCGGGCCGCGGCCGCAAGCTGATTGGCGGCGCCAGCGTGGTCGGCATTCTGCTTGACCGTCGTGGTCATCTCTTCCATCGAGGCCGCGGTCTGCTCCAGCGAGGAGGACTGCTCCTCGGTCCGCTGCTGCAGGTTGGCGTTGCCGCTGGCGATCTCACTGGAGGCCCGGTACACCTCGCCGGCGGATTCCTTCACCAGCGCGACGATTTCCGCCATGTTGTCCGCAAGACGATTCACGCCCCGGCTGGCGGTGGCGAAGAAGCCGCTCTTGCCGGCCAGATCCACGCGCTTGGAGAGGTCGCCGTCCACGATCGCAGCCAACAGGGTCTGCATCTCCTTCTCGATTTCCACTTCCTGTGTGCGATCCGTCCACTCCACGACGGTACCGATGCGCTCCCCGGTTGAGCTGATCACCGGAGTGCGCACGAGTCGCAGAGTGAGCGAGCCGAAGGCGCGTTCCAGGCTCTCCGAGCCGCGCAGGGCATCGAGAATGCGGCCTTCGCCGGCTGGATCCGTGGCGAACGCATCCAGGCGCATGCCACGAAGATGGGCGGCGTCGAATCCGGGGACGCTCCGGCGGATTTCATGCTGACAGCGGACGAACAGGTCCCGCGCCGAATCGTTTGTGTAGATCACCTCGTGATGCGCGTCGGCCAGGATCACGGCCATGGACGACTTGTCGAGTGCCTGGCGGACCCGGGCACTCTCCGCGGCCGCCGCGCGCTCGGAGGTCACCTGCGCACGCAGCTTGCCCTGCATCTCATCCAGAGCGCTCAGTACCTGTGCGACCTCATCGGTGCCGGAGGCCTCGATGGAATTGTCGTAGCGGCCAGTCGCGATCTCATCGAACACCGACACTGCGGTACGCAGGGGTTGACCCAAGGCGCGCGCGATGACGCTGGCCAATCCGACGGACAACAACAGGATCACGATGCTCGCCGCGGCGGTCAGTGCGCGCTCACGGTTCAGGTCGGACAGGCGTTGATTGACCGCTGCGGCCAAAGCGTCGTAGCTGGTGAGAGAGACTTTCTTGAGTGCCCGGTTTGTAGGCACGCCGGCGTCGTAAACGGCGCCAGACGGGACGTCGAGGCTGGCCGGATCCATGACCCGGCTCTGCACCAGATCATGGAATTCGGCGACCGCCCTGTCAGCCGACTGCACGGCATCGCCCAGAGCCGGTTTCGCCGTTGGCGAGACCTGCTCGAGCGCCGCGTGCAGGGAGCCAAGCAGCGCGGCCTGTTGCCCGCGGAAGATACCGATTGCCGCGCGGTCGTCGTCCTGCAGTTTGCCCTGGGAAGCGGCGTGCACCGCATGCTGGCGGATATTTGCCGACACCTGCATCAACCGGGGTGCGATGTCGGCCGCCAGACGCACCAGCGAGCGAGTCTGCAGATCGGGGTCGAAGGCAGCCATGGAGCTCGCACCGGCGTCCGCGCCGATCTTCTCCAGGCGATCGGACAGAGCCACGTGCGTGGCGTCGCTTTCGGTTGCCGACTGGTCCAGCGAGTGAGCCTTGAGGGCCGTCCACTCTGCTTTGGCGGCGCGCCATTCGTCGCTGACTCCCAGGCGCTGCCCGAGCTCCGCGTCGATGGCATCCATGAGGGCGATCTGCTTGTCGACCTCGTCGGCCTGCGAAATCACATCCTTGCGGCGGGAAGCGTCACCGCTCAGGAAAGCGTAGGAGCGGCCCCGGTGCGTCAGCAATTCACCTGACACACCGCCGAGAGCGCGCAGATAGCGCGCGCCGTCCAGCTCAGCGCGAGCCTGGCGGGCCGCCGAGGTGTCCTGTGCGAGGTGCAGGGCGCCCAGCAGCACCAGCGGCAGCGCCATCGCCGTGACGAGCACGGCCAGCTTGTGCCACAGGCACAGCCGGCCCAGAAGTCTCACTGCGTTGGCAGTCGCTGCCGGCATGCTGCAAGGGCAGGTGCCTAGGCGGCCTGGGAAGCCAGGTGGGTCGAGAGAGCGGTCAGCTCAGTGCCGATGAGACGGTCGATGTCCAGCAGCACGACCATCCGGTCGGAGGAGGGCAGCAGGCCGCGGATGTAATCGGTGGCCGACTTCGAACCCAGCTCCGGGGCCGCCTTCACTTCCGCGGCCTTGACGTCAACAACGTCCGATACGCCATCGACGACCACGCCGAAATCGCGACGGCCGTTGCCGGCGGCAACCGACACCACGATGATCACCGTGACTGGCGTGTATTCGGCCTGCTCCAGCTCGAAGCGCATGCGCAGGTCCACGATGGGCACGATCGATCCGCGAAGGTTGAGAACGCCGAGCACGTGCCGCGGCGAGTGCGGGATCTTGGTCACCGAGGACCAGCCGCGGATTTCCTGCACGCGCAGGATGTCCACGCCGTAGGTCTCGCTGCCCAGGACGAATGTCAGAACCTGGTGCGATTCGCCACCCGGGCCCTTGCCGTTGTTTGCCGGTGTGTTGGACGACATGGACGTGCTTCCTCGATATCAGCAGCGGCTTCAGGCCGCGGAGCGCATGTTCAGCGCGCGAATGAGACCCGGGATGTCCAGGATCAGGGCGACCGAGCCGTCGCCCAGGATCGTGGCCCCGGAAACCCCCTGGACATTGCCGTAGTTGGCCTCCAGGGACTTGATGACGACCTGTTGCTGTCCCAGCAGTTCGTCCACGAAGAGTCCGATGCGCGCGTGTCCCTCGCCTTCGGCCACCACGATCAGACCCTCGTCGAGGTTCCTGGTGCGCGGTTCGACGCCGAACACCTCATACAGCCTGACGATGGGCAGGTAGTAACCGCGGAACGAGAACACCTCGCCGCGCCCGGACAGGCGGCTGACGGCTGACGCCTTCAGCTGCATCGATTCGACGATGGAGATCAGCGGCACGATGTAGGTTTCGCTGCCCACCGAGACGGACTGGCCATCGACGATGGCCAGCGTCAGGGGCAGGGTGATGATGCACTTGGATCCGCGGCCGCGGTCACTGCGCAGTTCGATCTTGCCACCCAGTTCCTTCACGTTGCGACGGACCACGTCCATGCCGACTCCGCGGCCCGAGACGTCCGTGGTCTTTTCGGCCGTGGAGAAGCCCGGCATGAAGATCAGGTCGTAGACCTGTTCGTCCGTCAGCACATCGCTCGGACCCACGAGGCCGCGATCGCGCGCCTTGGCGAGAATGCGGTCCTTGTCGAGGCCACCACCGTCGTCACTGACTTCCACGGCAATGTTGCCGCCGCGATGACAGGCATCCAGGTGTACCGTGCCCGAGGCTGACTTGCCGGCGGCCGTGCGCACTGCGGGCATTTCGATGCCATGGTCGACGCTGTTGCGCACCAGGTGCACGAGTGGGTCGCCGATCTTCTCCAGGACGGTCTTGTCCAGTTCGGTCTGCTCGCCGGTGAGCTTGAGTTCGATCTGCTTGCCCAGCCGTTGCGCGAGGTCGCGTACCATGCGGGGGAAGCGGCTGAACACCACGTTGATGGGCAGCATGCGCACGCGCATGACGCTTTCCTGCAGCTCGCGCATGTTGCGTTCGAGCTGGGCAAGGCCGCTGCGCAGCTTCTCCGCCGTCGGCCCCTCGACCTGCGAGCCGAGCTGACTCAACATGGCCTGCGTGATGACCAGCTCGCCGACCGTGTTCATCAGTTCGTCGATCTTTTCGACGCTGACCCGAATTGAGCCCGAGTCACCCGAGGTGGGCGCCGCGGGCGCGCTGGCGCCCGGCGCCGCAGCAGCCGGAGTCGCAGCAGCCGGAGTCGCAGCAGCCGGAGTCGCAGCAGCCGGCGCCGCCGTTGGGGCCGCCGCAGCCGGAGGCGCAGCAGCCGGAGTTGCCGTTGGAGTCGCCGCCGCTATGGCCGGAGCCGGAGCCGTTGCAGGGGCCAACGCCGCTACGGCCGGAGTCGTTGCCACCGTGGGCGCTGCCGCCGCGACCGGCGTCGCCGCCGCAGCAGCAGCGGATGGAGGTGCCGCGGCCGGTGCGGCTGCGGCTGGGTCCGCTCCGAAGCGGGCCAGAGTCAGATCGCAGTCCCCCTCGGTCCAGTCGAAGACCTGGCGGATGGCCGGTTCCTCGATCGCCCCCGTGAGGCGCAGATCCCAGGCCAGATGACAGGTCTGCGGGTCGAGATCCGCGAAAGCGGGCAGGCCGGCGAGACTCGTCGTGACCTCGAGCGTGCCGAGTTCGGCCAGCTCGCGCAGCATGCGCAGCGGGTCATTGCCCCGTGCGAACAGCTGCGGGTAGGGCCGGAAGGAAATCGTCCAGCCGCTCGACTGAGCGGATGGGGCCGCGACTGCCGCAGAGGCGGTTGGCGCGCCAACACTGGCCGCGGGTGCCGCAGCCGGCGTTGCCGGTGGTGCCGCAGCCGGCGTCGCAGGTGGTGCCGCGTTCTTCTGCGCGATCATCATCTCCAGGTCGAACTGCAGGTCCGAGACGCGCTGGCTGTTCAGCGGCTGCTTGGACTGCACGCTGCGCAACATCTCGCGCATGACGTCCACCGACTTGAGCAGCAGGTCGGACATCGGCATGGTGACCTGCATGGCCCCGGCGCGCAGCTCATCGAGCAGGGTCTCCAGGCTGTGCGTGAACGAGGCGATCTCGGAGAAGCCGAACGTCGCGCTGCCGCCCTTGATCGAGTGGGCGACACGGAAGATGGTGTTGATCAGCTCCTTGTCGGGAGCACCGACATCGAGCTTGAGGAGGGCGGCCTCCATCGAGTCGAGCGCTTCCAGGCTCTCCTCGAAGAAGGCGTCATGGAACTGTGTCAGGTCGATCGTCATGGCTCAGGCGGCAGCTTCAGTTCGGAGGTGAGGCCCAGCAGGCGTGCAGCGTTGCTCAGCGCCGGTGCTGAACCCTGCCACTCGACCTGCAGACCCTTGCGATCGCGCTCACGCACGAACGCCGTTAGCAGTTGCATGGCCGCCGTGTCGATTCGCTGCAGAGCCGTCACGTTCAGCGTGACCGGGCGCGAATCTCCGACCAGCCCGGCCAGGCTGCCTTTGAGCGCCGCGGCGTCGGCCACCATGCAGTCGGTGGGCAGGTCGAAGGAGGCAGGTCCCCGGACGGATCCGGCGGCGGCGCCACCGGCGGCCCTGGGGGACTTGCGCGCGGTCTGGGAAGCGGCTTTCTTGGGCTTTTTCATGTCTGGATCGTTGCAGCTATGGTTTCGGCACGTCCGCTATCGGCCCGTGTCGCAGGTTGCTTGAACAGGCGTGGGGAAAGCTGGACGCAGGTCCGCTAGGCGGCATGCGTGTGTGCGCCTGCGGTCTGCGGCGCACCTGCGGCGTGTGTTGCACCTGCGGCGTGTGTTGCACCTGCGGCGTGTGTTGCACCTGCGGCGTGGGGCGCGGCTGCGCGACCACGGGCGCTGTGCGGCGAGTGCAGACGATGGACCAGTTCGGCCTCATGAATCGACAGTCCACATTGCGATATCAGGTCTTCACGCGATGCGCCGCTTTTCGCGAGGCGGATGGCGATCTGGTATCCCGGAGATGCGGAAACAGCCGTGGATCCTAGCTGTTGGGGCGCGCCGATGCGTTCTCCCAACTGCGAAACGGAGACCCTCGTCGCATCGATGCGCGATTCGAGATCGGCGAGGCGTTGCAGCACGATGTGATGTTGGGCCAGGACTTCCGCGAACTGGTCGCGTGCCGAGCGCCGCCAGGCGTTGAATGCAAATGCAGCAATGACGAAGGAGAACACCAGGAACACCGCCCGTGCGGCGATGAGCAGGGTGTCGATGGAAGGCACGGTCATGTGCGCTGGTCTCCCGTGAGCAAGTTCACACTTGGCGCGCCTGCAGCCGCGGAAACGTCGGGTTTCCGGCGCCACGCGCCAGGGCCTCTACTCAGGGTGCAGAAAACGTGCCAGTACGTGCAGGACGCGGCTCGGCGGGGGCGGCCAGATCGGCCGTCGGCGGCGGGGCCGGCACCGGGATGGCCTGCGGGGATTCTCCCGGCAGCGCGATGGCGCCTCCGGAACCCTCTTCGGTCCTGTCGAGAGCCGGGGGAGTGGCGGTCGGTGCGACGGAACCGGCATGCCCCTGTGGCCTCTGGGCGGCTTCACCGGGCACCGCGGTGGTTGTCGTTGCTGTATCGGCAGTAGTGCCTGGAGCCGTGAGCGATCCCGGATCGTTCTGACGCATCAGCTCCGTAGACAGGATCACGACCACGACCCGCCGGTTGGCGTTACGACCGTCGGACGTGTCGTTGCCCTTGAGGGGCCGCTGCTCTCCATATCCGATCACGGCCAGCCGTTCCGGAGCGACGCCGTGGTTGGCGAGCACGCGCACCACGCTCCCGGCTCGAGCCGCGGACAGCTCCCAGTTGGAGGAGAACACCGCGGTCTTGATGGGCACGTTGTCGGTGTGTCCTTCGACGCGGATGGGGTTGGGGAAGGGCGCCAGCACACTGCCGAGCTGTTCGATGATGTCGCTCGCGCTTGGTGCCAGCTTGGCGCTGCCGCTCGGAAAGAGGATGTCCGTGCGCATCTCGACTTCGATCCAGAAGTCGTTGCGACGGATGGTCACCATGTTCTTCTGCACGAGCGAGTTCATGGCGTGTTCGACTTCATCGGCCACGTGCGAGAGCGCAGCTGCAGCGGCTGCGGCCTGCGGTGGAAGCTTCACGCCCGTGAATGCGTTGCCGCCGTGCGCACCTGACTGCACCGGTATCGGCGCGAGATGGGTCTGCGCCCGATTGTCCAGATCCGACTGCTGCACCACGGTGGTCTGCATGTCCGCGCCGGAGCCACTCTCACGCTCCCCGATCTGGATCGGCTCCATGGTGCGTTGCTCGCCACGGAACGCGGCGAACAACGAATCCGAGAGCACGCGGTACTTGCCGGCGTTGACCGAAGAGATCGCATACATCACCACGAAGAACGCCAGCAGCAGTGTCAGCAGGTCGCCATAGGGGATCGCCCACGCCTCGTGGTTGGCATGGTCCTCATGCTTCCTGCGCTTGCGTCCCGTAGCGTGGCGGATCCGGTTCAATGGAGGTATCCCTGCAGCTTCGCTTCGATGGCCCGCGGATTCTCGCCCTGGGCGATGCACAACATGCCGTCCACCACCATCTCGCGAAACTGCGTCTGGCGCGCGATGATCACCTTGAGTTTGGCGGCCACCGGCAGGAAGAACAGGTTGGCGAGTCCAATGCCGTACACCGTCGCGGTAAACGCCGCGGCGATGCCGTGGCCGAGCTTGCTCGGGTCGGCCAGGTTCTGCAGCACCGCCATCAGGCCCAGCACCGCGCCGATGATGCCCAGCGTGGGCGAATACACGCCCATGCCTTCAAACACCTTGGCGGCCGTGGTGTCAGCGCTCTCGCGCATGTTCAGATCGACGTACATGACGCTGCTGATGTTCTCCGGCTCGGTACCGTCCACCACCAGCTGCAGTGCCTTCTGCACGAATTCATCGTCCTCGCTGTCGATCATCATCTCGAGGCCGAGCAGGCCCTGCTTGCGCGCGATGTGGCTCCACTCGACGATCTTGGCGATCAGCAGCCTGCCGTCGCGCAGTGGAGGCCGCATGATCCAGGGAAAGATGCGCAGGGCGCGCCGCATCACCGACAACGGTGTCTGGATGAAGATCGCGGCCATCGTGCCCACCACGACGATCATGAACGCGGCCGCCGAGACGAGCGCCATCAGACCGGCGCCCTTGAGCACCGCGCCCACGAGGATCGCGTTCAGCGCGAGAATCAGCCCGATGATGCTCAGAATGTCCAACCGCGCACCCTGTTACCTTACATACCCAGACCGGACAACAGCGCGTCCACGTCGTTCTGGCCCGAGGCCACCTCGCCCTTGGACACGCCCGGTACGGCGGGTCCGTAGCCCTTGGTGGGATCCACTTCTTCGCTCCTGGGACTGCTCTGCACCGCCCCGCCCGAGATGCGCGACAGACTGCCCAGCGCAGTCTCGAGTTCGGCGACCAGCTGCATGACGCTGCGGATGATCTGGCCGGTGAGGTCCTGGTAGCCCTGCGCGAGCAGCACGTCGGCGAGGTTGCGACGGATGAGTTCGGAGTCGGCGCGCGCCGCGGGCAGGAAACTCTCCATGGACTGGATGATGGGCAGCAGCGCACCGATGGAACGCACCACGCCCTCGAATCCCGGAGTCTCCTGCGTGAGCTTGCGGGAGGCTTCCAGGGATTCCAGCAGCGCCGCGGCCTGTCTGGCCGTGCGTTCCGCCAGCGGTCCGGATTTCTCGACGAGGTCGAGGGTGCGGTGAGCGGCCTCGTCCGTCATCTTGATCACGTGCGTCAGCCGCGCGCGCGCATCGGGAATCTCGTTCTCCGCGATGTCCTGCAGGCGCGACTCGATGCTGAAGCGCTCCAGCGCTTTCTGCAGGTCCCCGGTCAGCTTGCGGATCTCGGTGACCATGACCGGTTCGCGCATCGCCACGATGTGGTCGACAGCGGCGAAGAACGCGGTCTCGTCCTCGGTCCGCAACGCCTCCGCGAGGGCTTCCACGCAGGCGCTGTATTCCAGCTTCAGTACGGCGAAACTCGACATGACACCCTCACTTCGGAGCCAGGATCTTGTCGAGTTTTTCCTTGAGGGTCTCGGCCGTGAACGGCTTGATCACGTAGCCGTTCACCCCGGCCTGCGCCGCCTCGATGATCTGCTCGCGTTTGGCTTCCGCGGTCAGCATCAGCACCGGCATCTTGGCCAGCTTGGCGTCCTGGCGCACGGCCTTGACCAGCTCCAGACCCGACATGCCGGGCATGTTCCAGTCCGAGATGAGGAAATCGAAGCCGCCGGCCTGCAGCATCGGCAGGGCCGTCTTGCCGTCATCGGCCTCCGTCACGTTGGGATAACCCAGGTCATGCAGGAGGTTCTTGATGATGCGGCGCATCGTCGAGAAGTCATCCACCACCAGAAATTTGAGATCTTTGCTCACAGCTCGCACTCCGTAACACGTTGGCGGGTCCAGGCCGGACCCGGGCCACCACAACCGCCCCACTCACCGTTCATGCTTGTTCGTCCAGGCCCGCTTCGCGCCAGTCGGACAAGCGCGCCTTGAGCCGTACCAGGGCCTGGCCATGCAACTGGCAGACCCGCGATTCAGTCACTTTCAACACCGCCCCGATTTCCTTCAGGTTCAGTCCGTCGCTGTAGTACAGCGACATCACCAGGCGCTCGCGCTCGGGCAGGCCCTCTATCGCGTGAGCGAGCGCGGTGCGGAACCGTTCGTCCGCCGCTTCACTGAACGGGTCGGCGCTCCCTGCAGCA
>Ga0335083_10008955_pt1 | contig 12179 bp, 7 predicted proteins | sample Lox_Sample_42_FD_206716 | JGI IMG/M metagenome (GOLD analysis project Ga0335083, IMG submission 206716) | Soil microbial communities from Loxahatchee National Wildlife Refuge, Florida, United States - Lox_Sample_4.2 | ecosystem: Environmental > Terrestrial > Soil > Wetlands | place: USA: Florida... | reverse complement strand
TCGCGTTCTGTGGCGACGCGGCAGTGGGGATGCACAAACTTGACGATGTGAGGACGGATCGGAACCAACTGGTAAAGATCATGACGGCGGCAACGGAAACCGCCTGAGTTCAATTTGGAGGCACGATGCCAAGTCGAATCGTTAGCTTGTTTCGGAACCTTTTGCGCAAGAACACGGTCGAGAGGGCGCTGGATGATGAGATCCAATCCGCGGTGGAACTCCTGAGCGAGGAGAAGGTGAAGCAAGGCCTTTCGCCGTCGGAAGCCCGCAGGCAAGCGCTTATCGAGATAGGCGGCGTCGATCAGGTGAAAGAAGAAGTGCGCGATGTTCGTCTGGGCCGCCGTCTCGAAAGCCTCGCCAGAGATCTACGTTTCGCTTTCCGCACTCTGGCCAAATCGCCGGGTCTCGCCGCCATTGTGGTCGTCACGCTGGCCTTGGGCATTGGCGCGAACACAGCCATCTTCGGAATCGTAAATGGCGTGCTGCTCCGCGCGCTGCCCGTACGCGCGCCGGAGCAGATCATGGTTCTGGCAGCGCAGCAGAAGGGCGCCGCGATGCAAGCCTATACCGTGTCATACCTAGATCTTGTGGATTATCGGACACAACTGAGCGCGTTCTCGGATCTCTTTGCTTACAGAATCGATCTGGTTGGACTCAGCGCTGACGGCCGGGCTGACGAAATCGTGGCCAGTTGCGTGACCGGGAATTATTTCTCAGCTCTCGGTCTGCAGCCCGCGATCGGCAGGTTGTTCCTGCCGGGCGAAGGGGAGAAGCCGGGCGAGGCCGGCATGATGGTTCTCGGATACTCCTACTGGCAAAAGAGATTCGGCGGGGATCCCGGCGTCGTCGGCAGGCAGGTTCTCGTGGATGGGAAGCCCGTCACGATCGTGGGCGCCGGACCAAAGGGATTCGGGGGAGTGCACCCAGTCTTGGAGATGGATGTTTATCTGACGCTGAACAGGGCCTTCGGCTTTGGAGCTGCGCCCAACGGGTTCGGCTTCTATCGCGGCGTCCGGCTGTTGGAGGCGATGGGCAGACTGAATCCCGGCGTCAGCGCGGCACGGGCTCAGAGTTCCTTCGATGTCGTCACCGCGCGGCTGGCCGAGGAGTATCCCGGAGACGACAAAGGAATCACGGTTCACGTGGTTCCCGAAAAACGGGCCCGTCCCCTGCCAATGATGGCCAACATCATTCCGCTGATCGCCGGTTCATTCCTGGCGCTGGCTGGTTTGGTTTTGCTTCTTGCATGCATGAACGTGGCCAACATCCTGCTGGTTCGGGCCACGGCGCGCCAGGGGGAGATGGGCATCCGCACGGCGCTGGGCGCCGGACGCGGACGCCTCGTTGCGCAGGTACTGACGGAAAGCGCTCTGCTGGCGCTCATGGGCGGCGCAGCGGGCGTCGTTCTGGGCCTGTGGGCCAACAATCTGCTCGGAGCCATGTTTGAACGAGGTATCAGCAACGTCCCGCTGCGCCTGGATTGGGGGCTCGATTGGAAGGCCTTCTTTTATGCCCTGGGAATAGCCGTATTCGCGGGAGCGATTGTGGGCGCATTGCCGGCTCTGCGGGCGTCTCGCGCGAATGTGAACGCGATGTTGCGCGAAAGCGGTCGCAGCGACTCCCCCGGCGCCAGCCGCCATCGGTTGCGCAGCGGCCTGGTGGTGGCGCAGCTGGCGGGTTCGCTGGTTTTGTTGATTTCCGCGGGGTTGTTCGCGCGCAGCCTCTGGCGGGTCCAGCAAATGTATTTGGGCTTCGATCCCGATGGTGTCTTAAACGTGACGCTCGACCCACACGGAATCGGCTACGACGAACCGCGAACGAGGAGCTTCTACCAGGAATTGGAAGCTCGCGTTCGCGCGCTCCCCGGCGTGAAGTCGGCCGCGCTGGCGTTCTACATCCCGATGGGAAATTTCCAGGAACAACGCACGGTCTACCTCGAAGGGCGTCCCCTGGCAAAGGGCCAACTGCCGCCAATGATGATGCTGAGCCGGGTCGATCCGCCTTACTTCGAAACGATGCGGGTTCCTCTGCGGCGCGGCCGCGGATTCGCCGAGACCGACAACGCCACTGCGCCGAAAGTGGCCATCGTAAACGAGAAAATGGCTAAGCAGTTGTGGCCCAACGAAGACCCGCTTGGCAAGCGATTCAGCATTTTTGGACCTTCGGGCCCATTCACGCAAGTGGTCGGCGTAGCCCAGGATGGCAAGTACAGTCTGGCTGGCTTGCAGGAACCTGTCCCCTTCTTCTACCTTCCGTACGCCCAAGACTTCTCGTCAATGATGACTTTGCAGATTCGCTCTGCCATCCCGCCGGAGTCGCTCATTGCCACGGTGCGGCAGGCGATCCACGGTCTCGCTCCCGATCTGCCGATCTACGATGTGCGCACGATGGAGCAGAGTTTAGCAGGAATGAATGGGTTCTTTGTTTTTCGCATGGGGGCGGTCCTGGCCGCCGCGATGGGCTTGATTGGACTGACCCTCGCGGTGGTCGGGGTGTACGGCGTGGCCTCCTTCAGCGCCGAGCAGCGCACGCACGAAATGGGCATTCGCATGGCCCTGGGCGCCGAACGGAGCGACATCTTGAGGCTGGTTCTCCGCCAGGGCGCGGTCCTGATCGCGGCCGGCGTGCTGTGCGGCTTGGCCGCTTCCTGGGCCTTGACTCGCGCCACGGCAAGACTGCTCGTAGGTGTGAGCGCGACCGACCCGTTGACGTTCTCAGGCGCAACGGTTCTACTGGCGGCGATTGCGCTTTGGGCCTGCTACGTCCCGGCTCGGAGAGCCATGCGCCTCGACCCGATGGCGGCGCTGCGGTATGAGTAGTCCGGAAACGCAACGCGGCGGCTCAGCGCTCGCCGATCACATACAGCCGGGGAACCGCGGCCTCGGCCGGTAGAGGTGCGCGCAAGGCGGATTGGGCGACCCGGAGGCCACTTCCGGCGAGCAGCGCCTCCAGCTCAAAGCGCTGGAAGGAGCACCAGAAGATCCGTTGCCCGCTGCCGAGCGGGTCTTCGATCCAACCCTCGCCGTCGCCCTGCTTGACGACGATCAAAACCCGCCCGCCGGGCCGCAAAACGCGGGCGAACCCGGCAAAGACGGCAGGCAGGCTCGCCTTCGGTTGGTAGTGGAGCGAATAGTAGGCCAGCAGGCCGTCGAGTTCGCCGGCGGCGAAGTCCAGTTGCGCAAGGTCCATGACCTGGAACTCAAGACCCGGCTGTTCACGGCGGGCGAGTTCGATGCAGTGCGGGGAAATGTCGATGCCCACGACCTCAAGGCCGTGGCCGGCGAGAATGCGCGCCACGTGGCCGCAGGGCCCGCAGCCGGCATCGCAGACCCTCCCGCCGGAGCCAAGCCTCGCGGCGAAGTCCCCAAGTGCGGCCAAGTCATACGGCTTGGACTCGAACTCGTCGCGGAAGAGTTCGAGGTAATGCGGGGCGACCGTGTCCCAGTAGGCGGCGACGCCGGCGGGCGAGTAGGTACGCATGCGGTTTCTCAGATGATATCTGGCTATAAAATCAATTCCATGTAGATGACGTCCAGCCAACGGCCGAATTTAAAGCCGACCTGCTTCAGATGCCCAACTTTCTGGAAGCCGAGCTTCAAATGCAACGCGACACTGGCGTCTTGGGCCGCGTCAATGACTCCGACAATCGCGTGGTAATCTAAGGCTCCCGCCCGCGCGATCAGGTCTCGCAGAAGCGCCGAGCCGACGCCTCGCCGGTGGTGCTGGTGGTGGACGTAAACCGAGTTTTCGACTGTACCCCGATACGCGGGCCACTTGTGGAATAAGGAGAGCGATCCCCAGCCGATCACGTGCCCGATCGCCTCGGCTACAATCACCGGATGCTTATTGCTGTGCTGGCGGAACCATTCCCGGCGACAGTCCAGCGGTTCTGGTTCCTCCTGCCACGTGCAGGTTGAGTGCAGCACATAGTGGTTATAGATCCCGTTGATGACCGGGAGGTCGGTTTCGGCGGCTGGGCGGAGAATGATTGCAGTCGCATCGTTCATCTCTTCCGTATTCGCCATTCAGCCCTCATCGCGAAGCACCGTCATGGGATCCACCCGCGCCGCCCGTTTCGCCGGAACCCACGCCGCAAGTACGCCGACCAACATCATCACGACGCAGGCGACGCTAAGCGCGACGGGGTCGAGCGCGGACACGTTGAACAGGAGACTCTTCAGGACGCGCGTCAGCGCGAAGGCGCCAGCCAATCCGCCGGTAAGTCCCACGATGAGCATGGCGAAGGCGCTGCGCAAGACGTACGACAGCACGTCGCCCTGCCGCGCACCCAGCGCCATGCGGATGCCAATCTCGCGGCGCTGTTGCGCCACCGCCTGCGCCAGGACGCCGTAAAGCCCGAGCGCGGCCAGCAGAGCGGCGACCACGGCGAAGGCGCCCACCACCCAGGTGGGCTGCCTGGCCCAGAGCAGGCTTTCCTGTTTGACCTGCTCCATTGTCCTGACGTCGCTCAAGGGCAGGTGGGGATCGACCTGGCGCACCGCCTCCCGAATGCCGGAGATGAGCGCCAACGGCTTGATCTGTGTGCGAACCGCCAGGTTGAGATCCTGCTGCGGGACTTGAGCCAAAGGCACATAGGCTATCAGTTCCTGCGGCGTTTGCAGCTCGCTGGTATGCTCGCTGCGGATCACGCCCACGATCTGTACCTTGACGAGGGACTCCGGTCTGGAGCCATAGCCGGGCAAGTCGATGCGAGCGGTACGTCCAACCGGATCCGCTATTCCGAACCTGCTCGAGAGGTAGCGAGCCAGTTCCTGGTTGATCACCGTTACTGGGGGGGCGCCCGCACGGTCGCGATCTTCAATCCCGCGCCCGGACTCCAGGGGGACCTGCATCATGTCGAAATACTGCGGATCGACAGGCTTGACACCAACACCGAAAAACTCCATTCCACGCACCGTCATCCCCTCGCCCCATCCTGCGCCTTGAAGAGGCAGCCGGTGCGTGACTGCTACCCGCTCGACCCCAGATACAGATCGGAGCCGTTGAACGACGGCATCGTAGAACCTTGCGGCGCTTTCTGGGGTCGGGTATGCCGCCGGTGGAAGGCTGGTCGACATCGTAATCACGTGATCGATTCTGACTCCGACATCCACTTGCCGAAGTTTCGCGAGGCTTTGGAACAGGAGCGCCGCGCCGCAGATCAGCACGACGGAAATCGCAACCTCTCCGACTACGATCGTCCGGCGCGCGGCGGCGCTCGATCCCGACGATCCGCGCGCCGCCAGATTCAATGAGCCCGACAGCGTGTTGTAAGAGGTCTTCAAGGAGGGAAGGAGACCGGCGAGAATCAAGACCGCCGTTGCTGTCGCTACGACGAAGCCAAGGACGCACAGGTCCAGGCTGAGATCGGCCGTAAACGGCAGCGATGCCGCGGCCAGCGGAGTCGCGACGCGAAGCAGCAGGTATGCCACGACAATTCCCGTGACGCTGCCCAGGAGGCACAGGACCAGGCTCTCGGTGAACAATTGAGCCATCAAACGGCCGCGGCTGGCCCCCAAAGCCGCTCTGACAGCCATCTCCTTTTGCCGGGCTGCTCCCTTCGCCAACATTAGGTTCGTTACATTCGCGCAGGCGATCAGCAATACCATCACTACCGCTCCGAATGCCAGGCAGATCGAGCGGCGCAGCGTATCGCCAACCAGGAACCGCGCGAACGGATCCACCGCGAAGCCCCAGTCCCTGTAGTTCGCCAGAAGTTTGTCGAGCCTGGCCCGCAGTAGATTCATCTCCGCCTGCGCCTGCCCGAGGCTCACACCCGGGCGCAGCCGCCCAACGACTTTCCACACGTGCTGGGTACGATTCAGTTGCTCCCGCGCAAAGATCAGTGGTCTCCAAAAGACAGCCTTGTCCCGATCGAAACTGCCTGGAGGCAAGACCCCGATGATTCTGTGCGGCACGCCGTCAAGCTTCAAATCGCGGTTCAGAACGCCGGGATCGCCGCCGAACCACGTTTGCCATAGCGAGTGGCTGAGTACGACCACCGAGGCTGCGCCGGGCTGATCTTCACCTGGCGCGAAGGTACGCCCGATCCACGGCCTTACGCCGAACACCTTGAAGTAATCGGCCGATACCAGCTTGCCGGTAAGCCGCGTCGGACTGCCGCCAGTCTCCACTGCGGCTCTCGTGAGTGACTCTGCCGACACCGCCTCGAAGATGGCGCTCTGTCCTTTCCAGTCGAGAAAGGTCAGGGTGGTGGTTTCGTTACGCGTCGCCGGAGTTGGAGCTTCCCATACTCTGACCATCCGTTCCGGCTCAGGAAACGGCAGCGGCTTCAGCAGAACCGCGTCAACGATGCCGAACATTGCCGTGTTGGCGCCAATGCCGAGCCCCAGAACTCCGACGGCGGTGATCGCAAAGCCGGGCTGCCGCCGGAGAGAGGCGACGCCGTAGCGAAAATCGCGTAGGAGACAATCGAGCCACGCGACAAGACGGACATCCCGGCTTTCCTCGCGGCGCAGCAGCGTCGGACCAAAGGCGCGGCGGGCTTCGGCTGGGTCGCGGCCCTCCCGGATTGCCTCATCGACGTGCGACTGAATCTCTTCGTCGATGTCGCGGCTCAGACGGTCGCCGCGGAAGACGTTCGCAAATCGTGACCACAAAGACATATCAAGCCATCCTTTGTACTCGCCTTCATTCGAAACGCAAAGCGACGATGGGGTCCACGCGCGCGGCGCGGCAAGCCGGGATGAAGCTGGCGCCTAACGCCGCCATTATCAGCGCGGCCGACGCTACGATGAGCGTGGCTGGGTCGTTCGCAGTGACGCCGAACAGCATGCTTTTCAGCAAGCGGGTCAGGCCGTACGCGGCGCCGAGTCCGATCGTCACGCCGATGACGGCAAGCAGCAGGCCATGCCCGATGATGAGGCGCGCCACTTGCATTTGTTTCGCTCCAAGAGCCATGCGGATGCCGATTTCGTTGGTCCGCTGCGCAACCGAGTAGGCCATCACGGCGTAAATCCCCGTGATCGCCAGAAGCGCCGCGATGCCGGCGAAGATACCCAGCAGCAGCATGTTGAAATTCTGACTTGCTGTTGACTTCGAAACGATCCGCGCCATTGATTCGATCGCGGAAACCGGCAGTTGAGGATCGACCTTCAGCATTTCTCGCTGCGCGCTTCGGGCCAGGGCGGACGGATCGCCGCTGGTGCGAAGGATCCAGCTTGAAGGGAAGAATCGATTGCTGCGAGCCACGATCCCATCGGGCGCCTGCGCCACCGGGATGTAACATACAGGGGGTAGTTCCCGACCGAGCCCGTTCTCGCGTACGTCGCCGACGATGCCGACAATGAGTCTTGGCTTGTCTTCAAATTCGGGCCCCATGCCGTGGCCGATGATTATGCTCGCGCCCGGCGAGTGTTCTTTGGGCCAGTACTTCTTCGCGAACGCCTCGTTGACAATCGCCACGGGCACCCCGCGGCTCGAGTCCGCACCGCTGAACAGGCGACCGCGGCGCAAAGGAATACCCAGCGCCAGAAAGTACTGGCGGCTGACCATACGATACTGCTCAGCGCCTTCGTAGGGGTTGCCGCGCGGAGGGGCGCGGCCGACGATGCTGAAGGGAAAATTCGGGCCTCCTTCAATCGGCAGGTTGAACGCGAAGGCCGCCGCCTGCACGCCCGGCAGCGACTCGAAGCGGTCCTCCATGTTGTGGATCAAGGTCCCCATCTTCGAAGCGGCATCGTATTTCTTCCCAGCCAGAGACGTTCTCATCGTGAGCACGTGGTTTACATCGAAGCCCGGCTTTACGCTGCGCACGGCCACGAACGTGCGTATCATTAGACCGGCTCCGACCAGGAGCACCAGCGATAAGGCGATCTCGGCCACTACCAGCGCACTGCGGCTCGTTTGCCGGGCCGCGCCGCCGGTAGTGCGCACGCCGCCTTCGCGCAGAATCGGCCCAAGGTCGGGTCGCGAAATCTTCAGCGCGGGTACGAGGCCAAACAGAATGCCCGTCAAGAGAGAAACGCCGAGTACGAATAGCAGGACGCGGCCGTCGAGCAATGCCAGCGCGCTCATCCGTTCCGCCTCGGGCATGCGCGGAAGGTCGCCAGGAGCCAGCGACAGCAGCACGCGCAGCCCGAGGATCCCTAGAAGAACGCCAATCAGACCGCCCAGTAACGACAGAATCGTGCTTTCGGTGAGTAATTGGCGGAAGATGTGGATCCTCCCCGCCCCGATTGCCACCCTCACCGCGATCTCCTTGCCGCGCGCGACGGATCGGACCAGCAGGAGATTGGCCACATTAGCGCAGGCGATCAACAGCACGAAGGCGACCGCTCCCAGCAGGACGAGCAGCGTGCGGCGTACTTTGCGGACCGCCAACTCACGCATGCTGAGCGCGCCCACACTCTCGTCCGGGGCCATCGACCTGGGATAGATGCGCCGGAACTTCTCGGCTACCACTTTCATTTCCGCGTTGACCTGCTCCAGAGTCGCGCCCGGTCCCATACGACCGCCGACCAGCAGATTGTGCCCCTGGCTTGCGCTGTTCGTATCGGGTTGGAGTGGGATGAAAACGTCGGCCTGGGGCTCGCCTTCGAACCCCGGACCCATAATGCCGATGACGGTATAGGGTTCGCTGTTGAGCAGGATGCTCCGTCCCGGAAGCCCGCGATCGCCGCCGAAGCGCCGCGTCCAGAGACCGTAGCCGATAATGGCCACTGCCGGACCGCCTGGAGAATCCTCCTGGCGGGTGAAGGTGCGGCCCAGACTCGTACTCACCCCGAACAACCGGAAGTAGTCCTCGGACACGTGGATGGCCCTGACCCGCTCCGGGAGGCTGCCCGAGAAGAGGTTCATCTCGTTCGCCTCAAAATCGTAGGCCGAAACAAACTGAAGGCTGGCGGCGGTTTTCCATAGGTTGAACTTCGGGATCGAGGTCTCGCGTGCGCTGCTGTTACGAAACGTGCGCATCAGCGAGACCAGGCGATCGGCATCCTGGTAAGGAAGCGGCCGAAGCAACACTCGATCGATGATGCTGAAGATCGCGGCATTAGCGCCGATGCCCAGGGCCAGGTACGCCACAGCCGCAGTCGCGAAGCCCGGGCTCCGCCGCATGCCCCGAAGCGCGCCAGAGACGTCCCGCCGAAGGGCATCGAGCCACGGCAGAATCCGGATATCGCGGCTCTCTTCGCGGAGCAGCAGCGCCGGCCCGAAGGCGCCGCGGGCTTCGGCGGGTTCTCGGCCCTCCTGAATCGCCTCGTCGATGTGCGACCGGAGTTCCTCCTCGATCTCGCGGTCCAGACGATCGCCGCGGAAAACGTTCGCAATTTGTGACCACAAAGACATTTCAAGCCATCCTCAAAACCCGGTTCACAGCCGAAGTCACCGCCTCCCAGCGCGATTCCGCGGCTTCAAGCTGCTTCTGGCCCGCTGACGTCAATTCGTAGATGCGCGCCCTTCGCCCGGCCGCTTTCGTCACCCATTTGGCGCGAATCCAGCCGGCCTCCTCCATCCGGTGAAGCGCCGGATAGAGCGTGCCTTCCTCGGCCCTGAGCACGTCGTCCGACCAGTCCTTGATCGCCGACATGATGGCGTAGCCGTGCAGGCCAGGGCGTCTCAAAAGGATCTTCAAGACGAGAAGATCGAGCGAACCTTGGAGGGAATCGGTTTTCGGCATATTCAGACTTCGCAGTATTAAGACGACTGAGTCTCTAAAAGGTTCCGGGAAATTTCCGCGACGCCAGGGAGAGAGCAGATGGATGCAGGTTATTGTCAGTCATCCGGGAAGCCGGAGGTCGCTAGAGAAATTGGTGGCCACGCGTAGTCGGCTAACGTTTCCCAAGACTGCCCGTCGCCGCCCCGAGTGGTGGATCATCCCGTCTCGGCCAGTTTAGTTTTGCAGCGTCAGACCGTCACCCAGCAGGCGCGCCGGCAACTACCGCGGAGATCGCGCCGGTGGCGCAGTCCGGCAGCGCCATAACGAGCGCCAACACGTGTCTTGATCTGAAACCTTAGGCCCTTCCAGGCGGGCCGCTGCGACCCCGCCGATCCCGGCCATCGTACGGCGCTCCGTTCTTTATGTGGCGGTCACCCTAAAGCAGACCAAATCAAATGAGGCCCTTTGTGAAGCATGGGAACATAACCGACATCGCAACATATTTACGCCTGGACTAAACCGCTACGCGGTATCGGTGTAGCACGACCGTCAAGACGGTAGCCTGTGAGGTCGAGATCCGCTGGAGGCTTTTCCTGAGAACTCTCCTGCGCAAGCATGGAGTCGCTGCTTGCAGCAAATCCATTTGCAAAGGAGTCTCTTATGACACCTCTTCGGCAACGCATGGCTGAAGACATGCGGGTACCCAAATATCTTTTGCCAACCCAGTCGCAGCTTATCAGTCGTTCGTGAATGCCATGCCTGGCCAACAAGGCGATCGGAATGTGTTTCGGCTTCCGCACTACTCGACGATGGACGCCGGACTAGCCAAAACCTTCCGTTTTGCCAAAGCCCGAATCTCATACTCTGCAATTACGTTGGGAGGTGTTCAATGTGACCAATTGCCAACCATTCGGGTCCCTGGTGTACTCCTCGATCGGCCAGGACCCGTTTGAGAATCAGCCGCAATCGACATGGGGAGGATTCGGCGGATCGCAAACACCCGTCGGCGAGAGCCGGCCAGGACGAGTCATGCAGTTCGGCCTGCGGTACGCATTCTGAAGGTCCAACATGATCAGTCAAACCCTTCGTGCCCTGCTTCGACAGAAGCCATCCTCGATTTCTATCGTGCTCATCACCGCGCTGGGCATCGGATTGAACGCCGCTGTATTCACCGTGGCGTATTCGCTCCTGTTCCGTCCTCTTCCGTTCACTGGATCGAAAGAACTGGTCGTGATCACGGAAGCGGGCAAAACTTTCGATACCGGGTTGGCGTCGCCCACGGCGTACCTGGAGTGGCGCGACCATAATCCCCCGTTTTCGGATCTGGCGGCGTTCATGTGGTGGGAAGGTTCCGGCGACGAACCGACGCTCACAGTCTCAGTGACACCAAATTATTTCGACGTCCTCGGTGTCAAACCGCTCCTTGGCGGACCTTCACTGAAGAAGAGAATCGAGCCGGATTTAGTTCCGCCATGATTCTCAGCTACGAAACCTGGCAACGGAAATTCGGTGGCGATCCCAGGATTGTCGGTAAGTCCGTGCGTGATGGAAACTGGAACCCGATCGTCGTCGGCGTTATGCCTCCTGGTCCGACGAACCTGAACATTGGATGGGGACATATCTGGAGGCCAATCCGTCTGCGCCAGCAATACAATCGCGTCGAGACTACCGGCGCGCGATATCTTCGGGTCGTCGGGCGGCTTCGTCCTGGCGTCGATCGCGGACAAGGGTTGGCTGCGTTGACCGCGATCCAGCATGAAATGCGGAAGAAGTGGCCGGATATTTTTAACGGCTACGAGGTCCGTTTGACGCCCTTGCGCGAGACGCTAGAAGGTGAGTTCCGGCCGGCGGTATTGATCCTGACCGCCACGGCGGGATGCTTATTGCTGCTCACCTGTGCATCCTTGGCAAATCTGCTCGTCGCGCGCTCCGCTGCGCACGAGAGGGAAATGGCCGTACGAACGGCGCTGGGCGCGTCCCGCTTCGACCTCGCAATTCGCGTCCTCCTGAGTAATTTAATTCTCGCTCTGGCTGGGGCGGCTTTGGGTTGGGCCTTGTGTCGTGCTGCAATCATTGCCATTGTCCATCTTGAACCTGTATTGGGCGGGCTAAAAGGCATCGAAGTGGATTCGCTCGCTAATTTTGCTTTGTGTTTGGTGCTCTCGCTAGCGACGGCGCTGTTGGTTTCCGCGCCGATTATCCTGGGGGTAAGCCACACGACAATTCATAATTCGCTGAAAGACGGCGGACGCGGCGGCACCTCTGGGCTTCGGCGGCAGCGGATTCGTGGGTTGCTCGTCTCGGCCGAGGTCGCGCTGGCGGTGAGTCTGCTCGTTGTTTCCGGTCTTCTTGCCCGCAGTTTTGTCGGATTGATGAGCACCGATCTCGGCTTCACGCCTGATAACGTCCTGCTCCTCGAATCGAACATCGGCGACAGCTACTACAACACCAATGCGAAGCGCCTTGGCTACTTTCGGCCACTGCTGCAGGGTTTGCAAGGCGTGCCGGGAGTAGTTTCCATTGGCGGTATGCGCTACTTTCCGATGCATGCCAGATTATG
>Ga0335083_10008954_pt1 | contig 12179 bp, 10 predicted proteins | sample Lox_Sample_42_FD_206716 | JGI IMG/M metagenome (GOLD analysis project Ga0335083, IMG submission 206716) | Soil microbial communities from Loxahatchee National Wildlife Refuge, Florida, United States - Lox_Sample_4.2 | ecosystem: Environmental > Terrestrial > Soil > Wetlands | place: USA... | reverse complement strand
GGTCGCCTTGCCGTGTGGCGCGCGTCGCCAGCGCGAAGGCGTCCGAGCCGGAACCGGCTTCCGACAAGCCGAACGCGGCGACAGTGTCGTGCGCCAGCTTCGGCAGATAACGGCGCTTCAGCTCGTCGCTGCCCCAGCGAATCAGGATGTTGTTGGCGATGGTATTCTGCACGTCCACGATGACGGCCGCGGAGGGGTCCACTTCGGCCAGCGCTTCCACAGCCAGCACGCACTGGAAGAAATTCCCGCCCTGTCCGCCGAATTCCTCTGGGATTTCGATGCCCATCAGGCCCAGCTCGAACATTTCCTGCAGCAGGTCTTTGCGGAAGACGCCGGCTTCGTCCATCTCGCGCACGTAAGGGCCAATGCGCTCGCGCGCAAAGCGGAGGATGGTGCTTCGGAACATCTTCTCTTCTTCGCTCAGGACGGTGAGCGGCTGGACGGACGCAGTGATCTCGGTTGCGGTGGGCATGATGTCTGGATTCCTTTTTCAGTCTACTACCGGCGTGCCGTTCGTGACGCACGGAACGGTTGCAGGGTGTATAATCGCGTGCCAGAGGGAATGCTATGCGAACCTGGTTCATTGTTGGGCTGCTTAGTGTGGCCGTCGCTGTATTCGCCTTCCAGTCCACGCCGCGCTTCACCACCGTCGATCCCGATACCGGGAAGAAGGGCGATACGATCACCGCCAAAGGTGAAAACGTGGGGAAGAGCGGCATTGGCGAACTTTACTTGACCGATGGTCAGAAAGATACCAAAGTCGACATCTCGACGCAGTCGGACACGGAGGTGAAATTCACCATCCCTGAAATCAAGGCCGGCCGCTACCACCTGCTGGTGTTGACCGCGAACAAAGCCTCATTGATCGAGCAACCCGTCGTCGTTACGGTGGAGTGATCCGCCTACTTGGAGTTGGGGAGCAGCATATAAGTCACGATCCCAACCGCGGCCAGGCGCTTGTCGGCGTCGAAAATGTCGACGCGGCTCACGAATAATGTCTTACCGGCGCGCAGGGCGTAGGCGCGCGCCACCACTTTGGACATAGCGATAGGGCGCAGATAGTTGACCTTCAGCTCGCTGGTGGTCGCATTGTGCCGGCCTTGATAGGCGTGCAGCATCGCGTGCCAGGCAGCTTCGTCCGCGATGGACGCAATCACGCCCCCATGCAGAACACCCTGGCTGTTCACATAGTCGGGCCGCAGCGCGCACACTACGGTCACTCCATCTTTGTGTTTGCGCGTTACTCGAAGTGCCAAGGTGTCTTCGAAGGCCATTTGGATAGGATAGCTGGCGCGCGGTGCTAGCGCTTGGGGAGCGAAATCGTAATGTTGCGATAACGCAGCCCGCCGGTATGGTCGCCTTGCAGGTAGAGCGGGCCCGATTCAGACTCATGGCTATCGAGAGCGCCGCCGGTGATGCCGGGGATTTCCTGTTCGTCAATGATTTTGGTGCCGTCGCGAATCACCGTCACGGTGCGCCCCACCAGCGTGACGTCGTAGGTCTCCCATTGACCGGGGCGTTTGGGCAGTTCCACCGAGGGCGCGATAAATCCGTAAATCGAACCCATGCGGTGGAACTGGTCGTTCTTTTCGGGCGGCTCGTATTCCACCTGGACCTCGTAGCGTCCGCGCAGGTACACGCCGCTGTTGCCGCCTTGCGGGCAGTTATATTCGATGTGCAGTTTGAAATCGTCGAACTTGCGCGTGGTATGAATGTTCGCGCCGCCCTTATCGTTGCGCAGCTCACCGTTTTGGGCGGACCAGTAGGTTTTGGACGGATCGTCAACTGCCCATCCGCTCAGGTCTTTCCCGTTGAACAACGGCTCGGGCGCGGACCAGGAAGCGGGCGCGGTTCGTTTTAAAGCGGGCGCGGGAACTCCGGAGAGCTGCGCCTCCGCTCCTTTTGAGGAATGCAATATGCCGCTCAACTTGTGACCGCTGGCAGTTATATCCCAAGCGCCTTCGGCCGACGTGAACGTCAGGTGCGATCCCTGGACTTTAACGTCGCTCGCCGGATGCACGCTGCCGGTGCGGCCCACCAGGCGAATGACGCCCGCTGGCCCCTCCTCGGCAAACTCCATCCAGTCCGGATAGCTAGCCTGAGGCGTGACCATGGTGAGGTCCCAGCGTCCGGCGAAAGGAGAATTCCCTGCCCCCAGGCAACTCCCCACGATCAGGCAAAGAAATACGCGCTTCAGAGTCATCGTCCGTTAAGCCAGCTCCTCGGCGCGAATCGGCAGGCGCCGGACACGCTTGCCGGTGACGGCGAAAATCGCGTTGGCGACCGCCGGAGCGATTCCAGGCGTCCCGGCCTCACCGATTCCGCCGGGATTGTTCTTGCTGGACACGATATGCACTTCAATGGCGGGCATCTCCTCCATGCGCAGCACGTCGTACTGATGGAAGTTCTGCTGCTGGACGCGCCCGCGATCGATGGTGATGCCGCCTTTCAGAGCGGCCGACAATCCGAACACGATGCCGCTGCGGATCTGTTGCTCGACACCGGAAGGATTGACGGCATAACCGCAGTCGACAGCGCACACCACGCGATGCACGCGCAGCTTTCCACGGTCGACCGAAGCCTCGGCCACCTGTGCGGTGAAGCTTCCAACATTGTTCACTACTGCGATGCCGCGGCCGTGTCCGGCGGGAAGCGGCTTGCCCCAGCCTGCTTTGTCCGCCGCAAGCTCCAGAGCGGCGCGTAAGCGGGGCGAGTTGGCTAGCAGACGGAGCCGCAAATCTAGAGGATCTTTCCCGCCCGCGGCTGCAAGTTCATCGATGAACGATTCGGCAAAGAACGTGTTCTGCGAATAGCCGACCGAGCGCCAATAGCTGACTGGAATCCCCGGATCGAGCGCGTGATAATCGACCAGGACATTGGGAATCGAGTACAGCAAATCCACGACGCCTTCGACACCGGTGCGCGCCACGCCTTTGCTGAGGCCGCCGAAGGGCGAACAAATCAGGCGAGCTTCGAGCGCCACGGGCCAGCCGTCGGCATCCAGGCCAGCGGTGAAGCGGCCGTAAGCGGCCGGGCGATACCAATCCTGCTGGAGATCGTCCTCACGCGACCACGTCACTTGAACCGGCGCCCCCGCCGCCTTGGAGACCTCGACGGAATCGGCAACGTAGTCCGAGCGCGCGCGGCGGCCGAATCCGCCGCCCATGAATTCCGTATAGACCTTCACCTTTTCAGGCGGCAAGCCCGTAATCTGCATCGCGGCCTCGTGCGCGGCACTTTGCCCTTGCGTGGACGCCCACACCTCGCAGCCATCGGCGCGGACGTGCGCCACGCAATTGAGCGGCTCCATGGGAGCATGCGCGAGGTATGGAGTCTCGTAAACCGCCTCAACTTTTTTCGCCGCGGACTGGAGCGCGGCCGCGGCGTCGCCATTCTTGCGCGCCACTGCACCAGGCTGTTGCGCGTGTGCCGCAAAGTCCTTACTGATCCCAGCGCTATTGACTGACGCGACCGGGCCTTCATCCCATTTCACCTGCAAAACCCGGCGGCCCTCCATCGCCGACCACGTGTTGTCGGCGATCACCGCGACGCCGCTCGAGATTTGCAGTACATCCTTCACGCCCGGAATCGCCTTGCTCTTGCTCGCGTCGAAGCTCGCCACTTTGCCGCCGAATACGGGACAACGCTCCACCACAGCGTGCAGCATTCCAGGCCGCCGAACATCGATCCCAAACACCGCGCTGCCGTTGACTTTGTCGTGCGTGTCGAGCCGCTTGGTGGGCTTGCCGATCAAACGGAACTGGCTGGGATCTTTCAGCGCGACGTTGGAAGGGACGGGCAATTTTGCCGCAGCATCCGCCAGGCTACCGTAGCTGAGCCGCTCACTGGAAGCCGTATTGACGACCGTATTGTTCTCAGCGCGGCATCGCGATTTGTCAACACCCCAGTGTTCCGCTGCGGCCTGAACCAGCATTTCGCGCGCGGTGGCGCCCGCCTTGCGTAGCGACACCCACGAGGTTCGGATGCTCATGCTGCCCACCACGCCCTGGTAAGGTCCATATTCAGGGCTGACGCCGGGAAACTCGGTGCGGATTTTGTTCCAGTCGCACTCCAGCTCCTCGGCCAGCAGCATGGAAAGCGAGGTCACCGTTCCCTGCCCCATTTCGGCTTTGTGGATGAAGAGCGTGACGGAATCGTCCGAGCCGACGTGCACGTAGGCGTTGAGCTTGGCATCGGTAGTGGCAGCAGCGAGCTTGGAGCGCTCGGGGACGTAGAAACTAACCAGCAATCCGCCGGCAGTTGCTGCCCCGGCTTTCAGGAACGTTCGCCGATTCATTCGCGCGTTCATTTGGAACCTCCCTCGGCGCGCGCAATCTCAGCCGCGCGATGGATGGCCTCGCGAATCGTGTCGTAGGTTCCGCAGCGGCAGATGTTGCCGTGCATGGCCTCGTCTATATCGGCGTCAGTCGGACGCGAGGTCTTGGCGAGCAATGCCGCGGCGGTCATGATCTGGCCGGACTGGCAGTAGCCGCACTGCGGCACATCGCCCTCGATCCAAGCCTGCTGGATGGGATGACTGGTGTTTGGGGAGAAACCCTCGATGGTCACCACCGTCTTTCCCGCCACCGCCGAGACGGGCGTGACGCACGAGCGCACCGCTTGTCCGTTGATATGGACCGTGCAGGCTCCGCACAGCGACATGCCACAGCCGAACTTGGTTCCGGTCATGCCCAGCGTATCGCGCAAAACCCACAGCAGCGGCATCGCGGCAGGCGTGTCGACGGTCTGCGTCTTGCCGTTCAGGTTGAATTTGACCACAGCCATAAGTGGCTCCTCCTTTTGGCGTCGTCAACCGCAAGTATAGCGTTATTGGCCGTGCCGGCGGCGGCGAGATGCGACGTGTCGGCCAAGACCTGACGTGTCTGACCGAACACGCGCCGGCCGGCGAGCTGCCGCGGCAAGTCCTTCGGAATCAACATGCGCGCACCCGGCCCTTGACCTGTCTAGAGCCGCGCGAGGAGAAAAACCATGTTGTTCGTCAAGTACCTTTTAAGCACAATCGGGATCGGGCTTCTGCTCGGAGCAGCGGGGCTCTTGGTCTTCGATCTGTATCGAATATTCAAGCTGCACGGTCCGGGACTCGCTATGCGCTGGCGGCTTGCCATGCGCGTCGCCGCGTCAGGTTTTGTAGCTTTATTGGCCGGTCTGAGCATCGCCGTGGTGCCGAGTGGCCAGGCCGGAGTCGAGATCAGCCAGTGGCGAGGCACTCTGGCAGGAACACTCTATCCGGGCGTTCACTGGATTGTTCCGCTAGTGGATCGCGTGGAGCTGTTCAACCTGCGAGACCACTTGTTTTCGACGAATCTGGCGGACGATCCAAAATCAAAGATCCCCACCTTGCGCGTCCAAACCAAGGAAGGGCTGGGTGTCGGCCTGGCCGTAACGGTTCGCTTCCGCCTGGATCCGGCGAAGCTCGGATACATCTACAGCAATCTCCCGCAGCCGGTGGAGGAAGAAATCGTTCCGGCCATGGTGGCGAGCGCCTTCCGTGAGGCGTCACCGAATTACACCGTGCGCGAAATGTTCGCCAGCCGCCGCGATGATATGCTTCGTGCCGTTGGCGGGCAGATAACCCAGCGCCTCGCCTCCGACGGAGTCATCGTTAAGGAAGTGATGGTCCGCGACATCCAGTTGCCTGGCGAATATGCGAAAGGCATGGAGGGCCTGCTTCTCAAGGAGCAGGAAAACGAGCGCCTCTCGGTGGAGCTGGAGGTCAAGCAAAAGATGGTGAGGGAAGCGGAGTTGGAGGCCGAAGCGCAAAAGGCCCGCGATATCAAGGCCGCCGAAGCCAGGGCCGAAGTGACGGTGATCGAGGCTAAGGCTCAGGCCGACGCCATGCAGCACACGCTGCCGCTCAAGGAAAAGCAGATCCAGCAATCCAAGCTCGAAGCCGCGGCACGCAAGGAATCCACTGTGATGAATGCCGAGGCGCTGGCTGAGGCCAAACTGATCGATAGCAAAGCGGAGCTGGAGAAACGGAAGCTCGTCACTGAAGGCGAAGCGGACCGTATTCGCCACGTAGCCGAAGCGGACTCGGAACGGATGCGCCTGGAAGCCGAAGTCCTGAAGCAGAACCCGCTCCTGATTCAGAAAATCATCGCCGAGAAGCTTTCCGACAAAGTCCAGATCATGATGGTTCCCAACGATGGCAAGTTCTTCTTCGCCAATGATGTGCTGAAAAGCTTCACGGCAGCCGGGAATCAGTAGGAGCAGACGGAGGCGCTGAATTGAGTACTTTCACCCAGAGGACCGGCTTAAATTACGCAGGCGGCCCTGTGGCCCGATAGGGCGAGACCTAGTTCAGCGCCATTCACCGCAAAATCCGGGCTCGCAGCCTCTGGTCCGATGGTTGCAATGATTGCCGCGATACAACACACGCGGTTGAAAGGAGCGGTTTCATGAGATACGTGACGGCTGTTGGTTTGTTGATCGCAGGTTCGTTTTTCACGGCCAGCCAGGCGAAGGCCGACTGCATGAAAGACGGTAAAGACAAAATGGACTGCTGCATGAAAGATGGCATGAAATCCGATGCCGCCGCAGTCGAGCAAACGCTCAAGCAAATGGAACGCGATTGGAACCAGGCCACGATTGCGAAAGACTTCAAGACCGTGGACCGGATCATGGCCGACGATTGGACGGGGGTCGATTTTCGCGGAATGATAGTGACCAAGGCCGAGACCATTGAAGAGCTGAAGTCGGGCGAATCCAGCAATGACTCCGTTGAGCTGGGCGAAATGCAGGTCAAGGTGTTTGGAAATACAGCCGTCGTCATGGGCACCGACACGGAAAAGAGCACCTACCATGGCAAGGACAGCAGCGGGAAATACGCATGGATCGATGTCTTTACTATGCGGGACGGCCGCTGGCAGGCGGTGGCATCGCAGAGCACTAAGATCGAGCAATAGTTCCGGGAAGCGATCGCGCTAGCGCTAGTTGATGCTTTCGGCGCTGTAGCGGGCAATGAGGCCGGTTCGCACCGCGCGTCGGTAGACGCTGGCGAAAATCAAGCAGGCGCCGGCAATGTAAACGATCACCAGACTTGCTCCCGGCAGTAATCCAGCGGGTGAACCGGCCCGGCCTGCCACGATGCTTCGCATGCTCTCGAAGACATAGGATGGCGGGAGCACATGCGCGAAGGCTTGCATCCAGAGCGGCAGCGTGGAGAGCGGATAGAACACTCCCACAAAAGGCGAGATGAGAGCAGGTATGGGCCAGACGAACCATTCGGCCGCCGGCCCCAGCCGCAGTACCAAGGCACTGGCGACGATCCCGAGCGCGATTCCGAACGCAAACAGGATCAGCAGAAACGGGATCAGCACCAGTCCGTAGCCGAAGAACGACAGGTCGAAGACCGCCGTCGCCAGCACCAGCATCACCATTAGGCCGAACGAACTGGTGAAGATGCTTGAAAACACCAGGCCTAGCAGGTACTCCCAGATCGACAGCGGCGTCGCGAAGATATTCAGGAAATTGCGCGACCATACGTCCTCGAAGAACGCCGTGGTGACGCCCTGCATCACGCGGCTGAAAAAATCCCACATCAGAACCGCGCCGAGAATCGCGGGCACGAAGTTGAAACCGGAACGCGCCACCGAATTCAGATACCTGGTGATGAAGCCCCACAGCACGATGTCGATTGCGACCCAGCCGAACAGGGGGACAATGCGTGCAGGGCTGCCGCGCAGCAAATAAAGCTGACGGAGGAAGATGGCGCCGCTGCGGCCAAGTTGCATCAGGTCTGGCTCAGTTCGAGCGGCTCGCGCGCGACGGTGATAAAGAGCTCTTCGAGCGTTTCCTTGCCGTGCTCGCCTGGGAGGGTTTTGGGGTCGCCTTCGAGCAAGATGTGGCCGTGAGACAAGAACAAGACCCGGTCGCAGACTTCCTGCACTTCGTACATGTTGTGCGACGTCCACAGCACGCCTGCCTTGGTCTGTGAGGCGAACTCGCGGATTTTCGCGCGCACCTCGCGGGCGATGGCCGGGTCGAGCGATGCGGTCGGCTCGTCCAGCAACAGTAAGTCCGGGGAATTGAGCATGGCCTTGGCGAGCCCCGCGCGCGTTTGTTCGCCGGAGGACAAGACGCCGCACTTGGTATCGCGAAATCGTTCCAGATCGAATTCGCGGATCAGATGTTCGATGCGGTCCTCCAGGTGAGCGACACCGTAAATCAGGCCGAAGAAGCGCAAGTTCTGGCGAACCGTAAGATTGCCGGGCAGCGGAGCGTAGACAGCGGCGAAGTTGGTGTGCTGCAGAGCCTCGGCTCGATGCTTGGCCAGATCCAGTCCCTGAATGAGTACCGTGCCAGAGGTCGGTTCCAGAACGCCCAGGATCATGTTGATGGTGGTGGTCTTCCCCGCGCCGTTCGGACCGAGCAGCCCAACGATTTCGTTGCGTGCCACATGAAACGCAATACCATCAACGGCCAGGGTGTCTTGGTAGCGCTTCGTGAGCTTGGCGACAGAGAGAACGTTGGACAAGTCTGAAGCCATGGTCGCACGGAAATCCGGGGACAGTATACTCAATCCCCAATTTCGCCCCCTCGCTCAGAAACGGGACAATACACTCATTCCCCAATTTTCTCGCCGAGTCGTATTGCAAATGCTAGAGCCAGGGGCCCGAAAAAGAATTGGGGATTGAGTGTACTGTCCCCGGATTTTACGGGAGCAGTTCGGTGAGCACGCGGCCGATAGACCCGCTGGGCGCCTCGATTCCCAGCAGCGCCGACAACGTGGGCGCGATATCGTTCATCGCGATTTTTTTCCAATACGCACCCGGCTTGATACCCAGACCAAAGAAGATAACCGGAATGTGATTGTCGTAGTCGTAGGGGGTCCCGTGCGACGTTCCCGTGGCCTCGAACAAATAATACGGTTCTTGCAGGATCACCAAATCGCCCGAACGCGGTCCATAGAATCCAAGGCTCACCGCGCGGCCAATCTCATCGCGCTGCACCTCGCCACTGAGAACCTCATGCCGCGTGTAGACTCGCGCAATGTGCTCCTCAGAAGCGGCGGCCCGAGCGGCCACGCGTTCCACCTCGGCTGGATCCAACCTGCGCGATTGAATCAAGTCCAGGTTCAAATAGGGCGTGGTGGCAGGCGCCGGCAGCAGCCATTTGCCGGGCCCGAACCGTTTCACCAGCGCGTCCGAAATATCTTGCCCCAGGTGAGGTTCAGAAAGACGCCCGCCCGGCATGTTGCGCGCCTCATTCACTTCAGGCACCGGCGCAACGCCGTGATCCGCGGTCAGGACGACGATGCTGTTGCCTTTGCCGACGCGCGCATCGATGAAATCGAGCAGCTTCCCCAACAGCCGATCCGTGCGAATGGAGATGTCGCGAACGGCGGGATCGTCAGGACCCACCGCATGGCCGACATAATCGTTCGACGAGAAACTCACCGCTAGAATATCGGTGCCGGAATGAGAACCGAGCTTTTCATTGGAGACGGCGCGCTCGGCGAACTCCTCGATCATTTCATTACCCCAGGGTGTCGCTTCCAGGCCTCCGCAAAAACGCACATCGGTGCCGGCGGCCATGGTACAAAACGGCTTGGTCCCCCCGTTCGGAGCGTCCAGGGGCAGCCAGTTCGCTCCCAAATAGCGCTGATAGATTTGCTCGCTGTTCATCTCGCGCACCCAGTCCGGCAACTCGGCGCGATAATACGTGCTGGTGACCCAATGATTGGAGTCCGGATCATACCAGTACGCGCCATCGGCCATGTGCCCGGCCGGAAGGATCGCGCTGCGATCCTTGATCGACACGCCGATGATTTTCGATTCGATACCGTGCATCTTTAGTTCATCGCCGACTGTGCTCACCAGCAGCCGCCGCGGCGACGACCCCGGCGCGCCGGGCACACCCCCAACCATTTTGGACTTAGGGTCGAAGACGCTGGTCACCATTTGATGACTCGCCCGGTCGTACCATTCGTTGGAGATGATGCCGCTGACCGAGGGCGTTGCGCCGCTCAAGAAGGTGGAATGTCCCACGGCGGTCACGGTGGCGGAATGGATCAGATGCGCGTCGTGAAAAACCGCGCCTTGCTCGAGCAGGCGCTTAAATCCGGACGTATAGTCGTTGCGGAAGCGCAACAAATAGTCGTAGCGGAACTGATCGATCACAATGGCCACCACCAGGCGCGGCCGTTTGGGAGTTTCGTTGGCCGCAAACAGGGTTGCGATCGCAGCCAGCAGGCAAAGGACGATTCGTCGTGTGCGTCTCACGGTAAGCATTCTGATTGACCAGCATGGCACAGTGACCCGGGGAGTTTCCAATGAAGAATCGGTTACAGCCGGTCAGGTTTTGCGGCGCTAAGGAATCAACATCACCGGCGCCTGCCAGAACGCCGCCTTCTGACGAGTTGGATCGAGAATCGTCACCTGGCAATTGTATTCGCCCGGGGGCAGTTTCGCCAGCGACAGGTCGAACTTCAGCGGCGTGGTCTTGAGACGGTTGCTCAGCGATTCGGTCACCTCGAGCGGCGGCGTCTCAAACGCCTTGGTCTGGCCGCGATAGAACGTCACAAACGCTACTAACGGATTTGCGCTCGGCGCGTCCTGCTGATAGGCCTGCAAATAGACGTAAAGGTCTCGGCTCTTTCCGAACACTCGCGTCACGCTCGGAATCAACTTCTGGCCGCCCTGCACCAGAGGATTCACCGACTCGGCCTGTCCTTTATCTTTGGCCGCGTTATACAGCGCGTCCTTGAAGTCCACACGCTGGCTGCTCAGGACCACCGAGCTGATCGCGATCCGCTGCTCTTCCTTGTTCAGATTGGGGATGACAAACGGCGTTTCATACGTCCCGATGCGCCCGGTCTCGGCATCGCGCGCCAGGAATTTGATTTTGTATTTTCCTGGCAGCAGCGTAAAGCCGGTGTCATATTGAATCGGCCGCTTGGCCAGTTCGGCGGCCGTGGCGTCGCTCAATTTGATGTCGATTTTATCGCGCACATTGGACACAGTGGTTCCGAAATCGTCCTTGATTTCGCCCATGAAGTCGAGCAAGGTATGCTCGGCGCCGCCGCGTTTGGCCAGCGCCAGCTCACTGCCAGGAATTTTGACCACCACGGGCGTGAAGTACTCGGCACGGTTGAGCTGGAAGTAGTCGACCTCCATCGCGATCGTCAGTTCGGTTATCGGATCGCCCAGCAGCAGCGCGTCTTCAAGCTGCCGTTCCTTTTCAGCAGTCGTAAACTTACCGAACTGCTTGCCCGCAAAATAACCTTGCCGGTAATCGAGACTGGCCGACAGTCCGTGCGCCAGCGCGATCTTGATGCGCCGGAATTTCCCGTCCAGAGCGGCATTGCTGGTGTAGTAACCGATGATGTAGTAGCTGGAAATGGCTTGCTGGGCCTGGGCCATTCCCTGGGTCAGATCGTTGTTGTCGAGCAGGGCCTTGCCGCCGGTATCCGCAGCCAGCGCCCAGAGCGTATCCTGCGAGCGGTTGTAATTGTCGCGCACCGCCATGGCGGACTGCCCGTTGTACATCGCGATGCCGCCGGGCGAGCCGCGCGTTGCGTCCCCGAGTGGCGCCTGCGCCACCAAACCACGCGCATCGATGGGCCAAAACGAAACTCCGGCGCGAATGGCTGCGTTGACCGTGGCATGCAGTTGGGCCTGATTATCCATGCCGTTCAACTGCAGGCCGCTGGCGAAGTAAACCAGCGCTTTCTTTTCGCTCAACGTCCCCAGCATCTTGGCGGCGGTTTGCAACGCGGACAATTGGCGATCGGTATTGAAGATGTTGAACTCGCTGTCGTCCTGGCCGAAAGCCGCTCCCGTATCGGCGCTGCTCGCGTCGTTGGTGGTATCTCCCGAGTTTTGATCCTCGCCCACGATCAGCGTCTCGATGATGCTCTCCAGCCGGTCGCGATCGCTGGTGAAGTCTTGCAGCACCTGTACCGCGCCGGACTCATACATCAGCACCGCCACCAGGTCCGCCGGCGTCAGTTGAGTGCGAACGAATTTCTGCGCGGCTGTGAAAGCGCGCAACTGATCGGGCACCGGCATGGCGCTCATGTCGAAGTACAGCGCCAGCAATCGCCGGTCGCGGTACTTGATGTCGCCAGCCCTTTCGGTCGCGATCTGGCTGTGAGGATAACGAGCCAGCGGCGCGGCTCGTTCACTTGGCGCGGCCGGTGTCGACAGCTCTCGCGC
>Ga0335083_10008953_pt1 | contig 12180 bp, 11 predicted proteins | sample Lox_Sample_42_FD_206716 | JGI IMG/M metagenome (GOLD analysis project Ga0335083, IMG submission 206716) | Soil microbial communities from Loxahatchee National Wildlife Refuge, Florida, United States - Lox_Sample_4.2 | ecosystem: Environmental > Terrestrial > Soil > Wetlands | place: USA... | reverse complement strand
TCGGGGTCAAGACCGACTTCAGCAAGGTCACCTGCGACAGCTACCACGTCGGCGGCTACACCGACCACATCACGGCGTGGCGGGCCTGCTACGACACCGCCCACCTGGTCGGCGGGGCTGACAAGGAGATGACCCTCATCAAGTCCGGCCACATCCAGTCGGTCGTCTACCCGGCGGACAGCACACGGTATGACCGCTGGTACGGGCGACCCACGCCGACGGATCCCGACGAGTGGCTCAAGACCGCCGCCGTGCACAAGGGCTCGTGGTGGCGGCCGTGGACCGAATGGCTGATCGCCCGCTCAGGCAACGAGCGGCCGGCGCATAAGACCCTGGGCAACCGCCAGTACCAGCCGCTCGACCCGGCCCCGGGAACCTACGTATACGAGTAGCCCCGAAGACCGTAAGAGCGGGGGTGGCTGTTGCTTGGCCGCCCCTGCCACCGGTTTCAGCCATACGCTCAGGGGCGCCGTGGCCGCGCCCCGGGAATGCGCCGACCCGGCCCGGATCGGATGATCCTGGCCCGGGCCGGGATTCGCCAGCCGGTCAGCTAGTCATGCTGGCGATGGCAGGAGAGCCTCAGCACAGAGAGCCTCAGCGAAGCGGACCGCCCGCCACGTCGATGACCTGGCCGGAGATGAAGCCCGCGCCCTCGCTGACCAGGAACGAGATGGCGTAGGCCACGTCGGCCGGCTGGCCGACCCGTTGTACGGGTATCTGCTTCTTGAAGGTCTCGACGACATCCTCGAACGACATCTTCAGGTTCTTCGCCAAAGTCGCCGTCATGTCGGTGGCGATGAAGTGCGGCGCGACCGCGTTCGCGGTGATCCCGAACTTGCCCAGTTCCTTGGCGAGCGTCTTGGTGAAGCCCTCCAGGCCGGCCTTCGAGGCGGAGTAGTTGGCCTGGGCGCGGTTGCCGAGCGCCGACGATGACGAGACGTTGACGATCCGCCCCCACTTATGCGCGGTCATGTACTTCTGCGCCGCCCTGGTCATCAGGAACGCGCCGCGCAGGTTGACGTTGATTACCGTGTCCCATTGCTCGTCGGTCATCTTGAACAGGTTAGCGTCGCGGATGATCCCGGCGTTGTTCACCAGCACCGTCGGCTCGCCGAGCTCGGCGGCCACCCGCTCGACCGCGGCGTTCACCTGATCGGTCTTGCTGACGTCGGCGCCGACCGCGAGCGCGCGCCCGCCGGCATTCTCGATCTCCTTCACTGTCTTTGCGCAATCGTCCTCGTCAAGGTCGAGGACCGCCACGGCCATGCCGTCGGAGGCCAACTTGATAGCCGTCCCGGCACCGATGCCGCGGGCTGCGCCCGTCACGATCGCGATCTTCTGAGTCACTGGATTTCTCCTTCACGTCCAGAGCAGGCCGTGGCGCTCGGCTAGGTAAGGCTTCCTGAGCTCGCGGCCTCTGTTGCCGTTCGTGAACCTTCGTACGTCCGCGCCTCTCCGGCGGTTAGTGGCTTTGGTCCCGCCAGGTCCAGTCCCTGGGCCTCTGAACTCGCGGCCTCGGTCAGCAGGACTTTCGGCCCTTCCCGGGACAGCCGTCTTGACGTGCGATGAGGAAATGGCGGCTTATCCGATGGAGGTCAATATGAGCGCGATCTCATATGCGGCGCAGACACCGCTGTCGTTCCTGGAGCGGTCAGCCTGCGTGTGGCCGGACAAGGTCGCGGTGATCTACGGCAGCCGCCGCCTCACCTACGCCGAGTTCGCCGCCGAGGCGGTGCGGGTGGCCGGGGCGCTCCGGGCCGGCGGCGTCGAACCCGGCGACCGCGTCGCCTACCTGATGCCGAATCTGCCCGAGATGCTCGTCGCCCATTTCGCGGTGCCGCTGGCCGGCGGAGTGCTTGTCGCGATCAATACCCGCCTCACCGCCGAGGAGGTGTCGTACATCCTGCGCCACTCGGGGGCGAAGATCCTGGTGGCCGACGCCGCCCTGCTTCCGGTGGCCGCGGCGGCCGCGGAAGGCATCGGCACGGTAACCCAGCTGGTCGTGGCCGCAGACGCCGAAGCCGGATCCGCTGGTCCCGATCTGGCTGCCCGGCCCGGGCTGGTGAGCTACCCCGAGTTTCTGGCCGGACAGGCGGCCGGTCCGATGCCCTGGTCGGTCCCCGACGAGCTCGCCCCCATCACGATCAACTACACCTCGGGCACCACCGGGCGCCCGAAGGGCGTCATTTACACTCACCGCGGCGCCTACCTGAACTCGTTCGCGCAGATCATCCACTCCCGGCACGATGAGAACAGCGTGTTCCTGTGGACGTTGCCGATGTTCCACTGCAACGGCTGGTGCGCCCCCTGGGCGGTGACCGCGATCGGCGGCACGCACGTGTGCCTGCGCGAGGTGCGCGGCGACGCGATCTGGCAGCAGCTGCGGCAGCACGGGGTCACGCACCTGAACGCGGCGCCCACCGTCGTGAGCACCATCCTGAACGCGAGCGCGGCCGGGCCGCTGCCCCGGCCGGTCCTCGTCACCACCGCCGGCGCACCGCCCAGCCCCACGACGATCGCCGAGATGGAGCGCATGGGGTTCACGGTCGTGCACGTCTACGGGCTGACCGAGACCTACGGCCCGATCACCCTTTGCCAGTTCCAGCGGCGCTGGGCTGACCTGACCGTCGACCAGCGCGCCGCGCTGCAAGCGCGGCAGGGAGTCGGCATGATCACGGCCGGAGGTGTGCGCGTCGTGGACGAGGAGATGGCAGACGTTCCCGCCGACGGCAAGACTATGGGCGAGATCGTCATGCGCGGCAATACCGTCATGGCCGGCTACTACCTGGATCCGGAGGCCACCGCCGAGGCGTTCCGCGGCGGCTGGTTCCACAGCGGCGATCTCGGAGTCATGTTCCCCGACGGGTATGTCGAGCTGCGCGACCGCGCCAAGGACATCGTGATCTCCGGCGGGGAGAACATCTCCACGGTCGAGGTGGAGCAGGCGCTGATGAGCCACCCGTGCGTCCTGGAGGCGGCGGTCGTCGGGGTACCCGACGACAAGTGGGGCGAGCGCCCGAAGGCGTACGTGGTGCTGCGGGCCGGCACCAGCGCGACCCAGCCAGAGCTGATCGCGCATGTGCGTACCAAGATCGCCGGCTACAAGGCACCCCGTGAGGTCGACATTACGATCGAGCTGCCGAAGACTTCCACGGGGAAAATCCAGAAGTTCGTTCTGCGCGACAAGGAATGGGCCGGTCACAGTCAGCGCGTGCAAGGCTAGCCGCCGAGCAGAGTGCCGAGCAGCCTGGCATAGCGCAGCAGGTGCGCGTCGCCGACGTACTGCTCGCGGACGTGGGCGTGCGCGGCCTGCCCCATCCGCCCCGCCTGGTCCTGGTCGCCGAGCAGGCGGCACGCCGCCGACCCGAACGCCGCCAGGTCGGCGGGATCCGGCAGCAGGATCCCGGTGCCCTGGGCGATCTGGTCGATGATCCCGCCGACCGCCGAGCCGATGACCGGCCGTCCCTTCCACATTCCCTCCGAGACGGTCAGCCCGAACCCTTCCGCCAGGCTTTTCTGGGCGATGATGGTGGCGTGCCGCTGCAACGCGTTGACCATGGCCGCGTTCTCATCGATGTCATCCAGCGGCAAGGTGACCAGCAGGATCCGCGTCCGGGCAGGCGGGCTCAGGTCACGCCACTGCAGCAGGCACTCCCCGTAGACTGCCGCGCCTTCGGGGTCGTCGCTCACGTCCGTGACCGCCGGGCCGACCAGCATCAGGTACCCGGCACCGCCGGGCGCGACGTGGTCGGCGAAGCCGCGCATGACCCCGGCCATGTCCTTGAGCCGGTCCCACCGGGAGACCTGGAGCAGCACCGGATCATCGGGGCCGGGACGGCCCTCGCCGACGATGACCGCGGACCTGCTGACGGTGCCCACGCCGCCGTCGCGGCGTGCGAACGTCGCGGGCGCCGTCGCCGCGGCGCCATCCAGCACGCCCAGCTTCACCAAGATGGCCCGCACGGTATCGGTGGCGAGCGGCTGGTTCTTCGGCGAGAACGGGTCGATCGACGGCGGGATGATGCACGTCCTGTCGGCGGGAACCCACGACGGGACATAGGACCGGCGCGAGAACACGCAGGCCTCCGCGGCAGCCAGGTGCGGCCGCAGGAAGCCCCATGCCGCCCGGGTCACCTCGTCTTCCCAGTCGACGCCGATGTGGCAGCGCCAGATCACCCGGGCGCCTGCCTGCGCCAGCGGCGCGGCCAGGCCCGCGGTCTGCGGGTCGTGCAGCAGCACCACATCGCCGGGCCGGACCCGGGTGCCCAGCTCCGCCGCGTTCGCGGCCAGCATCTGCGTGTAATGAGCGGCCTCGGCCGCGCCGAGCGAGGCCCCGGACCTGCTGCCATGGATCTGGTTGTGCAGCCGCTTGGTGATGGCGAAGAACTCGGCGTCCCCGGAGATCACGAGCCAGCGGATCGGGATATCCAGGTCCTGCACGTACCCGACCAGGACCTGCAGCATCTCGGCGACTCCGCCACCGGCCGCGGTCGAGTTGACGTTCCAGATCGTGTGCCCGGCCAGCGCCGGCCGGACCTGATCGGCGGCCCGGGACAGCATCGCATACCGCGGGCCGCCGATGACCGGCTCCAGCCGGGATACCGCCAGCCGCGGCACCTCCACCTCATGCACCAGGCTCACGGCTTCCGCCTTCCTTCCCGGCCGAGTACCGCCCCGTCCGGAACGTGACGCGGGCCGGCTACCCGCACCTCGCCCACGGCCACCACGTTCGCGCCGAAGGTGACGTCGCCTTCGACCTCGAACCGGCGGCAGCGGCGCAGCGACGGTACCCCGGCAGGGAACCGCCGCTCGAAGTCGGGCAGCAGCTTGTAATAGTCCTTGTCCAGCGTGACAACGGGCCCCGGGCCGTCGAAGCCGGGCCTCATCCGCCCGTCACTGGCGAGCTCGTAGGCGTCGGAGCGGATGACCAGCAGATCGTCGGTGGTCTTCACCGGGGCGAACCGCGAACGGGGGACGTGGACCGCCCGGGCGCCGGGAATCGAGCCGATCGCCGCGCCCATCGCCGACTCGAGCTGGATCACCGGGGTGCTCGCCGGGTCGCGCGGATCGACGGTCTCGCGGTTGACGATCAGCGGCAGAGACGGCGTCGCCGGGTCGGCGGCCTGCAGTTCCCGCAGTGCGCGCAGGTCAATCCAGATGTTGTTGGTGTTGTACCAGCGCCAGCGCTCTACGTCGGCGAACGAGGTGTCGCCGCCGGGCACCTGCGCCGTCTCCCGCAGCACCATCTTGCCCTGGTAGCGGGCCAGGTGGCCGCCCTTGCGGTCGGCCGGCGTGCCGCGCACCGCCTCCAGCGCGAACGGCACATGCTCGGCGGCTAGCCAGGCGGCGATCCGGACGTCGGCGAGCGCGCCGAGGTTGTCGGAATTGGATACGAAGGCATAGCGCAGCCCGGCGCCGAGCAGGGCGTCCAGGGTGCCAGACGCCGCTAGCGCGGTGTAGATATCGCCGTGCCCGGGCGGGCACCATTCCAGCTCCGGGTCGGCCGGCCACTGCACCGGCTGCAGGTCATCCGCGCGGATCTTGGGCTCGCGGCCTTGCAGGAAGTCCAGCGGTACGCCAGGCACGCGCAGGCTGCCATAGCGGCGAAGCGCGTCCAGCGAGGGGCCACGGGTGGTCGCGGAGTTCATCAGCACCAGCGGCAGGCGACCGCCAAGCCGCCCGCGCAGGGCCAGCACCTGCGTAGCGATGACATCGAGGAAGCGTGTACCTGGCTTGACCTCCAGCAGCGACTTCGGTCCCGACAGGCCCATGCTCGTCCCCAGCCCGCCGTCGAGCTTGACGACCGCCAGCCGGTCGAGCACGTCATGGGCCCGGCCGGGCGGCGGCTCGGGCAGTTCATCCAGGCGCGGCAGGTCCGGAGCCGGCTCCAGTACCTCGCCCGGCAGGTATCCGGCCCGCTGCTCACCCAACTGCGAGAGGCGTCTGCCCAGGGCAGCCAGCTCGGCGCCGCGGACGCCGCCCGCCTCAGCCTTGGCCAAGACGGCGGCAACATACCCCGGCATACTCATGACATGATTCTCTTACGAGCCGGCGGGCTGGCGCCGGGACGGCGGCACAGTGCCGGGCGCGGGCTCACCCCTTGCCGCGCTTGGCCTGGTGGATCGCCCACCGCAGCGGGGCCTCGGACGACTCGAAGCCGTCCACTCCGACCACGATGCGCCGCACCTCGTTATCGTGCCGGTTCACAGCTTCCTCCCTTGATGGCTTCGATTCCTTCCCGCGCGGCGTGCGGGTCGAGGTACTGGCCGCCCAGCGCGTCCGGGCGCAGGTCCGGCCCGAGCTGGTAGACCAGCGGGATGCCGGTGGGAATGTCCAGCTCGGCGATCTGGTCGTCCGGTATCGACTCCAGGTGCTTGACCAGCGACCGCAGCGTGTTGCCGTGGGAGACCACCAGCACGCATCCGCTGGCCAGCAGGTCCGGCACGATCGCGTCGTACCAGTAGGGCAGCAGCCGCGCGGTGACGTCCTCGAGCGACTCGGCGCGCGGCCTCGCATCGGGCGGGAGCGCCTGATAGCGGGGATCGCCCAGCTGAAGCTCCCAGGCCGCCACGCTGACCGGGGGCGGCGTGGCGGCATAGGACCGGCGCCACGCCGTGACCTGCCGCTCGCCGTACTCCTGCCGCACCTGGGCCTTGTTCCGTCCCTGCAGCGCCCCGTAGTGCCGCCCGTTGAGCCGCCAGGACCTGCGCACCGGGATCCAGTCGCGGTCCGCGGCGGCCAGGGCCAGATTGGCGGTGTGGATCGTGCGCCGCTGCAGCGAGGTATGCGCGCGGGCGGGCAGGACGCCGTGCTGAGCCAGCAGCGACCCGGCCCGGATGGCCTCCTCCTCGCCCGCCGCGGTCAGGTGGGCGTTCTCCCAGCCAGTGAAGATGCCGGCCGCGTTCCACTCGCTCTGCCCGTGCCGCAGCAGGGCCAGGCGGACCTGAGTCATGACTGTTCCAGCACGGCCAGCCCGGGCAGGGTCTTGCCCTGGATGAACTCCAGGCTGGCGCCGCCGCCCGTGGAAACGTGGCCGAACGTGTCCTCAGCGAAGCCGAGCGCACGGATGGCCGCGCCGGTGTCACCTCCGCCGACCACGGTGAACGCCTCGCCATCGGCGAGAGCCTGGGCTACGGCCCGGGTGCCCCCGGAGTACGGTTTCCGCTCGAACATGCCCATCGGGCCGTTCCAGAAGACCGTCTGGGCCGGGAACAGGGCGGCGGCGAACCGCGCCGCCGTCTGAGGGCCGATGTCCAGGCCCATCTGGTCGGCCGGGATCGCGTCGGCGGCCACCACTGCGCCGGAACCGCCGGGTTCCGCCGCTACCACGATGTCGGAGGGCAGCTCGATCTGGCCAGGGGTCGCCCGCTTCAGCAGGTCCGCAGCCGCGGCTACCTGGCTCGCCTCGAGCAGTGAGGTACCGATCTTGTCCCCGCGGGCAACGAGGAAGGGGAAGGCCATCGCGCCACCGACGAGGATCCGGTCGGCCGCGGTGATGAGGCTGCCGAACGCGTCGAACTTGTCCGCGACCTTGGCGCCGCCGAGCGCCACCACGTACGGCCGCCGGATGTTCGCGGTCAGCCGGCCGAGCGCGCCGACCTCGGCCTTGACCAGATAGCCGGCCGCGTGCGGCAGGCGCAGGGCCACGTCGTAGACGCTGGCGTGCTTGCGATGTACGGCGCCGAAGCCGTCCGAGACGTACAGGTCGGCCAGGTCGGCGAGCTGGCCGGCGAACAGGCCGCGCTGGGCGTCGTCCTTGCTGGTCTCCGCGGCGTTGAAGCGCAGGTTCTCCAGCATGACCCCGCCGCCGGGACGCAGCGCCGCGACCGCGGCGCACGCGGCGGGACCGGTGGTGTCGGCGGCCAGCTCCACCGGGTGGCCGAGCAGTTCGCCGAGGCGAGCCGCGACCGGCGCCAGCGAGTAAGCGGGATCCGGTTTGCCGCCGGGACGGCCGAGGTGAGCGCAGACGATCACCCTGGCGCCGCGGTCAGTCAGCGCGGTCAGGGTCGGCAGGCTCGCTCTGATGCGCCCGTCGTCCGCGACGCGGCCGCCGTCGAGCGGCACGTTGAGGTCGGCGCGCAACAGGACGCGCAGGCCGTCGACCGCCAGGTCATCGATCGTCTTCATCATCGTGAAATCTCCTCCGTCAGCGCTCGTGCGAGTTCAGCCGCCCGTCGGGATGATCGCGACGGGCCCGTGAGCGTGGTCGAGGACCGCGTGCTGGACGGAGCCGATGCCGGGGCCCCGGCCGTCCGGATGGTCATGCCTGCCCAGCACCACCAGATCCGCCCGGGCGGAGTAGCTGGCGAGCACCCGGGCGGGATGCCCGGGGATGACGTCCTGGCGGACCCGCACGCCCGGGTACTTCTCTCTCCACTTCTGCAGCGCCGTGGCCAGGTCGCTGGCAGCCTGGGCGGTCATCCGGTCCAAGTCGCCCGGCGCGGAACGGTACGGCTCCGACGGGTACCAGTACCAGGTGTGGGCAGCGACCAGGGCGGCATCACGCAGCGACGCTTCCGCGAACGCGAACGCGAGCGCCGCGCCGGCGTCCTGGGGATCGCGGATTCCCACCGCGATCTCGCGGTGCACGGCCATGCTCTCCTCCCGAACCACCACCACCGGGCACGGCGCGCGGCTGGCGACATACCTGCTCACCGAGCCGAGCACCATCGCCGCGAAGCCGCCCGCCCCGCGCGCACCCACGACGAGCATGGACGCGTCGGCGCCGCTTTCCGCCACGGCCAGCGCCGGCGGCCCGGAAAGCAATCCGGTGGTCAGCGGCAGGCCCGGGGCCGCCTCCTCGGATCGGATGGTGGCCGCGTCGAGTGCCCGCGCGGCGATCCCGCGCAAGGCGCAGGCGATCTCCGCTGGCGAGGCGCTGTACGCATGTATCTGCGGTAGCGACGCGGGTGCCGACACGATCCGCAGCGGCGCGGAGTGCCGCCTGGCCTCCAGGGCGGCCCACTCAGCGGCCCGCAGTGACTCTTCGGAACCGTCCACGGCCACGACGACTGGTTTGGCTGCCATGACCGGGCTCCTCCCGATTGGAATCCTTCCAGGTCAGCGTGGCAGGCCAGGGCCTGGTCCGGCATGGGCGTTAGACATCTGATGCCGGGACCTAGGACCTCCCGAAGGCCGCTGGCTGGCTGTGCGCTACAGCCGCCCGCCGACCAGGGCGGCCAGGTCGGCCAGCCGGCAGGCGTAGCCCCACTCGTTGTCGTACCAGCCGAACACCTTGACCAGCGTCCCGGACGCCTGGGTCAGCGGCGAGTCGAACACGCACGACGCGGGGTCGCCGATCACGTCGCGGGAGACGATCGGGTCGGTGCTGTACCGCAAGATGCCGGCCAGGCGGCCCGCGGCCGCGGCGGCGAACGCCTGGTTGACCTCGCCGGCGGTGACCTCCCGGTTCAGCACGACCGCGAGGTCCGTCAGGGACCCGTCCTCTACCGGGACCCGGACGGCGACCCCGTCCAGCTTCCCGGCCACGGCGGGGATGACCAGGCCGGTGGCCCGGGCCGCGCCGGTCGTGGTCGGCACGATGTTCGCCGCCGCGGACCGGGCCCGGCGCAGGTCCTTGTGCGGCCCGTCCAGCAGCATCTGGTCTCCGGTGTAGGCGTGGATCGTGGTCATGAAGCCCCGCTCCACGCCGAACGAGTCGACCAGCACCTTCACCATCGGCGCCACGCAGTTGGTCGTGCAGGACGCGTTGGAGATCACGTCGTGCCGGGCCGGATCGTACTCGTCGTCGTTGACCCCGAGCACCACCGTGAGGTCGACGCCCTTGCCCGGCGCCGAGATCAGCACCTTCCGCGCGCCGCTCTTGAGGTGCACGGCCGCGCCGTCCCGGGTGCGGAACTTCCCGGTCGACTCGACGACGACGTCGGCGCCGAGCCTGCCCCAGTCGATCGCGGCCGGATCCCGCTCGGACAGGACCGCGATCGGGTCGCTGCCGACGATCATCGAGTCCGGCGTGTGCTCCACGGGGCGGCCGAGCCGGCCGTAGGTGGAGTCGAAGGCCAGCAGGTGCGCCAGCGTCCCGGCGTCGGTGATGTCGTTGACGGCCACCACCTCCAGGTCGGTGCGGTCCAGCGCGAGCCGCGTGAACGCGCGCCCGATGCGGCCGAAGCCGTTGATGCCCACCCTGGTTGTCATGTCGCTCTTCCTCCTCGTTGCTGCTCTCGATGCCCAGCCTGCGCGCCCATCCGCCATGTGGCTAGCGCCAATGGGCACCTGACCTCGGGACCAACAGCCCTTGGACCGGGGATCCGGAGGCGAAGGTCCCCGTGGGGTGGTGACGTCCGGCCGTGACGATGCCCTGGGGGGCGGAGCCAGACTGCGGCCAAAGAGCTAATCGAGCGGACAAAGGGGTCCGCGTTTTTGAAGGAGGCATCCGATGCGCCGCAATTCTCATCTCTTCGCCATCGCGGGGTTCGCCCTGTCGGCGATCCTGCTGATCGCCGGCGGCCTGCTGCTGTGGGGCTCGGCCTACGTGCACAACACCGTGCAGGGCCAGCTGGCCGCGCAGCAGATCTACTTCCCGCCCCAGGCCGCGTTCGCGCACCCCAAGGCGGGCACCGAGATCACCCCGTCGATGATCCCGTCGGTCTCGCAGTACGCCGGGCAGCAGCTGCTGACCGGGCAGCAGGCCGAGGCCTACGCCGATAACTTCATCGCCGTGCACATCGCCAACATGACCGGCGGCAAGACCTACTCCCAGCTGTCCGCCCAGGCGATAGCCCAGCCGAACAACACCAAGCTGGCCGCCGAGGTGAACACGGTGTTCAAGGGCGAGGCGCTGCGGTCCATGCTGCTGAACGCCTTCGGCTGGTGGAAGGTCTCCCAGATCACCTTCATCGCCTCCATCGTGGCCTTCGCGGCCGGCGGCCTGGGCCTGCTGGGCACAGTGTTCGGGCTGACCCTGGGCCGTCGCACCGAGATCACCCACGAGGCCATCCCGGCCGCCCCTGAGATCAAGACGTCATGACCCTAGCTCCGTCTCCGGCCGGCGCCCCCACCGGGCGCCGGCCGGCGGATGCCGGGGACCCGGGGGATGCCGGGACGTAGCCGATACAGGAAGGACGCGCACGATGTTCCAGGTCCGGTTTCACGGGCGCGGCGGGCAGGGCGTGGTCACCGCCGCCGAGCTGCTGGCCTCGGCCGCGTTCAGCGAGGGCCGGCACGCGCAGGCGTTCCCGAGCTTCGGCTCGGAGCGGATGGGCGCGCCGGTGATGTCGTTCTGCCGGATCGACGACCAGCCGATCCGGACTCACGAGCCGGTCACCGAGCCGGACGCGCTGATCATCCAGGACCCCACCCTGCTGCATCAGGCCGAGCTGTTCGCCGGGCTGGGCCGCGACGGCTACATGCTGATCAACTCTGCCCGCGGCTTCGGCGAACTCGGCCTGGGGGAGTTCGTCCGGGACTTCCGCCGGGACCGGCTCCTGGTCGTCCCGGCGAGCTCGCTGGCCCTCACCCACCTCGGCCGCCCGCTGGCCGGCGCCGCGCTGCTCGGCGGGTTCGCCGCGCTGACCTGGGCGGTCAGCCTGGACTCGGTGCTGGCCGCGATCAACGACAAGTTCTCGGGCCCGGTCGCGGACGGCAACGCCGAGGCGGCCCGGGCCGCGTTCGGCTTCGTCAGGGACGAGCGGGAGGCCCTGGTCCGGGAGGAACTGTCCGATGCTTAAGCAACTCGAGGGTTCCCGCGCGGTGGCCGAGGCGGTGGCCATGTGCCGCCCCCAGGTGATCTGCGCCTACCCCATCACCCCGCAGACCCACATCGTCGAGGCGCTGTCGGCGATGGTGAAGGATGAAACGCTGGACGCCGAGTTCCTCAACGTGGAGTCGGAGTTCGCGGCCATGTCGGTGGCCATCGGGGCGTCCGCGGCCGGCGCCCGGGCCTACACCGCGACCGCCAGCCAGGGCCTGCTGTACATGAGCGAAGCCGTCTGGAACGCGGCCGGGCTGGGCCTGCCGATCGTGATGACCGTGGCCAACCGCGCGATCGGCGCGCCGATCAACATCTGGAACGACCACAGCGACGCCATGTCCCAGCGCGACGCGGGCTGGCTCCAGCTGTACGCCGAGACCAACCAGGAGGCCCTGGACCTGCACATCCAGGCGTTCCGGATCGCCGAGGAGCTGTCGGTCCCGGTGATGGTGTGCATGGACGGGTTCCTG
>Ga0335083_10008952_pt1 | contig 12181 bp, 11 predicted proteins | sample Lox_Sample_42_FD_206716 | JGI IMG/M metagenome (GOLD analysis project Ga0335083, IMG submission 206716) | Soil microbial communities from Loxahatchee National Wildlife Refuge, Florida, United States - Lox_Sample_4.2 | ecosystem: Environmental > Terrestrial > Soil > Wetlands | place: USA... | reverse complement strand
TCGGTCACATCCCGCAGTCCCAGTCGCTCCAGGGTGTTGGTATCGAAGGCGGTCACCGAAGTACCCACGTCCTGCAGGTTCTGTTCGCGCTTCTGCGCCGTGACCACGATTTCGGCGAGCTTGTCGCCGTCGCCGCTGTTGTCCTCGGGCCATGCGCCAGGGGAGATCGCCAGCGCAGGCAGTACGGCACAGCCGGTGAGCAGGCAGCGGCGGAGTGTCAGTCGAGCCATCGGGTTGGTCTCCGGAAGATGAAATGCGGCCGCGGCGCGCGGAAGCGCGCCGGCGCGGGCCTGAAGTCACCACAGGACTTTCGCCTCGGGATGCTATGCGCAGTCGTGGCTGCCCCGCGACCCACAATGCGAAGCCGGCGTACGGGATCGGAAAATAATTGCCCGGCGTGGCGTACTTGCGCGTTGCGCAGGAGCAACGGCTGGGTGGCGCAAAGGAAGGGGCGAGCCGGGACGGCAGCCGGATAGTGGAGCTACATCGCCCGCTTCAGGGTCACGGAGGGCGCCACGCCGATCTGCTGGCGGTAGTAGCGCGCGTAGCGCCCGAAATTCACGATGCCCACCGCCTGCATCAGGTCGGTGACGCTCTGCCGGGAATCGGCACTCTGCAGCGCCGCGTGCAAGGCCCGGATGCGCATCTGGCGCACGTATTCCGCCGGTGTCTGATTGAAGGCCTGGCGGAAGCCATTCTGCAGGGTGCGCGGAGTGATGCCGACCGCAGCCGCGATGTCGGCGATCGAGCGGATGTCGGCGATATGGCTGTGGACGTACTCGCGTGCGCGACGCACATGCCACGGAATACTCGGGTGGGCGGCTTCTTCGAGCGCGGCGGAGTAGTTGTGTGGTGCCGAATGCACCAGCAGCTCGATCATGGTGCGCGAGTACTGCCTGCGCACGTCCTCACAGGCGAGCACCGAGGGCGCGCTCGCCGACAGATGGCAGATGTGACTCAGCAGTTGGTGCCAGCCCCGTCCGAAATCCGAGTCGGAGGCGACCTCCATGCCGAAACTCAACGGCGCGGTCAGCCGCCGGCCGAGTTTCTCGGCGATGCGCGCCTCGAGCGCCTGGCGGGAGATGCGCGCGGTCAGGTGGCGACACTGGGCCGACATGAGGATGTTGGTGCGCTCGGTCATCGAGGTCATGATGATCGAGCCGGGAGTGGAGGTGATCGAGTGATCGCCACAGGTGACCCGGCCGTGACCGGACAGCGTGGACTTCACCAGCAGGTACTCTTCGATGATTCCGGATTCGATGCCGACGTTGGAGCCGTACTGAACATAGCCGAGAGCGCAGTCACCCAGATCCAGCGCGGAAGTGACGCACATGAGGCTGACACCACGTGTGTCGGCCGCGCTCAGCCGGTGCGGATAAATGTTCCGGCTCACGACGTCGGTGGCTCCGTCGAGCGTGTCGGCGGTACTGACGTTCTGCGGATTCGGCAGGTATTGCGCCGCCGCGGGATCGATCTTCACTAGCGATGGCATGGGTCAGGCACTCCAGGCGGCTCCGCGGGCAATCTGCAGGGCCATTGTATGCGCGTAGGTCATCAGACGCCTCAGTTCGGCAGGCTGGTCGCTGTGCGCGCCGCGGACCAGCACCAGCCCCTCGATCATTGCAGCCAGCAGCGTCGCGCGGCGGCGTACCTCCGCGGGCTCCACCGCCGGTTCGAGCTCCGCGATGCGTTCGCTCAATTGTTCCAGGTCGATGCGGTACAGCTCGTTCAGCAGTTCGTTCGAGTCCCCGTCGAGCGTACTCAGCAGCGCCCACAGCTGGATGAAGAAGCGCCGCGTGGGTTCGCTGGCGACATCCCGCAGGTTGTAGTCCACCACTGCTTTGAAGCGTTCGACACGGTCAACGGGGGCCTGGGTCAGCAGCTTCTCGTAGGCGGCACGGTAGCGGGCGCCGGTGTCAGTCAGCAGCGCGCGCACCAGGGCCTCGCGGGTCGGAAAGTAGTACTGCACGTTCGCCAGATGCATGCTGGCGTGACTCGCAACGTTGCGCATGGAGAACTGCGCATAGCCCTCCCTCATGAGCAGCGCGCGCGCGGATTCGATGACCCGCTGGGCGGTCTCCTGGCCGGCGCGGCTGCGCCCGACGGTACGCTGGGTCTTGACCTGCATGGGGCACCGATTGTAGCGTATTGGTCAACCGACCAAAAGAAGGTGCCGCCATGTCCCCCGCCGACAGCGATTCCTCCGAATGCACGCGCCGGGACTTCGTCGGCAGCACGCTCCTGGGTGCCGGTGCAGCACTGCTGGGTATGTCCTCGCCCGCGGCGCTGCGGACGGCGCAGGCCCAGACCGTCGCCGCGTCGATGACGGGTCTCGGGACTGACTGGACCGGGCCAGGGGGTCTAGGCGATTACGCCCGCTCGAATGGCAACACCCACGAAGTGGTCAATGCCGCGCACGGCGGGATCCGTAACCAGCAGTTCGATCGGGCGCTGCGCGCGGCAGTGGACACCGGCGAGAGTCCTGAGGTCATCGTCGTCGGTTGCGGCATGGCGGGGCTGTCAGCATGTTGGGCCTATCGCAAGGGTCGCCCGAACGGCACCGTCCTCATGCTCGATCAGCACCCCATCTTCGGAGGCGAGGCGAAGCAGAACGAGTTCCAGGTCGACGGTTACCACCTGACTGCGCCCCAGGGCGCCACCGGCATCGTGGTGCCGTTCAACAAGGCGAAGGATGCGGGCATGTGGAGCCACTTCGCACAGGATCTGGGTTTTCCCGAGGAGTTCGTCTACCAGAAGCCCACCGGGCTCAGTCGCGACATACTGGTGCCGGAGGATGCCTGGTCGCCCATGCACGTCGCCTGGGAGCGCTCGGACACGGGCTTCTACTACGAGGGACATGGCTGGGTGAAGAACCCCTGGAGGGATGGATTCCGGCACGCGCCGATCGCCGATTCAGCCAAGAAGGCGTTGGTGGATCTGGAGCTGTTCCGCACGCCGCCGCGACGTGCGGACTGGGAGTCCTGGCTGGACAGCATGACTTACCAGCAGTTCCTGACGGATGTGGTCGGCATCGAGCAGCGCGATCTGCCCGAGGTACTGCGCTACCTGAGCCCCATGACATGTGCGATGGGATGCGGGTTGGGCGCCGATGTGATCTCCGCGTACTCCGCCTACAACTTCCTGCAGCCGGGCGTGGTTGGGTATTACCGTTACGCCACGGGCGGTGTGGATCCGACGGACGAGGTCTACCTCGCCAGTTTCCCCGGTGGGCACGCGGGTACCGCGCGGCATTTTCTCAAGAAGATCATGCCCGCAGCCATTACTGGTGAATACCGCATGGCCGACATCCTGAACGGGCCCGTGCGCTGGAGTGAGCTCGACAAGCCCAGCGAGCCGGTACGCATGCGCCTGGCCTCCACTGTGGTCGCCGTACAGCACGAGGGGCCGCCGGAATCGGCCAAGGGGGTCGTGGTCACCTATCTGCGCGAGGGCAGGTTGTACCGCGTGCGGGCCAAGGCTGCGATCCTGTGCGGCCAGCAGCATGCCAATCGCCACATCTGCCGCGACATCTCTCCCGAAGTTCGCGAGGCGATGAATCACTTCCACCACGCGCCCATGCTGACCGTCAACGTCGCGGTGCGGAACTGGAGGTTCCTCGAGAAGCTGGGAATCGCCTCGGCGCGCTGGTTCGAGGGTTTCGGCTGGTGGCTGAGCCTGCGGCGCAATCTGGAGATTCCCGGTCAGGTGACGCAGCCGCTCGATCCGTCCAAACCGACCGTGTTGACGATGTACAACCCGTTTCCGCTGCCCGGTGTTCCCTTCCCGCAGCAGTGCACGGCCGCGCGCATGCAGCTGTTCGGCATGAGCTACGCCCAGATCGAGTCGGCGGTGCGCGCACAGTTGACGAAGATGTTCGGCGACTCCGGTTTCGATGCCAGTCGCGACATCGCCGGCATCATCACCAACCGCTGGGGGCACGCCTACGTGGTCGATCCGCCGGGGTTCTTTTTCGGCCGCGATGGCAAGCCCGCGCCGAAGGAACTCCTGCGCCGGCGTTTCCACCGGATTTCCTTCGGCCACTCGGAACTCAGCGGCGCGCAGATGTGGGAAACCGCGGCCGAAGAGGGCGAACGCGCGGGCCAGCAGGCCCTGGAGGTCGCGTGATGCGAATGCGGATGACTGTGTTTTGCCTGCTGGGATCGCTTGCGTGGTCGTGTCACACGGTGGCCGCGACATCGGCCCCGACATCCGCCGCGGCATCGGCTGGCGCCGCCGCGCTTCCAGCCACCGCCGCCGCGCTTCCAGCCACCGCCGCCGCGCTTCCGGCCACCGCCGCCGCGCTGCCGGCCACCGCAGCCCAGGCGAGCCACGCCGCCTCGCCCGAAACTGCGGAGCTGGCCGCATTCAGGCGCGCGATCCGCAAGAAGTACGACCTGAAGGAGCACGCGTTCGCCGCGCACGATGCCGAGACCATCGTGACCCGCTTCTACAGTCCCGATGTCATCTCCGTCGGCGAGGGTGAGGGCATTTACGTCGGCCGCGACCAGATCCGCCCCCTGTACCAGGATGTCGTGCGGAACAACAAGGTCAGGGTGGAGTCGGTGCACACTTTCGTGGCCGGCGATGCCGGCTGGGATTGGGCCGACTTCCATGTCTTGCCGACAGACGGCACAACGCAACCCTTCACGTTCGCCATCCTGTTCCTGTGGGCACGCCAGAACGGCGAGTGGTGGTGCAAGGGTGACTTTTTCGTGACGGGGAGCATGAAGACTGGCAAGCTGGCGCCCCCACCGGCCGCCGGACCGAAGTGACATGAACCTGAATCCCCGCCGCGCCGCCGCCACCTTGCTGGGCGCGGGCCTGCTTGCCCTGTCTGCCGGACTGGCGCGCCCGGCGGCCGCCGAACTGCCAAACGATCCGGCGTCCGGTTCGCAGGTGTTGCCCGCCGCATCGCCCCACTGGGTCTGGGTCAACGATTTCGTCTTTCCACACATGACCGATGGAAAGGCCATGCTCGTGGACGGTGATACGGGCCGCTACCTGGGCGAGCTCGACACGGGCTTCGGTTCCGTGCGTGTGGTGCCGTCGCTGGATGGCTCGGTCATCTACTCCCCCGAGAGTTACTTCTCCCGTGGGACGCGCGGGGTGCGCACGGATGTAGTCACTATCTACGATCCGAAGCATCTCGCGCCGCTGGGTGAGGTCATCATCCCGCCCAAGCGCTCCTCGAACATGCCGATGATGGCCAACGTGCAGCTCACGGACGATGGCCGGTTCCTGCTGATATACAACTTCACGCCAGGCCAGTCGGTGACGGTGGTCGACACGAAGAGCCGATCGTTCGTCACCGAAGTGGAGACTCCCGGCTGCGCGCTCGTGTTTCCCACGGGGGCGCGCTCGTTCTTCAGCATCTGTGCGGATGGCACGCTGCTGGACGTCCGCCTCGACGATACCGGTCACGACACGAACAAACAGCGCACCGTGGGCATCTTCGATGTGAAGCATGACCCGGTGACCGAGAAGGGTGTACGGGTCGGGGACTCGTGGTACTTCGTGTCCTTCGGCGGCACGATCTACCCGGTGAACATCGTCAAAGGCGCACCCGTCGCGGGCGGCACGTGGTCGTTGCTGACGGCGGCCGACAAAGCGGCCAACTGGCGTCCGGGTGGACTGCAGCAACTCGCCGTGCACGCGGGCCTGCATCGCCTGTACTCCATCATGCATCAGGGCTCGCTATATACGCACAAGGATCCGGGCAAGGAGGTCTGGGTCTACGATCTGGCGAAGCATGCGCGCGTCCAGAAGATCGCCATGCAGAATCTCACCGGTTCGATCCAGGTGTCACGCGATGAGCACCCGCTGCTGTTCGGTGCCTTCATCGAGAGCAACATCCTGGACGTGTACGATGCGGTCGGCGGCAATCACCTGCGCTCGATCACGGACATCGGCACGACTCCAACCCTTCTGGTGAGCCCGTAGGCGCCACAAACAGGTTATCCGCATGAGATGGTTCGATACCCTGACCGAAGTCTCGGCCCGTTCGATGGCCAAACGCACCTCCCGGCGCAGCGTGATCGCCTCGCTGGGCGCGGTGCTGGTGGGCGCTTCCGCATTGCCGCTGCTGCCGGTGGCGCGTGGTGCGACCCCCGCAGATCAGCCGGCTGGCGGTAAACCCGGTGCCAAACCGGCGCCGGCGGCCGCTGGTCAGAGCGGCGCTTCGAGGACCGACGCGCAGCCCAAGGCGGATGCGGTCAACGATCCGGCCAGCTGCGACTACTGGCGGCACTGCGCCATCGACGGTTTCCTGTGCGGTTGCTGCGGCGGCTCGCAGAACACCTGTCCGCCCGGGACGGAGATGTCAGCCGTGACCTGGGTTGGCACCTGCCACAATCCGGGCGATGGCAAGGACTACGTCGTGTCGTACAACGACTGCTGTGGCAAGTCCACCTGCGGTCGCTGCCTGTGCAATCGAAATGAGCGCGACACGCCGATCTACATCCCGTTCCAGTCGAACGACTACAACTGGTGCTCCGGCAGCAGCAAGGCCAACATCGCGTATCACTGTTCGACCGCGCGGATCGTCTCGGTCGCCAGGTAGCCGACATGTCGTTGCGGAGACTGCTGTCCGCCATCGCCGCCACCTTCAGTTGGAGCGCTGCGGGCGCCTATGAGTCGTCCGTCAGTTACATGCTTCAGTGCATGGGTTGTCACACACCGGACGGGCGGGGAGAGCCGGGGCGCGTACCTTCCGTTCGCGAGACGCTGGTGCCGTTCGCAAGTCTTCCCGAGGGGCGCCGCTTCCTCATTCAGGTGCCCGGCGCGGCGCAGTCGACGCTGTCAGATGCAGAGCTCGCGGACCTGTTGAACTGGATGATCCACAACCTCAGCCAGAGCCCGCCGCCGCAAACGCTCGCGCCTTACACGGCGGCGGAGGTCGCGAGTTACCGCCACACTCCGCTCGTGAACGTCCGTGACACCCGCGCGCAACTGCTCGCGAAGGTCGCTGCGGTCAATGCGCAGCAGGGTGGCTCAGAGTCCACACGTACGCCGCCACCGCCACAAGCTGGTCGGAAGTAAGCTGCGCACCGCCCATTGCTGGCATCGGGCTGCGGTATTCCTTCGGAGCCGACACGCCTTCGGTGATCGTCTTGCGGATTCCGTCCACGCTGCCGTCGCTCCACAGCCATTTGTGGTCGACCAGGTTCGGTCCGAGTGGGGTGCCGGTTCCGTCCGTGCCATGGCAGCCCGTGCAGGCAGCCGAGCCCACCTGGCCTTTGAAGATCTTCGCACCCATCGCCACCGCCTGCGGGGTCGCGCCGGCGGGCAGCTTCATTGCCGCGGCGTCCGGGTTGGTCCCTTCAGGAGGCTCGGACGGCGCGACCGCCAGCTTGCCGGCCGTGGCGTTGGCGCTCGGACAAGGAGCCAGCCGCGTGCCGGTGCCGGCCTGGGCCGGATCGCCGGTAAAGGCGATCCGATAGATCCGTCCATGCTGATCGTCGGATACATACAGGACACCACCGGGCGCGAGAGCCAGGCCCGTGGGCCGGTGATAGGCCTTGCCCGGATCCTTGTGGCCAGCGGCGAAGCCGTCCGCGAAGATCTCGCACTGCCCCGCGGCGGCACCCTCGTGCAGCGGCTGGAACACGATGTTGTATCCGCCCTGTTCGTAGGGGGCGCGATTCCAGGATCCGTGAAACGCCAGGAACGCACCGCTGGAATAGCGCGACGGGAAGTCCTTGCCGGCATATAGCAGCAGGTCATCCGGGGCCCAGTGCGCCGGGAAGGCGGCAACCGGTCCCTGTTTGTCGGCGCACACGCCGAGTTTCTTCCCGCCGTCACCGCCGTATTCCGGGGCGAGAACCAGTTTCGCCTGCACGGGATCGTAGTAGCACTCCGGCCAGCCGTAGTCACCGCCCTTCGTCACGTGCAGCATGACCTCTGAAGGCAGGATCGCACCCTGTTCGGCGGTGTACAGCTCCGGCCAGTTCTGGCCGAGCTGATCCCGCCCGTGCTGCGTGGCGTAGACGCCATGGCCGCTCGGGTCGATGGCGATGCCATCGGCGTTGCGGATTCCCGTGGCGAACCGCTCGGCCGGCGAGAACTTCTGATTCAGCTTGTTGGCGTCGTAGCGCCAGATGCCACCGCGCGTCTCCAGCTCCACGCAGGGATCGACACCGGGAGACCTGAGAACGCGGTTTTCCTTCTGGCAGGCATTGCTCGCGGAGGCGACATCCACATACATCATGCCGTCCGCATCGATAGCGAAAGGATGCATCGGATGATCGCCGCCGAGGGGCAATTCAGACACCACGACTTCCGGTTTGTCCGTGGGAACGAGGGACCTGGCATCCAGTTTGTAGCGCACGATGCGATCGTTGATCTCGGCGTACAGGTAACCCTTGTACAGGCCGATTCCAGTACCGCCGGCGCCACCGCTTGCGAGTGTCTCGCCGAATCGCTTGATCACGTCGGCGTGGCCATTGCCCTTCGTGTCCTGCAGGGCCACCAGGAAACCCCCCGCGGGTACAGAGTCGTGCGGATAGTAACGGCCACTCCACGTGTTGACGTACAGGACGCCGTTGGGTCCGACGACCATATGACGTGCATGTCCCACCTTGTCGGCGAATATCGTGGCGCAGAATCCGGCGGGGAGCTTCAGGCGAGAGGTCTGTTCAGGGCATGCATTGGCCGCTGCCTTGTCCGCGGCGAAAGACGTTGCGCCGGCGAGCAGCGCGCCGAGTGCGAAGAGCGCACGCCAAGGTGACAATCCGATGACGTTGTTCATTGTTTCAGATATCCCCGGTAAACCGCACACGCCGAATGTGCCGGCGCGAAAGCAACGATAGCACCAGTCCGCGGACACGTGTCAGGCGCGCGTCAGGTGCGACCGTGAGGTTCGCCTGACCAGTGTCTCAGGTGCGTCCGGTTACCGGAATCAGCGCGCCGGTAATCGCCTGCGCCTGTCCGGAGGCCAGGAACAGGATGATGCCGGCCAGCGCCGCAGTGCTCACCCAGGTGGAGAAGTCCGCCTTCGGCATGTCCTTGCGGTTGGCGGGCGTGTCGATGATCGAGGGCAGTACCGCGTTCACGGTGATGCCGTCGTTCTTGAGCTCGGCTGCCAGACTTTCGGTCAGCCGGTGCACGCCGGATTTGGAGGCCGTGTAGGCGCCCATGCCGGCGCCGGCCTTGAGGGCGGCCTGCGCGCCGATGTTCACGATGCGGCCACGTGGACTGCGGCGCAGGTGGGGAATGGCCGAACGGCAGGCATTCACGGTGCTTTGCAGGTTGCTTCTGAACAGCACATCCCACGTGGCCGGATCACCGTCCGCCACGTTCTGCCAGCGGAACGCTCCCGCCGTGTTGATGAGCACATCCAGTCCCTTGAGCCGCTCGGATGCGGTATCGATCGCCCGCTGCGCAGCCGCCGCATCCGCCAACTCCACACCCGGCACCACGACAGCCGAACTGCCGAGTTCCGCGACGAGATCCGCCGGCGCCTGCACGGCGCGACCGATCAGCGCGACCTGTGCTCCCTGGCGCACGGCGGCCCGGGCCGTTTCCGCGCCCAGGGAACCGAAGGCGCCGGTGATGGCGATAGCGAGATTTGCCATGACAATGCTCCTGCGGAACGTGGATCCTCACCGGCAGGATAGCGCACGGGGGCTGAGATAGAATCCACCTCCCAGCCGCCAGCGCGCCGGAACGACCCGCATGACCGCGCTCATCGATACCATCGTCAGGGCCCACACCGAGATCCGCCCCCAGGTCCCCGTCTCGCCCCTGCAGCGCAGCGCTGCACTGTCGCAGGCGCTTGGTTGCGAGGTCCTTCTCAAGTGCGAGCACCTCCAGCCCACCGGATCCTTCAAGATCCGCGGCGCCACCAGTTCCATCCAGGCGCTGCTGCGCGGGGGCCGGCAGGCCAGCATCACCACCGCATCCTCGGGCAATCATGGCCAGGCCGTGGCGCGGGCCGGTGCCGCATTGAATGTGAAGACCACCGTGTACGTCGCAGCCACCGCTTCGCGCCCCAAGGTCGAGGCGATACGTGCCCTGGGTGTGGACCTCGTGACAGTTGAAGGTTCGCCGCTCGATGCTGAGCTGCTCGCGCGCAAGCATGCCGTGGAGCAGGGCAAGACCTACATCTCCCCCTACAACGATCTGACTGTCATGGCCGGACAGGGAACACTGGGGATGGAGCTGATCGAGCAGGCACCGGACCTCGATGCGGTGTTCATTTCGGTGGGCGGGGGCGGTCTGATCGGCAGCGTGGGCACGGTGTTCAAGCACCTGTCGCCCAAGACTCGCATCGTGGGTGTCTGGCCCGAGAACTCACCCTGCATGTTGCGCGCGATCGAAGCGGGCAAGGTGGTCGACGTCGAGGAGCAGGACACCATATCGGACGGAACCGCCGGTGCCATCGAACCCAACTCGGTCACCGTGCCCATCTGCAAGGCCGTCATCGATGAAACCGTGATGGTGACCGAAGCGCAGATCGGTCTGGCGATGCGCCGCCTGGCCGAGGCCGAACACTGGATCGTGGAGGGCGCCGCTGGTGTGGCTCTGGCCGGGCTGGCCAATCGGGCCGACGCCTATGCGGGACGCAGGGTCGCGGTCGTGTTGTGCGGCCGGAACATCGCGCTGGAGAAATTCCTGAGCGCCATCGGCGCGGACTGACCCCTAACGGCAGACTTCGAACAGGCCGGCCGCCCCCTGGCCACCGCCGATGCACATCGTGACGACCACATAACGCGCACCACGTCGCCGTCCCTCTATCAGCGCATGTCCGAGCAACCGCGAACCGGACGCGCCATAGGGGTGGCCGAGAGCGATGGCGCCGCCATCGACGTTGAGCCGCTCATCCGGTATTCCCAGGCGGTCACGACAATAGATCACCTGGACGGCGAAGGCCTCGTTGAGTTCCCACAGGTCCACCTGTTCGAGCTTGATGCCGGTGCGCTCCAGCAGGCGCGGTATCGCGAACACCGGGCCGATGCCCATCTCGTCGGGCTCGCAACCCGCTACGGCGAAACCCCTGTAAATGCCGAGAGGCTCGATGCCGCGCTTCTCGGCGAGCTTCGCGTCCATCACCACGCACGCGCTGGCTCCGTCCGAGAACTGACTGGCATTGCCAGCAGAGATCACACCGCCGGGTGTTGCCGGGCGGATCTTCGACACTCCCTCGAACGTGGTGTCGGCCCTGATGCCCTCGTCGCGAGTGACTTCAACTTCACGTGTTCCGATGCGCAGGTTGTTCTGGTCGACGACACCCATGGTGGTCTTGAGCGGTGCGATTTCGGCATCGAAGCGCCCCTCCGCCTGGGCCTTCGCGGCGCGCTGCTGGCTGCGCGCACCGTACTCATCCTGGCGCTCGCGCGAGATGTTGTACCGCGAGGCGACGGTTTCGGCCGTCTGGAGCATGGACCAGTAGATCTCCGGCTTGTGTTCGAGCAGCCAGGGATCGTTGCGCATGTGCGGGTTCAGTTCATTCTGCACGCAGGAGATGGATTCCAGGCCGCCCGCGACGATGACCGGTATCTTCTCGGTCAGAACGCGCTGTGCCGCCATGGCGACGGTCTGCAGTCCCGAGGAGCAGAAGCGGTTGACCGTTACTCCGGCGGTCGTGACCGGCAGCCCCGCGCGCAAGGCGATCTGTCGGGCCACATTGCCGCCAGTCGTACCCTCGCACAGCGCGCAGCCCATCATCACATCCTCGACTTCGGCGGGATCGAGCCTGGCGCGTTCCACGGCTTGCCGCACCGCATGGCCGCCGAGCGTGGCACCGTAAGTCATGTTGAAGGCGCCCCGCCAGGATTTGGCGAAGGCCGTGCGCGCAGTCGAGACAATCACAGCATCGGTCATGAGAGGTCCGCCATCAGGAATCGAGGGATGAGAAGGTGGACCCAGCCGCCGCCAGCCGGGCCAGCAGCGGTGCCGGAGTCCAGGGTTCAGGATGGACGCCGCGCCCATAGCGATGCATGGCGCCGATGACCGTCGTCAGTCCAACGGTGTCGGCGTAGAACATCGGGCCGCCGCGCCAGGCCGGAAAACCGTAACCGTTCAGATAGACCAGGTCGATGTCGGAGGCGCGCTGCGCGATCTTCTCCTCGAGGATGCGCGCTCCCTCGTTCACCAGGGAGAACACCAGGCGCTCGACGATTTCGCTGTCGCCGATCTGGCGACGCGTAACGCCCATTTCCTGGGAGAATCGCACGATCATCCG
>Ga0335083_10008948_pt1 | contig 12187 bp, 10 predicted proteins | sample Lox_Sample_42_FD_206716 | JGI IMG/M metagenome (GOLD analysis project Ga0335083, IMG submission 206716) | Soil microbial communities from Loxahatchee National Wildlife Refuge, Florida, United States - Lox_Sample_4.2 | ecosystem: Environmental > Terrestrial > Soil > Wetlands | place: USA... | reverse complement strand
TCGGCAACCTCGCGAACCGCGTGCTGAACATGGCGGTGAACTACTGCGCGGCCGCGGTACCCACCGAGCGCGCCGACGGTCCGCTACGCGACGCGGCCGCGACCGCATTCGCGGGCATGTCCGACGCGCTGACGCGGCTCGACTTCGCGACCGGACTCGCATCCGTCTGGGAGCTCATCCGCGCGACCAACGCGTTCATCGAGGATTCGAAACCATGGGAGCTGAACAAGCAGGGTGACGCGCGCGCAGTCGCCGCGGTGCTCGGCGACTGTCTCGAATCGCTCCGGATCGTCGCGTTGCTCGCGTCGCCGGTGATCCCGAATGCCGCCGGCGAGTTGTGGCGACGGTTGGGGCTCACGGGACGACCGGAGGACGCGCGACTCCCGGACGACGCCGCGTGGGGCGGCCTGCCCGCCGGGGCCAGGCTGGAGAAGGGCGAACCGTTGTTCCCGCGCAAGGATCTCTGATGGGCGCGCGGTGGGTCGACTCTCACTGTCATCTCCAACTCGCCGGTGGCGACGAGCACGTGGCGCGTGCACGCGACGCGGGTGTCGAGTGGATGGTTTGTGTGGGGACGGATCTCGAGACGTCGACGGCCGCCATGACGCTCGCCGACCGTCATCCCGATGTCTACGCGGCGGTCGGCCTTCATCCGCATGAAGCCTCGAAGCTCGCGGTCGAATGGGCGATGTTGCAACCCCTCGCGGTCGCCGACCAGTGCGTTGCGATCGGAGAGTGCGGCTTCGACCTCTTCTACGAGCATTCGCCGCGCGACGAGCAGGAGACGGCGTTTCGGTTCCAGATCCGGCTCGCGCAGCATTCCGGCAAGCCGCTGGTGATTCACTCGCGCGACGCATGGGACGACACCTTCCGGGTGCTCGACGACGAGGGCATCCCCGACCGGACGATCTTCCACTGCTTCACGGGCGGGCCTGCGGAAGCGCGGCGGGCGTTGGAGCGGGGCTGCTACTTGTCGTTCAGCGGGATCGTGTCGTTCAAGAACGCCGACTCGCTGCGGGAGGCGGCCCGGATAACACCGGCCGATCGCGTGCTCGTCGAGACGGATTCCCCGTTCCTCACGCCGGAGCCGTATCGAGGCAAGCCGAACGAGCCCGCGCTCGTCGTCGCGGTCGGCGCGGCGCTCGCGCGGGCGCGCGGAGTCGGGCCCGACGAGATCGCCGAGCTCACGCGCGCCAATGCCGCACGCGCGTTCGGCCCGGTGCGGTGACTCCGAGCGAGATCCGCGAGCTCCTCGCGCGGCACGGCGTGCGCCCTTCCAAGGCTCTCGGTCAGAACTTCCTGGCCGACGAGAACACCGCCCGGCGGATCGTGCGCCTCGCCGAGCTGCAGCCGGGAGCCCGCGTCGTCGAGATCGGTCCGGGCGTCGGATCTCTCACCGTCGTGTTGGCGGCCGCGGGCGCGCATGTTTGCGCGATCGAGATCGACCGGCATCTCCTCCCGATCCTCGAGGAAGTCGTCAGCGGGCTCGACGTCGAGATCGTGCAGGCCGACGCGCGAACGGTCGACTGGGCCGCGCGTCTCGGCCCGAGGTCGTGGACCATGGTCGCGAATCTGCCGTACAACGTCGCGACCACCGTGGTGCTCGGCGTGCTCGAATCCGCGCCCATGGTGGAACGCCTGCTCGTCATGGTGCAGCGTGAGGTCGGCGAGCGATTGGCCGCCCGGGTCGGCGACGACGCGTACGGTGCGGTGTCCGTGAAGGTCGCGTTCCACGCCGAGGCGAGGGTCGTCGGCACCGTTTCGCCGAACGTCTTCATACCGAAGCCGAACGTCGAGAGCGCGCTCGTGCGCCTCGTTCGTCACGACCGGGCTCCCGTCGAGGTGCGCGACCCCGGCGCGATGTTCGATCTCGTCCGCGCCGGCTTCGCGACCCGTCGCAAGACGCTGCGCAACACACTCGACGGCCGGGTCGACGCGGAGCGGTTCGCGCGCGCGGCCGTCGATCCGGGCGCACGGGCCGAGACGCTCTCGCTCGAGGACTGGGCGCGGCTTGCCGATGCCTGAGATCCTCGTGACGGTCGCGTCGAAGCTGACGCTGTCCCTGCACGTCGTGGGGGCGCGCGCCGACGGCTACCACGAGCTCGATGCGACGATGGTCTCCCTCGCGGAGCCCAACGACCAGCTCGTGGTGAGCCCCGCGCGGCGTATGTCGTTGACGATCACGGGACCGTTCGCCGCCGGCGTTCCGCCCGACGCGACGAATCTCGCGTGGCGCGCTGCGGAGGCGTGCAATGAGCGTCTCAAGATCCAGCTGCACAAGGGGATTCCGTCGGGGGCCGGCCTCGGCGGCGGCTCCGCGGACGCGGCCGGCGTCCTGGTCGCGCTGCGCGCCGATTCCGCGATCGCGGCGACACTCGGCGCGGACGTTCCGTTCTGTATGCAGGGCGGCTTCGCGCGTGTCGGCGGTATCGGTGATCGGTTACGCCCCGGCGAGGTTCCGGAGGTGTGGGTCGTCGTGGCGGCACCACCGTTCGGCTGCGCGACCGCGGACGTCTACCGCGCGTGGGACGAGCTGGGTGGTCCGCAACACCCGGTCAACGATCTGCAGCCCGCCGCAGAACGGGTCGAGCCGCGGCTGGTCGAGTTCCGGGAACGCGTCGAAGCCGCGGCCGGCGCGCCCGCGATCCTCGCCGGGAGCGGCTCGTCGTACGCGGTCGTGTTCGAGGACATCGAGCTCGCGGACCGCGCCCGCGCCCGCGTCGCGGCCGCGGTCGACGGGACGGTATGGCTGTCGGCGACGAGCCGGTTCGGCGTGATCGCGAATCGCCCGGGCGCCGCCTGATGCGAAACGGCCGCCCCTTCGGGGCGGCCGCTGCTTACTTGCCCTGCTGACGACGCTGCCAGCGGGTCTTCTTCAGCAGCTTCTTGTGCTTCTTCTTGCGCATGCGCTTGCGGCGCTTCTTGATGAGTGAACCCATGACGGGGTGCGACGCTACCAGACCCCGTTCGCGAGGCTCCGAGCGACCCCGATGTTCGCTGCGGTCTGTGCGCTCCGGCCGTCTGCGTATTGCGTCCAAGCGAAGGGCCTGGGCGTCAGTAGATTGGTCATGTTTTCGGGGGTGGTGTAACGGCAGCACAAGGTCCTTTGGAGTCCTGAGTCGAGGTTCGAACCCTCGCCCCCGAGCACGGAGGAGCCGAGCGCACCGGGTGCCGCCGGATCGGTAGATGAAGAGGGAGCTTGCATGAAGCAGTACCGACCCCTGAGCGCAGTGGTGCTGGCCGCCGGGGAAGGCACGCGCATGCGTTCGGGGACGCCGAAGGTGCTGCACCCGCTCTGCGGCCGGCCGATGGTCCTGCACGTCGTGGACGCGCTGGCCGAATTGCCCCTCGAGCGGATCGTCGTCGTCGTCGGTCACGGCGCGGAGCGCGTCACGAAGACACTGCACGACCAACTCGTCACCGAGGTGCCGGTGGAGTTCGTCGAACAGCGCGTGCAACGGGGCACGGGCGACGCCGTGAGCGTCGCGCTGACCGTCTTCGACGACCTCGACGCCGAGGACGACATCCTCGTGCTGCCGGGTGACGCGCCCCTCGTGCGCGCCGAGACGATCGCGCGACTCGCGACCGAGCATCGGCTTCAGGACGCCGCGGCCGCGATCCTCACCGCGACCGTCACCGAAACCGACGGCCTCGGGCGGGTGGTGCGCGGGAAGGACGGCCGGGTCGCCGGGGTGGTCGAGCACGCCGACGCCACCCCCGACGAGCGCGAGATCAACGAGATCAACACGTCGATCTACTGCTTCCGGCGCGGACTGCTCGCGCCTGCGCTCCGGCGTCTGAGCCCGGAGAACGCGCAGGGCGAGTACTACCTCACCGACGCGATCTCCGTGTTGCGCGACGCGGGTCACAACGTGATCGCGCTCGAGGCCGAGGATCCGCGCGAGGCGATCATGGTGAACGATCGCGTCCAGCTCGCCGAAGCCGAATCGGAGCTGAGACGCCGGATCAATCGTGGGTGGATGCGCGCGGGGGTGACGATGGTCGACCCGGCGCGCACCTACGTCGACGCGACCGTCGAGCTCGAGACCGACGTGAGGCTGCTCCCGGGCACGATGCTCGAGGGCCGGACGGTCGTCGGGGCGGGGTCCGTCGTCGGGCCTGACTGTCACCTGACCGACGTCGTCGTCGGTGAGAACGTGCGGATGTCGAACACCGTCGCCCGGGAATGCGAGATCGGTGACGACTGCGAGATCGGGCCGTACGCGTTCGTGCGCCCCGGTACCCGCCTGGCTGCGGGTGTGAAGGTCGGCACCTACGTCGAGATCAAGAACTCCGAGATCGGCGAGGGAACCAAGGTTCCGCACCTGTCCTACATCGGCGACGCGGACGTCGGCGCGGGGGCGAACCTGGGCGCCAGCACGATCACCGCGAACTACGACGGCGAGAACAAGCACCGCACGACGGTCGGCGATGGTGTGCACACGGGCGTGCACACGTCGCTCGTCGCGCCGGTCGAGCTCGGCGACGACGCCGACACCGGTGCCGGCTCCGTGGTCACCCACGACGTCGCGCCGGGGCGCCATGTGCGCGGGGTACCTGCGCGCGACACCCGGCCGACGCGCGAGGATGGCGGCTGATGGAGGTACTCACCAAGAAGCGGCTGATCCTCGTGGCCGGTCGCGGCCACGCCGAACTCTCGGCCGAGGTCGCCGAGCACCTTCGGGTCCCGCTGAGCGAGTGCGTCCTGTCGACCTTCGCCAACGGTGAGATCTACTGCCGGTACGGCGAGAACATCCGCAGCGCCGACGTCTTCGTCTTCCAAACCCACGGTGGCTCGATCAACGACCTGTTGATGGAGCAGCTCATCATGATCGACGCGGCGAAGCGAGCGTCGGCGAAACGCATCACGGCCGTGTGCCCCTTCTACGGTTACGCGCGCCAGGATCGCAAGGCCGAAGGTCGCGAACCGATCACCGCGCGTCTTGTGGCCGACCTCCTCACCGCGGCGGGTGCCGACCGCGTGGTAACGGTTGATCTGCACACGGGCCAGATCCAGGGCTTCTTCGACTTTCCGGTCGATCACCTCACCGCCGTGCCGGTCATCGCCGAGTATCTGAAGAAGAGCGTCGAGGGCGACGCGGTGATCGTGGCTCCCGACGCCGGAGGCGGCAAGCTCGCCCGCCGCTTCGCCGACCGGCTCAGCGCCGACATCGCCTTCATCGACAAGCGGCGCCCGAAGGGAACGCACAACGTTGCCGTGGCGACCGAGGTCGTCGGCGATATCGACGGCCGCACCTGCGTGATCGTCGACGACATGATCGATACGGCCGGCACGGTCGTCAGCGCCGCGAACCTGCTCATCGATCGTGGCGCGACCGACGTGTACATCGCCGCGACGCACGGTCTGCTGTCCGGTCCCGCGGTGGATCGCCTCAAGAACGGTCCGATACGCGAAGTCGTCGTCACCAACACGGTTCCGATCTCGGACGAGAAACGTTTCGACAACCTGCGCGTGCTCTCGATCGCGCCGCTCCTCGCAGAGGCGATCGACGCGGTGTTCGAGGACGGCTCGGTGAGCGAGCTGTTCGGCGGCGACAACATGTGATGAGAGAGTCGGCGCCGTGGCACCTGCACGCGTCTTCGTAGTTTCCTTGCTCGCGATCGCAGCACTCCTGACCGCGTGCGGCAGTGATGGTGGTTCCAGTTCGGGTCCGGCCGCTTCCGGTGACACGACGCCGGTGACGGCTGCGCCGCCCGAGCCGTCTACCTACGCACCGTGGCCGGCACCGAGCGATCCGCTGGTGAGCGCGCGCGCGGCCGGGCTCGTACCCGAGACCGCGGAGCGGCTCGAGTTCCACGTCCACTCGCACCTCGACGTGTACCTCAACGGCCGGAAGGTGCTCGTCCCCGCCGGAATCGGGATCGACACGACGAATCCCGGCGTGCACCAGTTCACGACCGACGGGCTGCCGGCGTGGGGCGGGATCGTCGTCCCGTGTGACAAGCCGTGCATCTCCCCGCTGCACACTCATGACGTGACGGGCATCCTCCACACGGAATCCGCGACCCGGAAGTACAACACGCTCGGTCAGTTCTTCGTCGAGTGGAACGTGCCCCTGACGACGACCTGTGTCGACACCTACTGCGAGCCTGCGACGCCGATCGCCGTCTATGTCGACGGCACGAAGTTCGGCGGTGACCCCCGGACCATCGCGCTGAGCAACCTGAAGGAGATCGCCGTCGTGATCGGGACGCCGCCGGTGCAGATCCCCAATACGGCCGACTGGAACCAGATCTAGAAGGGGATTCCCGCGCGAACAGGAGTCTGCGCGAGAATCTCTTGTTCCCCGCCCGTCTCGAGAGGATGCAAGCGCCATGGCTGACGCCACGCTGATCGCAGAACGCCGCTCGGCCGCCGGCAAGGGTCCGGCCGGTCGCGTCCGCCGGGAGGGTCTCGTGCCCGCGGTCGTCTACGGCCTCGGTGAGGACAACGTCTCGGTATCCGTCTCGTCGCGAGAGCTGTTGCACATCCTCTCGGGCGGCCGCGGGATGAACACGCTGATCACGCTGAAGGTCGACGGCGGGGAGGAGCTCGCCATCGCGCGGCAGATCCAGCGTCACCCGGTGCGCGGTTCGATCATGCACGTCGATTTCGTACGCGTGCGGGCCGACCAGACGATCCAGGCCGAGATACCGGTGCACCTCCTCGGCGACGCCGAGGGCGCGGCGCGCGGCGGAATTCTCGAGCAGGTCGTGCACACGCTCACCGTCGAGGCGAAGGCGACCGAGCTGCCCGAGGCGATCGAGCACGACATCGCGTCACTCGAGATCGGCGGCCAGGTGTTCGTCCGTGATCTGAGCGTGCCCGCCGGCGTCACCGTCCTTCAGAGCAGCGACGATCTCGTCGCGCAGGTCTCGGCGCCGCGCGTGGCTGAGGTCGCAGAGGGCGCGGAGGGCGAGGCGGCCGAAGGCGTGGCACCGAGCGAAGGCGCGGCGCCGGCGGCCGAGGCACCTTCGGCGGAGTAGCAGCAACTCGTGCCCGTCGACCTCTTGGTGGTCGGGCTCGGCAATCCCGGCGACGAGTTCTCGCGCACGCGTCACAACGTCGGCGCCGAGGTCGTCGAGCTGCTGGCCCGCCGGCACGGCGGGAAGTTGCGCGGCTCCAAGGGTCGCGCGCGCAGCGACGAGGTGCGCATCGGCGATCGGCGCGTCGCGCTCGCGATCCCGCTCACCTACATGAACGACTCCGGTGAAGCAGTCGGTGCGTTGGCGCGCCGTTATGGCCTTGGCCCGGAGGAGATCGTGGTCGTGCACGACGAGCTCGACCTGCCGCCCGCGGTGTTGCGCGTGAAGGTCGGCGGCGGACTGGCCGGTCACAACGGTTTGCGCTCGATCAAGCAGCATCTTCATTCCGACGAGTTCCTTCGGGTGCGTATCGGCGTCGGCAAACCACCGTCCAAGGAGCGGGGTGCCGACCACGTGCTGTCGCGCGTATCGAAACGCGAGCGCGAGGCGATGGACGTCACGATCGAGGAGGCGGCCGACGCGGTCGAGCGCATCGCTACCGACGGCGTCGATGCCGCGATGAACCAGTACAACGGCAGGCCCGCCGACGGCGAGTGACGCTCGGCGCTCGGGCGCAGGCGCCCGCGCGCCACCGTCTACGCTGACCCGAGACCCCCGGGGGGGCGCCCGCGCTCCCGGGTTGAACGCGCGCCATGCCCGAGTCGATGTCACCCACACTTGCCGGACTCACCACCCTGTTCGCAGCCGACCCGGTCGTCGCGGTCGCGACCGGTGGCCAGGCGCGCCCGGTCGCGGTTCCCGAACCCGCACGCGCACTGTTCGTGGCGACACTCGCACGCGCGACCGCGCGCCGGCCGATCGTCGTCGCGGTACCGACTGGCGTCGAGGCCGAGCGCATCACCGGCGACCTGCGTGAGTATCTCGGCTCCGACGCGGTCGAGCTCTTCCCGGCGTGGGAGACGCTGCCGTTCGAGCGCGTGTCGCCCGCGACCGAAACGATGGGCCGCCGATTACGGGTCATCTGGCGGCTGCGCGCGGGTGGCGAGCATCTTCCCCACGCGATCGTCGCGCCGGTGCGCGCGCTGGTGCAACGCCTCGGCCCGCACGTCGAAGACGTCGACCCCGTGGTCGTGCGGGCGGGCGCGCAGATCGACCGTGACGAATTGGTCGAACGGCTCGTCGCGATCGGGTACCGGCGCGAGTACCAGGTCGAGGCGCGCGGTGAGCTCGCAGTACGCGGATCGATCGTCGACGTCTACCCGGCGACGGCAGATCATCCCGTACGGATCGACCTGTGGGGTGACGAGGTCGACCGGCTCTCGCACTTCTCCGTCGCCGATCAGCGGTCGTCGTCGGAGCTCACCGACGCGTGGATCTTTCCCGTGCGCGAGCTGCTCCCCACCGACGAGGTGCGCGCCCGCGCCCGAGGACTGCTCGAGACGCACCCCTGGGGGCGTGAGCAGTGGGAACGGCTCGCAGAAGGCAACACGTTCGACGGCATGGAGTCGTGGCTCCCGTGGCTCACCTCCGAGGAGCACCTGCTGCCCGACCTCCTGCCCGCCGCCTCGCTCGTCGTGCTCGCCGAACCGCGCCGGCTCCGCGATCGCGCCCAGGAGCTCCTCGACGAGGAAGCCGCGCTCGCCGGGACGCTGGCGAGTACCTGGGGTGCGCCGGTCGACGCCGCCGATACGCCGCGGCTGTCGCTTCCGTTCGACCGCCTGCTCGCGCACACGCGCGCGCAACCGGTACCGGTGCTCGCGGTGCCCGACACCCCGGACACGCCGGCGCTCGCGGCGAGCGCATTCGATCCGGTCGTCGGCGACACCGATGCCCTTGCGCAGCGACTCAACGCGCTGAAGCGCGATGGCTTCCGGGTGTTCATCGCGGCCGAGGGCCGCGGCAGCGCGGATCGGATCGAGCAGATCCTTGCCGACGAGGGTGTCAGCGTCGATCGGGTCGGTGCGATCGCCGACGACGGTGCCGTCCTCGATGCGCCGGGGATCCACCTCGTCGTCGCGCCGCTCGATCGCGGTGCTGTGCTGCCGGCCCAGCAGATCGCGCTCGTCGCCGAGGCCGATCTCACCGGACGCCGCCGTGTTCATCGCCGTGCTCGCGGCGCGCGCAAAGGCCTCGATCACTACGAGGGGCTGACCGTCGGCGATTTCGTCGTGCACCGGGTACACGGCGTCGGCCGCTACCACGGTATGGAGACGAAGGAGATGTTCGGTATTACGCGCGACCGGCTCGTCGTCGAGTTCAAGGGCGGCGACCGCGTGTACGTCGACTCGGAGGACATCGGCCTCATCCGGAAGTACACGGGTGGCGAGGAACCGAAGCTCTCGAAGATGGGCGGGGCCGATTGGGACAAGACCCGTGCGCGCGTCCGTAAGGCCGTGCGCGACATCGCGGGTGAGCTCGTCGTGCTCTACCGGCGGCGGCTCGCAACCTCCGGATACGCGTTCCAGCCCGACACGCCGTTCCAGCACCAGATCGAAGAGGCGTTTCCCTACGAGGAGACTCCCGACCAGGCCAAGGCGATCGTCGATACCAAGGCCGACATGGAACGGCCCGTGCCGATGGATCGGCTGGTGTGCGGAGACGTCGGGTACGGCAAGACCGAGGTCGCACTGCGCGCCGCCGCGAAGGCCGTGTTCGACGGCAAGCAGGTCGCCATCCTCGTGCCGACCACATTGCTCGCGAGCCAGCATGGCCAGACCTTCCGCGAGCGGTTCGCCAACTACCCGGTGCGCGTCGAGGTGCTCTCGCGTTTTCTGACCGCGAAGGAGCAGTCCGATGTCGTGAAGGGTGTCGCCGACGGCACCGTCGACATCGTCATCGGCACGCACCGCTTGCTCGGCGCCGACATCACGTTCAAGGACGTCGGTCTGCTCGTCGTCGACGAAGAGCAGCGTTTCGGCGTACAGCACAAGGAGCGCGTCAAGGAGTGGCGCACGAACGTCGACGTGCTGACGCTCACCGCCACACCGATTCCGCGCACGCTCGAGATGTCGCTCACCGGCATCCGTGACCTCTCGTTGGTGAACACGCCACCGGAGGATCGCCAGCCGATCCTGACCTATGTCGGTGAGCTCGACGAGCGCGCGGTCTCCGAAGCGATCCGGAGAGAGCTGTTGCGGGAAGGCCAGGTGCTGTACGTGCACAATCGCGTGCACGACATTGCGCACATCGCCGACGACGTGAAGCGACTCGTGCCCGAAGCGCGTGTCGCGATCGCGCACGGGCAGCTCGACGAGAACCGGCTCGAGCGGGTCGTGCAGGAGTTCTGGGACCGCGAGCACGACGTGCTCGTGTGCACGACCATCGTCGAGAGCGGGCTCGACATGCCGACCGTCAACACGCTGGTGGTCGACCGGGCCGACATGCTCGGGCTTTCGCAGCTCTACCAGCTGCGCGGGCGGGTCGGTCGCCGCGGGCAGCGCGCGTACGCGTACCTCCTCTATCCGCCCGACCGCGCGCTCAGCGAGCAGGCCTACGAGCGTTTGAAGACGATCGGCGAGTTCACCGATCTCGGATCGGGTTTCAAGATCGCGATGCGCGATCTCGAGATCCGCGGTGCGGGCAACCTGCTCGGCGCCGAGCAGTCGGGCCACATCGCGGCGGTCGGTTTCGATCTCTACGTCGAGATGGTCACCGAGGCCGTCGGTGAGTTGACCGGCGAAGTGCCCGAGCATCCGACCGAGGTGCAGATCGACCTTCCGGTCACCGCGCATCTCCCGAGCGACTACATCGGGCGCGACGACGTGCGCATGGAGGCGTACCGGCGATTGGCCGCGGTGACCAGCGCCGACGACGTCGACGACGTGCGCGCCGAATGGGAGGATCGTTACGGTCCGCCGCCGCCGCCGGCGATCGCGTTGCTCGAGGTTGCCCGCCTGCGCGCGGCATGCCTGCGACTCGGCATCCGAGCAGTGTCCGTGCAGAAGGGCCGGGCGCGCCTCGACGGTTGGCACTTGTTGAAGTCGCAGGAGGTTCGGCTGAAGCGCATGATCGCGGGAGCGCAGGTGCTGCCCGACGCCGTCGTGGTGCCCGTCACCGCGTCCGCCGACCTCTCGATCGCGGGGGCGCTCGTCCGTTTGCTCGACACCATCAGCCCACCGGTTGCGGAGGAGCCTGCGACCGAGGATGCGGAGAAGGCCCGGGTACCATCCGCCCGATGATCGCTCGCCGCTTCCGACCCGTCGCGGCCGTGCTCGCTACGGGTGTCCTCGCACTCGGGCTGTCCGGCTGCAGTAATCGTTCCTCCGACGCGGCGACCGTGAGCTACACCGACAGCACCGGATCCCACACCGTGCACATCACGCGTAGCGAGCTCACCGACGACCTGCACGCGCTGTCGACGAACCCACAATTCGCGCAAGCGCTCCAGCAAGGCGGGTTCCAGGGGGTCGGGGGTAATGCTTCGACAGACCAGCAGCTGTCGAGCCGCTGGCTGACCGAGCTCATCAGCCAGACCGTCGCCGACGCGGAGTTCGCGAGCGCACATCTCTCGGTGTCCACCGCCGACACCAAGACGGCACAGAGCGAGGCGAACGCCACGTTCTCGACCGGGGTGATGAACACGCTTCCGAAGGCGTTCGCCGCGCGAATTATCGGGCGCGAGGCCAGGTTCACGGCCGTGATCCGCTACTACGCAAGCTGCCCTTCGGGCCGCTTCGTGTCGCACATCCTGCTCCGGACCGAGGCGGAGGCGAAGAAGGCGGCGGACCTGATCCGATCGGGTGGCGCGACCTTCACGCAGATCGCGAAGGCCCAGTCGATCGACACCGCATCGGGCAAGGAGGGCGGCGCACTCGGGTGCCTCAGCCCTGACGAGTTCGTCGCGCCGTTCCAAGACGCCGCGGATGCGGCGTCCATCGGAGCAGTCACCGGACCGGTCAAGTCGCAGTTTGGGTACCACCTGATCCTGGTGCGGCCGTGGGATCCGCAGACCGACGCGCGGCAGTACGCGCAGGCGCTCTCGCAGGCGTACGGCTCGGTGCTCGCGGCACGGTTGGCGAAGATCAAGGTGTGGGTGAATCCGTTGTACGGGACTTGGGGCCCGCAGACCGACCCATCCACGGGGAACACCAGTCTCGCGGTCATCCCGCCGACCGTCCCGAGCCCGCGGGTGTGTCGCGAGACCGGGTCGCAGTGTGAGCCGACCACGACGACACCGAGCACCGCTCCGGCGGCCGGGTGA
>Ga0335083_10008947_pt1 | contig 12187 bp, 10 predicted proteins | sample Lox_Sample_42_FD_206716 | JGI IMG/M metagenome (GOLD analysis project Ga0335083, IMG submission 206716) | Soil microbial communities from Loxahatchee National Wildlife Refuge, Florida, United States - Lox_Sample_4.2 | ecosystem: Environmental > Terrestrial > Soil > Wetlands | place: USA... | reverse complement strand
GGCGGTACCGCCCGCGACGTCGTTCGCTTCTTGGTGCGGTTGAGGCCGCCGGTCAGCCTGACGCCGGGAACCGGTTCCCTGAGGGGCCGTTCACTGTCGCTTCGAGCACGCGGGTCAGTTTCTCCGCATCGCCCCCGGTTCCCCGGGCGGTACCAGCTTCGCAGGCTAGCAGCCCGGGAACGGGCGGAGATGAGGGACGCATGGAAGAGGTGACCGACGAGCCGCTGTACCGGGACCGGGTGTGCGGCATCGACATCGGCAAGGCCGGCATGGTGGCGGCCATCCGGGTGCCATCAGATCGCGATCCGGCGCGGCGGGCCCAGGAGACCCGCAGCTTCGGCACCACCAAGCGGGAGGTGCTGGCGCTGGCCGACTGGCTGCGCTGCTGGCAGGTCCCGGCTGTGGTGATGGAGAGCACCGGCGATTACTGGAAGGGGCCGTTCTACCGGCTGGAGGCCGAGGGGTTCGACTGCGTGCTGGCTGATGCGAAACAGGTCAAGAACCTGCCCGGCCGGCCCAAGCGGGACCCGTCGGATTCCCGGTGGCTGGCGGCCTGCTTCGAGCGCGGCGCGGTCACCGCCTGCTTCGTGGCCACCCCGGAGTTCCGCATCATCCGGCTGCACACCCGGTACCGGCGGGACCTGACCGACGAGCGCACCCGGGAGAAGAACCGCACGGAGAAGCTGCTGGAATCAGCCGCGATCAAGCTCTCCAGCGTGGTCACCGACCTGCACGGGGTCACCGGCCGGGACATCATGGACCACCTGATCGCCGGGGAACGCAACCCCAGGACACTCGCCCAGCTGGCCCGCGCCCGGGCCCGCCGCAAGATCAGCCAGCTGGAAGAGGCCCTGGAAGGCGCGGAGTTCTTCGCCGCCGAGCACGCCGCCCTGCTCAAGGCCATGCTGGCCCGCATCGACCGGGTCGGCGCCGAGATCGATCAGCTGACCGAGGTGATCGAGCGGCTGCTGGCCCCCTACGAGGAGCAGCTCCAGCAGGCCGAGTCGATGCCCGGCTGGGGCCGGCGCTCCGCCCAGGACGCCATCGCCGAGACCGGCGTCGACATGACCCGCTTCCGCACCGGCCCGCACCTGGCCTCCTGGGCCGGCCGCACCCCGCTGGACCACCAGTCCGGCAAGCGAGCCGGACGGGCAAAGACCAAGAAGGGCAACCGGTACCTGGCCGCCATCACCGGCGAGACCGCCATCGCGGCCGGCAAGACCCAGACCCGCGAAGGCGCCCGCTACCGGCGGCTGGCCCGCCGCCGCGGCAAACCCAAAGCCCAGGTCGCGGTCGGCAACACCCAGCTGAAGGTCTACCACAAGCTGCTGTCCAACCCCGGCATGCGGTACGAAGACCTCGGCGCGGACTACTACGAACGCCAGCGCGACGTCCGCCGCCAGATCACCCACCACGTCGGCAAGCTCGGCGCCCTCGGCTTCGAAGTCACCCTGTGCCGCCTCCCCGGACCGGGTGAGGAGGCGGGCAGCACCTCAGCAGCCTGACCAGAACGGCCCGTACAGCCCTGACCTGCCGTAACGGTCAGGGTCCGCTGCCGCCTGCCCGTATCAGGTCCTATTTTCGGGTCAGCAACTGGTCACCCGTTATGTACGCTTGCCGCGTGACGGAGCCGCGCAGGGTGCTCATCGGGTGGGATCACGGCGCCCACGGCATCCGGTGGGTGCTCGCTAAGGAGGAGAAAGAGGCCCCGGCTCCGCCACTGGAGCGGTACCCCGCCATCAAGCTGGCATGACCGCCCGGGGCCATGGAGCGATCGGCTGAGCGGCGAGTTGCTCGATTGCCTGTCTCCGGGCGGACCCGGTTGTCTTTGCAGGCGCCTGTCATATATGCCAAGGATTACTGGGTAACGTTCGAGCAGCGCGTAAGCGTCGTTTGCTAGGGAGAAGAGCTGCGGAACTTGCGGCAACTGGCGTGGGCCCTGATCCCGGGCGGGATGAGTCTGGTAGCCGCGTCCTTCTTCGGCAGCAGCTGGTACCTGGCCGGAAGGATCCGCTCGGAGGCCCTGGCGGTCGGGCCGGGCCCGGCGATGCCCGCGTACGACGACGTGCAGTTCGTAGGCGTGTCGCCCGCGCAGGTCCAGCTACGAGCCGTCGGCTACCAGCCGGCCCTACTCAAGCCGATGCTCTGTGGCATTGCCTGGCCGGGCGGCATCGGGCACTTGGGCGCCGTGGCCTCTGTGTCCGGGGGCGCAGTCACACGCCCGTTGACGGTGATATCCGGATCGGCTCCCGCGGTGGGGCAGCTCGCCGCGCTCGATAGGTCGTACTTCCTGAGCGATCCGGAAACGGCGCTTGGTATTCCCGCCCAGGACGTAGTGGTACCGGGCCCACTCGGGCCACTTCCCGCGTGGTACTTCCCGGGACCGGGCAGCACGTTCATCATCGGAGTACACGGGCAGAACGGCACCCGGAAGGACGTGCTGCGCTTTATCGACATCGTGTACCGCATGGGTTTTCCTGCTCTTGCAGTCACCTACCGCAACGACCTCGACACCGCCCGCGACCCGTCGGGTTACCTCCGGTACGGGCAAACAGAATGGAGCGACATCGAGGCGGCGGTGCAATGGTCGCTTGCGCAGGGCGCCCGGAGTGTCGTCCTGGCCGGCCAGTCAATGGGCGCGGGCGTCGTCGCCGCGTTCTTGAAGCGCTCATCGCTTGCTCCGAAGGTGGCGCGCGTGGTGCTGGACGCGCCAATGCTGGACCTGCACGCGGCCATCGACTACCAGGTCGGCCGGCACCTCATTCCGGTCATCGGACGTCTCCCGGCTCCGCTGATACGCACGGCCAAGAGGATCGCCAGCGCGCGCTTCGGCATGGACTGGTCCGCTATCAGTTACCTCGCTGAGACGACGTGGCTCAAGGTCCCCGCGCTGGTCATTCACGGCGATGACGACCCCCGGGTGCCGATCTCGATCAGCATCAGGCTGAACGAGCTCAAGCCCTCTCTCGTCATCTTCGAAGTGTTCCCGGGCGCGGGCCATCTGGAGTCGTGGAACACCGACCGGTCCCGCTACACGTCATTGGTGGAGGCGTTCCTGGCGCCGCTGGCGTCGTGAGGGCTGTACGCCTGTTCGCGGGACCCGGCGAAGCGTACGCTGAAGGCGCTGCTCCGGACCCTGGCAGCTGTCGCATGAGTATCGCGGGCACAGCACGGGATCCGGATTTTCTGCATTCGTAAGACCGGCTGACGCGCAGGCAGGATTCGCTATTAGCTGAGGAGCCGGTTGTGAGCAGCACCGCATGGATCGTCGGCCGACGGTGACGGCCGCAGGCTCACCGGCGGCACAGCCGCTTTACGACGCCCGGCGCGGCGTCTACTACGCCAAGCCCGTCCTCCGCGGCTGGCTGCACCTGCTCTGCTTCGGAGCGTCGCTGGTGTCCGGCCCCCTGCTGCTGGCCAGCAGGCACGGAGCCGTGCGGATCACGGCGGTCGCCACCTATTCAGCCAGCGTGAGCGCATTGTTCGGGATCAGCGCGCTGTATCACCGCGGTACCTGGACCGAGGCCGGGAGGCGCCGCCTGCAGCGCCTGGATCACGCGATGATCTTCTTCCTCATTGCCGGCACGGCAACTCCCGCTTTCCTCCTGGACGCACCCGACGGCTTCGGGCTAGCCGGCCTGATCGTGATGTGGGCACTAACCCTCACCGCGGCTGCGATCCACCTGGCGTGGATGAACGCGCCAGAGCTTCTGGTCGGCGGGACCTTCGTGGGGCTGGGCTGGGCAGCGGGTCTTTCGCTGCCGTGGGTGTGGATCCATGCCGGCGCCGCACCCGGGGCATTGATGCTCGCCGGCGGCCTGCTCTACACCGCCGGAGCGCTTTCCTACCATCGTCGCTGGCCCAACCCTTACCCGTCGGTGTTCGGGTACCACGAGGTCTTTCATGCCTTCGTCTGCGCCGCCGCGACCTGCCAGTATGTCGCGATAGCGCGGTTTACTGCCTGAACCGCCACGATCACCTGGCTTCTTCGGGAGAGTTCGCCCTCGGCTGCGCGCGCGAGCAGCCTGCGGCCGGCCCCACAAGCGCAGCACTGAGCCATGCGCTCTGGTTGGTGATACCCGACTCACTCAGCGGAGTGGCCTTGGGCTGTGCTGGTGACGAGGTCGGCGGCACAGTCGCGGAGCTTGCGATGGGTGGACTGGGAAAGCCGGGTGAGCAGTTCGAAGGCCTGCTCGGGGGTGCAGTGCTGCTGGGCGACAAGGATGCCCTTGGCCTGCTCGATGACGGCGCGGGTTTCCATCGCCCGCCGCATGTCCTCAGCCAGCGTGGCCGTGCTCTGGTAGAGGCGGACGTTGGCGATGGCGACGGCGGCGTACCCGGCGAAGGTCCGGGCTATCTCGATGGCGTCCTGGTCGAATACGGCAGGCTGGCTGGCGTAGATGTTCAGTGCGCCGACAACAGCTTCCTGGAGAGGCAGGGCCACCGACAGGGAGGAGTGCACGCCGACAGCGAAGGCTTGGCGTGCGAATGCCGGCCAGCGGGTCTCTGCCGCCATATCGGGGACGGTGACGGTTCCGGCCGACTGGGCGACCTCGAGGCACGGGCCGAAGCCGTCCCGGTACTGCGTCTCGTCTAGGTCTAGGGCCAGCTGACCGCTGAAAGCCGCGGTGAAGGCCCGGTCGGACTCGACCAGGGTGACCGAGGCGCCGGCCATGCCGGGCAGCGTCTGCCTGGCTAGCTCCGCGACCCGGCCGAGGACGGCCTGCAGGTCACTTTCACCCAGTTTCATCCGGCCGAGTTCGGCGAAGGCTACAAGCGGGTCAAGTGGTGTTCCGGTGATGATGGCTCCAGCGCGCATAGGCCACCGCCAGGGGTTCTGCCAGCTCAGCAGGCGGCGGTTTCAGGGTCGGCACCCCAGCGGGGGGCGCTGCACGACCGTGACAGCGGCCGGGACCGGCGCCGTGCCGTTCACAGGCGTCGGCTCGCTGCCTCCAGGAGGCGGCAGCCACAGGATTCCAGCCTATCTGCCCCCGACCCGTAACGGTTATCCTGGCCGTGGGCCAGCAGCGCGCCCAGGCAGCCGAGCACGACTGCTGGAGGGCACCGTGACCTCGCCCGCGCGTCCAGACCCCGCGCACACCCCGTCCGGGTACGACCATGTACGCGCTAGCCCGGCTCGTTCGGGTGCCCGTGACCCGGCCCAGTTTTCGGCTGGCACCCTGGTCCTCCACATCGGCACCCCGCCTTCGCGCGGTACCTGGTCTGCTCAGGGGTGGTCCGGGCCGCCCGCGGCACAGCGCGCTCACCCCGCCGGCCCGCGGACATGACCCGGGTGCGGGCGGGTCAGCCGGGCAGGCTCGCGCAGCTTCCACTGGCAGGAGCCGCCCGGCGGCATGTGCGGCGGCTGGCGGGCCCAGCGCCGTGGCCGCCGCGTCCGCGCCACCCGGTTCCAGGGTGGGCGGTAGTCTCGGCCGGCCTGTCGCCCGTCTTGGCGACCGGGGGCTGGCTGGTCGCCGACGCGGTCCAGCCGGCCTCCTACAGCCCGATCCGGCAGACGGTCAGCGTGCTGGCTGGCCACGCCGGAACCGATCGGTGGATCATGACGGGAGCCCTGTTCCTGGTAGGCGCGTGTCAGCTCGTGACTGCCGTTGGCCTGGCTGGCGCCGGGGTGCCTGCCCGCATCCTGCTGGCCGTTGCGGGCCTGTCCAGCATCGGCATCGCGGCATCTCCCGAACCCGCTCGCGGCTCGACTCCGCAGCACCTCGCCTGGACCTCGCTCGGCGCGGTCGTAATCGCGGTCTGGCCTGCCTTCGTCGCCCGGCGCGCGCCGCCGCGGCCGCTGATCCTGAGCGGCTACGGCCGTGCCGTCGTGACCGCCGTGTTCATGGCCTTGCTCGGCTGGCTCGTCATCGAAACCCAGGGTGGCAGCGATCTGGGCCTGGCTGAGCGTGTGTTCCTATCGATCGAGACCTGCTGGCCGTTCATCGTCGCCGTCGCCCTGCGGCAAACCACGGGCTGACCTGTCCGGCTAGGCGTATCCCGGCATCAGAACTCGACACGGCCACGGCGGCCCGCGGTTTCGGCCTGCTGAGCGGCGTCGGCGGGCTTGGCGTGAATGAGCGCTGGCGCGTGCCGCCAGGTGAGGCAGGCGATCGCGCCGAGGGGGATGGGGGGCAGGTAGGTGACGGCCCGGTACAACAGCACGGCGGCTGTGACCTGGGCGCTGGCCCCGTGGCCGGCGCGGACGGCCAGGGTGGCGATCAGTGCGAGTTCGGTGATGCCGAGACCGCCGGGGGTAATGGGCAGCACCGTCAGCAGTCGGACGAACGCGAAGGCCGCCAGGGAGGCCTGCCAGGGCACCTGGGCCTGGGAGAGGCCGGTGCCGCGCAGGCACGCCAGCAGGACCAGCCACAAGGTGAGGTTGCTCGCTGCGGTGGCGGCGGTGATCCGCCAGCCGCGCGCGGCGATCAGGGCGCCGGCCTGGTCGCGGAAGCCGAGCAGTGACCCGGGGACGTCCGGGGGCGCCGGCCGGCGTGCCACCCGGCAGGCGATGGCGAGCGCGGGCTGGAGCGCGCGGCCCGCGCGGAGCGCAGACGACTCGCTGCGCATGAGCAGGCCGAGCCCGGCGGCCATGGCGGCGAGCAAGGCCAGGCCAGCGGCGGCGGCGGCGGCCAGGCCGGCCCCCGGCCGGGCGGCGGTGGCCAGGATCATCAGGGCGAGGGCCGGCAGGCCCAGCCGGGCGAAGACATTCCAGATGCCCGACACCAGGGTGTAGAGCACGTACTGAGCCGTGCTGATGCCCCAGCTGGAGAGCATCGCCCAGCTGACCCCCATGGCGAGGGCCCCTCCGGCGGGCAGGGTGTTCGCCACCGCGTTGGAACCGAGGTTGACCACGGCCGCCTCGCGCAGCCGTATCGACGGCAGGACCGAGCAGATCACGATCCAGGCAGAGGCCATGCTGGCCGCGGCGGCCGCGGCGACGAGCAGTGCCTGCGGCCACGTCATCGCGCCCATGCTGGCCCACACGCTGCCGTAGGACGCGAAGTGCGGGAGAGCGAAGCCGAATATCGCCGCGACGAGGGCGACCGAACCCGCCGTGCGGAAGATCTCCCTGCCAGATCGCCGCCGTGGCCGTCCCGTATCAGTGACAGCGGCGGCTGGCGGTCCGGCAACGGCTGTCATAGGACCGCCTTCCTGCTAAGCAGCAAGGCGGGGTCTTGACCCAGCGGCTAGTTCACGAACATCCGGTACCCGACACTACGCCCAATATTCGCCCATGTCCCATGCCGGTGAACCCCGGGAAGCCGGCCATCAGAGTGCGACGAGACGTAGATAGCCGCCCATCACGGTCTCCGCCCGGCTCCGGATCCGCGATCACGACCGCGTCCATGAATGCCGCGAGGGATGCTCGCGCGGCCGGAGGCAGGTCGGCGAACTCCTGCTGAGCCGGGCCATCCAGCTCCTGTCTAGCGATGGCCGCGGAGGTCGTCCAGGAAGCTCCGGGCGGCGGAGACGGCGCCGGCGGTACGGTGGACGGTCTCGAAGGCGATACGGGTCGCGGTGCCGGCCAGGCCGGGAATGGCCGCGGTGTAATCGGTGATGGGGTTGCCGGTTTCCTCCACGACGCGGGTACCGGGCGGGATGTGCACCCGGAAGTCGTCCGGGTCGATGGGTTCGGTGCTGATGTCGTCAAGTTCCCACCATGCGGAGGGCGCGCCGCCGATGTAGGCGATCAGCCGGAGCAGGCAGCCGGTCTCGGCGTCCACGATCGCGTCGGCGGGGAAGTAGGTCAGCGGTCCTGCCAGGGACCCGGTGCCGCCGCCGCGGTTCACCCGGAGCTGGCGGGCGCGGCGGCCGCGGTAGGTGATGTCCCGGGCACCGGACAGCCGACAGCGGAGCAGCCAGCCCGTGTAGATCAGGTGTGCGGCCTGTGTCCCCAGCGGCGCGGCCGGGCCGGTCAGGGTCCGGTCCGGGAAGACCCGCCAGTAGCGCTCGCCGTCGCAGGCGTTCACCTGCAGGCTGCTCCGGTCAGCGCGGCGCAGGTAGTCGACGCGGTACCGGTCCGGGCCGCTGATGCGCAGCCGGGCGTCGGTTCGGGTCACGGTCGTCCCGCTGGGCAACGCCTCGATGAGGCTGCCGAAGCCGCCGAGGCCGAGGGCCCTGACGTCCTGCGCCATCCGCGCCGTCGTCACGGCTAGGTCGTGCCACTCGCGCACCGTGGCGCCCAGGTCGCGGGGTTCGCCGGTGCGGTAGAGCAGGTACAACAGATCGTCGGGCGGTGAGCCGTCTTCGGCGGCGAGCACGTCCGGGTCGGGTGACGGCATCGCCGCCTCGGCGTGGTCGGAGTCCGCGTCGCGGCCCGGGAAATGCGGCGCGTGCTTGATCAGGGCGCCGAGGCCGCTCATGGCGAGGTCCATGACGTTCATCGCCTTCGACCCGTCCGGGCTGCTCAACGCCTCCCCCGGTGCTTCGCGGAAGTGACTGCCCGGCGGCGCCGCGAAGCTGGCCGGGTCGGCCGCCGCGGGCGGGTTCACCGTCACGTCCGTCAGCTCGGTGACGGCGAGCAGCTGGCCCCGGAACCTCTCCTCACGGCGGAGCAGGATACCCAGCTCGGCGTCGACAGCGGCCTCGACGCGTTCGCGGAGCCGGTCGCCCGCGCGGGGCGTGGCCGCGATGGCTATCGCGGCGCGGCCGCAGGCGGTCACCGGCCCGAGTATCTCCAGGACGTAACCGTCGAGCAGGTCCTGCGGGCAGAAGAGCGCGGCGACCGGCCGGCCGTCGTCGAGGCCGACCTCGGCTGACGAGGGCTCCGACCGGCCGGACGGCCACCAGGTCCAGCCACGCAGGCCGTCGTTCCCCTGAACCAGCCCGTCCTGGTCCTGGTGCTCCATGCGGTAATGGCCGCCGGGCGCGATCAGCAGCGCCACGCGGCCGGACTCGAAGCGCACCTCGGCGGAGAGGGACAGGCGGGTCCAGTCGGCCCGGTGGAGCAACCCGAGACGCGCGGCCCGGCCGCGGCGCTCGCTGCCGAGCTCGGCGCACCCGTGCTGGACCTGCAGGCGCTCCAGGTTCTGACCGCCGAGGACGCGTTGGCCGCCTTGCCCGACACGGCGCTGACCATTCCGGCCAGCATCAGTGGTGACATAACCATCGGCCTCACGTTCAAATCCTGGGTGCGCGTACACGACGTCGGCTGAGGACGCTGGACACGCGGTCATCCGCGACACCGGGCGGGAACTCGCACCCGGAGTGCGGCCCGGCCCCCTGGTGCCGATCGAGACCAGGCTCATCGCTGACTGGGGCATCTGGGTGGACGGCAGCGGCGTCGTCGAGGGCGCCGGCACCGAAGGCGCCGCCCCGCTTGACCCGGGGCGATGAAGTCGCCGAGCTGTTTGGCGTCTGAGCGCGACATTCCCCTGGCCAGGTGCCCGCTGACGCCGCCGGTCACTGCGCCGACCGCGGCCGCGCCGAGGACCGCCGGAGGGAAGATGACCCCGACCGCTGCCCCTGCGGCAGCGCCCCACCAGGCACCGTGCCGGGTGGCCGTCTCGTCTTTGTTCTCGTGCACCTTACCGGCGGCGTCCTTGGTGAAGACAGCCGCGTCGTAGGAACCGACCAGGCCTGCGGACTGGCATTGCCATGACCGGGGCACTGCCGCGCGCTTCCGGCCCCGGCTTGAATTGGTGTACCTGCGCCTCGTGCCGCCGTCACCCGCACCATGACTGATCTCCCTCAGGGACGTTGGTCATGTTCCCTGCCTGGAGCTCATCGGCCGGCAGCGGCGCATGGCATAACCGTTCCCGACCGGGCAATCTGGACCCGTGCCGCCCAGCGGCCAGCCGGACGGCCCGGATCCGCAGATTGCCGCCGCCTGCCGGCCGACGCGAAGGAGACAGTGCCGTGCCAGCTGACTCAGACACGCCGCGCGGACGCCGGGTTCTCAGCAAGGACCGGATGGAAGGGTTCAGCGACGGCGTGTTCGGCTTCGCAGCCACGCTGCTGGTCCTGGGCATCGCGCTCCGCCCGCCGGGCACGCCGCTGCAGCAGGTGCTTCATGCCTGGCCTGCCTACCTGGCTTACCTAGTCAGCTTCCTGACCATCGGCGTCTCGTGGCTCCTGCACACCGCCTTGACCGACCAGCTCACCGGGGTCGATCAGCTCTTCCTGCGCCTCAACCTGCTCGTCCTGCTCGTGGTGGTCTTCCTGCCGTTCCCGACCCAGCTCGTCGCAGACGCCCTGCGGCATGATGACATCAGCGGCGAGCGGGTCTATGTCACCCTGTACGGGCTCACGCTCCTAGCCATCAGCCTGCTGGGGTCCGCCCTGGACGCCTACGCGCAGTACGAGCACCTCTACTCGCCGGCCGGAGAGGGCGAGGAGCTGCACCGCACGCAACGGAAATCCCTGCCCGCCGTCATCGGGTACGTGATCGCCATCCTCATCGGGCTCCTCCTGCCGGTGGCGGCGGTGGCGCTGTACTTCGGCCTCGCGGTATATCTGGTGGTGCCGTTCCGGGAAGCCGCACGGGTGCTGCGCAGGCGGCACAGCCTTCGCCAGTGAACCTCGCCTCGGCACCGCGACCTGCTCGGCGACCTCGCCACGCTGACCCGGCAGGTCCGGTCACTGGCCTCCTGATAGGCAGATCAGTCGCCTGCTGGCTGCCGCTGGCGGCCTTGCTTGACCGCGCCCACGATGACCTTGACCGCGAGCCCGACGGCGACGAGATCGGCGATCATCCAGCGGACCTGGAAGACGACCAGTCCGATGAGCACCACAAGTCAGTCCGATGGACAGCATCGTGACGGCGCCCCAGGGCGAGGAGCAGTTTACAGGACGCCAAGACGGCGAGCCTCGGCGAGGGCCTCTGTGCGCGAGGACACTCCGAGCTTGATGTAGATCCGCTTGACATGGGTCTTGACCGTGTTGGTCGATACGAAGATCTCCGCGGCGATCTCTTTGATGGTCAGGTGCGAGGTGAGGTAGCGGAGCACGGTCAGCTCGCGGTCGCTGAGCGGTCCCGCGTCCCCGCCGTGCGCCGTCACCGGCGGCAGGTGGCCCTCGAGCCGGTCCAGTACCGCCTGCTCGTATGTCCCGGTGTGCCGCGACCGCAGCAGCCGGGCGACCCGCGACCGGGCGTCGGTAAGGTCGTCGGTGACCGCTACCACGAAGCCTTCGGGTTTGGCGGCCTGGATCGCCGCGGCGAGCAGGGTGTCGGCGTCGCCAGACCTGCGGCTGCAGGCGATCCGCGCGGCGAGCACCGCGACATCGAGGCGCTCTCGGATCGTCGCGGGCACGCACCGGGCCAGTGCCTCACCTGCCTGGTCAAAGCCGGCTCGGGCGATGTCGATCCGGGCCTGCAAGACAGATGCCCGGTGCCCCGGCTCCAGTCTGCGCGCGCTTGCCTCGGCCCGGTCCAGATCGCCGGCCTGGATGGCGGCGCGGCCCTCCAGCGCGTGGCACAGGCCGCGAAGCGGGCTGGTCGAGTCCGGCGGGAGGAACGCGCGGGCCTGCGCGATGCCGTCCAGGGCATCGCCGACGCGGCCAGCAGCCAGCCAGACCCTGGCGAGCAGCAGCTGGCTCACCAGGGCCAGGGCCGGGCGGATCTCCTCGCTGATCGAGATCGACTGCTCGAACAGCCGCTCCGCGGAAACCAGGTCCCCCCGCTCGAACGCGACGCGCCCCTGGGCGCACATTGCCTCGACCATGATCGGATGCCCGGCCAGGCCTATCGACGCGGCGCTGGCCAGCGCCTGGCCCGCCAGCTGCCCGGCCTCGGTGAGCTGACCCTCCACGCACGCCACCCACGCGAGCTCGCTCGTCACGCTCACCCCGGCGAAAGGACCCTCACCTTGCTCGCACAGCTTGCGCGCGCCCTTGACATCGCCGAGCCAGAGCCGGCCTCGGGCCAGGATGCCGGGAACGAAATCAGCGAGCTCCGGGTCAGGAAGATCCCTCGGCCTGCGGTAGCCGGAGAATGCCCGCTCGATGTCGACGGCCTCCCCGTACTGCAGCGCCAGCAGAGCTTGCGCGACGGCGAGCCGGGCGCGGCCGGCATCGCTGAGGTCCGCGGCGCGCTTGCCGGCCCGGACGATCCATGGTTTAGCCGCCCCGGCCGGGCCGCTCACGGCCAGCGCGACCGCGAGGTCGGGCAGGCGAGCGGGTTCGATCGCCGTCGAGCACGCGTCGATCTTGGCGACCAGGCGACGCGGTATCCCACCGTCCCCCT
>Ga0335083_10008946_pt1 | contig 12189 bp, 13 predicted proteins | sample Lox_Sample_42_FD_206716 | JGI IMG/M metagenome (GOLD analysis project Ga0335083, IMG submission 206716) | Soil microbial communities from Loxahatchee National Wildlife Refuge, Florida, United States - Lox_Sample_4.2 | ecosystem: Environmental > Terrestrial > Soil > Wetlands | place: USA... | reverse complement strand
ATCGAGGAACCGCTCATGCGGGAGATACGCTACATGGACAAGCCGATCGACGAGTTGGCGAAGGGCAAAGCCATGGAGAAGATTTTGCGGAAGTAGTTGGGTGCGCCAAACCGTATCAAGCGAAGTGCTCCCTCTCCCCCAGCGGGGGAGAGGGTTGGGGTGAGGGGGAGATTGTTACCGTAGGCACAAAAAGCACATCGCTTCACCGCACGCGTGCAAATTTCAAAAGCAGATTCGCTGGAGCACTCGCCCCCTCACCCTGCCCTCTCCCCCGCTGGGGGAGAGGGATTACGATTGTTTCTTCCTTGCGTAATCGATCACCCATTGATCTTTCCACGTCTGGCCGTCCATCGAACTTTGCCAGCGCCAGACGAAGCTGTCTTGTTTGATGTTCTCGAACACCATGCGCGAGCGGCCGCCTTTCGGGCCCGGTTCTGTGGTCAGAACGAACGTGCCGTCTTTTTGCTGGCCGCCGCTCAGCGCGATGTAGCCGCCTTCGTTATCCACCCAGGTCTGTTTCCAGTTGGCTGCGCGCGCGTCGTATATCGAGACGCTGTGGCCCTTGAGGTGCTGGCCGGGGCGGCCGTCGAAATTTTCTTCGATGACGCAGCTTTCGAGACTCTTCTTGATGTGGTTCGTGCCGGTGTTGCCCTGCCACGTCAGATCCCAGTCGCCGACCCAGAAATCGAGCTGGCGAAATTCCGGCCCGTTGCAGTTCGGCGAAATCTCGTCGGCGGCAGCCGGTAAGGCGAGCAGCGAAAATGCCATTGCAGACAGCGCGCGCGTTTTCATCGGACATCCTCCCCGTTTCGGCCCAAACTAGGAGCGTTGCGGCGAGACGCACAATCAAAGCCGCGTGAGGACGGCGATCAAACCGACCGGTTCACCATCATGTGTTCGATCCGGCGGTGGCTTTCGCCCGGTTTGGGCGCGGCAGTTCATGATCGCGTGGAGCGAGTAGAGATGGATGGCATTGACCTGCCCTCAAACAGCCAACCCAGGACAAGATAGCCCATCAGCGCGGCTGCGATCTGCGCGCCGATGAAGGCGGGCGCCGACGATGGTGCGATTCCGGCGAAGCTGTTTGTGAGGCTGCGGGCGATGGTGACGGCGGGATTTGCAAACGATGTGGAGGCGGTGAACCAATAGGCGGCCGTGATGTAGAGGCCCACCAGCGCGGGCGTCAGCGCGGGCGAGAAACGCACCGAACCGGCGATGGTCGCGAGCAAGCCGAATGTGGCGACGAATTCGGAAAGGGCTTGCGCAGGGCCATCGCGGAGTTTTGTCGAGACCTCCGCGAGCGCCATGCCGAACATCGCGTGAGCGATAGCGACTCCGGCGATGGCGGCGGCGATTTGCACGATGACGTAGAATGTTGCGGTTGCCGGTTGAATCTCGCGCCGGAGTGCGAAGAACAGCGTCACGGCGGGATTGAAGTGCGCGCCGGAGATCGGTCCGAATATCGAGATCAGCACCACCAGCGCCGCGCCCGTCGCAATGGTGTTGGCAAGCAACGCCAAAGCAAGGTTGCCGCCCGACAGACGCTCCGCCATCACGCCGGAGCCGACGACCGCCATCAACAGAAAGGCCGTTCCCAAACCTTCCGCGACGATCCGGCGGGCGATGGGAACGGCCGGTTCTGACGGGTGAACGGATGCGGCGATGTCAGCCGTCATGCTTGCCGATTTCATCCAGCCGCTTCTTCAGCGACATGCGGTCGAGTTTTCGTACCGGAAGGCTGGCAAAGAGTTCGATGCGCCGTTGCAACACCATGAAAGCATCGCGGAACGCCTGTGCGATCTTTGCCTGGTCGCCTTCCACCGCGGCCGGATCCGCCACGCCCCAATGCGCGGTCATGGGATGACCGGGCCATACGGGACAGACTTCGCTGGCGGCGTTGTCGCAAACGGTGAAGACGAAATCCAATTCCGGCGCGCCAGCCTGCGCAAATTCGTCCCACGATTTCGACCGCAATTCGCTTGTCGGGAAATCGAGGCGCTTCAGGAGCGCGAGCGCATTCGGGTTCACTTTGCCGGCGGGCTGCGATCCCGCGCTGTAGGCGACGAATTTGCCGTTGCCGATCTTGTTCAGGATCGCCTCGCCCATGATCGAGCGCGCGGAATTTCCGGTGCAGAGAAACAGCACGTTGAACGGACGTTCTGGCAGGGCCGATCGCATGTTTGCTCCTAGCAGCAGGCGGAATTGGCGCGAGCCGCTTATTGCGCCTCATCATTGACGGCGGCGGATTCTCTTTTCAGACGGTTTGCAGCAAGTGGTGGCGACCGATACGAGCGGCGCGCAGATTTCGGCGCGACCGCCGCAACAGTCTTTCGTGAGGAAAACGAGGAGGTCGCTCATGGCGGCGAAATCGGCCGAGTAGATAATCGACCTGCCCTCGCGGCGCGAGCGGATCAGTCTGGCATTGGACAGGACCAGAAGCTGGGCCGAGGTCGTGTTGGGCGCGGTGTCGAGCGAACGGGCGATGTCGCCCGCGGCCATGCCCTCCGGCCCGGCCTTCACGAGCAGGCGAAAGAGTTCGAGACGGGCATCCTGCGCAAGGGCGGAGAGGGAGCGTACGGCGTCTGTCGTTTCCATATTTCATTGATTCCCGAAATATTGGAGAGAGTCAAGGCGCCGCGAGGCACTTACCGCCCCCTACGCGGGGCGGTCGACATCGCGTAGCGATGGCGGGCGGGGGGCTGTTTCAACGAGGACGGTGTTTGAGTTCGCCACCGAAGGCCCCACCCGCCGTCGCGCTGGCGCGCGCCGTCGACCTCCCCGCGTTGGGGGAGGTAAGGGGTGATTTAAACCGTGCGCTTCACCATCATCTGCTTGATCTCGCCGATGGCTTCCGCGGGGTTCAGGCCCTTCGGGCAGGTGTTGGCGCAGTTCATGATGGTGTGGCAGCGGTAGAGACGGAACGGGTCTTCGAGATTGTCGAGACGTTCGGCGGTTGCCTCATCGCGGCTGTCGAGCAGCCAGCGCGCGGATTGCAGCAAGGCTGCGGGGCCCAGGAAGCGGTCGGAATTCCACCAGTAGCTCGGGCACGATGTGGAGCAGCAAGCGCAGAGAATGCATTCGTAGAGACCGTCGAGTTTGGCGCGGTCTTCCGGGGTCTGTTTCCACTCGCGCTGCGGGGCGGGCGTCTTGGTTTGCAGATAGGGTTGGATCGAGGCGTGCTGCGCGTAGAAGTTGGTGAGGTCGGGCACGAGATCCTTCACCACCGGCTGATGCGGCAACGGATAGATGCTGACGGCGCCGGAGACATCCGAAATCGCCTTGGTGCAGGCCAGCGTGTTGCCGCCGGCGATGTTCATGGCGCAGGAACCGCAGACGCCCTCGCGGCAGGAGCGGCGGAAGGTCAGCGTGGGGTCGATCTCGTTTTTGATCTTGATGAGGGCGTCCAGAACCATCGGCCCGCAGGATTCGAGGTCGACGGTGTACACATCCATCGTCGGGTTGCCGCCCTTTTCCGGGTCGTAGCGGTAGACGCGGAATTCCTTGGCGCGCTTGGGTTTCTTGCCGTTGGCGGCCTTGGGCGCATCCCAGACCTTGCCCTTCTGGACCTTGCTGTTCTTCGGCAGGGTGAACTGAACCATCTATGTCCCCGAATAAGCTGGAACTGACATAGCAAAGCGGGCCGAAAGCGCAACCTGTCAGCTTGGCCCGATTTGTTCGAACAGCCAATCGATCTGCACGTCGGCGTCGCGGGCGGCACCGGTGATGACCAGTTGTTCGGTTTTGCGGGCCTGGCCGGTGCCCAGATAGATGCTTTCTTCCACCGCGACCTGGCCGCTGGCACGGAAGCGCCAGCCTTCGCCGTTGGCGAGTTTGAGCAGGATGCCGCCGCCTTGCGAAGCCGTGACGCGGATGTCGGGATGGATATGGAAACGGATCGCGTAGCCGAGGCTGCCGCGTTTGGTTTTGGAAACGGGCGTCAGGCGGTCGCGGCCCGAGAGCACCAATCCCTGCGGCGAGAGCGACATCATGCGTTCGATGACGAAACCGTATTGCGCCAGATACGCATCGTGGCTTGCCGTCATCGACCAGCCTTGCGGGGTTTGCATGCGGTTGGTGTCGATCTTTTCGGGGCCGCCGAGCAAACGCGGGCCCAGCAGGCGGCGCGCGATGCCGGGCTGAATGAGAAACGCGGTCGAAAGATCGGCGAGCGTGACGGTGGAATGGGCGGCGGTAGCGCGCAGAACGTCCTGCCATTGCTTGTGCTGACCGCCGGAGCCGCAATTGACGACGATGCGTTGCGCGCCGGAGGAAAATTCGAACGAGAGCGTGGAGGCGTGGGCATCTGTCGAGAACGTACCCGGTGGCGTGCCGCCGCAATCCATCGCGACGAAGGTGTGGCCGCTGACGATGCGCTGGTAGCCGGAATGCGGTGCATGGGCGTGCGGCTGGCCGCGAACTTCATCGCGCGCGAGCAGCGCGGAGATAGAGCGTTGATCGCCCTCCTCGCTTCCGTTGAACAGCGCCAACCCGCCATCGCCGTGACGGAAGAAGCGGATCATCGGCGCCATGCGATCGTGCGCGCTGCGGATCGATTGCGGCACGGCTTTGCGCGCGGCTATGAGCGCATCCATCACCAGCGTGATGTAGCGGTAGCAATCGAGGAGCGCCGTCGGCGAGCGGCTGATGTGGCCGCCATCGGCAAAGATCTGACGCGAGATTTCGGCTTCGAGACGGGCAAGCGTCTGCTCCATCTGTTTGGGTTTGTCGGGCAGGCACAAGGCGGCAAGTGCTGCGACCGACACGGCTTCGAAACGCGGCACGCCGTCGGGCGCTTCGTTTGCCGTGCGGGCGAGGATGCGGGCCTGCTCGCGGATGGATTCGAAGAGTTTCTTGCGCAGACCTGCATCGTTTTCGAACGCGGTGCGTCCATGGGCGAAGATGTTGAGCAGGCGCCGCGCGGTGATCTCCGGCAGCCAGTCGGGTTCGGTGTATTTCTTGTGCCGCCTGAGCCATTGCACGATGAGGTTCTTGGCGAGCAGTTGGGCGGCATCTCCGCCCGCAAAGGCGAGCGGCGGGAGCCATGCGAAACTGCGCAGCGCGATGGCCCATTCGGGAGACGGCGGGGTATGTTCGAAGATGCTGCCGTCGCGCACATCAACCGTGCCGCCTTCGAATCTGAATCGGCCGCGCAACAGGCCTTCGGCGTCTTCGAGTTTTCTGGGCGTCGCGTCGAAGGGATAGAACAACAGATGTTCGGGGATGGGGCCGCGGCAGACGATCCAGCGATAGAGCGCGTTGCCGCGCAGAAGTTCGCGGAACGGTTTGCCCCATTGATAAAGCTGGGCGCGCAACATCTCGCCAATGAGTGAGGCAGACAAACGCGGCGCGGGGCGTTTGCCGGTCATGCGGTCATCCACGCAAAGCGGCGATGTTGGCTGCGTAGTCGCCACCCTTGAAGACGGCGGTGCCGGCGACCAACACGTTTGCGCCCGCGGAGATTGCGCGCTTTGCCGTTTCCGGCGTGATGCCGCCATCGACTTCGAGCAGGATATCGCGGCCGGATTTCGCGATCTTCTCGGCGGCGGCTTCCAGCTTCTTCAACTGGCTTTCGATGAAGCTCTGGCCGCCGAAGCCGGGATTGACCGACATGATGAGAATGAGATCGGCGAGGTCCATCAGATTGTCGAGCGCATCGACCGGCGTGCCGGGGTTGAGCACCACGCCCGCCTTCTTTCCGAGCGAGCGGATGAGTTGCAGCGTGCGGTGAACATGCGGGCCGGCTTCCGGGTGAACCGTGATGATATCCGCGCCCGCTTCGGCGAAGGCTTCCACGAAAGGATCGACCGGCGAGATCATCAGGTGCACGTCGAAAGTCTTCTTCGTGTGCGGGCGGATCGCTTTCACCACAACCGGGCCGATGGTGATGTTGGGGACGAAGTGACCGTCCATCACATCGATATGGATGAAATCGGCCCCGGCCTTGTCCACGGCCTCGACCTCGGCGCCCAGCCGGGCGAAATCCGCCGACAGGATCGAAGGGGCGATGCGGACCGGCTTTGCCATGCCGATGTGTGTGCCGGATTCGGGGATGGGTCGCAAGCATGGCTGCGAATCGCGCCCGCGCATTTCTGTGCAAATTTTTCGCGGCAAACCGGGATTTTACGCGGTTGACTGGGGCGCGACCGGGCCTACACTCCCGGCGCAAACGAACCACCCTGCTTTCAAGAGCTCATAATGGCGGATAGCCCGCAAACTTCGGCGCATGCGCGCCCCCTTTCCCCCTTCGTTTCGATCTATCGTTGGCCGGTCACCATGGCCGCTTCGATCACCCACCGCGTTACGGGCGTGGGCCTGGCGCTGGGGATGATCCTGGTGGCGTGGCTGCTGATTGCGGTTGCGACCGGACCCGGCGCTTACGACAGTTTCGTCGGTTGCGCGCAATCGATTGTCGGGCGGCTGGTGCTGTTCGGGTTTGCGTGGGCCGTGGTGTTCCACTTCTTCAACGGCATTCGCCATCTGGCCTGGGACATCGGCTTCGGCTTCAAGCTGCCGACCGCGCTTGGCACCGGGGTTGCGGTGTATGTGCTCTCCATCCTCGGCGCGATTGCGATCTTCGCGTGGGGCTATCATCAGGCGGGGTTGCTATGAGCATTCGCACGCCTTTCAGCCGCGTTCAGGGATTGGGCGCTTCGCATTCCGGCACCGAACATTTCTGGCGTGAGCGCGCGACATCGGTTGCGCTGCTGCCGCTGACCGCATGGTTCGTTTATGCGGCCATTCATCTGGTTGGGCAGTCGTATCAGGATGCTTTCACCTTCCTGCACGAACCGGTCAACGCCATTTTGATGCTACTGTTCGTGATCGCTTCGGTGGTCCACATGACGCTCGGCATCCAGGTGGTGATCGAAGACTACGTGCACACCGAGGGCTCCAAGCTCGTGCTCTTTCTTTTGAACAAGGCGTTCGGCTGGATCATCGGCGTCGCCTGCGTGTTCTCGATACTCCGTATTGCTCTTTGATGCTGGATTGAAATGACCGCTTATCCGATTACCGATCATACGTTCGACGTCGTCGTCATCGGCGCAGGCGGCGCAGGCCTTCGCGCCACGCTGGAATGCGCCATGAGCGGGCTTCGCACCGCTTGCATCACCAAGGTATTTCCGACCCGCAGCCACACGGTGGCGGCGCAAGGCGGCGTGGCCGCGGCGTTGGGTAATATGGGCGAGGATGACTGGCGCTGGCACATGTACGACACCGTGAAGGGGTCGGACTGGCTGGGCGATCAGGACGCCATCGAATATCTCTGCCGCAACGCGCCGGAAGCGGTTTACGAACTGGAACATTTCGGCGTGCCGTTTTCGCGCACGGCGGAAGGCAAGATCTATCAGCGCGCGTTCGGCGGCATGACCTCGCATTACGGCAAAGGCATTGCGCAACGCACCTGTGCCGCCGCGGACCGCACCGGCCACGCGATGCTGCACACGCTTTACGGGCAATGCGTGAAGCACGATGTGGAGTTCTTCATCGAATACATCGCGCTCGACCTCATTATGGATGAGGGCGCGGTGCGCGGCGTGATGGTGTGGAATCTCGACGACGGCACCATTCATCGCTTCCGGGCGCAGAAGGTCATTCTGGCGACCGGCGGTTACGGCCGCACCTATCTTTCCTGCACCGGCGCGCACACGCAGACCGGCGACGGCAATGCGATGGTACTGCGCGCGGGCCTGCCGTTGCAGGATATGGAGTTCGTGCAATTCCACCCGACCGGCATTTTCGGCGCGGGCGTGCTGATCACCGAAGGCGTGCGCGGCGAAGGCGGATACCTCACCAATTCCGAAGGCGAGCGCTTTATGGAGCGGTATGCGCCGAGCGCGAAAGACCTTGCCTCGCGCGATGTGGTGAGCCGCGCGATGACGATTGAAATTCGCGAAGGACGCGGCGTGGGGCCGAACAAGGACCACATCTATCTGCATCTTTCGCATCTGGACCCGAAGATCATTCACGAACGCCTGCCCGGCATTTCGGAAAGCGCGCGCATCTTTGCCGGTGTGGACGTGACCAAGGAGCCGATCCCGGTTCTGCCGACGGTGCACTACAACATGGGCGGAATCCCTTGCCTCTACACCGGCGAGGCCGTGACCCTGAAGGACGGCAATCCCGATACGGTGGTGCAAGGCTTGATGGCAGTGGGCGAAGCGGCTTGCGTTTCCGTTCACGGCGCGAACCGGCTGGGCTCCAATTCGCTGATCGATCTTGTGGTGTTCGGACGTGCCGCGGGTATGCAGGCGGCGAAGACCATCATCGCGGGCGAACGCCAGGTCGACCTGCCGAAGGATGCGGGCGACGCGGCACTCGCACGTCTCGACAAATATCGCTACGCCAAGGGCAACACGCCGACGGCGCAAATCCGCCTCGCCATGCAGCGCGCGATGCAGGAAGACGCCGCCGTGTTCCGCACCGGCGAAACCTTGAAGCAGGGCCGCAAGCGTATCGACGACATCTACAAGACGCTGGACGACGTTTCGGTGTCGGACCGCACGATGATCTGGAACAGCGATCTGGTTGAAACGCTGGAGCTGGAGAACCTGCTGCAGCAGGCCTCCGTCACCATCGAGGGTGCGGTGACCCGGCTGGAGTCACGTGGCGCACATGCGCGCGAGGACTATCCCAACCGCGACGACAAGAACTGGATGAAGCACACGCTGGCGTGGCTGGACCCGAAGACGGGCTGGGTGACGCTCGATTATCGCCCGGTGCACGACTACACGCTGTCGAACGACGTGGAATACATCCCGCCGAAGGCGCGCGTGTACTGACCATGTCATTGGCGCCGCTTCTTCAAGCGCCGTTGACAGTTCGCATCCACGTTGCGACCGTCTTGCCGGCGTTCGTGATCGGCACCTATCTTATATTCTTCAGCCGCAAAGGCGCACGGCATCACCGCGCGCTAGGTTATGTTTATCTTGCGTTGATGACCATAACGGCGGTCGATGCACTTTTCATCCACGTGCTGATGCCGGATAGCCCGGTCTTCGGGTTTAGCCCCGTCCACCTGTTTTCGGCGCTAACGCTACTCGGCGTTGTCAACGCACTGCGGGGCGCTTGGGCGCACAACATCGCCCTGCACCGCTATGCGATGCTGGGCGTCTATATAGGCGGCATTTTGATCGCTGGGAGCCTTACCTTCATGCCCGGGCGGATCATGCATGCGGTCGTCTTCGGAGGCTGAAGAGCGATTAATACAAACTTCCCCATCCGAAGCTGTGACCAAGTTGGTAGTGGAACCAATTCAATTCTCTATAGTTTCCGTCAGTTGATCCGGGCGGGCCGCGCCCCAATCCGGTCAAATTCCGTTCAGAAACGGTTCAGCGGACGGGCAAGAGAATGGATTTCATGGGTGCGTGTTGTTGCACCGATTTTAGAGGAGATGACTATGAAGACATCAGGCAAGATTTTGGCTGCTGCACTGATCGCACTTGGCGCGAGCACGGCGGCGGCATCGGCGCAGCCCCGTCACTACTATGGCGACGACTGCCGCGATCAGAATGCGACCGCAGGCACGGTGGTTGGCGCGATTGCGGGTGGGTTGCTGGGCGCGGGCGTCAGCCACGGCAATGCGGGCGCAGCAATCGGCGGCGTGATCCTTGGCGGTCTTGCCGGCAATGCGATCGGCAAGAACATCGATTGCAACGACCGCCCCTATGCGTGGCGTGCGTATGACGACGGGTTCTATGGGCCCATCGGACGGCGTTATGAATGGCGCGGGCGCGGCCGCTCTTACGGCTACTTCGTTCCGGTGCGCGAATATCGCGACCGCGGCTATGTCTGCCGCGATTTCCGCACGGTCACCTATCGCCACGGACGCAAGTTCGTGAACGAAGGCCGCGCCTGCCGCGAGCGCGATGGCAACTGGCATATGTATTAAGCTCCACTCACCTCCCCTTTGGGGAGGTCGGCGGCGTGCATCGGCACGCCGCCGGGTGGGGCTTCACGCACCGTGTTTGCTTACGACGGCCCCCACCCGAAAAATTCTCGCTGCGCTTCGAATTTTCGACCTCCCCGCAGGGGGGAGGTAAGTCTGTGCTATCAAATTCCATGGATGGGACCTGGCGCGAGCTTTTGAGGGCCGACCGCGTGGCGCGGCTGGCGCTGGTTTGCCTTGGGATATGGCTCAATGCGGCGGATGCGCTGGTCACCGCGACCGCGATGCCTTCCATCGTGCGGGATATCGGCGGCTATGCCTACTTCGCGTGGCCGGTGGCGGTTTATCTGTTGGGCGCGATTGTGGGCGGGGCGAGCGCGGGGCGGCTGTCCGAACGCGGCGGCTTGCGCTGGGCGCTGATCGTTCCGGCGATCATCTATCTTGTCGGTTGCGCGATCAGCGCGGTGGCGCCGTCCATTGCGTTCTTCCTTGTCGGGCGTGCGTTGCAAGGCGCGGGCGCGGGGCTGGTGGTTGGCGCGTGTTACGTGGCGATGGGCGCGTTGTTTCCCAATGAGCTGTGGCGGCGGGTGCTGGGCGCGATTTCCGGCGTGTGGGGAATCGCGACGTTGCTGGGGCCGTTGCTCGGCGGGCTGTTTGCCGAACACGGGCTTTGGCGGTTGCTGTTCTGGGTATTTGCGGTGCAGGCGCTGATCTTTGCGCTCGCCGCGTGGAAGCTGGTTCCGGCACATACGGCGGAAACGTCGAACACGCGCATCCCTATCCGAACGCTGGTCATCCTTGGCTTCGCAATTGTGGGCTTCATGATTGCGGGTGTGGCGGGTTCGCTTGGCCTTTCCGTGCTCGCCGTCGTGGTCGGAACGGTGTTGTTCGTGACCGCGCTTCGTGTCGATACGCGTGCGCCGGCGCATCTGTTTCCGCGCCGCGTCGCCGACATTACGAAAAGCGCGGGGCGCGGATATGTGGCGCTGTTCGCGTTTTGCGCGTCCGCAGTGGGCTTTGGCGTTTATGGGGCGGCCATTCTGCAGACGCTTTACGGATTGTCGCCGCTGATCGCGGGTTATGTGATCGGTGCGGATGCGATGGGGTGGACGATTGCGGCGCTGATCGTGGGCGAGTTTCCACAAAGCTGGGACCGGGCGTGTATTCGTTTCGGCGGTACGCTGATTTTCTTCGGCGTGGCTTCGCTTGCCTATACGCTGAACAGTGGATCGCTGGCGCTTGTGCTTGTTTCGGCCATCGTATTGGGCGCGGGATTTGGAGCGTGCTGGGCTTATGTCACGCGCGCGATCCTCGAACACCTGCCGGAAAGCGAACGCGCGGTGGGATCGTCGGCGATACCGGCGGTGCAGATGATCGGCAACGCGATTGGCTCTGCTGCATCCGGCATGATCGCGAACGGGTTGGGGCTTGCGGACGGCATCACGCGCGCCGATGCGTCCGCGTTGAGTTTCTGGTTGTTCGTGGCGGTTATCCCGGTGGGATTGTTTGGATGGGCGTGCGCGTGGGGGCTTTCTGCGCCACGCCACACGCAAACCGCCAACGCCTGATCTTACTTCCCCTTCCACTGCGGCGGACGTTTCTGCGCAAACGCCATCGGGCCTTCGATGAAATCTTCGCTGCGGAACATTGCGGCGACCGCGGGATAATTCCGTTGATTGTCGAGGGCTGCTTGCACCGATGGTTCCGCGAGACCGCGAATGACCGCCTGCTTCGAAGCGCGCACCGACATGGGGCTGAGTTCGAGGATTTGCTTGGCCCATGTCTTCGCGGTTTGCATCAGGTCGCCGGGCGCGACCACTTCGTTGACGAAGCCGAGCGACTTTCCTTCCGCCGCACTCACGCGGCGGCCGGTGAGGATCATGCCGAGCGCCTGTTTGGTGCCGATCTCCCGCGGCAGGCGGTGGAGGCCGCCGGCGAGCGCCGCCAGCCCCACCCGGGGCTCGGGCAGCGCGAAGATAGCGGCTTCCGAGGCAATAATGATGTCGCAGGCCAAGGCGATTTCGAACCCACCGCCCATGGCGATGCCGTTCACGGCTGCAATCAGGGGTTTATCCAGGTCGAATCGGCTGGTGAGGCCCGCGAAGCCGGATTTGGGCCAGCTCATCTTGCCGCCGGAGGCCTGGTATTTGAGGTCGTTGCCCGCCGAAAAGGCCCGCTCCCCTGCCCCGGTGACGATGGCAACCCATTGATCCGGATCGCTGGCAAAGGCGTCGAAGACGCCGGAAAGCTCCTCGCTGGCGGGGGCATGGATGGCATTCATCACCTCCGGCCGGTTGAGGGTG
>Ga0335083_10008945_pt1 | contig 12189 bp, 8 predicted proteins | sample Lox_Sample_42_FD_206716 | JGI IMG/M metagenome (GOLD analysis project Ga0335083, IMG submission 206716) | Soil microbial communities from Loxahatchee National Wildlife Refuge, Florida, United States - Lox_Sample_4.2 | ecosystem: Environmental > Terrestrial > Soil > Wetlands | place: USA: Florida... | reverse complement strand
GCGAGGTCGATGTCGTCGCCGCCGAGAAAGGTGTTGCCCGCGGTCGCGAGCACCTCGAACACGTTGTTCGAGAGATCGAGCAACGTCACGTCGAAGGTGCCGCCGCCGAAGTCGTAGACGGCCAGACGCTCGGACGCGCCTTTGCCGTAGCCGTAGGCGAGCGCGGCGGCCGTCGGCTCGTTCAAGATGCGGAGCACCTCGAGCCCCGCGACGCGCGCGGCGACCTTGGTGGCCGCGCGCTGGAGGTCGTTGAAGTTCGCCGGCACCGTGATGACCGCACGCTCGACGCCCGTGCCGAGCGCGTTCTCGGCGACGGTGCGTGCCTTGCGCAGCACGAACGCGCTGATCTCGGGCAACGTGTAGGTCTCGCCGCGCACGGCGATGAGCGCGGCTTGGCCCGGACCCTCGCGCATGTCGAACGGGAGCCGCGAGCGCGCCTTGCGCACCTCCTCGGTGTCCCAGCTGCGCCCGATGAGCCGCTTCACCGAGTAGACGGTGCTCTTCGGATCGATCGTGCGCCGCTCGCGCGCCGGACGCCCGACGAGCACGCTGCCGTTCGGATGGAAAGAGACGACCGAAGGAATGAGCGTGCGCCCTTCCTCGTCCGGGAGCGCGGACGCGGCGCCGTTCTTCATCGCGCCGACCACGGTGTTGGTCGTTCCGAGGTCGATGCCGACGACTTCGCTCACGGTGCCACCCTCGTCTTTAGCTCGGCGAGAACGCCGTCGTACCAACGTTCGACCTGGCCCCTGAACGGCCACATCCAGCCGTAGTCGCCGCCCGTGAAGCGCTTCACGATGCCGGCGCGGAGCGCGGCGTCGCGCGCGCGGTCGATGCCGCAGAGCTCGGCCGTCGCGCGCAGCGTCTCCGCGTAGGCTTCCCACTCGAGTCGCGCGCGCCCGTAGGCGAGGCCGAGCGGGAAGAACGGCACGAAGTAGAGAAACGCCATCAGCGGCAGACCGTAGCGCCGCCGCTGCCGCAAATGAATGCGCTCGTGCCGGAGCACGATCACCCGATCGATCTCGGCGGTGGTCGCCCAGGTATCGGGCGTGTAAAGAGTCTTGCCGATGACGGTGTGGTAGCGGGTGAGATACGCGCGCTGGGCACCGAGAGTCACGAGCTTGAGCGCCCAGTCGATGGCGACCGAAAACCGGCTCGTCCTCTTCGGGACCAGACGAAACCCCGGAAATTCGCGGGCGATCTCGGCGATGAGCTCGGCCGAGCTCGGGCAATTCACCGCGCCGTCCGTCACGCCTCGCCCCGGCGAGCCTAGCAGTTTCACCCTCCGAGCACGAGCTCGGACCGCAACACCCGGCCGTTCACGAGATCGCGCCCGCTCGCGACGCGCTTGCCTTCGAGCTGCGCGGACACGATTTCGAGCGACCCGACGCCTGTCGCGACCCACGGGACGCCGCTCTCGACGTGAACCGTGCCGGGCGGGCCGGGTCGTGAAGCTTCACTTAGTCCTACGCTCGCGACCCGCAGCGTTTTTGCGCCGACCGTCGTGTAGGCGCCGGGTCGCGGAGCGAGTCCGCGCACCAGGTTTTTGAGCTCGCGTGCGGGGCGAGTGAAATCGAGCCGGCCGAGGTCGCGTTCGAGCGGCGGCGCGAGCGTCGCGCGCGCCTCGTCTTGCGGCTCCGGGGTGAGCTCGCCCGTGAGCGCGCGCGGCAAATCCTGGCGCAGAACCGCCGCCGCAAGCTCGCCGAGCCGGACCGTGAGCTCGCCGGCCGTCTCGTCCTCACCGATGGAAAGTGCGTGCCGGCTCAAGACCGGCCCGGTGTCCATCCCGGCGTCCATCCGCATCAGGGAGACACCCGTCTCGGTCTCGCCGCGTATGATCGACCATGCGATGGGAGCGGCCCCGCGGTAGCGCGGTAAGAGCGAGGCGTGGAGGTTGATGGCGCCGTGCGGCGCGACCTCGAGCACGTCGTTCGGGAGAATGCGTCCGTACGCGAGCACCACGAGCACGTCCGGTCGGCGCGCGCGGAGCCAGTCACGGAGCTCGCCGGTGCGCACCTTGGCCGGCTGCGTCACGTCGAGACCGAGCTCGAGCGCGAGCGTCTTCACTTCGGGCGCTTGGAGCTCGAGCCCCCGGCCCCTAGGCCGATCAGGCTGCGTCACGACCCCGACGACTTCCGCGATCTCCCCGAGGGTGCGCAAGGAAGGGAGCGCGATGGCGGGCGTTCCGAAAAAAACTGCGCGGAAGGGGACTGGCTTTCCGTTCATGACTGATTACTTTGCGATCCTATGCCGTTCCTGTCGTCACAGCGAGGCGCGCGGTCGCGACCGGACACCACGTGACGAATGACTGGAGCAGAACATGACTGAGAAGAAGAAGCCCCCTCCGCCACCACTGCCGGCATCGGGTCCTCCGCCGAGTGAGGACGAGCTCAAGTTCGGGGACGATTTGCCCGTGCTGCCCATCCGGAACGCGGTGCTCTTTCCGGGCGCCGTCGCTCCGTTCGACGTGGGCCGCGAAAAATCCGTCGCGCTCGTGGAGGACGTTCACAACCTCCAGAGCCCCGTCATCGCGATCTTCGCGCAGCGCGATCCGTCGACGGACGATCCGAGCGGCGACGATCTCTACCCCGTCGGCTGCGCGGCGCGCGTGCTCAAGGCGCTGAAGCACAGCTCCGGCAACTACTCGCTGATTTTGCAGGGCCTCACGCGCATTCGCCTCGACCAGGTGACGGCGACGGCGCCGTACATGCGCGCGAAGATTGCGCGCGTGGAAACGGCCGGCGCCGAAGACGTCGAGGCCGAAGCGCTCGCGATGAGCCTGCGCGACGTCGCAAAACAGGTGATCCAGCTGATGCCCGAGCTGCCGCGCGAGGCGGGCTCGCTCATCGACTCGATCCAGGCGCCGGGCGCGCTCGCCGATCTCGTGGCCGCGAACCTCGACGCTCCCGTCGAGGAAAAGGCGCAGCTCATCGAGACGGTGGAGGTGAAGGAGCGCATCCGCAAGGTGCTGAAGCTCCTCACGCGCCAGCTCGAGATCTTGAAGATGCGCGAGCGCATCAACTCCCAGATCAAGGAGGAGATGGGCAAAAACCAGCGCGAGTACGTGCTCCGCCAGCAGCTCAAGGCGATCAAGGAAGAGCTCGGCGAGGACGACGGCGATCAAGGCGATCTCGACGGGCTCGAAGAGCGCATCGCGAAGGCGAACCTGCCGAGCGAAGCCGACAACGTCGCGAAGAAGCAGCTCAAGCGCTTGCGCTCGATGCAGGTGGGGAGCGCCGAGTACACGGTCGTCCGCACCTACCTCGACTGGATCCTCGATCTGCCGTGGACGCACTCGACCGAGGACAACATGGACATCGCCGAAGTGCGGCGCGTCCTCGACGAGGATCACTACGGCCTCGACAAGGTGAAAAAGCGCATCGTCGAGTACCTCGCCGTGCGCAAGCTGAAGAAGGACAAGAAGGGGCCGATCCTCTGCCTCATCGGGCCGCCCGGCGTCGGCAAGACGTCGCTCGGCCGGAGCATCGCGCGCTCGCTCGGGCGAAAGTTCGTGCGCGTGTCGCTCGGCGGCGTGCACGACGAGGCGGCCATTCGCGGCCACCGGCGTACGTACGTCGGCGCGCTCCCCGGACAGATCATCCAGGGCATGAAGAAGTCGGGGACCATCAACCCCGTCTTCATGATGGACGAGGTGGACAAGATCGGTCACGACTTCCGCGGCGATCCGAGCGCCGCGCTGCTCGAGGTGCTCGACCCCGAGCAGAACAACTCCTTCGCGGACCATTACCTCGAGATCCCGTACGACCTCTCGAACGTGATGTTCGTCGCGACGGCCAACGTCTCCGATCCGATCCCGCCGCCGCTCCGCGACCGCATGGAGATCCTCGAGATCCCCGGCTACACGCGGCGTGAAAAGCTCGCCATCGCGCGCCAGCACCTGATCCCGAAGCAGCTCGAGGAGCACGGCTTGAAGCCGGAGCAGCTCAGCATCACGGACGAAGCCGTGGAGGAGATCATCGAGCATTACACGCGCGAAGCCGGCGTTCGTTCACTCGAACGCACGGTGGCGAGCGTGATCCGCGGCGTGGCGGTGAAGGTGGCCGAAGGCGACACGAACCCGCGCGTCATCAAGAGCGAGGAGGACCTTCACCAGTTCCTCGGTCCGATCAAGTACACGAGCGAAGTCGCGGAGCGCACGGAAGAGACCGGCGTCGCGACGGGCCTCGCTTGGACGGCCGTGGGCGGTGAAATCCTCTTCATCGAGGTCACGCGCATGTTCGGCACCGGCAAGCTCCAGCTCACCGGCCAGCTCGGCGACGTGATGAAGGAGAGCGCGCACGCGGCGTTGAGCTACGTGCGCACGAACGCGGAGAAGTACGGGCTCGCCAAGGACTTCCTCGAGAAGAGCGACATCCACGTGCACATCCCCGCGGGCGCGATGCCGAAGGACGGTCCGTCCGCGGGCATCACGATGTTCACCGCCATCGTCTCGCTGCTCACGGGCATCCGCGTGCGGCACGACGTGGCGATGACGGGTGAAATCTCTTTGCGCGGCCGCGTGCTCCCCATCGGCGGCCTGAAGGAGAAGACGCTCGCGGCGCACCGCGCCGGCATCAAGCGCGTCATCGTGCCGGAGCGGAACAAGGCGGATCTCGACGAGGTGCCGAAAGAGGTGCGCGACGAGCTCGAGTTCGTGTTCGTGAATCGCCTCGACGAGGTGCTGCACGCCGCGCTCGAGTCGATGCCGCAGCCTTCGCAGGCGTATCTCGACGAGCTCGCGAAGGCTCAGGCGCAACCGAGCAGCAACTGAGCGAGCTGCCACGAGAGAAGACGAGCCCGGCGCAAGCTGGGCTCGTTTTTTTGTGGGTCAGGGTGGCGCTGCGGGTCCCAAGCGCGGACGGCGGATCTCGCGGCCGTCCTCCTTCGAGACCATGACCAAGCCGCTCGGGCCCCGCTCGAAACGAACGCGCAATTCCAAGAGCTTCGCGAAGAAGCCGCCGCCCGCTTCGGGGTAGAGCAGGATGGGTCGCTCCCCGGGCACTTCGACGACGAGGTGCCCGCCCGCGAGCGCGAGGGTGAAGGCCCTTTCGCGCGAGAGCGGGTAGGAGCCCGTGTATTCGGCGAGCGTCTCGGGGCGAACGCGCACTTCGCGCGGCAGCGACGGCACGCTCGGCTCGCGACCGCGAGCGAGCTCGAGCAGCGCGTTGCCGAGGTCCCTCACGCCGACGTTCAGTCCGGCATTCGTCAAGAGCACGACCGCGACCCCGCGCGCCCGATCGACGAGCAGCTCGGAGGCGTAGCCGCCCGTGAGCCCGGAGTGGCTGAGCGTGCCGTCGCGTCGCACGATCCAGCCGAGCGACGCGCGGCTGCCGTCGGAGCCGTCGGCGCGGGCGAGGAGTTGTTCGCGCAGCGCGGCATCGAGCGGGGAGTGAAGCGTGCCGAGCAGCAATTGTTCGTAGCGAGCGAGATCGCGCGCGGTCGAGTGCAGCGCACCGGCGCCCTCGAGCACGCCGAGCGTCCAGTTTTCGGCGGGCGAGAGATCGGCGTCGTACGGCGGCGCGAGCCGAGGCGTTTCGGCAGGCGCGAGCGTGACGCGCGTTTCGCGGAGCCCCGCCGGAGAACAGACGAGGAGCTCGAGGGCGGCTTCGTAGGGGACGCGGAGGCGGCTCGCCAAGACGAACCCGAGGAGACCGAAGCCGAGATTGCTGTACGCGTAGAGCGTGCCGGGAATGCTCGTGAGTTTCGCGCCCGCGAGGTAGGCGTAGAGCCGATCGGCGTCGTAGCCGAGGTACGGATTGTTCACGTCGGCGCTCTCGAGATTCGAGGGGACGCGCGGCAGGCCGGAGCGGTGCGTCGCGAGCTCGAGCAGCGTGACGTTTCCGACGTCTTCAGGCAGCCGAGCGTCCGGCAGCGACGCCCGCAGCGTCTGCTCGAGCGTCACGTACCGTTTCTCGACCATCTCGGCGAGCAGAAGGCCCGTGAACGTCTTCGTCAGCGACCCGATTTCGTAGAACGTGTCTTCGCGCGGCGGCGCCTGCTTTCCGTCGAGCGTCCCGACGTTGACGAACTCGACGCCGTGCGCGTCCACGAACGCGAGCGACGCTCCGAAAACCCATCCACCGGCGAGGTAAGGGGCGAGGACGCGTTCGGCGCCGGCCGCGCGCCCGCTCGGTTTGGCCGGAGCGCTCGGCGGCGCGAGCGCTCGCTCGGCGTGCCCTCCGCAGCCGGTCACGGTCAGCGTGAAACTACAGAGCCACGCCGCTCCGCCCGAACGCCGGGAGGCGCGCACCGTCGCGGCTCAGCTCTCCCAGAGCTTGATGCCGCCGGTCATGCCGTCGACGTTCGTGAAGGTGCGCACGTTCTTCGGCAGCTGCCCGCGCAGGTGTCCGACGTTGCCGCCTCCGAGGTAGATGACGCGCGGATTGAACGTGAGCGTCACCTGCTCGAGCTCCTCGTGCACGCGGCGCGTCCAATCCTTCTTGCCGATGCGCTTGAGTGCGCGATCCATCACGCGTTCCTCGTACGTTTTGCCCTTTTTGAACGGGTGATGGCCGAGCTCGAGATTCGGGACGAGCTTGCCGTCGAGAAAGAGCGCCGAACCGAGGCCGGTGCCGAGGGTCAGGACGAGTTCGACGCCGCGGCCCTCGATGACGCCGTAGCCTTGCAGATCGGCGTCGTTGATGACGCGGGCGGGGGCGCCCGCGAGCCGCGAAATCTCCCGCTGGAGATCGTGTCCGCGCCAGGCTTCCGTGCCGAGGTTCGCCGCCGTGTAGACGACGCCCTCGACGACGACTCCGGGGAAGCCGACCGACACGCGATCGAAGTGCGGCTGTCCGGGCAGCATGCGGCGAATCACGTCGAGCACGGCGACCGGGCGCGCCGGGTGCGGCGTGAGCATGCGCGCGCGCTCCGTCATCGGACGCCCGCTCGCGTCGAGCGTGATCATCTTGATGCCGGTGCCGCCGATGTCGATGCAGAGCGTGGCGAGCCCTCCGGCGGGCGCTGCGTCCGGAGCGTCGAGCGGCCGGCTGCGCGCGAGGGCGTGCCGAGCCGCGACGCCTTTACCGCTCGAGCCGCGCGGAGTTTTGGGCTTGGTGAGTGGCATGCGGGAAAACGAGCCTTACTCCTAGCGGAATCCGGGGCGGATGTCTCAAGCGAAAACGCAGTGAAAAGAGCGGCCGCGCTCGGGCGGCTTGCGGCTCGTGTCTCGGAGCGAGAAGATGTTTTTGCGTGCGGCTTCCCGCGCTACGGCCAGTCGGGTGGGGTCTCGCGCTCGCGCTCGCGAGCACGACCGCTCTTTTTGCGGGCTGTCGCGCCGAGCACGGCCGCGACGCCGCGGCCAGGCCGCCGGGTTCCGGCTCCGCGCGCCCGCCGACCGCGCCCGCGCGAACGCGGGAGGCCCCCGTCGTGGAGGATGCCGACTGCACTCGACGCCTCACGCGCGCGCGCGCCCTCGCCGGGCAGGCGCCGAGCGATCTCGCTCCGCTCGCACGCGCCGCGCTGCTCGCCCAGGTGAAGGCGACCCCGGTCGTCTTTCTCGAAAGGCCGGCGACGGCACCGGCGGATCCCGTGGTGCGCTACTGGCGTCACGAGCTTCTGCGGAGCGAGCTCCCGGGTCGCGTGCTCGCGCGGCTCTACCACGGCTTTCGGCGATTTCCGGCTTTCCTGCGCGAAGTGCTGCTCACCGACGGCTACCTCTACGCCGAGACGCCGGCCCTCGGCGCGACGCTCGCCGAGGGCGTCACGCCGGGCGCGCTCTTTCGCGAGCCGCGCATCGTGATCGAGCGTGGCTCGGCGGAGCTTCACGCGGAGCTCGATGCCCTCGGCGTCTACCGCTACGTGGACGGTCCGGAGCGCGGCAAGCCGTCGCGGCTCGTGCTGTTCGACCGCGTGCGCGCGGAGAGCGCGCCGCCGCTCGCCCCGCGTCACGTCGACCTCGAGCCGCTGCGCGACACGCTCGGCTTCGACAGCATGACGCTCGAGCGCGTCACGAGCGACGGAGTCGTCGCGCTCGCGCACTACGGCGAGACGGCCGTGCCGACGCTCCTCGTCCGCCACGGCGCCGAGCTCGAGCTCGCCTGCGAAGCGCCGGGGCCCGCGCGCGCCGCCCTCGACGAGCGCCGCCAGACCGCGCTCGGCCGCGCGCGGGCGCTCGAACGGGTGCGCGGCGCCGTCCTCGCCGCCGTCGACGAGAGCCTGCCGTTCGACGAGCCGAAGACCGAGTTCGGGCAGCAAGACGGCAAGCTCAGGCAAGAGTGGCGGCAGGCGTACTTCAGGGGCGCGCGGCACTACGACTTCAACGGCGACACGTACGCGGTCTTCGACGGCGGCGGTCGGCCGTTCGTGCCCGAAGTGTGCATCGACTTCATCGTGGACAGCTTCGAGCGCGCGGGCGGCGCCTGGTACGCGCCCGAGAGCGCCCCGCGCGCGCATCTCGCCGGGCGCATCGATTTCGACGGGACCGGCATGCTGAACCGCCGCAACGTCGAGGAGTTCATCGCCCTCGCGCGCCGCCGGCCGGATTGGTTCGAGCTCCGCCCGACGCCGCCCGAGGAACAAGTGCCGTTCAAATGGCGCGACCGCTTTTTCGCGACGCTCTTTCAGGAGCGCCGGGAATACCAGCCGGGTGACATCGTCGTGATCCTGGGCGAACGGGACGACGAGAAGCTCCACTATCACTCGTTCTTCGTGTTCGACGCCGATCCGGTGACGGCGATGCCGACGCTCGTGGCGGGTAATTCGGGGCGGCCGCGCGTGCGCGCGTGGGCGGCCGAAATGGCCTCGGCGCCGAAGCGCAGCATCTTCGCGCGAGTGCGGCCGCGCGCCGCGTTCCTCGAACAAACGCTCGAAGGTTCGGCGCGGGGGGCGCCGAGACCCTTGACCGCCAAGGCCGAGCCACTAAGGTCTCCCGCGCCATGAAGAGCGACCTCGGATCCAGCGTGCGCGTCGCGCTGCTCGGCTGCGGCACGGTCGGCGGCGGCGTTCTACGCCTGCTGCGCGACAACGGTTCGGTGCTGTTTCCGCGCGTGGGCGCGCCCATCGAGGTGACGCACGTGCTCGTGCGCAATCTCGACAAGCCCCGCGTTCCCGAGTGCCGGCGTGAATGGCTCACGACCGATCCCGAGGTGATCTTCAACGACGAGAAGGTCGACGTCGTGCTCGAGGTGATGGGCGGGGAAGAGCCCGCCTGGAGCTACATCGAACGCGCGATCCAGTCGGGCAAGGCGGCGGTCACCGCCAACAAGCTCCTCATCGCCAAGCACGGCCCGGCGCTCGTCGCCGGCGCGATCGCGAAGGGGACGGACCTCGCGTTCGAGGCGTCCGTCGGCGGCGGCATCCCCATCATCCGCACGCTGCGCGAGGCGCTCTCGAGCGACTCGGTTTCGAGCGTCCACGCCATCCTGAACGGCACCTCGAACTACATCCTCACCCGCATGCGCGACGCCGGCCTCTCGTTCGCGACCGCGCTCAAGGAAGCGCAGGAGCTCGGCTACGCCGAGGCCGACCCGACGCTCGACGTCGACGGGCACGACGCCGCTCAGAAGCTCATCGTGATGGCGATGCTCGCGTTCGGCGCCAAGGTCGACACCGCGAAAATGGTCGTCGAAGGCATTCGCGCGCTCGACGAGGCCGATTTCGCTTTCGCCGAGCGCTTCGGCTTCACCTTGAAGCACCTCGGCATCGGGCACGACCGGGGGGAGAACGTGGAGCTCCGCGTGCACCCCGCGCTCGTGCGCAAAAACAGCGTGCTCGCGAACGTCGACGGCGTGCTGAACGGCATGTTCGTGATGGGGCGGGCGCTCGGTCCGTGCCTGCTCGTCGGGCGCGGCGCGGGCGACATGCCGACGGCGGTGAGCGTCGTCGCCGATCTGGTCGACGTGGCGCGCGCGCGCATCGAAGGCCAGCCCGGCCTCATGACGCGCGGTATCCAGCTGAAGCCGCGCGGGCTGCTCTCCCAAGACGAGGTGGTCACGCGCTACTACCTGCGCTTCGACGTGGGCGATCACCCCGGTGTCATCGGCATCATCGCGTCCGCGCTCGGCGCCGAGGGCGTCAGCATCGAGCAGATGGTGCAAGAAGGACGCGCCGACGGCGACGGCGCCGCGGTGCCCGTCTGCATCATCACGCACGCGAGCCGTGAGGGCGCCGTTCGTCGCGCCATCGCCGCCATCGAAAAGCAGCCGTTCCTCAAGGGACGCCCGCGGCTCCTGCGCATCGAAGAGGTGTGACACCAGTGAATTTTGCGGGCCTCACCCGAGTGGGCTCGAAAATTCACGCGTGGTCTCGGCTGTAGGGAAGGCAGCGCGGCTTCAGGCCGTAAAGCGGCTGGAGTATCAACGGCGTCGTGGACTCGGATGTGGAGGTCGCCCGAGCGAGGCTCGGCCGCACGGTGGGCGACCGCTGGCGGCTCGAGCGGTTGCTCGGCACGGGCGGCATGGGCGCGGTCTACGCCGCGCGCGCGCCGGACGGCAGCGTCGCGGCGTTGAAAATGCTGCACCCGGAGATGGGAGCGCGCCCCGAAGTCCGCGAGCGTTTCCTGCGCGAGGGTTGGGTGGCACACCGGATCGGGCATCCGGGCGTCGTGCGGATGCTCGCGCAGGGCGACGGCGAAGAAGCGTTTTTGGTGATGGAGCTTCTCGAAGGGGAAACCCTGCGCGAGCGGATGAGCCGCCACGGTCGTTTGCCGCTCGAAGAGGTGCTCGACGTCGCCGCGGAGGTGCTCGCCGCGCTCGCCGCCGCGCACGAGCACGGCGTGATTCACCGCGATCTGAAGCCGGACAATCTGTTCGTCACGCGGGGCGGGCGCGTCAAAGTGCTCGACTTCGGCCTCGCGCGCTTGCTCGACGACGTTCCCGGTCAACACCAGACGCGCACGGGCGTCGCGCTCGGTACGCTCGCGTACATGGCGCCTGAGCAAGCGCTCGGCCGCCGCGCGGAGGTCGACGGGCGCGCGGATCTGTTCGCGCTCGGGGCGACGCTCTTTCGCTTGATTTCCGGGCGCCGCGTGCACGAAGCGGAGAGCGAAGCCGAGCTTTTGATGGCGATGGCCTCGCGTCCGGCGCCGCCGCTCAAGGCCGTGTTGCCGGAGGCTTCGGCCGGCGTCGCGGCGGTGATCGATCTGGCTCTCGCTTTCGCTCGCGACGCTCGCTACCCCGACGCGCGCACCATGCTCGCCGACGTCGTCGCGGTGCGGCGCGGCGGCGTGCCGCCCTTCGCGAGCGCGCGGCTCGCGTCCCGCGAGGAGAAGACGCGCGCGGATCTGCCGGTGTTCCCCCCGCGTTCGCCGCTGGAAGCGCCGCCCGCGCCGCAGAGTCAGCGCACTCAGCCGATGCCGGTGAGTCAGCGCACGGTGCCCCTCGCGGAGTACGCCGAGCCCACCGCCCAATACGGAACGCCCGCCGCGGCGCGCGCGCCCGCTCCTCCCGCTCCCGCGCCGTCGTCGACGCGCACGGAACCGCTCGTACGCGTGCCGCTCGCATCCGCGCAGGTTTCGCCGCCTTTGCCGCTGCCCCCGGCGCAAGGGCACGCCGGCGAGCGGCGGCGCGGCCTGCTCGTCTGGTTCGTGGTGCTCGGTGCGCTCGCGCTCGCGGCGGTGGGCGCGGCGTTCGCTTACTTCGCGCTCGGCACGGCGAGCTCTCCCCGGACGGCGGCGTCGACCGGGTCGCCGCTCACGAGCCCCGTCGCGACGGTGAGCGCCCCGGCGTCGAGCCCGACCGGCGCCGCCGCGTCAGCCGTGTCGCCCGTCGCGGCGCCGGCGCCGCATGACGAAGCAGGCACGCGCGGCCACGCCCCGCGCGTGCAGTCGCTCAAACCGCACCGCTGAGGGCTCGCGGCGTCAGCTCGGGTTCGAAGCGCAAAACTCGAGCACGGCCATGCGCACCGCGACGCCCGCCTCGACCTGATCGAGGATCGCGCTCGTGGCGCCGTCCGCCACGTCGTCGGAGACCTCGACGCCGCGATTGAGCGGCCCCGGGTGCATCACGATGGCGCCGGGCTTGGCGAGATCGAGCCGCGTGCGGCTCAAGCCGAACTCACGCGAGTATTCGCGGAGCGACGGCAAGAGCGCCGCGCCGAGCCGCTCCTGCTGGATGCGCAGCATCATCACCGCGTCCGCGCCGTCCAGCGCCGGTTCGATGCGGTCGAACGCGCGCACGCCGAGCGCTTCGCGCGCGTGGGGGAGGAGCGTGAGCGGCCCCGCGAGCCGCACTTCCGCGCCGAGCAGGGAGA
>Ga0335083_10008943_pt1 | contig 12190 bp, 13 predicted proteins | sample Lox_Sample_42_FD_206716 | JGI IMG/M metagenome (GOLD analysis project Ga0335083, IMG submission 206716) | Soil microbial communities from Loxahatchee National Wildlife Refuge, Florida, United States - Lox_Sample_4.2 | ecosystem: Environmental > Terrestrial > Soil > Wetlands | place: USA... | reverse complement strand
AGCGCGAAGGCGAGCGACGAATTGATGGCTTCCTTGGTGCGCAATTCGGCGCGAAGATCCTTGAAGGCGACGACCCAGACCTGCCGAGCGAAGCGCATCAGTCGGCGTACCGCGCGTAGACGTAGCCGGGGTCGTCGACCATTTCGGGCGTACGGGCTCCGTGGAACGCTACCTGGCCGCGCGTGAGCAGCGCGACATGCGAGGCGAGCTCGAGGGCTTCGCGAAGCTGGTGGGTGGACATGACGATCGTGCGGCCCTGGGCGAGGGCGTCGCGCAAAAGGCCCTGCAGGACGGCGATGGCTTTGTCGTCGAGCGCGGTGAAAGGCTCGTCGAGCAAGAGAACTTTGGGGTCGTGGAGGAAAGCCCGGGCGACCGCCAGACGTTGGCGCATGCCCCGGGAGAATTCGCGAACCAGTCCGTTGGCGACGCGCGCGAGGCCGGTGCGTTCGAGCCACTCGCAGGCAGTGCGGCGCGGGTCGGGCAGACCGTAGAGCTTGCCGTAGAGTGTGAGGTTCTCGAGAGCGGAAAGCTCGTCGTAAACGGAAATGCCATGGCCGATGAAGCCGGTCTGGCGGCGGGTCTCGGTCTCGCGGGGTTGGTTTCCGAAGATGCGGATCTGGCCGCGGCCGGGGCGGGAGAAGCCGGCGATAATGCGGAGCAGCGTGGTTTTGCCGGCGCCGTTGCGTCCGATCAGGGCGAGGCAGGTCCCCGGCGCGGCTTCCAGGCGGATGTCACGCAGAGCAGGGTAGTCGCCGTAAAATTTCCAAACGCCGTCAACGGCGACCGCGCTCATTGGCCTCCTTGGCAGCGGGAACAGGAACGGAGGATTTGCGGTAGAGCATGACGAAGCCGACGGCGAGGATGGCGAGCGAGAGGCCGAGAATCACGTAGACGTTGCCGTAGAGGCGCGGCAGGATGGCCTCTATGGGCGGGCCTTGATCCTGCGAGGCGCTGGAAGTATCGGCATCGGACGGCGGCGCGGCGCCGCCGGTGAGGGTGATTTTATAAGACGTGGCGGGAAGCCCGAAGATGTGATCCTGGCTCTTGGGCTCGACGCCGAGATCGCTGAGCCCATCGCCCGCAAGAGTCACGCCGGGAGGCACGATGAGGTACGTGTCGTCGTCCTTGGTGGCGATTTTGCCTTCGAAGGGTGTGCCTGGTGTGTACGGCACGACATAACTGATGTCGAAGCGGGTTTCGCCGGGCTTAATAGGGAAATCGACGCCGCGGATTTCGCCGGTCTGGCCCGGTATCAGCGCAACTGGAATCGGCATACCGCCTGGAGCGGTGGCGGTCACTTGCGCTTTGCCGCCGGCTGCCGCCGGGAGAAAGAACTTGAGCGCGCCGGTATCGGGATTGGACCACGCGGTTTTGCCGGGATTGAGGTACTGCACCATCTCCTGAACGCCCATCTGTCCGGAGGCAGTGGGGGAGAAAATGACCATGTGCTTGCCGACCTTGGCTTCGCCCGCGGTCTTGGAGGAGTTGTAGACGTCGATGGTGATGTCGCTGGTGGGCGAGCCGGGCGGCAGCATGTGGTTATAGGTGACGTCGTCGTAGGCGGTGCGGATGAGGTACGGTGTACGGCCAGTGATGTCCTGGTTGATCGTGAAGTGGCCCTGGGCGTCACTCTTGGCCTGGTCGATGAGTTCGATGCCGTTCTGGCCGAGGCTGTTGAGGGCGACGGTAGCGCCCGCCTGGGGTTGGCCCGTGGTGCGGTTGATGACGGTGCCGGTGACGGCGGCGTGGAGCGGAAGGGCGGCGAGGAGGAATAGAGTGGCCAGTCGAGAGATGTGGGGCAGGTTTCCAACCTGCGGCGGATTTTCAATCCGCCCTGGTCGCCCACCGCATCGTGTCGCGCGTTTCGAGCACGATCTCGTTTGTAAAACGGGGGACTCGACTGGTTGCCGTCCAGGCCGGTTAGAAACCGGCCGCAGGTTACAAACCTGCCCCACAAAATCTCGCGTCATGCGACACCTGCCTTGGCGTTCATGGGCTTGCCGCATTCGCCGCAGAATTTCAGAGGGGTTTCGAAAGTGGCGCTGCAACTCGGGCAGACGAAGCCTGACGGCTTCGTTTCGACTTTCGGTGCAGGGGGGACCTGTGATTTTACGGCCTGTGTCGGCAGTCCCGATTTGATTCGGTCGACTTCGGCCAGCACCTGGGCGAGCTCTTTTTGCAGGTCGCGCTTGGTGTTCTGATAGTCCTCGTCGGAGAGCTTGCCGAGGCGATATTCGAATTGCAGATCCCGGAGATTCTCGTAGATGGCGGCTTTGCGCTCGTCGAGGTGCGCGAAAGGAGATACAGGTTCGGGCTCGGGGAGGCTGCCGCGTCCGACCGAGAGGACGAATGCGATGACGGCGATCGCGACGACACTGGTTATTGCAATAATGGCCACATTCACTCCAGGTCGGCCAGATCCTTCTCAATCTGGTCGCGATATTTGGCGAGCGCGGGATCATCGAGTTCCAGCGCGGCGCCGGCGGTGGCGACCTTAGGAGCCGGCTTGTAGTATTTGCGCAAAATCATGTAGACCACCATCAGCCCGAAGGCGGCGGCGACATAGGGAACGATCCAACCGAAAGCGCTGGGCGGGGCGAGAATGATTCCGGGGCCGTAGTCCTGAACAAAGGCCTGAATGATCTGATCGTCGGACATGCCGACGGCTTGCATGCGGGCGATGCGCTCCTTGGCCGGTTTGGAGAATCCGCACTCCAGCATGCTGCAGGTAGCGACGGAATCCTTGCAGCCGTTGCATTGGCACTGCAGGTGTGCGGCGACACGGCGGACGTCGGGGGATGGCTTTTCGGCGGCGGTCTGAGCGAAGGCGGCCGCGATCAGGCTAAGGGCGAAGGTGAGTGCGAGGAGACGGGACCGGGATCGCACGCTGGCAGGCGGCGTTTGGCAACCGCCGCGCCGCTTGGCAACCGGCCCTACAATAGATGTCTTAAACAGTGGCATTGCGAGGTACCTTGACGGACCCTTCAACCTGCCCGACCACTTGCGTACGGGCATATTGCATTTTGACTTTGCTCGGGACCAGGCAGATCAGCGTACCGCCGATCAGGACCAGGCCGCCGATCCAGATCCAGGAGACCCGCGGGAAGACGTAAGCCTGGATAACGTCGCGCTGGTTGTCGTCGGACATGCCGGCCAGGTTCAGGTAGAGGTCTTCGTTGAGCCGGGCGCGCAGGCCGACTTCGGACGTGGGTTGACGGCTGGCTTTGTAGAGGCGCTTCTCGGGTTCGAGCGTGCCGAGATCCTCGCCGTTTTTCGAGACGCGGATGATGGCGCGCTGCCAGAGGTAGTTCGGGTTTTCGCCGTCCAGCTTGTCGGCCATGCGGAGAGTGTAGGCGCCGACCTGCATGCTGTCGCCCTTCGAGAGCTCCTTGGTTTCGTTCTTGTTGAAGGCGTGGCCGGTGAAGCCGATGAACATGAGCACGATGCCCATGTGGACCAGGTATCCGCCGTAGCGGCGGGTGTTGCGATGCGTCAGTTCGACCACGCCCTGGAGGAAGTTGAAATTGCTTTTGGCGGCGATGGCGGACGCGCCTTTGTAGAATTCGACGATCACGGTGAGCGCCACGAAGAGGCAGAAGCCGAACGAGATCAGCGCGTAGGGATGATGAATGCCGGCGGCGAAAAGCGCGCCCACTAAAACGATGGACGCAATTCCGGGCCACTGAAAATTGCGGCGGAGGCTGTCGGCGGAGGTGCGCCGCCAGGCGAAGAGCGGTCCGAGGCCGGTGAGCAACAGCAGGAACAGTCCGATGGGGACCATCAGGCGGTTGTACCAATCGGCATCGAGCGAAATCCGGTCGTTGAAGAGGCCTTCGGAGATCGTCGGGAACAATGTACCCCAGAGGACGGCGAAACAGCTCGCCAGCAGGATGAGGTTGTTGAACAGGAAGCTGGATTCGCGTGAAATCACGCTTTCGAGCTGCGATTCGCTCTTGAGATAGTCCAGGCGGTCGAGGATCAGGTAGATGGTCCCGGCGATGCCGATGGCCAGGAAACTGACGAAGTACTTGCCGATATCGGAGCGCGCGAACGCATGAACGGATTGCACGAAGCCGGAGCGCGTCATGAAGGTGCCGAGGATGCACAGGAAGAAGGTCGCGGAGATCAGGACCATGTTCCAGACCTTCATCATGCCTTTTTTCTCCTGCATCATGACCGAGTGGAGGAACGCGGTGCCGGAGAGCCAGGGAAGCAGCGAGGCGTTTTCGACCGGGTCCCAGCCCCAGTAGCCGCCCCATCCGAGGACGTGGTAGGCCCAGGCGGCGCCGAGCATGATGCCGGTGCCTTGGAAGAGCCAGGTAACCAGAGTCCAGCGGCGGGTGGTGTGGATCCAGGCTTCGCCGGGCTGGCGGGTGATGAGGGAGCCGATGGCGAACGCGAACGGAATGGTGAATCCGACGTAGCCGAGGTAAAGCATCGGCGGGTGAATGGCCATGGCGGGGTATTGCAGCAGGGGACTTAGACCCTGGCCGTCGCCGACGTTGACGATGAGCTTGTCCTGCGCCAGCATTTTGAACGGATTCGCCACGAAATTGTTCATGATCAGGAAGAAAAGCTGGACGGCGGACATCACGCCGATGGTCCAGGGCATGATGTCGCGGTGCTTGTTCCGGTTGCTGAAGACGACGACTGCGGCGTAGGTCGAGAGCAGCCAGCTCCAGAAAAGCAGGGAGCCTTCCTGTCCGCCCCACCATGCGGCGAACTTGTAGAGGATCGGCATGGTGCGGTTGGAGTGCTCCTGGACGTAGGCGAAGCGGAAGTCGCCGGTCATGAGATTGTAGACCAGGATGGCGGAGGCGAGGGTCAGCATGAGCCACACGGCGAAGACCGCCCGTTGGCCGCTAACTATAAGAAACGGCTTGCTTTTGAGACGTCCTACGACGCTCGCCGCAGCCGCGTAGGCAGCCACGCAGAGCGCTAGCAGTATGGCCAGCGAACCCAGATTTTCCATATTCCCCTCGTAAAATTGTTAGATACTCTTGCCGGTGTTGATATTCGGCGGGGCTTGGCCGGCGGGCAGTTGACCGGGCTTTGCCTCATATTTGGATGCACACTTGGCCTGAATTCTTGCAGCGCGGAAGGTACCATCTTTGTCGAGTTTGCCGTCGGCCAGCGCCTGTGCGCCGTCCTTGAAGGTGTCGGGCAGGGGGTCGAGGCCGGTGTAGGCGACCTTGAGTGTCGATTTGTCTTCCACCAAAGTGAAATTCACCTGGCTCCCAATGCGCTGAATGCTGCCGGCTTGCACCCATCCGCCGACCCGCAGGCGCTGTCCGTAGCCGCGAGGGCCCATCTTGGAAAGCTCGGCGATCGTTTTGTAATAGGTCTTGGTGTCGGCGGCGCCATTCCATCCCAGCCATACGAGAGTGGCAATCACGACGGCAATGAGTGCGATGAATTTACCGTATTTCTGCATTGCAAGCCTCTGAAATCACAGTATACCCCTTCAGGCTTCGGGGATAATCAGACATTTTTGGCCTTTTTTGTGGGAATGCTCCACACCCCCACAAGTGGGGGGGCAGACAGAGAAACGTCCACCCGGCGGATTCTTCAGCGACACCATTCCTCCCGGAGAGAAGTGAGCCAGCCCAATCGATTGAGTGAGTTGCCGTCTGGAGCATCCCTTTCAGCCGTAGAATAGACGAACGACCCCCGGCGTGTCTTCTCGGGATTCACGACAGTCTATGTCCCCGGCGCACGGTACTGCAACTTTACTTCGAGAGCCTGATCGATTTCCTCGACTGTGAGCAGAGGAGTAGTGCGCACCCGGCCCGCGCCCGAGCCGCAGACGGTCATGGCTACCGCGGCCGCCGTCACATTGTCGGGCAAATCCAGGATTAGGACGAGGTCATCCTTACCGAAAGAGTAATAGAATGCCTCGACCTTTCCGCCGGCCGACTTGACGGCTGATTGGACATCGGCCCTTCGTCCCGAAGCGGAGTCTCTCACCACGCCTTGAATCCCCTCAGCCGTATAACTTGCCTGGATCAGGTACTTCGGCATTAAAACCCCCTTTGAGGTGGCGGGTAATATTCTACTGCATACCCGGTCGAAAATGCTCCGAAGTAATGGGTCGATCTGGGTCGATCGCGCAAGATTCGAGAGCGGTGGATGACGGCAATGTCCAATCCTGCCGGGATACCGACACCAACCTCGGCACTTCGCCCCGTCTATCCGCGACTGAAGTGGCTAACTGTTTCATTATCAATCCCGTCCTGAACCCCGCGGCTGGGGCAGATCAGGTGCACCAGAGCAGTGGCGCAGGCGGAAGCGCACAGAATCGTGGGTTTCGCCGCCCGGATGGGAATCTCTCAGGGCTCATGGCCTGGCGGAGGCATTCGCATTAGCTGATTCCGCTGCCGTAGTGGTTTGCGAGCGCGACCTGATGCCGGGCACACGGATTGAGATGCTGCATTACGTGCAAAGCCGGCCGAACCCTCCTTTGCTGATCGTCACCTCGAGACTGGCTGATGACCGCCTTTGGGCCGAAGCTTTGAATCTGGGCGCGTGGGATGTTGTGGGAAAGCCCCTGGTCGCAAGCGAAGTGGTCCGCTCGATCGAACCGGCATTCCGGCGCCGGCAGTGGCAGCGCCGGCCGATCGAAGCCTGAATTGGCGAAATCGCCAAACTGCAATCAAGTGAAACGAGTTCCCGAAGGGTGGGTGTGGTGGTCTTCGACAGTGATTTTCACCCACTTGGGTGGGTGATTCCGCCCTCTCTGGCGAATATCGGACTGCGTTAGTCCTGATGATTCCTCATTTTGAATCTGGCACTTAGCGTGCAAACGGGACGTGTTCAAGATAATAAGACCTGAAAGGTCTATTATGCAACTGACCCGTGCCGCCGATTACGCCGTCCGTGTGATGATCCACCTCGCGGGTCTGCCTGCCGGTGCTTGCGTCAGCCATAGCGAACTGGCCACGGCCGTCGAATGTCCCAAGCAGTTCCTGGCCAAAGTCCTGCAACGCCTCACACGGGCCGGCCTCATCCTCTCCCGCCGCGGGAGCGTGGGCGGATTCGAATTGCCGCCATCCGGCCGGCGCGCGTCCATGTTGGATGTGATCGAGGCCATCGAAGGTCCGGTGAGGCTCAACGTTTGTCTGACATCTCCGAACGCCTGTTCGCGGCGGCCGAATTGTCCCGCCCACGCGGTCTGGGCCCGGGGCCAGGCTGCCCTGGTGGCAGTGCTTCGATCGGCCGTTATCGAAGATCTGGCGCTGGACGCCGCCGCCATCCGCGACACACGCAATCGGCTGGCCGAGGGGCCGGTATGGACCTGACCGGTTTGGCTGTCGTCGCCAGCCTGCTGATGGCTGCGGCGACCGCGTTTGCCTTCGTCTGGGCCGTAAAAAAAGATTATTTCCGCGATATCGAAGACACCAAATACCAGGTCTTCTGGAGCGACCTGGAGGAGTTGGTGGATCCCCCCAAGGAGAAGAAAGAGAATGGCAGTCCCAAAGCCTGATCCCCAAGCGTCCGGCCAAATGCCGCGCCGCAGCCTGCTCGCCTGGTTCTCCAGCATCGGACTGTTCGGCTCCGCGGCGCTGGCCGTCATATCCAACCTGGTCTTTTTCAAGCCGCGCGTGACCTACAGCCCCAGCGCCCGCTTCAGCATCGGCAAGCCGGACGAGTTCCCACCCGGCACACGAATCGCCCGCGAAGTCGACCGAGTCTGCGTCGTCCGCGATGGCAACCGCATGGCGGCCATCTCCACCACCTGCACGCACCTCGGCTGCATCGTCGCCATCTCCGATACCGGATTTGCCTGTCCCTGCCACGGATCGCACTACGACCAGGACGGCGCCGTGACCGGCGGTCCCGCCCCCAAAGCGCTGCCCTGGTTCAAAGTAACCCTCGCCCCCAATGGCGAGCTGGAAGTTGATAAGAACTCACCGGTCGAACCCGGCACTTATTTCACGGTATGAGCGCTCCCGCGACAAAATCTCCCGGCCTGTGGACGTCCGTCCGCGAGCTGCCCTCCAATGTCTGGAGTTCCATCTTCCGCCATCCGCTGCCCTCCAACGACCTGGAGCGCTCGCAAACCAGCTTCACCAACTTTTTCCTCCACCTGCACCCGGTCAAAGTCCACAGGAACACGCTGCGGCCCGTCTACACGCTCGGGCTGGGCCTGATCTCGCTGTTCCTGTTTCTCATCCTGGTGGTGACGGGCGTACTGCTCATGTTCTACTACGTCCCTTCGACCACCCAGGCCTACGACCGCATGCTGGATCTGCGTGGAACGGTGGCGTTCGGCATTTTCCTGCGCAATATGCACCGCTGGTCGGCGCACGGCATGGTGGCGATGGTCTTCCTGCACATGTGCCGCGTGTTCTTCACCGGCGCGTACAAGAAGCCGCGCGAATTCAACTGGATCATCGGCGTGGTGCTGCTGCTGCTGACGCTTTTCATGAGCTTCACCGGCTACCTGTTGCCGTGGGATCAACTGGCGTTCTGGGCGATCACGGTCGGGACTTCGATTGCCGGCTACGCCCCGCTGGTCGGCAGCCAGATCAAGTTTCTGCTGCTCGGCGATACCGTAGTCGGACAGGAAGCGCTGCTGCGCTTCTATGTTCTGCACGTGGCGGTGCTCCCGGCGATCCTCAGCGTGATCGTCGCCATCCACTTCTGGCGCATCCGCAAGGACGGCGGCCTTTCGCGTCCCGAAACCGTGCCGGCCAAGACCGATTCCGGAGTCGTGCAGCTTCGCATCGAGCCCGGAAAGCGCGTCTTCGGACTGCAGGGCTTCGTCCGCGGACCGTTCACCAAGATCGGCAACGTCCCCGACGATTCGGTCTATAGCTGGCCCAACCTGCTGATGGCCGAGCTGTTCGTCTTCGTGTTGACCGTCTCGATCATCCTGGTCGTCTCGCTGGCCTTCAATGCGCCGCTGGAGCAGCCAGTCAACGTGATGCATCCGCCGAACCCCGCCAAAGCGCCTTGGTACTTCCTCGGCTTGCAGGAAATGGTGAGCTATTCCGCCTTCTGGGGCGGCATCGGGGTGCCGACGCTGTTCGTGGTGCTGCTGCTCTTCGCGCCTTTCATCGACCGGAACCCGCAAGGTACCGGCCGATGGTTTGCCCGCGAGCGTCTCCTGGCCAACACGATTTTCATGTCGCTGGCCGTTCTGAACGTGATCTTCATCATCATCGGCACGTTCTTCCGCGGTCCCAACTGGACCTTCGTGTCGCCGTTCTGAGAGGACAACCTATGCGACTGCCTCTTGCTATTGCCAGCTTTGTGATTCTGATCGTCCACGGCGCGGTCCTGTACAATCAGTTCGCCAACCGCTGGGAGCGCCACCAGACGGCTTATTTCGACCAGGCGCGGTCGATGAGCACGCGCCCGGAGGAACGCGCCGAGATGGAAGCCCGCGCGCCGCACATCGAGCAGGTGATCGTCAGCAGCTTTGGCGATACCCGCGTCGACCGCTGCACCACCTGCCACATCTCCAGCGATGACCCACGCTTCGCGAATTACGCCCAGCCGCTCAAGACGCACCCCTATTCGGAAGCCATGGGCGACGTCTTCCAGAACGGCCGCTGGCAGCGCCGCCACAAGTTTACCGATTTCGGCTGCACCGTCTGCCACGACGGCCAGGGCCGCGGCCTGGAAACCCATTACAGCCACGGCGAAGACGAGTTCTGGCCCGATCCGCTACTCGGCTACGTGACGCAAGCCAACTGGCGCAGGGATTTCGCCCCTCACCTCAAAGGCAAGGAATACATGGAAGCCAATTGCGCCCAGTGCCACACGGAGGAGAATTTCGCGGGAACCCCCAACGTGAATCGCGGCCGCAAGCTGTTCTACGCCATGAACTGCTATGGCTGTCACAAGATCGACGGTCTCAGCGAAGGAACTCTCGGTCCCGATCTGACGGAAGCCGGCAAGAAGTTCAAGATCGATTACCTGTGGGAGTCAATCGTCGAGCCGCGCGCCAATCTTGCCACGTCGTTTATGCCGAAGTTCAATCTCAGCGATGCCGACGTGAAGGCGCTGGTGGTCTTTCTCAAGAGCCGCCGCGGCGTGAACTTCGCGGAAACCTCGCTCGACCGCTACAAAGCGCACGTCGAGAACATTTCGGTGGTGATCCCGCCTGGCACGGCCGGTGAGAAGGCCGGCGAGCAGTTGATCGCCGATCGCGCCTGCACCGCCTGCCACAAACTGAAGGATCGCGACGGCGGCGTCGCTCCCGATCTGAGCTACGAAGGCCTCATCCGCGACAACGACTGGCTGATGACGCACTTCCATAACCCGCGCTCGCGCGTGCCCGATTCGATCATGCCCTCGTTCCGCTTCCCCGACGACGATTTCACGCGCATCACCGCCTATCTGGTCAGTCTGAAAACACCGCCGCCACGCATGAGCCCGGCCGACACCTACCGCGCCCTTTGCGCCCGCTGTCATGGCGAAAAAGGCGATGGCAACGGCACCGTCGCGTGGTACATCGATCCGTCGCCGCGCGACTTTACCCGTCCCGATTTCATGAACACCAAGCCGCGCGAGCGATTCGTGAAATCCATCCAGGAAGGAGTGGGCGGCACATCGATGCCGGCCTGGGGAAAGGCGCTCGATGAAGATCAGGTGAACGGAGTGCTCACTTATGTTCTGCAAACCTTCACTAAAGAGCCGGAGCGGCCCATCCGGCCGCGCAACCTTCCCGACCACAATCCGGCGGCGTCGAGTCCGGCATCGATCGCCCACGGCGAGCGAATTTTCCTGCAGCGATGCACCGGCTGCCACGGCCGCAAAGCCGACGGCAAAGGTCCCAACTCGGCCGATATTCTGCCGCACCCCCGCAATCTTCGCAACAGCTTCTTCGTCGCCCGCCTGAGCGACCAGCGCATGATGGAGTCCATCCTTTATGGCGTGCAGGGCACCGCCATGCCGTCGTGGATCGACTACGGTCTTTCGCAGCAGGACGTCGGCGACATTATGAACTTCATTCGCAGTTTGAATCCACAACCAGGGAGCCAACCCAATGCCATTAGATAGCCCCGCCGCCGTTGGCGTTTCCGGAGGCCAAGCCGCTTCCCCGCCCGACATACACACCGATACCACCGCCAAATGGTTTCTGCTGAGCGGCATCGGTTATTTCTTCATCGTGGGCATCATCGCACTCACCATCGCCGCCAAGTTTGTCTGGCCGGAACTGCTGGGCACGGTGCCCTATCTCAGCTATGGACGGCTGCGTCCGCTGCACGTCAACGGCATGTTGTTCGGATGGCTGCTGGCGGCCGACATCGGCCTGAGTTTCTACATTATTCCGCGGTTGTGCGGAGTGAAGCTCTGGAGCGAAAAGCTCGGCGTCGCCACGGCCATCATCTGGAACGTGATCGTGCTGGGCGCGGTGGTGGCGCTCATGGGCGGCTACAACTACGGCCTGGAATACGCCGAACTCCCGGTGCCGCTGAAAATCCTGGTGGTGGTGGCCTGGGTGATGTACGGCATCAATATTTTCGGCACCATCGCCACCCGCAAGTACGAGCAGATGTATGTCTCCATCTGGTACACCATGGGCTGCATCCTGTGGACGGCCTTCGTCTACATCACCGGTAATTTCGCCGTCGAATTCGCGACCGGGACGAATCAGGCCAACCTGAACTGGATGTACGTGCACAATGCCGTGGGCCTGATCTTCACGCCCATCGGACTGGGCATCGCCTACTACTTCATTCCCAAATCGTCCAATACGCCGCTCTACAGCCACCGGTTGTCGATGATCGGCTTCTGGTCGCTGGCGTTTGTCTACGTCTGGACCGGCGCCCACCACATGATCCACGGGCCGATTTCGCAGTGGCTGCAAACCATCGCCATAGCGTTTTCGCTGATGCTGCTGATTCCCGTGTGGGCGGTGGTCTGGAATTTCTTTGCGACGATGAAGGGGCAGTGGCAGCAGTTGCGCGACAACGTTCCACTCAAGTTCCTCATGTCGGGCGTGGTGTTCTATCTGCTCACCTGCTTCCAGGGGCCGATGCACAGCCTGCGCAGCGTCAACGCCATCGTCTCCAAGACCGATTGGATTCCGGGTCACGCCCATATGGCGCTTCTGGGCTGCTTCTCGTTCTTCGCTATCGCCGGCGCCCTCTACACGGTGCCGCGGATGTGGCGAACCACTCTTTACAGCGACAAGCTGGCCAACTGGACGTTCTGGCTGATCATGATCGGCGGCCTG